>Ga0126309_10000937_pt1 | contig 10056 bp, 6 predicted proteins | sample Plot56_FD_92541 | JGI IMG/M metagenome (GOLD analysis project Ga0126309, IMG submission 92541) | Serpentine soil microbial communities from UC McLaughlin Reserve, CA, USA - Plot56 | ecosystem: Environmental > Terrestrial > Soil > Grasslands | place: USA: UC McLaughlin Reserve, Lake County...
GCGGCGCGCGAGGGCGGCTCGACGTGGGACGCCATCGAGCGCGGGGCGAGGGGCGAGATCGAGACGCTCGCGCCACGGACGCGCAACGCCGTCGCCGAGTTCGCGTCACTCATCCGGCGACTGCGAGGCCGGATCGGCGTCCTGCCGCTCCCTGAGCTCCTCGACGAGGTCCTCGAGGCGTCCGGCTATCGCGCGATGCTCGCCGATGGATCCGAGGACGGCGAGGAGCGCTGGGCGAACCTCCTCGAGCTTCGTTCGGTGACGACGCGCTACGACGACCTGTCGCCGGAGGACGCGCTCGACCGCCTGCTCGAGGAGACCGCGCTCGTCGCGGACCAGGACTCGTACGAGGACCGCAAGGACGCGGTGACGCTCATCACCCTCCACGCCGCCAAGGGACTCGAGTTCCCGGCTGTCTTCATCGCCGGCCTCGAGGAGGGGCTCTTCCCGCACAGTCGCGCGCTCGACGACGAAAAGGAGCTCGAGGAGGAGCGGCGGCTCGCCTATGTGGGCATGACCCGCGCGAAGCGGCGGCTCTACCTGTCGCACGCGTGGCGCCGCGCGACGTGGGGGATGGGACAGGCGTCCGTGCCGTCGCGGTTCCTGCTCGAGATCCCGGCGGAGCTGATGGTCGGGCCGCAGCTCGGTGGCGACGGGCGCTTCGACGCCGATGCGCCGCTCGATCTCGACCTCGTCTTCGGGGCGAAGCGGACGAGCCGGTTCGGGACGCCGATCCGCGCCGGCGGTGGCGCGTACCGGCAGGGGAGTGGCCGCCCGGGCGGTCCCGCTCCCGGCGAGGAGTTCCGCCCGACCCGTGACCTCGCCGCGCGTCGCGACGCGTACGCCGGTGGAGCGCCGTCAGGATCGCTTGCGCGCGAGGCAATGCCGTGGGACGAGAGCGATGGCGAGTCCCCGCCGCGAGGCGCCGCCGCCCCGCCGCGGACCCCGCGACCCGTCATCCCGGGCGAGCGTCAGTACCGCGACGGCGACCGCGTCCGGCACGCCCGTTGGGGCGACGGAATCGTCGTCAGCTCGAAGCTGACGCGAAGCGACGAGGAGGTCGTCGTCGCGTTCCGCGACGCAGGCGTCGGCCGCAAGACGATGCTGGCGAGCCTCGCCAACCTCGAGGTCGTCGGCTGACCGCGACGCACGACGTGGGCCTCGATTCGGTCATCTCCATCGCCGACTTCGTTGCCGATCGGCATCGCCGCCGTCGCCGCGCACGGTCTCGCGCATCCCGACGAAGCCGCTAGCGCGAGCCCCGACGCGGCGTCGGCGTCACCCGGCTCGCATCGTCATGGCGCGGTCCGCGCGCAGCAGGAACGGCGGCAGGTACGCCGGGATGTTCGAGAACGGCAGCACGTCGGGGTGGAGGTCGATCCCGAGCGACTCGGCCATGAAGTCTCTACGCGCTTCGATCCGCGCCCACGCCTCCGGATATCGGCGCGCGAGCTCGCCGCGGAGCGCGTCGTCCGCGAGCGCGATGCCGTCCTCGATGTTCGTCGTGAAGTACGGCGTCCCGGTCGCCGGGATGATGTCGACCTGGAACGCCATCCCCGAGCGCAGCGGAATGGTCGAGCCGGCCCGGATCGGCGAGTTGACCCACTCGTCGAGATGGATCTGGTGCCCGGCGTTGAGGAAGATCCCGAAGAACGGGTCGCCCAGGTGGCGGGCGACGACGTCGTGGAGCACGCCACCGGCGACCCCCACGCGGATCGTCGCGTACCACTCGGCAACGGCCGCGAAGTACGGGCCGACGAGCCGGTCGACGTAGTCGCGGATCTCCTCCGGCAGCTCCGCCCGGTCCTCGACGACGAATCCGGCCCGGCAGTTGAGCGCGCCCCAGATCCCGAACGCAACGGTGAACGGATCGCCGCGCTCGATGGCGCGGTCGCCGGGGCTGAGGAGCCCAAGCCGCGCCCGCGGTCCGCTCGACAGCATCAGGTGACACGACAGCGGCGTGCCGTTCCAGTCGAGGAGCCGGACGGCGTCACGCTCGGTCATCCCCGGCCGCAGCCCGGCGAGGAGACGGCGAATGCCGCCCGAGGTCTGCGTCGCGGCCCACTCGAAAACTGCGAGCTGGTCGACGTCGTTGACGACGCGGAGGCCATCGGCGGCGGCGATGAGGAGGTCCGAGGCGTTCTCGACGACGCCGCTCGCGCCGACGAGGCGCCGGATCGTGTCGACGAGGAACGACGGCGCCTCGATGGCGCCGGGGTCGTCGTACGTCTTCCAGCCCACGACGCCGACGCGATTCGCGGCCCCTACCGCCTCCTCGGAAAGGATCTCGGCGAGCGGCCGCGACCGGTCTCGGGGCTGGCTCGGCAGGCTGAGGTCCTGGAAGAGCACTCGCCGCATCGGCAGTGGCGCGGCGCCCGCCATCGCGAAGCATTCGTTGCCGACGAGGATGGCCGGCTCGCCGTCGCGGCCGACGACAAGGATGGCCTCCTCGAACCGCGGGTCGAAGCCGGTGAGGAACGCGAGCCCGGCGCTGTGCTCGCGATCCGCCCAGACGACGAGCATGTCCAATGCGCGCGCGGCCATCCGGGCCCGCAGCTGCTCGATCCGCTCGGCGTAGCGCTCGGCGGGAACTTCCGGTCGGACCGTCGATGCGCCGAACGACGGGATGCCGATCTCGGCGAGCCGTGCGGTGGTCATGGCCGCGGATGGTCCGTCATCGAAAAGGGGTCCACGCGCGCGGCGCCCCGCCCCGTTCCAGCACGAACCAGCCGTCCGCGTTCACGCGCTGCCACGGCCCGAGCTCGCCGTCGGGCCACTGGACGCGGACTTCCGCGCTGGTCGCGGGCCCGAGGCCGACGTGCGTCCATCCGAGGGTGCCGCCGCCGTGGCCGGCGCCGACCGTCAGCTCCCTGCGCGCGACAGCGTCCCCGATCCGCGTCTCGATCCACGCGCCGATGGCGTCGGGATTCGCGCCGGGCTGCCGGAGGCGGAGCGCGAGCCAGTGGCCCATCGGCCGCCCCGCCCCGGCGTCGCCGGCCCCCACGCTGCGCCACACTCGCGTTCGCGACCCGAGATTCACCTCGACGAGGTCGAGCAGGCCGTCGAGGTTTAGATCGACGACCGCCGCGCCGCGCCCCAGGTCGTAGCTGACGATCCCCGCCCGGTCCGCGCTCTCGGCGAACGTTCCGTCGGCCTGGCCCAAGAGCAGGTTGCTCGGGTCGCGCATCGCGTACCCCTCCTGCTGGCGGACGTTGCCCTTCGAGATGAACAGGTCGACGAAGCCGTCGTTGTTGACATCCTCGAACGTGGGCTGCCACGCCGTCGACGGCTGCGTGTCGCCGCCGGTGAACGGGCGGTCGGCCAAAACGCCACGCTTGAGCCCGATGTCGCGATAGGTCGGCTTGCCCGGCCCGCTCGTCAGCGTCTGGAGCCGGTTCGAGCCCTGGCTCGTCAGGAAGACCTCCGGATAGCCATCGCCGGTCACGTCGTACGACGCGATCCCCATCCCCTCGACGTTGACGCGGACCCAGCCGTCGTCGGCGGTATAGAGCCGTGGGGCGGCGCCGGGCTCCATCCGCCACAGCTGCTCCTCGCCGTCGACGTAGTAGTGCGAGTCGTTGCTGATCCGCAGGTCGCGGCGACCGGACCGATCCCAGTCGCTGAAGAGCATCGACAGCGCGCACCAGCTCGGTTTCAGCGGGATCGGGGCGCTGAATTGCGTGCCTCCGTCCTTCGGCTGGACGAGCACGTTGGGATAGCAAAGGGCGTTCGGGTCGTGCGACGCGGGATCGACGTAGTTGCCGAACGCCATCGTCGGCAGTGCCGACTCCGCGGTCCACGTCGCCGCGAACGCCATTGTCGCCGCCGACCCGCCAGCGAATGCCCACCGCTCGTTCGCCCGCTCGAACCGGCACCCACCGAGCCCGCGAAGCAGCACGTTCTCGCCGATCCGGAGGACGGCGAGATCGACGTTTCCGTCACCATCGACGTCGAGGGGGTACGCGCCGGTCACGCTGGTGAGGTCTGTGACGGCGTCCGCGATCCGTGCGAACCGGAGGCGCCCACCTACGGCGCTGTCGTTGCGAAACAATCGCGCCCGGCTCGTCCCTCCGGCGACGTAGACCTCCGGACGGCCGTCGTCGTTGCAGTCGAACGTCGCGACGCCGCCGCCTGCGAAGTACGCCAGCGGCCCGTCGTAGACCTGGTCGATTCCTGCGGCCGCGGTTTCGTCGACGAAGCGCGGCGGACCGGACGCCGCCCTCGGCGTCGTTGCTCCACGGAGCCCGACCGACCCCGCGATCGCGACAGCCGCGATGACCGCGCCCACGGCCGCGCCGACGGCGGCGCGCTGCCGCCCGCGGCTCAGGCTCCCGACGACGCGTGCCACGGAACCCGATCGGTCACGAGCCGGTCGCGCTCACGCCGCCTTCGAAGTAGCGCTGGGCAAGTGCCCATGCCTGCTTGCCGCACTGCGCGCCGACGATTCGGCCGGTGAAGTCGTCGGCCTGGATGTGGATCCCGCCGAAGAGCCGGGACTGACCGGCCTGGTCGGCTGCGTCGTAGTACGTCGCCCATTCGAGTCGGATGTCCGTCGTCGGTCCATGCTCGTTCTTGAGCGAGCCCGCGGGGATCGTGTAGCCGCTGAGTCCGCCCGGGAAAAAGTCGCTGCCCGTGAACCCTGTCATCACTTCTGCTGCCGCGCGGCTGAACGTGCTGTGCCCGGAGACGTAGCCCTGGAACGACGGGGTGACGAACGTCGGCAGCTGGTAGGGGACCCAGTTGCCTGCGAGCATCCAGACCGCCCCGCTGGTCTGGGTTTTCGGGTCGGCCGGGACGCCGCCCCAGCCCTTGATGGCCACCTTGCCGACGTGCGGAGCGAGCGCGGCGTGGCGCTGGCCGGGTGCGCTCGATGTCTTCGTCACGACCTCGATCAGCCCGGGAACGAGCGGCAACCCCTCGCGGTTGTACGACGGCGCCTTGGGGTCGCTCGACTGCCCGCGCCCGCCCATGTACCGGATCATCGTGATCGGCCGGACGGAGTCGTAGCGGCCCTTCAGGCCCCATGCCGCAATCGCCCCGTCGTGAACCGCGCCGTTGAGCGCGAGGTAGAGCTTGACGTCCCACTGCAGACGCTCGAGCGTCGGCCCGGCCCCGCCCATTCGCAGGTTGGGCGCAAGCTCGTCTGACACCGCGTTGGCGAGAACGTTCCAGTGCCCGGGCGGCGTTTCGGACTTGGGGCCATCCGCCCAGAACTCCGTCATCACCCGGTAGAAGTCGCCGACGTTGACGCGTTCCGGCTCATACGGCTTCCCGGTCGCGGGGTTCGTCGCGTGGCCGCGGCCGTCGTTCGCGCCGACCGAATTCGCGCCGACCGCGGCCGGCGACACGTCGATGACCGTCCCGACGGACGCGTCGAGGAGGCTCGAGTCGCGGATGACCTCGACGGCCTGGTCCTTGTACGCCTGGTCCGACGCAGCATCGCCACCGAGCATCGGTGGTGGTCCGGGGTCGATCGGCGTGCCGCCGTCGCCGGCGGCGGCGAGGGCGAAGCCGGCGACGTGTCCCCACTGCGGCCCGATCGCCTGCTGGACACCGTTGGTCACCGGGATGCCGTTCTGGCTGATCATCTTCTCGAGCCTCAGGGGCTGCCAGCGGTTCGGGTCGGTCGGGTTCGCGCCGGTCCTGTTCACCACGAGCGGCGGGTTGACGGGCTTGTAGTCCGACGCGTAGCCGTTGATCTCGTTCGACCCGTCCGTCTTTCCGTACGCCAGGACCGCGGCGGCAATCCGGTTGCCGATGGCGGCGGGGCTGTCGCCCTCGGTGGTCGCCGTCGCGATCGGGTAGCACAGGCTGTCCATCACGTCGTCGAACTCGGACAGCGAATCGCTCCCGCCGACGGCCTTGATGAACCGCGCCGACAGGACGCGGTAGGCGGCGTAGCTGATCGCCTCGTTGCGCGCAATGGTGACGTCCGGGGCGGCGTGCTTCTCCTTGAAGATGTCGCCCGAGGCCTTGGCGTCGTACGTCGCCCACGCGTCCCACATCGCGACCGACGTGTGGAACAGATTGCGCGCATGGACGGGCGGGTTCGGCAGCGCCCGTCGGATGGCGTCGAGGAGGGCCTCGTCCCAGCGTCTGGCCACCGACCACTCTGGGTGGCTCGCCACCGCCGGGCAGCTCGGCGAAGGGTGCGTGTTGCGCCAGACGATCAGCCCGCCGCCGACGACGGCGGCGACGAGTGCGGCGGCGACGACCGCGAGGCGGGTCCTTCGGCCCCTCGACATGCTCCTCCTCCACGGACCCGACTGCGGTCCGGTCCCTCTCGTGCGGTCGTCCGACCAGCCGCGGTGAGGCGGCGGTCAGGCCCGGCGATGCTACCGCGCCCGAGGGTTCGCGACGCGGAGCCACTGGGGCGCGGGTCGCGTCGCGGTTCGGAATCCAATTCTTGCGTTTGCTGCCCGGTGGTACAGTCCCGGCGGACGACGGGTTCCGTCAACCTGAGGAGGAGAGGCTTTCATGATCCGAAAGAGGTTGGCGGTCCTTGCCGCCAGCGCGATGATCACGCTGGGAGCGTGCAGCACCAACAACGCGGCTTCGGGCGGCGCGGGCGGGTCCGCTGCGGCGGGCTCCGGCTGCACCGTCGGTGTGTCCTGGAACAACTACTCGCAGGAGCGCTGGAAGAAGGCCGACGAGCCGGCGATGGTCAAGGCGATCACGGCCAAGGGCGGCAAGTACGAGCGCGCCGACGCCAACGACAAGGCGGAGCAGCAGCTCACGGACATCGACACGCTGATCAACAAGGGCGCGAAGGTCCTGATCGTCCTCGCCAAGGACTCCGAGGCGATCAAGCCGGCGATCCAGAAGGCGACGTCGCAGGGGATCAAGGTCATCGCGTACGACCGGCTCATCGAGGACGAGAACACCTTCTACATCACGTTCGACAACAAGAAGGTCGGAACGCTGATGGCCGAGGAGCTCAAGAAGATCGTCCCGCAGGGGAACTACGCTGTCATCCTCGGTGCCGAGACGGACCCGAACTCCGCGTTCCTGCGGTCGGGGATGACGGAAGCCGGCATCCCGAAGCTCGGTGACACGAGCGGCCCGATCAAGGTCGTGTTCGAGAAGAACACCGACAACTGGGACACGACGAACGCCCGCAACAACATGGAGCAGGCGCTCAACCAGAACAACAACAAGATCGACGCCGTCCTGTCGGAGAACGACAGCATGGCGACGGGCGTCGTCCAGGCGCTCGACGCGGTCGGCCTGAAGGTCCCGGTGACCGGTCAGGACGGCGACGTCGCAGCGCTCCTCCGGGTTGCGCAGGGGAAGCAGGCTGTGTCCGTCTGGAAGAACGCGTTCGCGCTCGGCGAGACGGCGGGCGACATCGCGATGCAGCTCTGCGCCGGTACGGCCGCCAACGCGGTCAAGGCGCCGAGCGACCTTCCGAAGGCGGCCGCGCCTGCATCCGTCAACGCGACGCCCTTCACCACGCCGGGTGGGAAGACGGTCCAGTCGATCATCCTCACCCCGACGGCGATCACGAAGGACAACCTGAAGGACACGATCGACGCCGGCTGGGCCGCGAAGGACAAGGTCTGCGCCGGAGTGCCCGCCGGGTCGACGCCGGCCTGCAGCTGATCCACGACTAGTTCGAACCGGGCGACCTGCTCCGCTTCGCGGGCAGGTCGCCTTCTCCATTCCCTCGGGCGACGGTGGGAGTAGATCGATGACAGACGTGGCCGGGACCGCCCCCCAGCAAGCCGTCGGTCGCAATCGGCCGAGTCTCCGTGAGCTGATCCGGGCAACGGAAGTCGACCTCCGTCAGTTCGGGATGGTCGTTGCGCTCGTCGTGATCTGGATCGGTCTCGGGCTCGCCAATCCGAACATCCTCCAGCCGGTCAACTTCATCACCTTCTCGGTCCAGGCCGCCGGAATCGGCGTCCTCGCGACCGGGATGGTCCTCGTCATCGTGTCGCGCAACATCGACCTCTCCGTAGGGTCCGTCGTCGGCGTCATCGGGATGGCGTATGCCGTCCTCATGGCGGACGTGCTGCCCGGGATGATCGGCGCGAACAGCCCGGTCGGGTGGCTCATCGCTCTTGGCGCCGGCGTCGTCCTCGGCGTGCTCATCGGCGCGTACCAGGGATTTCTCATTGCCTATCTCGGGATCCCGTCGTTCGTCGTCACGCTGAGCAGCCTGTTCCTGTTCCGCGGGCTCACGTGGCAGCTGAGCGGCGGGACGACGGTCGCCCCCAATTTCCCCACGTTCAACCTCATCGGTGGCGGGCCGCAGGGCTCACTCGGCGGGATCCTGGCGTGGATCGTCGGCCTGGCGCTGTGCGTCGCTGCGGTGGCACTCCTCGTGAACGCCCGCCGCACGCGGCGCAAGTACGGCTTCCCACTCCGGCCCATGTGGGCCGAGGTCGGGGTCGCGGTGGTCTCCGTCGCCGCCATCCTCGGCGCGGTCTACGTCGCGAACGCGTACCACTGGCCCTCAGGCCTCGCTACGACGTACGCCAGGGAGCACGGCCTCACGGAGCCGCCGGGCGGGCTGCAGATCGAGTCAGGGATCCCGATCCCGCTCCTCATCGTGATGGCCGTGACGATCGTGATGACGTTCCTGGCGACGAGGCGGCGCTACGGCCGCGACGTGTTCGCCTACGGCGGCAACCCCGACGCGGCCGCCCTCGCGGGCATCAACACCCGCTGGACGATCATGAAGACGTTCATCCTCATGGGCATCCTGTGCGCGATCAGCGCGGCGATCGCGTCGGCGCGCCTGAACGGCGGCACGCTCGATCTCGGTCAGGGCTACGAGCTCTACGTCATCGCCGCGGCGGTCATCGGCGGCACGACGTTCGAGGGCGGCGTCGGCTCGATCCCGGGCGCCATCCTGGGGGCGCTCGTCATGCAGTCGCTTCAGTACGGGCTCGGATTCCTCGGCATGAACTCGCCCCAGATCAACATGGTCCTCGCCATGGTGCTGATCCTCGTGGTCGGCCTCGATGCGTGGAATCGGCGACGCGCGCGATGACGGCGGATCGAGAGCCGAAGACCGGCACTGCGACGGCCGGCACCCAAAGCGCGTCGACGTCGGGCACGCCGCTCGTGGAGATGCGGAACATCAACGTCGCGTTCGGCGGCGTTCACGCCGTCCGCGACGTCTCGATCACGCTCTTTCCCGGCGAGGTCGTGGGCATCGTGGGGGGCAACGGTGCCGGGAAGTCGACGCTGATGAAGGTCCTGTCCGGCGCGCACCCACCGGACTCCGGGGAGATCCTCGTCAACGGCGAGCGTGCTTCGATGCGCAGCCCGCGTGACGCCAAGCACCACGGCATCGAGACGATCTACCAGACGCTCGCGCTTGCCGACAACCTGGATGCGCCGGCGAACCTGTTCCTGGGGCGCGAGTTGACGACGCGCCTGGGCAACCTCGACGACGACCGCATGGAGGACGCCACCCGGAAGGTGATGGGCCGGCTGAACCCGGCGTTCCAGCGATTCTCGACGGCCGTGAAGTCCCTCTCCGGCGGCCAGCGCCAGGCGGTGGCGATCGCGCGTGCCGTCTACTTCAACGCGAGGATCCTGATCATGGACGAGCCCACGGCGGCGCTCGGTCCCGCGGAGACGGCGCAGGTCCGCAACCTCGTTCGGCAGCTGAAGAACGAGGGGATCGGCATCTTCCTGATCAGCCACGACATCCACGATGTCTACGACCTGGCCGACCGGGTGAGCGTCATGTACCACGGCCGGATCGTGGACACGGTGTCGAAGCACGGCGTCACGACGGACGACATCCTCGGCATGATCATCCTCGGCAAGAAGCCCGGCGACGTCACGCAGACCGAGCTCGAGGCACTCGAGCTCCGCGGCTGATCGTCCCGAGGACCGCGCCGCCGCGGTCCGTATGCTTGCCGCGATGAGCGACGTCGCCGACCCGCTGCCCGTCGACCCTGCGCTCGTCGCCGGGATGGATGCGCTGGACACGGAGACCGCGGCCGCGCGCCACGCCTCACTCGCCGACCAGGTCGACCGCGCGAACCGGCTCTACTACCAGGAGGACGCGCCCGAGCTGGCGGACGCCGAGTACGA
>Ga0126309_10000938_pt1 | contig 10053 bp, 9 predicted proteins | sample Plot56_FD_92541 | JGI IMG/M metagenome (GOLD analysis project Ga0126309, IMG submission 92541) | Serpentine soil microbial communities from UC McLaughlin Reserve, CA, USA - Plot56 | ecosystem: Environmental > Terrestrial > Soil > Grasslands | place: USA: UC McLaughlin Reserve, Lake County...
ATTGACGCCGATCCGCATTGGCACCCCCGACGCGGTTGCCTCGCGGGCGACCTCGGCAACCTTGTCGCGCCCGCCGATGTTCCCGGGGTTGAGCCGGATGCAGTGGGCCCCCGCGTCGATCGCCTTGAGCGCGAGCGTGTGGTTGAAGTGGATGTCGGCGATGACCGGGATCGGCGACACGGGCACGATCTGCTTGAGCGCCTCAACGTCCTTGTCGCGCGGGACCGCGCAGCGGACGAGGTCCCCTCCCGCGTCCGCGATCGCCCCGATCTGGCGCAGGGTCGCCTCGAGGTCGGCGGTCTCCGTCTTGGTCATCGACTGCACCGCGACGGGGGCTCCGCCGCCGATCGGCACCCCGCCGACCGCGATTTGGCGCTTGGAGGCCACGGCGCCTAAGGGTATCTACGCGTAGAGGGCGCCCTACGCGTAGAGGGCTTTCTACGCGTAAAGGGCTTCGATCTCGTCCGAGTACTTCTCGGCGATCGGCTTGCGCTTGAGCTTCATCGTGGGGGTCAGCTCGTCGCCGCCGGGCTCCCACTCCTCGTCGAGCACCTTGAACTTCTTGATCTGCTCCACGCGCGCCAGCTGCTCGTTGGCGCGGTCGACGCCCGCCTGGACCTCTTCCTGGATCGCCTCATCGGACTCGTATCCGGGCTTGGCGTCGGGGTCGAGGGTGATCAGCGCGACGTTGTAGGAGCGGCCGTCGCCGACCGCGATGGCCTGCCCGATCAGCGGGCTCGAAGACTTGATCTTCGCCTCGATGTTCGCCGGCGACATGTTCTTGCCGGCAGCGTTGATGATGAGCTCCTTCTTGCGGTCGACGATCTTGAGGTAGCCGTCGTCGTCGAACTCCCCGATGTCACCGGTGTGCAGCCAGCCGTCCTCGTCGATCGCCTCCCTCGTCTTGTCGGGCTGGTTGCGGTAGCCCGGCATGACGACCGGGCCGCGGATGAGCACCTCGCCGTCCTCGGCCAGCGTGACCTCGCAGTCGGGGGCGGGGGGCCCGACCGTGCCGATCTTGATGCGGTCGGGCGGGTTGCAGGTGCCGGCGCCGGTGGTCTCCGACATGCCCCACAGCTCGGCCAGCGGGATCCCGAGCACGTGGAAGAACTCGATGACCTCGCGCGGGGTCGGCGCGGCACCGACGTTGCAGGCCTCGAGCTGGTCCAGCCCGAGCATCGTGCGAAAGTTCGAGAAGAGCTCCTCGTCGGCCTTCGCGTAGGCGTCGCGCAGCTCCTGGGGCAGCTCCTCGCCGGCCTGCTCCGCCTGCACCTTCTTCAGTCCCAGCTCGAGCGCCCGCTGGATCTTCTGCTTCTGGTCCTCGTCCTCCAGCCCCGCCAGCGTCGCCTCGAGCCCTGCCTTGAGCTTCTCCCAGATGCGCGGGACGGCAAAGAACCAGCTGGGGTGCACCTCGGGCAGGTAGCTCGCGACCTCGCGGGGGTTCGGGCAGCAGGTGACGGTGAACGCGCACGTCATCGGCAGGTAGTGGCTCACGTTGCGCTCGGCGATGTGGGCCATCGGCAGGTAGGACACGATCCGCCCGCCGTGCGGGAAGGCGATCAGCTCGTCGTAGGAGCGAATGCACGAGACCATGTTGTCGTGGCTGATCTGCACGCCCTTTGGGGGCCCGGTGGTACCCGACGTGTAGATCAGGGTGAGGATGTCGTCGGGCTCGACGGCCCGCCAGGCCGACTCGAAGTCGAAGTCGTCGTTCGCCGCTGCCTCGACGTCGCCGAGCGAGAGGACCCCGTCGCCGGCGTCGCCGTCGACCACCACCACGTGCTCGATGCCCTCGACGGCCTGGACCCGCTCGAGGAACGACTGCTCGGTGACGAAGATCCGGTTGTCTGCGTCGCCGGCCAGATACTCGATCTGCTCCGGGGAGTAGGTGTTGTAGACCGAGAACGGCGTGGCCCCGAGGTGCATGGCCGCGGCGTCCAGGAGATGGAACTCCGGCCTGTTGGTGAGCATCAGGCCTATCGTCTGGCCCCGCCCGAGCCCGAGCCCGGCGAGGCCGGCCGCCAACCGCTCGACTCGCTCGGCGTATTGGCCCCAGGTCAGGTTGAGCTCGTCGCCCTTCGTCCTCAGTGCCGGCAGGTCGGCGTTGTCCCGGGCCGTGATCCGAAAGGCCTCGGCCATGGTCGCCGCATCGAGTCCCGCGGGGCGGTCGGTGCGGCGCTCAGCGGTGCCGCTCTCCATGGCGCCAGGCTATCGCACCCCGAAGCCCTCGCCCGACAGTCTGTCGATGTCGTTCGACAGGCCCACGAGGAAGATCAGGATCACGAGCATGAAGCCCACCACACCGGCGCGCTCCATGACGCTGAACGGCACCGGCCTGCGCCTGACCTTCTCGACGATCGCCCAGAAGATGTGGCCGCCGTCGAGCGGCAGGAAGGGGAACAGGTTGATGATGGCGAGGGAGAGCGAGATCAAGGCCAGGATTCCGATCGCGTCGGCGGGGTCGCGGAGGAGCGTCTGTCGGGTGGTCTCGTAGCCGCCCACCACGCTGCCGATCTCCTTGCGCCTTTCGCTGTCGAACAGTCGCGCCGGCAGCTTCAGCGTCTCGCGCGTGATCAGCCAGAAGCGATCGGTCGAGACCCGAAGCGCCTGCCCGACGGGCAGCGCGAGACGCGGGCCGCCGGTCGCGTACGCGAAGCCCAGGCGCGTCCGCTTGAGCCGCTTGTCATAGACGGGCGTGACGTTGATGACGCGCCGCCTGCCGCCGCGCTCGATCGTCAGCCTGGCGGGCGTCGTGGCCCTGCAGCGCGCGACCGGCGTTCCTTCGCAGCGATGCAACTGGATCCGCCGGGACAGCTCCTGCGGCCTGCCCCGCCTGCCGTCTACCGCGATCAGCCTGTCACCCGGCTTCAGCGCCTTCGCTGCGGGATAGCCTCGCTCGATGGTTCCCACGCGGTTGCTCACGTCCTGGGGCCCGATCTGCCAGAAGAACACGAACAGCAGCGCGAAGGCCAGCACGAGGTTGACCGCCGGGCCGGCCGCGATCACCACGATCCGCTTCCAGACCGGCTGCGCGTAGTAGGCGCGCGTGCGCACGTCGTCGGGCAGCTTCTCGTCGGGGTTCATCCCCGTGATTCGCACGTAGCCGCCAGCCGGGATCGAGCCGAGGGCGTACTCGGTCTCCCCCACCTTCTTCCTGAGCAGCGTCGGCGGGAAGAACAGCGAGAAGCGCTCCACGCGCATGCCCACCGCCTTCGCGGCGGCGAAGTGGCCGAGCTCGTGGAGGATCACCAGCGCGGCGAAGCCGGCGAAGGCGAGAAACCAGCTCACGCGGCCACGCCCCTGGCGATCTCGCGCGCCTGGGAGTCGGCCTCGTAGAGGTCGGAGAAGTGGCGCAGCGGGCGGGCGGGCAGCTCGGCGAGTGTGCTTTCGATCACTCGAGCGATGCCGGTGAAGGGCAGATCCCCACGCAGGAAGGCGTGCACCGCCACCTCGTTCGACGCGTTCATCGCGCAGGGGGCCGTGCCGCCCGCCTCTGCGGCCTCGCGTGCAAGCCGCAGGCACGGGAAGGCGTCGCTGTCGGGCTGCTCGAAGGTCAGCTGCCCCACGCCGGCCAGGTCCAGGGTGTCGACGGGCACGTCGACTCGGTCGGGGTGGTGCAGCGCATAGGAGATCGGCACGCGCATGTCGGGATAGCCGAGGTGTGCGAGCGAGGCGCCGTCGTTGAGGTGCACCACGGCATGCACGATCGACTGCGGGTGCACCACCACGTCGATTCGCTCGTACGGGACGCCGAACAGGTGGTGGGCCTCGATCAGCTCGAGGCCCTTGTTCATCAGCGTCGCGGAGTCGATCGTGATCTTGCCGCCCATCTCCCAGGTGGGATGAGCCAGGGCTTGCTCCCGCGTGACCCCCTCGAGGTCGGCTCGGCCCCGAAAGGGCCCGCCGGAGGCCGTGAGCACCAGTCGCTCGACCGTGCCGGGCGGCTCCGCGCCGATCAGCTGATGGAGGGCGGAGTGCTCGGAGTCCACCGGGATCAGCGTGGCGCCGGTGGCCTCGGCCAGCGCGATCACCAGCTCGCCTCCGACCACCAGGCTCTCCTTGTTCGCCAGCGCCAGGTCGATGCCCTCGCCGACGGTGGCCACGGTCGGCCCCAGCCCGGCTGAGCCCACCAGGGCGTTCAGCACGAGGTCGCAGTCGCCGCCGGTGATCAGCTCAACGAGCCCCTCGGGGCCCGCCAGCACCTCGCCGCCGGTCCAACGCTCAGAGGCGCGGGCCGCGGCGTCCGGGTCGGCCAGCGCGATCCGCTGCACGCCGAAGCGGTGCGCCTGCTCGAGCAGCTGCTCCCAGCTCGTGGCCGCGGCGAGGCCCACCAGCTCCAAGTCGGCGCTGCTCTCGATCACGTCGAGTGCCTGCGTGCCGATCGAGCCGGTCGAGCCGGCGATGACGATCCTGCGCACCCGCTCCAGTCTAGGAGGCGGGCGGTGGGCTGCCGGGAGCGCCGAAGCCGGCGGAGCCGGGGCGGGCCCAATACCCGTCGGCTCTTTCGCGCCTCAGGTGTAGTTGAGGGCCACGCTGGCGTAGTAGCCCACGACGACGGTGAAGAAGACCGCGTCCAGGCGGTCGAGCACGCCGCCGTGCGCACCGAACAGGCGACCGGTGTCCTTCACTTCGAGGTCGCGCTTGACGAGCGACTCGAACAGATCCCCCAGCGGGGCGACCAGGGCCACCAGGAAGCCGATCAGCAGGGCATCAGGGCCGCTCAGCCAGTCCTGGTAGAGCCCGGCGAACCAGAATGCCGCGGTGCCGCCCAGCACGCCGGCCAGGAGCCCTTCCAGTGTCTTGTTCGGGGAGATCGTGGGAGCCAGCGGCCGGCGTCCGTAGAGGCGGCCGCCGAAGTAGGCCGCGGTGTCCCCCAGGAACGTCCCCACCAGCACATCGATCAGCAGGCCCTCACCGTGGGGCAGGTCGCGTAGGAAGATGGCGTGCGCCATCGCCAGGCCAATCCAGAGGACGCCGAACAGCGTGGCGGCGATGGCCCATGACACGTTGGCCCGGGCGGGACGCAGGAACGACAGCCAGAAGAGCAGCGGGAACGCGCCCACCAGCACGATCAGCACCTGCTCCGGGCCGCCCCAGTGGGCCGCGGCGATCAGCCCGATTAGCGTCAGGATGCCCCCCAGGTTCACCGGCCGGACGCGCGCCATGAGCGTGTAGAGCTCGCCCAGGGCGACCACGCCGAGCACCACCAGCCCTAGCGCGAACACCACGCCCCCGCTGCCGACGATCACGAGCGCGAAGACGATCGCCGGGATGGCCACCAGCACCCGGGCCCCGGTGTCGGAGCGCCGCCGGCGCGGGCGCTGCTCGCGGCGTGCCGCCATCGCCTAGCGGGCCCCGAAGCGCCGCCGGCGGACGGCGAACTGCTCGAGCGACTCGGCGAACGCCTCGCGTGAGAAGTCCGGCCAGAGCTCCTGGCGGAAGACGAGCTCGGAGTAGGCCACCTGCCAGAGCAGGTAGTTGGACACTCGCTGCTCCCCGCTCGTCCGGATCAGCAGGTCCGGGTCGTGCATGTCGGGCGCGTAGAGGTGACGGCGAAACTCCTCCTCTGTCTCACCGTCGAAGCTTCGAGCCGCATCCACGATCTCCGCCCTGCCGCCGTAGTCGAACGCGACGAACAGCGTGATGCGCTCGTTGTCGGCGGTCTCGTGCTCGGCCCACTCCATCCTGCGCAGCAGCTCGGCGTCGAGGCGGTCGCGACGGCCGATGAAGCGCATCCGAACGCCCTCCTCGTCGAGCTCTGGTGTCTCGCGGTCGATGCGCTCGGCGAACATGGCCATCAGGCCCTGCACCTCCTGAGGAGGGCGACTCCAGTTCTCCGTCGAGAACGAGTAGACCGTGAGCTCCCTCACCCCGAACTCCGCCGCGTCGCGCAGGCGCGCCTTGACGGTGTCCGCGCCGGCGCGATGCCCTTCGATCACCGGCAACCCGTGCGCGTGCGCCCAGCGCCCGTTGCCGTCCGTGATGATGGCGACGTAGCGCGCCTCAGGGGCGGCGCTCACACTTCCAGGATCTCTTGTTCCTTGCCGGCGAGCAGCTTGTCGATCTCGCCGATGCGGGCGTCGGTGAGCTTTTGCAGCTCGGACTCTGCGCGGTGCTCGTCGTCGGAGCCCACCTCCCCCTCGGTCTTCAGCTCGCGCAGGTCGTGCATCACGTCGCGGCGGATGTTGCGCACCGCCACGCGCCCCTGCTCGGCGATGTTGTGCACGATCTTCACGAGCTCGCGGCGGCGCTCCTCCGTGAGCTCCGGAATCGACAGCCGGATCACGTTGCCGTCGTTGTTCGGCGTCAGCCCGACGTCGGACTCGAGGATCGCCTTCTCGATCTGCTTGATCGAGTTCTTGTCGTAGGGCGTGATCGTGAGCAGGCGCGCCTCGGTGGCCGACACCTGGGAAAGCTGGCTGAGCGGCGTGAGGGCGCCGTAGTAGTCCACCTCGATGCGGTCGAGCAGGTGCGGTGACGCGCGACCCGTGCGCACGGTCGAGAACTCGTTGCGCGTGGACTCGACCGACTTGGCCATCCTGCCGCCCGCTTCTTCGAGGAAGTCTGCAATCAGCGAGTTCATCGCGTTGAGCGCGTCATTCCGACGCCGCTGCTCATGTCGCCACCAGCGTCCCCACCCTCTCGCCGCACACTATCCGGTCGATGTTCCGCTCGTCGTCCATGTTGAACACGTAGATCGGCAGGCCGTTGTCCATGCACAGGGACAACGCCGTGGAGTCCATCACCGCCAGCCGCTGCTCGATCGCCTCGCGGTGGGAGATCTCCTCGATGAAGCTCGCTTCCGGGGCTTGACGCGGGTCCGCCGTGTAGACGCCCTCCACTCCGTTCTTGGCCATCAGGATGGCCTCGGCGTGAATCTCGAGCGCCCGCAGCGCGGCGGCGGTGTCGGTGGTGAAGAAGGGGTTGCCGGTGCCCGCCGCGAAGATCACGATCCGCCCCTTCTCGAGGTGGCGCATGGCGCGGCGGCGGATGTAGGGCTCGGCGACCTCGGAGATGGTGATGGCCGATTGCACGCGCGTATCGGCGCCCGCGGTCTCCAGGGCGTCCTGGAGCGCCAGGGCGTTCAGCACGGTGGCCAGCATGCCCATGTAGTCGCCGGTGGCGCGATCCATTCCCGAGGCCGCGCCGGCCAGGCCGCGGTAGATGTTTCCGCCGCCCACCACGATCGCGATCTGCACGTCGCGGTCGGCCACCTGCTTGACCTGGCTCGCGATCGCCGCGATGCGCTCGGCGTCCGCGCCATAAGCGAGGTCACCCATGAGGGCCTCGCCCGAGAGCTTCAGCAGGATGCGCCGGAAGGAGGGCGTCACTCCTCGCCGATCTGGAAGCGCACGAAGCGCCTGATGACCACGTTCTCCCCTGTGTTGGCCGCCAGCTCGGTACGCAGCTGCTCGATCGTCTTGCCGCCGTACTTGTCCTCGTTCAGATGCTTCTGCCTGAGCAGCACCACTTCTTCGAGCCACTTGCGCATGCGGCCCTCGGCGATCTTCTCCCGCACCTGCTCCGGCTTGCCATCGGCGGCGGCCTGCTCCTGGAAGATGTGGCGCTCCGCGTCGCGGGCGTCCTGCGGCACATCCTCGTCCGATACGTAGCGTGGCGCCGCGGCGGCGATGTGGATGGCCACGTCGCGAGTGAACTCCTGAAAGCCCTCGTTGCGAGCGACGAAGTCCGTCTCGCAGTCGACCTCCACCAGCACGCCGATCTTCCCGGTTGCGTGCACGTAGCTCGTGACAAGGCCCTCGGACGCCGTGCGCTCGCCCCTCTTCGCGGCCTGGGCCTTGCCCTTCACGCGCAGGATCTCGATCGCCTTATCCAGGTCGCCGCCCGCTTCCTGGAGCGCGGTCTTGCAATCCATCATCCCCGCGCCCGTCCGGTCGCGCAGCGCCTTGACGTCGCCTGCCTTGATCGCGGCCTCCATGGCTCAGGCCCCCTCGTTCGGGTCGAAGGTGCGCCGCTCGCGCGCCTGCGCCTCCGCGGGCACGGGCTGCGCCGGTTCGTCGGGCGAGAAGCCTGCCTCCTCCGCCTCACGGCGGGCGCGCTCCTCGGCCTCCTGGCGCTCCTTCTCCTCGGCCTCTCGGATCGCCCGTTCCTCGGCCTCGCGGCGCTCCTGCTCCTCGCGCTCGAGTCGGGCGCGCTCCTCCTCGGCGCGGAAGCGCTGGGCGCGCTCGGCCGCCGTGTCGGCGATCGCGTCGATCACGAGCTTGCAGGAGCGGATCGCGTCGTCGTTGCCGGGGATCACGTAGCTGACCGGGTCCGGGTCGCAGTTCGAATCGACCAGCCCGATGATCGGGATCTTCAGCCGCGCGGCCTCGCGCACGGCGATCTCCTCGGTCTTCATGTCGACCACGAACATGGCTTCGGGCACCCGCTGCATGTCGCGCACGCCGCCGAGATTGGTCTCGAGCTTGTCGCGCTCCGCCATCGCGGCGATGCGCTCACGCGTGGGGAGCAGCTCCATCGTGCCGCCCGTGGTCCAGTCGGTCAGCTCGTGCAGGCGCTGGATGCGGCCGTTGATCGTCTGGAAGTTCGTGAGCAGCCCCCCGAGCCAGCGTTGATGCACGTACGGCATGTTCGCCCGCTTGGCGCCCTCCTCGATGGCGTCGCGAGCCTGCTTCTTGGTGCCCACGAACAGGATCTTGCCGCCGCGCCCCGCAAGCTCGCCGGCGAACTCCTGCGCCTGCTCGAGCAGGCGCTCGGTCCTCTGAAGGTCGATGATGTGGATCCCGGCGCGCTCGCCGAAGATGTAGCGGCGCATCTTGGGGTTCCAGCGGCGCGTCTGGTGGCCGAAGTGGACGCCGGCCTCCAGCAGCTCCTTGATTCCAACCTGAGCCAAGGTGTTGCTCCCTTTGTCTGTGGTGACTGCCGCCGCCGGACCGTGGTCGCGAACCCGGGCTCGGTCCCGGGCAGGGCCGCGAGCGACCCGGCGGGATCGCTTGCCTTACCGGCGCGAAGGATAGCCCCTCGCAAAACGAGGCGGCCACGAAGGCCGCCTCGCTTCGCAATGCGGGCCGGTCCACCGGAGGTAGGGGAAGGGAGGGCCGGCCCACGACCTGAAACGCAGCGGAAGCGGAAAACTTGCGCCTCAGCGGGTCAGCGTCGCAGTCAGCACCCGCCCGCCGGGCAGCGTTGCCCTGGCGATCACCCGGCCCGCCGGCCGCCGATCGCCGACCCTCACGACGCCGTCATGGGGGTGCCGCCGCGGGTCGTATGGAGTTCCGACCCCCGGCAAGGACGACAGCGGGCGCGGACCGCGCTGGCGCAGGGTCAGCACGGCGCCGCCCTGGAGCTCGAAGCCGAGCGTGGTCTTCGGGCCTGTCACCCGGAGCGTGCCCGGCGGCGCCTCGTCGCGTAGGGCGGCGAGGAGCCTGTCCGCGGGCTTCCACGCCCCCTCGAGGCGATCCGGCCCGGCCCCGGCCGCCACCGAGAGGGCGACCGCCGTTACCGCGACCACTCCGGCCGCCATCGGCGCAGGGCTGCGGGCCCAGGCCGGGCTCCGCAGTGGCAGCACCAGCCGCGCCGCCAGCAAGCCCAGCACCAGCCAGGCGAACATGCCGGCGGGGGAAGCCCACCAGAGCGAGTAGCCAACGGAGCCGAACAGGATGCCCGTGGTGGGCGTGGAAGCGGTCACCACGGCGAGCGCGGGCATCATCGCCAGGGCCAGCCCGCCCGCCGCCGCCAGGTCGCGGCGCTGCCGTGCCAGCGCGAGCGCGGTGAGGACGGCAAGTCCGAGCAGAACTGAGAGCGCTGCCACCGTGGTGGCGGCGGGCGGGGAGAAGTTCACGTCGGCTACCCGCTCGAAGGGCGTGCGCGGGCCTCGCAGCCACCAGGGCGGCATACCGACGGCGCGCAGCACGCCGTTCAGACCGGCCTTCGCTCCCAGCGTGGGCTTGTCCGTCAGGCCCGAGCGCACGATCCGTTCGACGTTGCCGGGCCGGTGGATCAGCTCCTCCGCCAGCGGGGCGATCCAGCAGAGCGCCAAAACGGCCATCGTGGCCACCAGCCGGCGACGCGGGACCGGCGCCCCCGACCCCA
>Ga0126309_10000939_pt1 | contig 10051 bp, 10 predicted proteins | sample Plot56_FD_92541 | JGI IMG/M metagenome (GOLD analysis project Ga0126309, IMG submission 92541) | Serpentine soil microbial communities from UC McLaughlin Reserve, CA, USA - Plot56 | ecosystem: Environmental > Terrestrial > Soil > Grasslands | place: USA: UC McLaughlin Reserve, Lake County...
GCCGAAGTTCATCCAGATCCGCTACACCCCTGCCGACAAGGCCGCAGCCAAGCAACCGCCGCTGGCGCTGGTGGGCAAGGCGATCACCTTCGACTCCGGCGGGCTGTCGCTCAAGCCGCGCGAGGCGATGGTGCCCATGAAGACCGACATGGCCGCCGGCGGCTCGGTTATCGCGGCGATGTCGGCGCTGCAGGAGGCGGGCGTCCGGGTTCCGGTGACCGGGCTTGTCGCCGCGGCCGAGAACCTCCCGGGCGCCTCGGCCATCAGGCCGGGGGATGTGCTGCGCCACTACGGCGGTCGCACGGTGGAGGTCTTCAACACCGACGCCGAGGGCCGGCTGGTGCTTGCCGACGCCCTCGCCTATGCCGACCAGGAGCTCGCGCCGGACATCCTGGTCGACCTCGCGACGCTGACCGGAGCAGCGTCGATGGGCCTCGGCCGCCGACATGGCGCGCTCTACACGTCTGACGATGAGCTCGCGAGCCAGCTGCTGGCCGCCGGCGACTCGACCGGCGAGCGGCTGTGGCGGATGCCGCTGGTCGAGGACTACCGTGAGGCTCTGGACTCCTCCGTCGCCGACCTCGCCAACATCTCGCGCGACCCGTCGGTGCAGGGAGGCTCCATCGTCGCCGCGCTGTTCCTGCGGGAGTTCGCCGGCGGTCGCCGGTGGGTGCACCTCGACATCGCAGGGCCCGCCAGGGCGGAGCGCGACGAGCACGAGGTCAGCAAGGGCGCCACGGGCTTCGGCGCCCGCCTGCTGCTGCGCTGGCTGGGAACGCTCTCCTGAGCCAGGTCAGCCTCAGCGTGACCCGTCGGAGCTTGCTCAGTCGGAGCGCTTGACCGCGCAGAGCAGACCGTCGCCCGACGGGAGCATCGCCGACACCAGACGTTCGTCCTCGCGGACGGCCCGGCCGAGCTCGCGGATGGCGGTCGTGTCCTCGTCGCGGCTGGACGGGTCTGCCACGCGGCCGTGCCACAACGCGTTGTCGAACACGATGACACCCCCCGGGCGCAGCAGCCGGAGTGCCTGCTCCAGGTAGCCGGGGTACTCCTTCTTGTCCGCGTCGACGAACACCAGGTCGTAGCCGCCATCAGTGAGCCGCGGAAGCACCTCGAGCGCCCGCCCGGAGATGAGCCGGACCCGGTTGGCGGGGATACCGGCCTCCGTCAGCGTCTCCCTTGCCGCCCGCTGGTGCTCGGGCTCCACGTCCACCGTCGTCAGCACGCCGTCGGGCCGCATCCCACGGAGGAGCCAGACCGAGCCGACGCCGGCACCGGTGCCGACCTCGACCACGGCCTTGGCCCCGACGGTTGACGCGAGCATCCGCAGCGCTGCTCCCGCTCCCGGCAGGACGGGGACGCAGCCGAGCTCCTCGCCCTTCACCCGCGCGGTGGTGAGGACGTCGTCCTCGGGGATGAACTCCTCGGCGTACGCCCAGCTGGCCTCGTGGTTCTCGCTGATGGCTTCCTCCGTGGCTGTCCCTCGGGATCGACGGCCTGCGTCGGCGGCCGCCGCGGGCGAGCCTAACGGCTGAGGGCCGCGGCGACCCACGCGCGGAACCGGCGTCCGGCGCGGCTCGTTGCAGTTTCGAGACATCCCAGCAGCGGTTCCGGCGGAACACGCGTCTCCTGCTCCCGGTTGGGCTAGGAAAGGAAACCCGAGGCACGATGAGTGCAGTGGCGATCCTGGCGACCCCGTCCATCCCGGCGGTCTCGGAGAGGGGAGGTGCTCTGGTGTCGGACCGGCTCGAGCCCTCCCAGCCGACCGAGTGGGTGCCGCCCAGCTGGGACGAGGTCGTGCGGACCCACTCCGCGCGGGTCTACCGGCTGGCCTACCGGCTGACCGGAAACCCCTACGACGCCGAGGACCTGACCCAGGACGTGTTCGTCCGGGTCTTCCGCTCGCTCTCCAGCTATACCCCCGGCACGTTCGAGGGGTGGCTGCACCGGATCACCACCAACTTGTTCCTGGACCAGGTGCGCCGCAAGCAGCGCATCCGCTTCGACGCGATGGCCGACGACTCGGGCGACCGCCTCGCCGGGCGGGAGCCGAACCCGGCCCAGGTCTACGACGACCAGCACTTCGACCCCGACGTGCAGCGCGCGCTGGACGAGCTGCCGCCCGACTTCCGTGCTGCCGTCGTCCTCTGCGACATCGAGGGTCTCTCCTACGAGGAGATCGCGGCCACGCTCGGGATCAAGCTCGGAACCGTGCGCAGCCGCATCCACCGCGGCCGCAGCCAGCTGCGGGCCTCCCTCGAGCACCGCGCGTCAGGTCGCAGACCGACCGACGAGCTCGAGACGTCGACCGGGGACGCCGCCCCGGAGGTTTCGCCGTGATGCGCCCGGAGCACCTCGGCGAGCGCATCTCCGCCCTCGTCGACGGCGAGCTCGGGCACCAGGCGCGCGACCGGGCGCTGGCACATGTCGCGCACTGCGCCTCGTGCCGGGCGGCTCTGGACGCCGAGCGCCGGATCAAGGACGCGCTGGCCTCGGGTGCCACACCCGCGCCGTCGGAAGACTTCACCCGCCGGCTGCGGATGCTTGCCGAGCCGGGCGAGCCGGTGCCTCCGCGCGACCGCCGGATGCCGTTCGCGCCGATCGTCCCGACGTTGCCGACGCCGGGTCGCAGTCGACGGATGGGCCGGCGGACTGCACCCGTCGACCGCCATGACTCCCGCCGTCCCGCGGAGCATCGCTCGGCGCGACGCAGTCGCTTCGCCGCGGTCGGTGCGTTGTCCGCTGTCGGGCTGATGCTGGGTACGGCGTTCGCGGCGGGCGGCGTCCCCGAGCAGGGTCGACCCGTTCTGCCGCCGGCCGCAGAGCTGTCGGTCGAGCACGCGGCAACCACGGGCGGGCTGCCGCTCAGCGATCCCGCGTTCGACGCGGTGACGGCGTCCTTCGGAGGACTGTCCTTCCCGCCGCCGCGGGCCACGGACCGGTGAGCGCGCAGCACGCCGGCCGCGCGCGCATCGGCTCAGCCGCGATGCCGGCACTTCCCGGGCTGGCAGGATTCGCCGGACCGGTGGCCCTGCTCGCCGTACTGCTCGTAGCTCTCGGCGGGAGCGCACCTGCACTCGCCCCCACGGCGCAGGTGGAGGGTGTGCCGTCGGACGCGCGCGCGATGGATCTGCTGGAGCGCGCGGCACAGGCACCCGCCAGCGTCGCCTACCACGGCGTGCAGTTCGTCTCCGCCTGGAGCGAGGCGGGGTCGAGCAGCCTGGTCGTCGAGATCGACCACCGGCCGGGCCACGGCACGACTGTCCGCAGCGGCAGCACGGTCGAGAGCCCCGCGGCCGACACCTTCCTGCCGGCGGACGGCTCCGAGCCGTCCGTCCTCGGCAGCAGCGGGCCCCTCGACCTGCTGGCCGCCAACTTCACGGTCGTGCTCGCGGGACGTGCATCGGTGTCCGGGCGCGCTGCCGACATCGTCGAGGCGCAGCGCGCCGGGAGCGGGCTGGCCGCGGCGCGCTTCTGGCTCGACACCGAGACGGCACTGGTCCTGCGGCGGGAGGTCTACGACGAGCGCGGCCGCACCACCCGCGCCAGCGCCTTCGTGGAGATCGCGCTCGGCAGCACCCAGCCCGCGGCCGCGACGCACCTCCCGCCCGCGATGCCCCCCGCGTGGTCGGACGAGGTCGACTACTCGGACCGCGCGGCGATGAGCACGGGGGGCTGGGAGTGCCCCGACGAGCTCCCCGGTTCCCTCGACCTGGTCGACGCGCGGCGGGGTGGTGAGGGCGACAACCAGATCCTGCACCTGAGCTACTCCGACGGGCTCGCGACGGTCTCGCTGTTCGAGCAGCGCGGTGTGCTCGACGAGGAGAACCTGGACGGCTACTCGCCCGTCGAGCGCGATGGTCGGCGGGTGTTCGTGCGCGACGGCGTGCCGCAGCGGGTCGTCTGGTCCGCCGGCGGAACCGTCTTCACGGTCGTCGCGGACGCGCCTCCGGCTACCGTGGACGCAGTCGTCGCGGCGCTACCGCACGATCCCGTCGAGGACGGCGGGTGGCACCGGTTGGGCCGTGGACTGGACCGTGTCTCATCATGGTTCAACCCGTTCGGGTAGGGAAGCCACGGACTCCGATGGACACGCAGGGACAGGAAGCGCTGACATGAGTGACGAGGAGCACGGCGGATCCCGGCAGGCGACTGACGACGCGCGGGATGCCGACCAGGTCCCGTGGTGGTCGCAGCCGTCCGGCAACAGCTGGGACGCGCCCTCCTACGCCACGCAGCCGGCGCACAACGGCGCGCCGGCCTCAGCGACCGGGGAGCGTCAGCCGCAACCCGGCTTCGCCGAACGAGCGCCTGCAGACCACACCGCGACCGTCTGGGATCTGCCGGGCGGGCACCTGGACACCATCGGCAACGAGCCGCGCCAGCGCCGCTTCCCCCGGCTCGGGATCCTGGTCGCGCTCGCGACGCTGATCGCGTTGCTGGCCGGAGGTGCGGGCGGCGTCGCGGGCTACCTGCTGGCAGATCGTCAGGACGACTCCGTCACCGTCGACGGTGCCAACCTTGGTGCTGCCCCGGCGCGCTCGGTGGAGCGGCCGGCCGGAAGCGTGGCCGGAGTCGCGACGAAGGTTCTCCCGAGCGTCGTGCAGATCAAGGTCGAGACCGCCGACGGGGGCGGGACCGGATCAGGCTGGGTGGTGGATGACGACGGTTTCATCGTCACCAACGCCCATGTCGTCGCAGACGCGACCAGCTCCGGTGTCACCGTCTCCTTCTCCGACGGCACGACGACCTCGGCGAAGGTCGTCGGTTCCTCGGGAAGCTACGACCTCGCGGTCATCAAGGTCGAGAAGAAGAACCTGGAGCCGCTCCCGCTCGGCAACTCCGACAGCGTGGTGGTCGGTGACCCCGTCATCGCGATCGGGTCACCGCTCGGGCTCTCCGGGACGGTCACCAGCGGCATCATCAGCGCCAAGAACCGTCCGGTCACGGCGGGCGACCGCAGTGACGACGACAGCTCCTACATCAACGCCCTGCAGACGGACGCGGCGATCAACCCGGGCAACTCCGGTGGGCCACTGGTGAGCCTGGCGGGGGAGGTGGTCGGGGTGAACTCCGCGATCGCCACCGTCGGCAGCAGCCTCGGCGGGCAGAGCGGCAACATCGGCGTCGGCTTCGCGATCCCGATCAACCAGGCCCGGCGCACGGTCGAGCAGCTCATCGACACGGGAGAGGCAGAGTTCCCGATCATCGGCGCCAGCCTCGACGGCAGCTATGAGGGCGAGGGGGCCCGGATCGCGCCCGACGAGTCGGCGAACGGGACGCCCCCACTCGTGCCGGGTGGTCCTGCCGAGAAGGCGGGCCTGAAGCCGGGCGACGTCATCGTCGCGATCGACGGCAAGCCGGTCACCGACGGCTCGGAGCTCATCGTGGCGATCCGCGCGCACAGCCCCGGTGACACCATCAGCTTGACCGTGCGCACCGGCGAGAACCAGCGGACGGTCCAGGTCACGCTCGGTTCGTCCAAGGGCTGAGGAGCCGTCGATGTTCGGCATCGAGGGTGGCGAGCTGATCGCGCTCGCGGTGGTCGCCCTGATCGTGCTCGGCCCGGAGAAGCTGCCGCGGTTCGCCGCCGACGCGGCAAGGCTGCTCCGGCAGCTGCGGCGGATGGCTACCAACGCGCGCGAGGACGTACGCCGCGAGCTCGGCCCCGAGCTGCAGGGGATCTCGCTCGAGGACCTCAACCCGAAGACAGCGCTGCGCAAGCACGTCCTGGACGACCTCGACCTCGATCTCGACGACGACGAGAAGGTCCGGCGGGGCACGCGCACGTTCCCCGGCGGAGCGTCGGCTACCGGGGACGGTCCGTCGCCGCCTGCGCCCCGCTACGACCCCGACGCCACCTGACGCCGCCGCCATCCCCCACTGCGGGTGATCATGGAGTTGTGGTTGCAGCCACAACTGCATGATCACCCGCGAAGGCGTGGGAGTGGGGGGTCCGTCCGCTCGCGTCAGCGACCGGCGGGTGTCAGACCCAGTGAGCGGCCGACGAGTCCACGGGCGCGGCCGCCGAGGCGGTCGGCGATCGCGATCAGCTCGCGCGAGGCCGGTGCGTCGGGATCGTCGAGGACGAGCGGCCGGCCGCTGTCGCTGCCTTCCCTGAGCCGGACGTCGATGGGGACCTGGCCCAGCAGCGGCACCGGCGCTCCGAAGGACCGGCTCAGCCCGTCAGCAACCGCCTGCCCGCCGCCGCTGCCGAAGACCTCGATCCGCTCGTCGCAGTGCGGGCAGGGCAGCCACGACATGTTCTCGACGACGCCGGCGATCTGCTGGTGGGTCTGCAGCGCGATGGTCCCCGCCCGCTCCGCGACCTCGGCCGCAGCCTCCTGCGGGGTGGTCACCACCAGGAGCTCGGCCGGCGGCACCAGCTGCGCCACCGAGATGGCGATGTCGCCGGTGCCGGGGGGCAGGTCCATCAGCAGTACGTCGAGGTCACCCCAGAACACGTCGGCGAGGAACTGCTGCAGAGCCCGGTGAAGCATCGGCCCGCGCCAGACGACCGGCGCGTTGTTGGCGACGAACATCCCGATCGAGATGACCTTCACGTCGTGCGCCACCGGCGGGATGATCATCTGCTCGACCTGGGTCGGGCGGCCGTCGACACCCAGCATCCGGGGGACGGAGTGGCCGTAGATGTCGGCATCGACGACGCCGACCTTCAGGCCTGACCGGGCCATGGACGCGGCCAGGTTGACCGTGACCGAGGACTTCCCGACGCCGCCCTTCCCCGACGCGACGGCGAACACCCTGGTCAGCGAGTCGGAGCGGGCGAACGGGATCTCCTTCTCCGCCTGACCGCCCCGCAGCTGCCCCTGCAGCGCCTGCCGCTGCTCGGCGCTCATCACGTCGAGCTCGACCTCGACGCCGGTGATGCCCTCGACCCGCTGGACCGCCGCGGTGACGTCGCGCGTGATCTGCTCGCGCATCGGGCACCCGGCGACCGTCAGGAAAACTCCGACGCGCGCAAGCCCGTCCGTCACCTCGACGGACTTCACCATGCCGAGCTCCGTGATGGGCCGGCGGATCTCCGGGTCGTTGACAGTCGCCAGCGCAGCGTGGATCTGCTCGACCAGCGCGGACGTGGGTGCTGCAGCCATACGTCGATGCTACGTGCCGGTCGGCAGGGTCAGCTCTGCGCGGCGTCGCTCCGTCGCCCGTCGCCTCGCGGCCCGTCCACGCTGCCGTCATCGGTCCGAGCCGGCTGCCCGCCCGGCGGCGGCAGCTCCTCGATCTCCTCGAGCAGCTGACGCAGCTCCGAGCGCAGGAAGTCGCGCGTCACCATGTCGCCCACGGCTATCCGGAGCGACGCGAGCTCGCGGGTGAGGTAGTCGGTGTCGGCAGTGTTCCGCTCCGCCCGCGCGCGGTCCTGCTCGTACTGCACCCGGTCCCGGTCGATCTGCCGGTTCTGCGCGAGCAGGATCAGTGGTGCGGCGTAGGACGCCTGCAACGACAGGATGAGGGTGAGCAGCGTGTAGTTGAGCTCGCGCGGGTCGAACTGCAACCGCTCCGGCGAGAAGGTGTTCCAGGCCAGCCAGATCGCGACGAAGACCGTCATGTAGACGAGGAACCGTCCGGTCCCGATGAACCGGGCGATCCGCTCGCTCAGCCGGCCGAACGCGTCGGCGTCGTAGGCCGGGGTCGGGACGATGCCCCGGCGTACCTCTCGCGGCTGGTCCAGCCGGGCGCTGCGGCGGCGACTGCGGCGGCGACGCTCAAGCGCCATCGGAAGTCCCGGCGGTGATCTTCATGTCGCTCGGGTCCTGCTCGCGCCAGTCCTCGGGCAGCAGGTGGTCGAGGGCGTCGTCGACCGTGACCGCACCCAGCAGGTGGTCGGCCTCGTCCACGACCGGCGCCGCGACGAGGTTGTAGGTGGCCAGGTGGTGGGTTATCTCCGCAAGCGGTACGTCGACCTGGAGCGGCTCGATGCCGCTGTCGACGACCCCGCCCACCAGCGCCGAGGGCGGCTCTCGAAGCAGTCGCTGGATGTGGACGATGCCGAGGAACTTCCCGGTCGGCGTCTCCAGCGGCGGGCGGCAGACGTAGACCTGGGCCGCGAGAGCGGGAGAGATCTCCGGCTGGCGGACCCGGGCCAGCGCCTCCGCCACCGTCGCGTCCGGAGACAGGACGACAGGATCGCTGGTCATCATGCCGCCGGCGGAGTTGTCGGCGTACTCCAGCAGCCGGCGCAGCGGTGCGGCTTCCTCCGGCTCCATCAGCTCGAGGAGCTTCTGTGCCTCGTGGTGCGGCAGCTCACCCAGCAGGTCGGCGGCGTCGTCCGGCTGCATCGCCTCCAGGACGTCGGCGGCGCGCTCCTCCTCGAGCTTGCTGAGGATCTCCACCTGGTCGTCCTCCGGCAGCTCCTCGAGCACGTCGGCCAAGGTCTCGTCGTCGAGGACGGCAGCAACCTCGATCCGGCGCTTGGCGGAGAGCTCGTGCAGGACCGTCGCGAGGTCGGCCGCGTTCAGCTTCTCGAAGGTCGCCAGCAGGTTGGCAGCCCCCTGCCCTTCCTGGGCGAGTGACAGCCCAGAGACCTGGTCCCAGTCGACCGTGAGCGCCTCGCCGCGCCGGCGGAGTCCCTTGCCTGGCCGCCGCACGAAGAGCCGGGTGACCATCCAGTCGCGGGTGCGCTGCTGCTCCATCGCGACGTCCTCGACCGTGACCGGGCTGCCGTCACTGCCGGTGGCAGGGCCAGCGATGGCCTCCGCGTCGTCCTCGCGCAGAGTGACCTGGCGGTCCAACAGCTCGGCGACGACCAGCATCTCGGCCGGTCGCTGCTGGAAGCGGCGCATGTTGACCAGGCCGGTGGTGATGACCTGCCCGCCGTGGATAGAGGTGACCCTGGTCATCGGGAGGAAGATGCGCCGACGACCCGGCACCTCGACAACCAGGCCCAGGACCCGCGGCGGCTCGTTGCCGATGCGCAGCGTGACGACGGCGTCGCGGACCCGCCCGACCTGGTCGCCGATCGGGTCGAACACCGCGATCCCGGCCAGGCGGGCGATGAAGACCCTCGTCGGCGCGCCGCTCACGAGAAGCCAGGCTACCGGCGCGGGTCACGCCGCCGGTGCCTCATCGGACGCGTGGCGCACCCCGTTCCAGGTGTGCGGGAACTGTCCACCAGGACAGCTTGGCAAGTAGGGTCCTTGGCGCGACCCGGCTGCGACATGACCGACAGGGGCATCGACCCGGCTCTCGCGGAACGGGGAGGCGCGGAGATGGCGATCAACTGGGGTCCGGCGGCGGCTGTGGTGGCGGCACTGGCGCTGCTCAGCGGGTGCGGCGGGAGCGAGACGGCGGCGGAGCCAAGAGCCGAGAAGACCTCGACCCAGCCGTCGAGCCCTGCTCCGAAGCCCCTGGAGGGCCTGACGGCTCAGCAGATCTTCGACAAGGCGAAGGCAGCGGCCACCGCCGCCGGCTCCGTGCATGTCTCCGGGGTCAGCGAGGGCGTCACGATGGACGTGAGTGCCGCGAAGTCCGGCGACGGCCAGGGGACCATGAGCTTCGAGGGTGAGGGCAAGATCGAGATGCTCGTGCGCGGGGGCCAGATCTACGTCAAGGGCGACAAGAAGTTCTGGACGACGAACGCCGACAAGACCGTCGCTCAGCTGCTCAGCGGAAAGTGGCTCAAGGACGCGAAGAAGGAGCCGCAGTTCGGGGAGCTGGCGGAAATCGTCTCCCTCGACCAGATCCTCGCCGAGGGACTGAAGCCGGAAGGCACTCTCTCGATCGTCGACGGTCGCGACGTCGACGGTCAGGAGACGGTCGGACTCCGTGACACGTCGGCGAAGGGCGACGAGGGGGTCCTCTACATCGCCAACGCCCAGGACGCGTTGCCGTTGCTGATCGTCAGCTCCGACGGCGAGCAGATCGCGTTCACGGAGTGGGGTGCGACCGTCACGGTTGCGGCACCACCCAAGGACCTCGTCATCGACATCGGCGACCTGCACAACGCCGGATAGCGCGGCGCTTCCGGTAGGAGTCGCGTGGTCACGGGTTGCGTCGACGGGCTCGCCGGCCGATCACGAACGGCAGC
>Ga0126309_10000940_pt1 | contig 10051 bp, 8 predicted proteins | sample Plot56_FD_92541 | JGI IMG/M metagenome (GOLD analysis project Ga0126309, IMG submission 92541) | Serpentine soil microbial communities from UC McLaughlin Reserve, CA, USA - Plot56 | ecosystem: Environmental > Terrestrial > Soil > Grasslands | place: USA: UC McLaughlin Reserve, Lake County...
AAGAGCGCGATCACGCCGAACGCGAGCAGGAAGTAGCGGATGATCTTCGTGAAGTCGCTGATGTCCTCGCTCTGGTCCGCTGCCTTCTCGGCACCCGTCTGCGCCTGCGCGGTCGGCGGGAGCGCCTGGCGCAGGTCGCCGACGAGTTGCTCCGGCGGGACGCCGTCCTTAGCCGCCACCGAGATGCCGTCGAGGAGTCCCTCCCGGTGGAGCAGCTTCTGCGCGGTCGCCACGTCGAAGACTGCGAACGTCGCCGACCCGAGCGAGTCCACAGTGCCGTAGCGGGCGATGCCGACTAGCCTGAAGCTGCGCACCGGCTCGAGCGTGGCGATCTTCACCGTGTCGCCGACCTCGAAGTGCTGCTCGTCCGCGGTACCGGCGTCGACCACGGCCTCGTCTTCCGCCTGCGGCCAGCGGCCCTCGAGGATGTTGAGCGGGTTGAAGCGCGCGAGCGCCGGGGTCGCGTCGAGGCCGAAGCCGAACGACGGCGCCCCGTTCGTGTCGATGGCCTTCCCGTTGCGGTCGATGATCTTCGTCGCGGACTCGTCAACGACGCTCCCGGCCGCGGCGTCGACGGTGTCGAGGCCACGGACGGTCGCCAGCAACGACTCCGGGACCGGCTCCACCTCGGCCGAGTCGCCCTGGAACGAGATGTCGGCCGCCTTCGAGCTCACCACCGCGTCCGTCCCGGCGTACGACTCCTCGAAGATCGTCGAAAACGCCTTGTCGATCGTGTCGGTGAGGACGAACGTGCCGCTGACCATGGCGACGCCGAGGACGATGGCGAGCGCCGTCGCGATGGCCCGGAACTTCCGGCCCGCGAGGCCACGCAGTGCGACGAGGATCACTGCAGGGTGATCTCTTCGACCGCGGCGAGCACGTCGCGCTCGTCCGCGCGACCGAGGTCCTTCACGATCAGCCCATCGGCGAGGAAGAGGATGCGGTCGGCGGTGGTCGCGGCGCGCGCCTCGTGCGTGACCATCACGAGGGTCTGCCCGTAGTCCTCGACGGAGGCGCGGAGCAGCTCGAGGATCTCGCCGCCCGTCTTCGAGTCGAGGTTGCCGGTCGGCTCGTCGGCGAACACGACCGTAGGGCGGGTGACGAGTGCGCGGGCGATGGCGACGCGCTGCTGCTGCCCCCCCGAGAGCTCGGACGGCCGATGGTGGCGCCGGTCGAGGAGGCCGACCTTGTCGAGCAGGTCGTCGAAGAAGCCCTTGTCCGGCTTCTCGCCCGCCAGGCGCAGCGGCAGCACGATGTTCTCCTCGGCGGTGAGCATGGGGAGGAGGTTGAAGAACTGGAACACGAAGCCGATGTGCTCGCGCCGCAGCCGCGTGATCGCCGTGTCGTTGAGCTGCCCGAGCTGCGTGCCGGCGACGAACACGGTGCCGCCGGTGGGACGGTCGAGCGCCGCGAGGATGTGCATGAGCGTCGACTTGCCGGAGCCCGACGGGCCCATGACGGCCGTTAGCTTGCCGCGCTCGACGTCGAGGTCGATCCCGCGCAGCGCGTGCACCGCCGTCTCGCCCTCGCCGTAGATGCGCGTGACGCCGCGCGCGGAGACGACGGCTGCGCCGGTCGCGGTCCGCGAAGCCTCGGTCGGAGCGGTTGCGAGCTCTTCCATGGCGGCGTGTCTAATCTAGCGTCAGCGGTCGCCGGCGGCAAAGAACGCCGCCGCGGCGCCCGCGTACGTGACGATCAGCAGCGCGCCTTTGAGCCGCGAGGAGCGTCCGTCCGCCACGAGCAGCGTCGTCAGGGCCGTCGCCGCGGCCAGCACGCCGATCTCCACGGGCCGGAACGAGAGCGCGAGCGGATCGATCGCCCACGCCAGCAGCGCCACCGCGGGGATCAGGAAAACCGCCACCTGAGCGCTGGACGCGAGTGCGATCTCGGCTGCCAGCTTGATGTTGCCGCGCGCCGCCACGACGACCGCGCCGCCGTGCTCGGCCGCATTGCCGACGATGGCGATGATCACGGCCGCGACGAAGAAGTCCGAGAGGTGAGCCTTCTCGGCAAAGACCTCGATGGAGCCGACGAGGATCTCGGCGATCAGAGCGGTCGCGACGGTCGCGATACCGAGGACGCCGAGGGCGAGCCTGAGCGACCAGCCCGTCTCCTCCTGCTCCGCGGACGCGTGCAGCTGGCGGTGGCGGCGCAGCGACAGGTAGGTCGTGGCGAGGTAGGCGACGAGGAGCACGATCGCGGGCGGGATCGACAGGTACGCGTAGAGCGGCCGTTCGGGGTCGTCTGCGTGGAACGCCGGAGCCGCCGGTACGAGGAACAGCAGCGTGGCGAGGAAGACGAGCCCAAGCGAGACGAGCGCCGATGACCGGTCGAGCGCGCCCCGGCCGCCGAAGAGGAGCGAGAATCCGAGCACGAGCAGGAGGTTCCCGATCACGCTGCCCGACAAGGACCCGCGGACGACCTCGAAGAGCCCGTCGGCGACGGCGAACAGCGCGATGATCAGCTCGGGCGCGTTGCCGAAGGTGGCGTTGAGGAAGCCGCCGATCCCCGGCCCCGTGTGGCGCGCTGCGTGCTCCGTCGCGTCGCCGATGAGCCAGGCGAGCGGGATCAGAGACGCCGCGGCGAGCGTGAAGTCGACGGTGCCGCCGGGCGCGACGAGGTAGTGGAGGAGGATGGTCGCGGGCGCGAGCGCCAGCGACGTCAGGAGGAGCTTCCGGACCACGGCTGGGTACCTTAGTGCGGGTGTCCGGCCGGATGAGACGCGTCGACGAGTCGCTCCGCGAGGTGCTCTCCGAGGCGATCCAGACGCTGAAGGACCCGCGGATCGGCTTCGTCACGGTCACCGGGGTGAAGACGAGCGCCGACCTGAACGAATCCGTCGTCTACGTGAGCGTGCTCGGCGACGAGCGGGAGCTGCGGCGGACGCTGGAGGGCCTCGTTGCGGCTCGTGGAGTCCTCCAGGCCCGCATCAACAGCGAGCTCAGGCTGCGCCGGACCCCCCAGTTGACCTTCGAGTACGATCCGACGGTCGAGCGCGGCGTGCGCATGACGAAACTCATCGATGAGCTCGCCCCAGACGTCCCAACCGAGCCAGACGAGCGAGCCGACGCAGACGACGACCGGCTCTGACTTCGCGGCGGCGGCCGCGGAGATCCTGGGCCGCGACCGCTTCCTCGTCACGACGCACGAGAACCCGGACGGCGACGCCCTCGGCTCGATGCTGGCGCTCCACCTCGCGCTCCTGCAGCTCGGCAAGGAGAGCGTCATGTACCTCGCCGGCGACGCGCCGCTCCCGAGCGAGTACCGGTTCATGCCGCTGGAGGCGCTGCGGCGCAACGTGCCCGGCGACGCCGCCGAGCGGACGCTCGTCGCGGTCGACTGCGCCAACGAGAGCAGGCTCGGGCCGGATCCGGAGATCCTCATGAACGCCGCCTTCGTCCTGAACGTCGACCACCACCACGACAACACGCGCTTCGGGAACGTCAACGTGATCGTCGCGCATGCCTCGTCGACGGGTGAGGTGCTCGCCGACCTGTTCGACCTGCTCGGCGTCGAGGTCACGCCTGACATCGCCGAGGCGCTCTACATCGCAGTCGTCACCGACACGGGCCGGTTCCAGTACACGAACACCTCGCCGAAGGCGATGCGGCTCGCGGCCGCGCTGATCGAGCGCGGCGCGGACGTGCACAAGATCTTCCAGGGCGTCTACGAGTCGGTCGAGTTCGCCAAGCTGAAGCTGCTGGCGCGCGCGCTCGAGCACGCGCAGGTGTACGAGGGCGGCCGCGTCGTCGTCTCGTACCTCGCCCGCGACGACTTCTCCGCGGTGTCGGCGCCGGAGCCCTATGCGGAGGGGATCATCGACTACCTCCGCGCGGTACAGGGCGCCGACATGTCGGTGCTGATCCGCGAGCCTCCTCGTCTGGGCGGGCCGGCCCGCCGCGTGAGCCTGCGCGCCTCGGTCGACGAGCTCGACGTCTCGGCGATCGCCCGCAAGTCGGGCGGCGGCGGTCACCGCCAGGCGGCGGGCTTCTCCAGCGAGGAATCGATCGACGAGATCACGCGCTTCGTGCTCGAGGAGTTCCGCCGGGTGCGCTCGGTGCGCGGCGGGGACGGCGCCCGGCTCGGCGGGCCGTAGCGAGCGCTGGAGCGCTAATGCCTCCGCGGGGCCTCGAGCCGACCGGGATCATCCTCGTGGACAAGCCGCCGGGCCCGTCGTCCTTCGCCGTCGTGGACCGCATCCGCCGCCGGACGGGCGCGCGCACCGGGCACGCGGGCACTCTGGATCCCTTCGCGAGCGGCCTGCTCGTGCTTCTTTCGGGGCGGGCGACGAAGATCGCACAGCGGTTCGTCGGGCTGGACAAGCGCTACCGAACAAGCATCGACCTCTCGTCCCGCACGTCCACCGGCGACCCGGAAGGGCCGCGCGTCGAGCGGCGCGAGCCGCCTGAGGCCGACGAGCTGGAAGAGCTCCTCGCCGATTTCCGCGGGGAGGTCGAGCTGCCGGTGCCTGCGGCGTCGGCCGTGAAGGTCGGCGGCGAGCGGGCCTACCGCCTCCACCGCCGGGGCGTCGCGGTGGAGATGCCCGTCCGCCGTTCGCGGGTGCACTCGCTCGAGCTGGTCGGCTACGCGGAGGGCGTCGCCGACCTCGACCTGCTCGTGTCGTCGGGGACGTACGTTCGGTCGATCGCCGACGCACTCGGCGGCCATTGCGTCTCCCTCAGGCGCACCGAGGTCGGGCCGTTCTCGGTCGACGAGGCGGACGAGGAGCTCGTCCTGCCGGTGGACGAAACGCTCGCGCGACTGTGAGCCGCGCACTTGCGATCGGGACCTTCGACGGCGTCCATCGCGGGCACCGGCGCGTGCTGGAGGAGGCGCTCGCGACGGGGCTCGAGCCGGTGGTGGTGACGTTCGACCCGCACCCGCGGGTCGTGCTCGGCAACCAGGTCGAGCTGATCACGACGCTAGAGCGGCGGATCGAGCTGCTCCGCGCAGCCGGCATCGCGGACGTCCGTGTCGTCGACTTCACGCCGGAGCTCTCGCAGCTGGAGCCGGAGGAGTTCGTCGAGCGTCACGTCCGGCCGCTCGGCGCCTCACTCGTCGTCGCCGGCGAGGACTTCCGGTTCGGCCGGCAGCGGCGCGGCGACCTCGGGCTGCTGGCGTCGCTCGGCTTCGAGGTGCGGCGCGTCGGCAGGGTGCCCGGCGTCTCGTCGACGGAGATCCGCCGGCTGCTGCGCGAGGGCGACGTCCGCAGCGTGGCGGGGCTGCTCGGCCGGCCGCCGGAGCTCGACGGCGTGGTCGTGTCGGGCGACGCACGCGGCGGGACGCTCGGCTTCCCCACCGCGAACCTCGCTGTTCCGCCTGACCTGGCCGTACCGGGACTGGGGATCTACGCCGGCGCAGCGCTCGGCACGCGAGCGGCGGTATCGATCGGCACGAATCCACACTACGGCGGCCGCGAGCGTCGCGTGGAGGCGTTCCTGCTCGACTTCGAGGGCGACCTCTACGGCCGGCGCCTGGTCGTCGAGCTCTGGGAGCGGCTGCGGGACGAGCGCGCCTTCGCGAGCGAGGAGGAGCTGATAGCGGCGATCGCCGCGGACGTGGGCGCTACGCGGCGTTCGGTCAGGCCGGTTTAGCTGCCTACCCGGCGCCCGGGCGAAGCAGCCGCGCAGCACCGTCTCGCCGCGGGTCGCCAGCCGCCCCCGCGCGTCCAACGACGCTGACGCCGCCGAAGTAGTGGTGCGGGGCGTCCCAGCGGCGGACCGTCCACCCGCGCCGCTCGAGCAGCTCGAGGGCGCCCTCGTCGACTCCGGGCTCGGCATTCGCGACCGAGCCGGTGGGGTGGACCCGCGGCCGCTCGACGGCCGAGGCCGCTTCGAGCCCCTCGTCGAGGATGCCGGCCAGCACCCCGACGAGCGCCGTACGCAGCCGCGTTCCGCCGGCCGAGCCCGCAGCGAGAATGAGGCCGTCTCGGTCGAGCGCGAGTGTCGGCGCCATCATGCTTTCCATCCGGGCGCCCGGCACGAGCGGCTCCAGGACGAGGTCGACCTCGCCGATCATGCTGTTCAGGTGCAGGTCCAGGCCGGGGAGGAAGTCGCCCGAGCCGAGTCCCAAGCTCGTCGTCAGCACGCACGCGCTGCCGTCGCCGTCGACGACGGTGAGGTTGGTGGTGTGGCCGTCGGGGCCGCCCGGCTCCAGCGACTCGACGAGCGTCGCCACGCGCTCGGGCGGCGCCAACCCGCGGAGGCGCGGGAGCCTCGACAGCGTCTCGGGAACGCGCGACAGCCCGCCGCGCGTCAGCACCCGGAGCCCGAGGTACGCGACGTCGACCGGCTCACTCCACCGTGCCTCGTAGTCCTTCAGGTCGCTGCGCGTGACCATGACGCCGTCGACCGCCAGTAGCGCGTCTGCGATCGTCCCGCGGTAGACGCTGGCCGCGCCCTCCTCGGCGACGAGCTCGAGCGCGCGTACGAGCCCCGGCTGGCGAAGCGTGTCGCCGGTCCCGAGGAGCGTCCCGCCGGGTGCGTAGAGCGCGGCCCCGCGGTTCATCGTCATGACCGGCTCGAGCATCGCCAGGCAGGCCGCGTGCGCCGGTCCGAGCACCACTCCCGAGCGCGCCAGCCGCAGCGCCGGCTCGACGAGCCGCGTCCACGGCAGCCGGCCGGCCGCGCGCCATAGAGCCTCGAGTCCGGCGGGCACCCCGGGCACGGCGCAGGAAGCGGGCCCGACGGCGTAGTGCACGAGCTCCGCGCCGAACGGCACCTCGAGCCGGAGCAGCTCGCCGCTGCCTCCCGTCGGCACCACGGCGAAGCAGTCCAGGTTCCGTAGCGAGCCGTCGCGGGCGTCGAGGTAGATGGCATGGCCTCCGCCGAGCAGCCCCGTCATCACCGTCTCCGCCACGCAGGACGCGAGGCAGCCCGCGACCGCCGCGTCGGCGGCGCTGCCGCCCTCCGCGAGGATCTCCGCCGCCGCGTCGGCGGTGGCCGCATGTCCCGCCGCGACACCCCCCGAAACCATCGTTGCTACCCTAGTCGTCGACCGCAGCCCCGGCCGTGCGCGTTCTTCCTTGCGCGGCGTGCTGGGACTGCGGAGTCCATCACAGGAGGTGCCATGACCCTCGCCAAGGAAGACAAGCTGGAGATCGTCAAGAAGTACGGCAAGACGGAGCAGGACACCGGCTCCGCCGAGGTGCAGGTCGCGCTGCTGACGGAACGCATCACGCAGCTGACTGAGCATCTGCGCACCCACAAGCACGACCACCATTCGCGGCGCGGGCTGCTGAAGATGGTCGGCCGTCGCCGTGGGCTTCTGAACTATCTCCAGAAGAGCGATCTCGAGGCCTATCGAGCCCTGATCAAGGAACTGGGGCTTCGCCGATAGGCATGGTCGCGGAGAGTGGAGATTTGAGCGAGTCCCGCCGACGGGGCTGGTTCAAATCCCCGCTCTTCGCCCGAAGCAGAGTGGAGGAGAGGACATGAGCGTTACCACCGAGCGTCAGCAGACGGTCTCGGTCGACGTCGGTCGCGAGTCGATCACGTTCGAGACGGGGAAGCTGGCCAAGCAGGCGGACGGCGCCGTCGTCGTCCGGCAGGGCGACACCGTCGTGCTCGCAACGGCGCAGGGCCGGACGGAGGCGCGCGAAGGCGCGGACTTCTTCCCCCTGACCGTCGACGTCGAAGAGCGGATGTACGCCGCCGGGAAGATCCCAGGCGGCTTCTTCAAGCGTGAGGGACGGCCGACCGAGAAGGCCATCCTCACCGCGCGCATGATCGACCGGCCGATCCGGCCTTTGTGGCCGAAGGGCTTCAAGAACGAGGTGCAGGTCATCTGCATGACGCTCTCGGCCGACCTCATCACCCCGTACGACATCCTCGCCATCAACGGTGCGTCGGCGGCGCTGATGCTGTCGCCGCTTCCCTTCCTCGGGCCGGTCGGCGCCGTTCGGATCTCCCTGGTCGGCGACGAGTTGATCGTCAACCCAACGCACCAGGAGATCGAGGCCGAGACGTCGCTCGACCTGATCGTCGTCGGCACGAAGGACGCGCTGACGATGGTCGAGGCAGGGGGCATGGAGGTGCCCGAGGACACGATCCTGCACGCGTTCGAGGTCGCCCATACCGAGATCCGGAAGCTCTGCGAGGCTCAGGAGGAGCTTCGTGAGCGGGCGGGCAAGCCGAAGTGGATCGACGCCGACCTCACGCGCGAGCTCGAGCAGAATCACGCCGGCGCGATCGCCGAACGGATCCGCTCGCACGGCCTCCGCGAGGCCGGCTCGATCGTCGAGGAGCTCGTCACCGAGCTGTGCCCGCCGCTGACGATGGAGTCGACCGAGGACGACATCGTCCGGACGATGCAGGTGCGCTCTGCGCTCGGGATCATCCTGGACAAGCAGCGGCAGGCCGCGGTCGATCCCGCGGTGCGCGAGCAGTTCGAGAGCGAGCTGCGGGCGCTGACCGAGGCGGAGCAGGACTCGAAGGAGCTGAAGTCGGCGAAGCGCCAGCTGCTCTTCGACCGGATCATCGAGGGAGTGCAGCTGCCGTTCCCGGTCGCGCCGCCGGTGGAGGGCGCCGATCCGGAGACGCAGGCGAAGGACTCCTTTACCCGCGCGGCGGTGAAGCGCGCGGCGGAGGCCGTCTACAAGGACCTCGTCCGGCGCAAGATCGCTGTCGAGAAGCGGCGCCCCGACGGGCGCGGCACGGACGAGATCCGCGAGGTGACGTGTGAGGTCTCGGTGTCGCCGCGGACGCACGGGTCGGCGCTCTTCACGCGCGGGCAGACGCAGATCATGACGCTGCTCACGCTCGGTACCGCCAAGGAGGGCCAGCGGATCGACGACCTCTCGCTCGAGGACGAACGCCGCTACATGCACCACTACAACTTCCCGCCGTTCTCGGTCGGAGAGACGGGCTTCATGCGCGGCCCGAAGCGGCGTGACATCGGCCACGGTGCGCTCGCCCAGCGGGCGCTCGAGCCGGTGATCCCGGCGGTGGACGAGTTCCCGTACACGATCAGGCTCGTCTCGGAGACGCTCGAGTCGAATGGTTCCTCGTCGATGGGCTCGGTGTGCGGCTCGACGCTCGCGCTGATGGACGCCGGCGTGCCGATCAAGGCGCCGGTCGGCGGCATCGCTATGGGCCTCATCAAGGAGGGCGACGACCACGTCATCCTCACGGACATCCAGGGCGCCGAGGACCACCTCGGTGACATGGACTTCAAGGTCGCCGGGACGCGCGACGGGATCACGGCGCTGCAGATGGACATCAAGATCACTGGCGTCACGCAGGAGATCCTGCGGGAGGCGCTGGAGCAGGCCCGGCAGGCGAGGAACTTCATCCTCGACCGCATGCTGGAGACGCTGCCGGAGACGCGCGGCGAACTCTCGGAGAACGCGCCGCGGATCTCGACGGTGAAGATCGACCCCGAGCAGATCGGGCTCGTCATCGGCAAGGGCGGCGAGACGATCCGCGGCCTCGAGTCCGACCACGACGTCCAGGTGGACATCGAGGAGGACGGGACGATCCTGATCTACGCCACCGACGCGACCAAAGCGGAGTCCGCGATCTCGGCGATCACGGCGCTGACGAAGCAGCCCGAGGTGGGCGACAAGTACACCGGCAAGGTCGTCAAGACGACCGACTTCGGCGCGTTCGTGGAGCTGAAGAAGGGGACGGACGGCCTGCTCCACGTCTCGAACGTGGGCCCCGGCCGGGTGGCGCACATCGAGGACGTCATCGCCCGCGGCGACGTACTCGACGTCGAGGTGCGCGAGGTCGACAAGGAGCGGGGCCGGATCGGGCTCAAGCTCGTCGCGAAGCACGAGAACGGTGACCTCGTCCAGCCCGAGGTGCTGATCGAGCGGGCGAAGGACGCACCGCCGCGTGAGCCCCGCGAGGAGCGCCCTCGCGGCGACCGCCGCGGCGGCCGCGGTGGACGGGACCGCCGCTAGTTCGTAGGGGGAGGGGCGCCGTTTCGGCGCCCCTCCCCTGCAAGGTCTCTACCGGACGAAGTCGTCGCCGGTGGGCTCGGCCGACGATCGGCCGAATTCTCCGACGGGACGGTCCGTGGCGCCGAACTCTCCGGTGCCGCCGTAGTA
>Ga0126309_10000941_pt1 | contig 10050 bp, 11 predicted proteins | sample Plot56_FD_92541 | JGI IMG/M metagenome (GOLD analysis project Ga0126309, IMG submission 92541) | Serpentine soil microbial communities from UC McLaughlin Reserve, CA, USA - Plot56 | ecosystem: Environmental > Terrestrial > Soil > Grasslands | place: USA: UC McLaughlin Reserve, Lake County...
ACCGACGAGAGGAGACGCCATGGGGCAGCCGGTCGTCCACTTCGTCGTCACCTTGGTCTCGTAGTAATGTCGCCCGGGCCGTCGTCGATGTGCGGACCATAGAAGGAGGAGGAGCAGATGCCGGACGTAAACCCAATCCCCGAGGGCTATCCGCGGGTTACGCCGTATCTCCACGTGAGCGGCGCCGCCGCTGCGATCGACTTCTACAGAGACATCCTTGGAGCCGAGGAGCGGATGCGCATGCCCGCACCTGAGGGAAAGATCGGGCACGCCGAGCTCCAGATCGGCGAGTCGATCGTCATGCTCGCCGACGAGTTCCCCGACATGGGGGTCCGTGGTCCGAAGTCAATCGGTGGCACCCCGGTAACCCTCCACATGTACGTAAAAGACGTCGACGCCGTCTTCGACGCGGCGCTGGAGGCGGGCGCTAGGTCCCTCCGACCCGTCGAGAATCAGTTCTACGGAGACCGCACTGCGCAGTTCGAGGACCCCTTCGGCCACCACTGGAGCATCGCCACCCACGTCGAGGACGTGCCGCCCGAGGAAATGGAGAAGCGGATGATGGCGGCGATGAGCGGCTAGACGCGCCCGACCGCTAGCCCACCTTCCGGTTTGCCTAGCTAGGCGAACCGCTACCTATTCGCGACCGGTAAGGCCACGCGCTCGTTCAGCCTCGCACGGGTGCCCTCCGGCCGGCCGCCCGGCCTGTCCTCTCCCCGACCGTTCATGATGAGGGCCATGACCCTCTCCCCCCACGGTGAGGCGACGCGTTCGCCTGCCGGCCACCCGCGGGTGCGCGCCCTCGAGGTCACCGACCTGGTGAAGCTCTATCCGACGGGTGTCGAGGCGCTCCGCGGCGTCCGGCTCGAGATCAAGGCAGGCGAGTTCTTTGGCCTCCTCGGACCCAATGGCGCCGGCAAGTCGACGCTTATCCACTGCGCAACCGGCCTCGCCCAGCCGACATCGGGCGCGATCACGATCTTCACCCACGACGCGATCAAAAACTACGGCGAGGCGCGGCTCGCCGTCGGGCTTGCCCCCCAGGAAGTGAACCTTGACTGGTTCCTCACCGTCGAGGAGACCCTCGACTACCACGCCGGCTACTTCGGCATGCCTCGGAAGGAGCGGCGCGAGCGGGCGCAGGAGCTGCTCGAGACCTTCTCGCTGACCGAGAAGCGGAAAGACCGCACTCGGACTTTGTCCGGCGGTATGAAGCGTCGGCTCCTCCTCGCCCGCGCGCTCATGCACCGTCCGAGGCTGCTGATCCTAGACGAGCCGACGGCCGGAGTCGACGTCGAGCTGCGGCTCGAGCTGTGGCACTACATCGAGCGGATCAACTCCGAGGGCACGACCATTCTCCTGACTACGCACTACCTGGAAGAGGCCGAGCAGCTGTGTGACCGCATCGCCTTCATCAACGACGGTCAGATTGTCGCGGAGGGGACGAGCGGGCAGCTCGCCGCCGACTTCGGTGTCTCGACGCTCGAGGACGCCTACCTCGAGCTCGTCGGCCGCAAGGAGCTCTCGCGCGCGCGCCTCGGTGAGGCTGCACCGTGACCACCGCCCAGATCCGCTTCCTGTCCCTCGTCCGCCGCGAGGTCAACCGCTTCATGAAGATCAAGCGCCAGACCGTGGGGGCGCCTCTGCTCGAGACCTTCCTCTTCATATCGGTCTTCGGCGCGGCGCTCGGCTCGCGCATCAACGAGCTGCACGGGATTGACTATGTGGTGTTCATCGTCCCTGGCCTGATCATGATGGCCTGGGCGGTAAACGCCTTCGCCAACAACTCAGCATCGATCCTGCAGCAAAAGTTCCAGCGCGCAATCGACGATCAGCTCTCCTCACCCGCATCGCCGCTCGAGCTGCTCCTTGCCTTCTCATTCGGCGGTTTCCTGCGCGGCCTCGTGATCGCGTCGCTCACCTTCATCGCCGCCTCGCTCCTCGTCGACCTCCCGGTCGAGCACGTGCTCGTGCTGCTCCCTGCGCTCTTCCTCGTGGGCTTCTTCTTCGCCCAACTCGGGGTGCTGGTCGGCGTCCGTGCCGAGCAGTTCGACGACGTGTCCTTCGCCCAGACCTTCGTCCTCCAGCCGCTGATCTTCCTCGGCGGCGTCTTTTACTCCGCAACGCTTCTGCCGGAGCCCTTTGAGACGCTCACCCAGTTCAACCCCGTCTATTACATGATCGGGCTCGTGCGCTATGGGTTCCTCGGCTACACCGACGCGGACGTCTCAGTCTCGCTCGCCCTCCTCAGCCTCGTCACGCTTGCCCTCTTCGCCCTGAACCTGCGCCTTTTCTACCGCGGGTACCGGTTGCGGGCATAGGCGGGCTGCGAGCGCTGCTGGGGGTCCCATGCGAGTTCGCGCCGTTCGCCGCTGTGGAAACCCTCGTCGATCCGCGGCGCCAATCGTGGCTCGACGCTGAGTACGCCTGACTTCGAGTGCCTGATACCGACTGACAGCGTGAGTCTAGAAACCATTGGCCGGCGGCAAGCCGGCCCGAGAATTCGAATCCCTCACCCTCCGCTCGGGCTCCCTGCGATTAGCCTTTGGAGGTCACCTGCTGTACCTGGACGAGGTTGCCACAGGTGTCGTCGAGGATCGCGAACTTGCCCCACGGCATTTCCGTGAGTTCCTTCGTGAACGTCACTCCGAGCGCGACGAGCCGGTCGTAATCGGCGTCGAGATCGGTCGAAAAGAACGCCGTGATCGGAGTACCCTGCCCGCGCAACGATTGCTGATAGCTCTTCGATGCCGGGTTCGCATTCGGCTCGAGCACTAGCTCGACCTCTGGACTGCCTTCGGGGGCGGTGACGGTGAGCCATCGGTAGTCGCCTAGGCTCACGTCGCTGCGCTTTTGGAAGTCAAATTTCTCCGTGTAGAACTTGAGCGCCTTGGTCTGGTCGTCGACCGGAATGCTGACCAAGTTGATCGTAATGCTCACTGGAAGCTCCTTCGTCGAATCGGTGCGAGCGCAACCTTCCTGCATGGCGGACGCCGCTCCTGGAGGGTCAGCCCTCCCACTGCCAAGTTACGCTGCCTATGCGTTTCCAGGCCGCTTGTGCCCTCGGGCGTTCGTGTTTGGCGTGGGGAGTGGCGTTCTGGAGTCACTTATTTGCCTCGCCGCTCATCGCGGTCCTCACCCTAGGTTAAAAGGCGTTTCTTCCAGCGGTTCGACGCGCGGCTCCCTGCGATCGCAAGTCGGTCACACTGGCCGTTATAGAGGCCGGGAACACGTCAACCCGGCGCGTTCGGCCTGGGCTAGTCGCTCGCCACGGGGCTCGACCCGGCACGCGTGTTGGCATCGGTCCCACGCCCGTTTGACGGAGTCCCGTCCTCGTTGCCTGAGGGCAGAACCGACCCGATCCTCCCCACCGCCTCGGTGAACTCGCTGGGGATGATCCAGACCTTGTTCGCCTCGCCCTGCGCGATCTGGGGCAGGGTCTGGAGGTACTGGTAAGCCAGCAGCTTCGGGTCGGCGTCGCCGCGATGGATCGCGTCGAACACGGTCTCGATCGCCTTCGACTGCCCTTCCGCCTCGAGCATCTGCGACTCGCGCTTGCCCTCGGCGCGCAGGATCGCCGACTGCTTCTCACCCTCCGCGGTGAGAATTTGCGACTGCTTGACACCCTCCGCGGTGAGGATCGCCGCACGCCTGTCGCGCTCGGCGCGCATCTGCTTTTCCATCGCCTCCTGAATCGTCACCGGCGGGTCGATCGACTTGAGCTCAACGCGGTTAACGCGGATCCCCCAGCGCCCGGTCGCCTCGTCGAGCACGCCCCGCAGCTGAGCGCTGATTTTGTCGCGTGAGGTGAGCGTCTCCTCGAGCGTCATGCTCCCGATCACGTTGCGCATCGTGGTGACCGTCAGCTGCTCGACGCCCGCGATGTAGTCGGCGATCTCGTAAGAGGCGTCCTTCGGGTTGGTCACCTGGAAGTAGATGACAGAGTCGATGTTGATCACGAGGTTCTCCTCGGTGATCACCGGCTGAGGCGGGAAGGAGACGACCTGCTCGCGCATGTCGATGAGCGGGCGCAGACGGTCGACGAACGGCACGATCACCGCAAGTCCGGGTTCGAGGGTGCGCTGATAGCGCCCGAGCCGCTCGACGAGGCCGGCGCGGGCTTGAGGGACGATCCGTATCGAGCGCGAGAGCACGATCAGGACGAGGACGGCGATCGCAATGAGGGCGATAGCTCCGGCAGACATGGTGCTCCTCCAAGGGTGGGTTGAGCTGGATTGTCCTCCGTCGCGGCCGGACGGTCAATCGGAGACGAGGGCGGTGGCGCCGTCAATCTCGATGACCTGAGCCTCGACACCGGGCTCGAGGATCTGCTCGGAGTCGAACGCGCGCGCAGACCAGACCTCGCCGCGCAGCCGTACGCTCCCGCTGCGGGCATCGACGCGCTCGAGCACGACGGCGGAAGCGCCGACGAGTGCGGCGGTCCCGGAGCGCAGCCGCGGCGGCGTGCGCAGGTGCCGGCGGGCGATCGGGCGGACGACGACCAGCGAGGCGAGCGAGGCGACGGCGAAGACCCCGATCTGCACCTCGACCCCCAAGCCCACACCGGCCACGATCGCCGCCAGGGCGGCGGCCACGGCGATCGGGCCGAGGAAGAAGCCGAGGGTTAAGACCTCGCCCACGGCGAGCGCCGCCGCGGCAATGAGCCAGGCGACCCATGCGGGCATGGCTCCGATCCTAACTCCGAGCGGAATGCGGGCGGAGCCCAGGTCCTGAGACGGTCATGGAGACCATGGTTCGGAGTCTTGATAACCGTTGTTCCGGGATGACCGGAACCGAAGGGTCGAAGGCCTCCTCCTCCGCTCCCGACCTGCGAAGTCCCTGTGCCCAGAAAACGACCAAGCCGGAGCGCGTCGTTCAGGCGCCATAGCGCTCACCGCCCGAGCAACACGACCCTCCCGTCGTGCAACGCTTTGGCAGGCTTTGGTACTTGCGGGGCGCGCCCGACCGACCTTTCCGCCCGGTCCCCACGGGCGCCGTCTACGGCACGATCATCGTGATGGCGGTCGTGGCCTCGGTCTCAGAGGACGCGGCCGCTGACCCCTTCGAGATGCTGGGCGCCGTGGTGCTCAGCGCTTTCGCCTTCTGGCTCGCTCACGTCTACGCCGACGTCCTGTCGCGCCGACTCTCCTCTCCGAGCGGTGCCTTCGGCGAGCAGCTCGGAGCGTCCCTCAGGGACGCCTGGCCTTTGTTACAGACGGCTGGCGCTCCCGCGCTCGCTCTCCTCCTGGCTGGATTCGGCGGCCTCTCTCGGTCGGCTGGGGTTGCCCTAGCACTCGGTCTCGGCCTCGTCCAGCTCTTCGCCTGGGGCACCGCGCTTGCCCGGCGACACGGGCGCAGCGGCCTCCGGGCACTGGCCTCCGGGCTCGTCAACCTCGGCATCGGCTTGCTCGTCGTCCTGCTCAAGGCGCTCGTGCATTGAGGCGCTGCGAAGCGACGAGAGGCGCCGCGAGGGGGCTTCAAAGGTGCCGAACGTCTCCGGCGGCTACGAGCTCACCGAGGCGGAGGTGCCGCAGCTGCGCTGCGAGCTCCGCGGCCGGGACGCTGCCCTCCCGGAGGAGGCGCGGCTGAGGCTGCGTCAGTTCGACGATCGTCGCCGAGCGGCGTCGCTCGGGCGGCACGTCTCCAAAGTCCTCGATGAGGATCAGGGAAACGTGCTCTCCGAAGACGGCGATCACCTCATCGGCGTCCGTAATCGTGGGCTTCCCGGTCAGGTTCGCGGACGTCCCCGCCAACGCCCGCTTGCCATGCCGACGAAGCTCGCGGATGAGTTGACGGATGGGTGCGCTCGGAGGCTGCTCGGTCCATACATTCAGGAGGGTGCCCGCCTGAACGACGTGCTCGGGCGCTGACGCCGCTGCGGGGAGGATCACTCCGAGCGCGTGGAGCCGGCGCTGCAGCTCCTGCACCCGCTCGAGCGGGTAGTCCTCGCGCAGGGCTCGCGTACCGAGGTCGACGTCCTCGCCCAGAAGCTCCGGCGGGCAGACGAGCGCTACGCCTTTCGCCTGCGATCGGCCCTTCGCCGCGGCGACCTTCTCCGGAACGGACGGGTCATCGGCATCGCCGAGGAGCACGAAGATCCCGTTGAAGGCGCTCGCGATGACCTCGCCTCGACAAAGCTGCTCGACCGCGCGGACGCGGTCTCGTTGCTCGCCCAGCTGCAGGATCTCGGCTACTGACGCCTCCGTCTCCGAACCGATCCTAAGGGATTTATTGCAAGACGATCGCTTGCCTGCGTGCGTGCGTCGGCGGACTGGAGCATCGCCTCGTCCGGTAGCGAGCCAGCGAAGATCACCGTGCCGATCGGGCTGCTCGTCCTCGGCGCTCGTTCGCCGGGATCCGCCTAAGCCTCCCGGACGACGGTTGGTCCGAGCGGCCGCGTCAGCCGGCGTGGCCGTCGCCGTCCGCGGCGGCGACCCGTCGGTTCGGATAATCCTCGTGCTTGAAGGGGCCGGGCTTCGCGCGCGGCCCCCCGCCCGGGAACGCGAGCCGCAGGATCGTCCGATGCACCATCGCGAGCTGCTGCCATAGCGGCCCGGTGTTGTACGGCAGGCCGTAGCGCTCGCAGATCTCGCGTACCCGAGGACCGATCTCGCCGTAGCGGGTGCTCGGGATGTCTGGGTACAAGTGGTGCTCGACCTGCCAGCCGAGGTTGCCGCTCAGGACGTGGAAGAGCGGGCTCCCATCGATGTTCGCGGCGCCGATCAGCTGGCGGACGTAGGTCTCGCCGAGCGTCTCGTCCTCGCACTCCTCCTCGCTGAAGGTATGGCACTGGTCGGGGAAGTGACCGCAGAAGATGATCGAGTGGGCCCAGACGTTGCGCACGATGTTGGCGGTGAAGTTCGCGGCCAGGGTGGTCGGCGCCGAGACGCCGCTCAGGAGCGGCCAGCCGATGTAGTCCTTTACGACCTGGGCACGCATCTTCCCCGCGATGCCCTTAAGGTCCGTCCACACCGCCTTCCAGCCCTTTTCGCCGGCCCGGATGGCCTCGATGTCCATGTCGTGCACGGCGACCCCCCACTCAAAGAAAGCCATGAGGGCGAGGTTGTAGATCGGTTGGAGCAGGTAGACGGGGTGCCACGGCTGCTCAGGATCGATCCGCATGATCTCGTAGCCGAGGTCCTTGTCCTTGCCGCGTATGTTCGTGAAGGTGTGGTGGATGTAGTTGTGCGAGTGCTTCCACGCCTCGGCTGTCGACGCGGTGTCCCAGTCCCAGGTGGAGGAGTTGATGTCCGGGTCGTTCATCCAATCCCACTGCCCGTGCATCACGTTGTGGCCGATCTCCATGTTCTCGAGGATCTTGGCCAACGAGAGGGTGGCGGTCCCAGCGAGCCAGGCCGGGGGGAAGATCGAGAAGAGGAGCATCAGACGCCCGCCGAGGGCGAGGTTGCGCTGGAGGCGGATGATGTTGCGGATGTACTGCGCGTCGCGTTCGCCGAGGTCGGCGAAGACCTCGTCGTGCAACGCCTGGAACTCGCGGCCGACCGCCTCGATCTCCTCGGGCGTCAGCCCGGTCGGGTGCTGGGGGGCGCGCTCTTCTCGCTGCGGGCTGGTCGTCTCGGTCGCCATGGGTCCCTTCCCGGTGATTAGAGGTTGATCTCGACTTCGCCCTCGGGCGCGCTGATGCAGGTGCGGATCATCTCGCCCTCAGAGCCGTAGACGCCGCCCGTGCGCAGGTCGCGCACGCGACCCGAGCAGAGCTCGCCGACGCACGTGTGGCAGATGCCCTCGCGGCAGCCGTATGGCAGTTCGAGGCCTTGCTCCTCGCCGGCCACGAGGATGGGCGTCTCGCCGTCCGCCTCCGCCTGCCAGTCGCTCGCCTTGAAAAGGATGGTGCCGCCCTCGCCGTTCTCGCCCGTGCCGAGCTTGATCTGGAAGCGCTCGATGTTGAGGAGCGACTTGTCTCCGTGCTCCTCCCAGTGCTCCTCGAGCGCGTCGATGAGCCCTGCCGGCCCCGACAGGTAGACGACCCGCTCGCGCCAGTCGGCGCACAGGTCGTCGAGGTCGTCCGGCCCCATGCGGCCCATCTCCCGCGTGTGCTGCTCGTGGAGGCGGAAGCCCTCGTAGCGCTCTGCCATCCCGCGCAGCTGCTCGCCGAAGATGACGTCGTCCTCGTCCTTCGCGGAGTGGAGATGCACGACGTCGACGAGCGCCTGCCCGCGCTCGAGGTGACGGAGCATGCTCATGATCGGCGTGACGCCGCTTCCCGCGCTGATGAAGAGGAGCTTCTCGGGCGGGGGGTGGGACAGCACGTACTCGCCCTCGACATCGCTCAGAGTCACGATCGTCCCGGGCCCCGCCTCCTGGGCGAGGAACGGCGAGACCTTACCCTCGTTGACCGTCTTCACCGTGATGCTGATGTAGCCGTCCTGGCGGTCGGGATCGGAGGTGAGCGAGTAGGCGCGCCAGTGGCGGACGCCGTTGATGTCGAACCCGATCCGGACGAATTGCCCGGGGTCGTGGCCCGGCCAGTCATGGCCTGGGCGGATCGTGACCGTCACCGCGTCGGCGGTCTCGCGGTCCACCCTCTCGATCCGTCCGCGCAGCTCGCGCGTCGACCACAGCGGGTTCATCTGCTCGAGGTAGTCGTCGAGCTCGAAGGGGCTCGCCAGCGGACGCGTCGCGCGCGCGAGCCGGCGCATGGTCTTCGGGACCTGGGGCGTCGCGCCGCGCTCAGGCACGGCGAGCCCCGGCGACGAAGCGCGGGTCAGTCGAGCGTCGCATCGCTGAGCTGAGCGTCCCGTTTATCGCGATTCAAACCGCCGGCCGACTGCGCCTGCTCGTCCATGAGTAGGCGCATCTTCTCGAGGTAGTCGTCGGAGAACTCGATCGCCGCGGGCTCGCTCGATTCCATGAAGTCGGCAAGCACTCGCGCCAAGCGAATCGGGTCCTGGAGTTGCGGGAAGTGCCCCGCGTCATCGAAGACCTCGAGGCGACTACCGGGCATGCCGCGGTGGGCCACGCCCGCATGGTGCACGGGGATCAGCGGGTCGCGCCGACCCCACACGATCAGCGTCGGCATGAGCTGAGCCAGGTAGAGGCGATCGGTCGCGCTGACGCGTTGCCCGCTGGGGTCGATGACGGCGCGCAGGGTGTGCAGGAAGGCGCGCCGAGCCCCCGAGTCGCCGAGGGTCGAGTAGCCGCGAGCCATCTCGGCGAGGTCGGGCCCGGCTCGGAGGCCGAGCGACTCCAGGACGCGCCGCAGGGCGTACCCGGCGTCCGTCAGCCGCCTGTGCGAGAGGAGCGGAAGGACGATCTCCGCGCCGGGAAGCGTTGCCGCGCGCAGGAGCGGATGGACCTCGCGTCCCAGCCCTCCGCTCGACACGAGCACGAGCCGCTCGCAGAAGACCGGGTACTCATACGAGAACTGCATCGCGACGCCGCCCCCAAGGGAGTGACCGACGATCGTGGCGCGCCGGTGCTTCAGGGCGATGAGGAGGTCGCGTACGCTGGCCGCGTAGGCGCCGAGCGAGTAGTCGCCGCGCGGCTTCGCCGAGGAGCCGTGGCCGAGCAGGTCGGGGGCGATGACCGTGAAGCGCTCGGCGAGCAGCGAAGTGACCTGGTCCCACTGCTCGGAGTCGCCGGTCACCCCGTGGATCAGGACGACCGCAGGGCCCTCGCCGGCGGTGCGGTAGGTCACCCGGTTGCCGTGGAGGAAGACTACCTCCTGACGCGGCCACGGTGACTCCGTGCGGCGGTTCCCCCTGCCGGCCTCTTGGCGAGCTTGCTTCCTTGCCATGAAGTCATGGTACATACGGATCGCATAAGTGTCCGCTCCGGTCGAGCGGGCGCTCGAGATCCCCGCTGACGATGCGAGGATGGGTTTGCAACTGGCATCTTTGCCACTGATCCATGGCACATGAGTCGGCTACGATCCGGCTGTGTCGAGCGCGGATCAGGCCCACAGTGAGGAACGCGCCGAGGAGCTCACCATCGACGAGCTCGCACAGGTGACGGGCATGACTGTGCGCAACCTACGCGCTCATCACGAGCGCGGCCTCCTCGCGCCGCCGAGCCTGCGCGGGCGAACGG
>Ga0126309_10000942_pt1 | contig 10046 bp, 9 predicted proteins | sample Plot56_FD_92541 | JGI IMG/M metagenome (GOLD analysis project Ga0126309, IMG submission 92541) | Serpentine soil microbial communities from UC McLaughlin Reserve, CA, USA - Plot56 | ecosystem: Environmental > Terrestrial > Soil > Grasslands | place: USA: UC McLaughlin Reserve, Lake County...
CGTTTCCCTGGTGGGAATCGTCGGGGCGCCGATCCTCGGTGGCCTCGTCGCCTCGCGCCGCCCTCGCAACCCTTACGGGTGGTTGTGGCTCGGCTTCGGGGCGGGCCTCGTCCTCCAACTCTTGGGCGAGTCCTACGCCGCCTACGCGCTGGTGGCGGAACCGGGATCGATCCCGGCTCCCCGGAGTATCTCGCGCCTGCTGGGGGCAGGGGGACCGCTGGCCCTTATCTGCGCGCCCTTCTTGCTGCTGCTGTTCCCGACGGGAAGCCTGCCGTCGCGGCGCTGGCGTCCCTTGGCCTGGGTCGCGGTGATTCCGGGGGTGATGCTCTTGGCCCTCAACCTGGTCTTCGGCAACCCGGACAAGGTGGGGGGGGCCATCACCGCCGTGACCGTGGCCGTGGTGGGCGTGATCTTCGCCACGATAGCCCTCTCGGCGCTCTCGATCCTCGTCCGCTTCCACCGGGCCAGCGGGGCGGAGCGGCAGCAACTGAAGTGGTTCGCGCTGGCCGCCATCTTGGCCGCCGCCTACGTCGTTGGTTCCTTGCTGGGCTTTGAGCGACTGCTGGGTAAAGCGTGGTGGAACCTGCTCGACGCTGCGGTCAACACTGGCCTCTACGCGGCGGTCGGCATCGCGGTCCTCCGTTACCGCCTGTTCGACATAGACGTGATCATCAACCGCGCCCTCGTCTACGCCGCGCTTACCGCTTCCCTGGCCGTTGTGTACTTCGGGGGCGTGACGGTCATACAGGCCGTCCTCCAGACGCTCGGCGGACAGGGGGAGCTTCCGCAGCTGGCCGTCGTAGGCTCCACTCTCGCGACCGCCGCGCTGTTCAATCCCCTCCGTAGGCGCATCCAGACTTTCATAGACCAACGTTTTTACCGGCGCAAGTACGATGCGAGGAAGACGCTCGATGCCTACTCCGCAAAGCTTCGGGATACGACGGACCTTGGGCTGCTCAATAGCGAACTCGTTAGCGTGGTCGCAGAGACGGTGCAACCTGCGCACGCCTCACTCTGGTTGCGGCCCGCTGCCGAAGTGGGGCGAGGCGGGGGAGCATCCCGATGACACCCCGCACCGCCTCCCGGCTCGCCTCGTCGCTCGCGGCGCTCTCCGTGGTCGTGTTCTTGGCCACCGTCGCGCTGTTCTTCCTCGCCCGATCTGCGCCCGTCCCGAGCGGCTCCAGCGCGACTCGCACCGTCGTCGACCTGATGGTCTCCATGCCCCTCCTGGCCTTCCCCCTCGTCGGCTCCCTTATCGCCTCCAGGCGTCCGCAGAACCCCATAGGCTGGATCTGCCTCGCGGACGGCCTGTTGTGGATGCTCCTCGGCCTGTTCGACTACTACAGCGTCTACGGCCTCGCCAGGCCCGGCTCGGTCCCCTTCCCGGCGGCGATGGCCGGCTTGAGCCTGTGGCTGTGGGTGCCCACGGTTGGGCTGCTGGCGGTCTACCTGGTCCTGCTGTTCCCCGACGGGAGGCTGCCGTCCGGGAGGTGGCGTCCCCTCGCCTGGCTCTCGGCGGCGGTTATCGTGTCGCTAGCCGTAGCCGAGGGCCTCTCCCCCGGTCCGATCGCGGAGCTCGGGGGTGCGCGCAACCCGTTTGGGCTGGAAGGGCAGCCCTGGTTGGCGGGCGCGACCAACGCCCTCTTGGCCGCGTTCCTCGGGTGCATCGTGGCATCGGTAGCGAGCCTCGTGTTGCGCTACCGGCGCTCCGGGGGGGAGGAGCGTCAGCAGATAAAGTGGATAGCCCTCGCCGCCTCGGTAGTGGGCCTGGGGTTCGTGGGCGCGATGCTCAGCGGGCTCCTCGCCCCTGCCTTGGCGCCCGAGCTATGGCGTGAGGCCAACGCCCCGCCGTTGTGGTTCGAATTTTTCTTCTCGTTGGTGCTGCTTAGCTTCGGGGGGGTGCCTACCGCGGTGGGGATCGCCGTGCTGAAGTACCGTCTCTACGATATAGACCTCTTAATCAACCGCGCCCTCGTCTACGGCTCGCTGACGTTCGCGTTGGTCTTCTCCTACGTCGTAAGCGTCGTCGTGCTGCAAGCGCTCTTCCGCGCCCTCACCGGGCAGGGCTCGCAACTGGCGGTCGTGGCGTCTACCCTGGCCATTGCGGCGCTGTTCAGCCCACTGAGGCGTCGATTGCAGGCGTTTGTGGACCGACGCTTCTACCGTGAGAAGTACGACGCCAGAAGAACCCTCGAGCTCTTCAGCGCCAGGCTGAGGGCGGAGACCGACCTCGAGATGCTCGGCGAGCACCTGGTCGGGGCTGTCGGGGAAGTCATGCGACCCGCCCACGCCTCACTTTGGCTGCACCCCAAAGGGGCTCGGCACGGAAAGCCGGCCGAGCAGGAAAAAGACGTTTCCTGACGTCGGGATGCTTGGAGACCGACGCCGCACCGTCAGGTACCGCAAGAATACGCAACATGGGTGATGCACAAGGGTAGGTCTCGTGTCTATCGTGCCGTGCGTAAGCCGCGATACGTAGTGAGAGACTTGCAAATCCACGAGGCAAAGGGGCTTGCGTAAAGGCATGGCTATGCGCATAGCGGTAATAGGCGTAGGAGGGACGGGTGGCTACTTCGGTGGGCTCTTGGCTCGAGCAGGAGAAGACGTTACCTTCATCGCCCGCGGAGACCAGTTGGAAGCGATCCGCGCGAGGGGCCTTACCGTGGAGTCGAGTCTTGCCGGGACGTTCACGGTAGACGTGCGGTCCACCGACGACGCGAGCGAGGTGGGGCCCGTCGATCTGATCCTCTTCTGCGTGAAGACCTACGACACCGAGGCCGCTGCGGAGGGTGCTCGCCCGCTCGTCCGCCCGGACACGATGCTTCTTTCGCTCCAGAACGGTATCGACAACGAGGAGCGCATCGCCCGGGCGGCGGGGTACTCGGCGGGGCTCGGCGCTGCGGCCTACGTCGTCTCGGCGATCAAGGCGCCGGGGGTCGTCGCGCAGACGGCCGGTCCGGGAAGGATCGTGCTCGGTGAGTTGGGCGGGGGGAACAGCGAGCGCACGGACCGGCTGCGCGACGCCCTGCAACGAGCCGGGATCGCGGCGGAGGTCCACCCCAATATCCGGGCCGTCCTCTGGCAGAAGTTCCTCTTCATCTGCGCCTTCAGCGGCGCCACGGCCGTCAGCCGGCTGCCCATCGGGACCGTCCTTGCCGATCCGGTCGCACGCGAACTGTTTCGGGGGACGTCCGAAGAGGTCGAGGCGGTCGCGCGCGCCGGCGGTATCGACCTGCCCGACGACTGCGTCGAGCAGGCCTTGGCCACCGCCGCAGCAGTCGAGCCCTGGGGAAGCGGCTCGCTCTACGGCGACCTGGTTGGTGGACGGCGCCTAGAGCTGGAGAGCCTCAACGGCGAGGTGGTGCGCCGCGGAGGCGAGCACGGCGTCGAGAAGCCGCTCAACTTTGCGATCTACGCCGCCCTGCGGCCCTACGTCGGGGGCGCGCCCGCGATGCCATGATCTCCCGGCGTGCGTAGGACGTCGGTGCCCTCGGACTTTCGCTGTGCGAGATGTACGAGGGGCGCGCCACGTGGGTTTCTGGTGTTGATATACAAGTTGCAAACTACCGCGTCGGGTGGCATCATGCTTGTCGTGGGAAGGCTAGGCCCGCCGGCGTTTCGGCGGGGGAAAGGAGGAGCGGCATGTACGCACGGGTGACCACGATCGAGGGCTCCCCGGACAGGATGGACGACGCCGCCCGCCACGTCCAAGAGCAGACCCTGCCCCAGCTCCGGCAGATGGAAGGGTTCGAGGGGTTCGTCGCCTTCGGCGATCGGCGAAGCGGCAAGCTGATGGGCGTGGCCTTCTGGGAGAGCGAGGAGGTCCTGCGGGCCACCGAGCAAGAGGTGTCCGGCGTTCGCAGTGGGGCGGCGGAGACCGCCGGCGGCGCGGTGGCGGGCGTGGAAGAGTACGAGGTCTTCGCCTTCGAGGCGCCCTCGTCGGGTCCGGTGGGCTCGGTCACAGACACCGTGGGCGGGGTGACGGACACGGTGAGCGGGGCGACGGGCAACCTCTTGGGGGGCGGAGAGAAGAAGAGCTAGCAAGGAGCGGGTACAAACCAACGACACGAGGAGAGAGGGCCAGGACCGAAAGTATCCTGCCCTCCTTATCCCCATCCGCCCGAGCGCGCGGTGGGGCCTGCTTTGATGTAGCGGCTGGGCATACCCTCGCTAGTGCTCCGCGACACTTCCTCGTGCGGCCGCCCTGGCCTTTTCGACGAGCGTGTGTCATAGGGGCGGGTGAGGTTGAGGGACTTCGCCAGCATCTCGAACTTCCTCAGCGACCGGGAGATATACGAGCTCCAGGCCGCCATCGACGCGCGCCGCCGGGCTCGCGGGGCGTGCTCGGAAGGTCCCACGCCGCCGGCTCCCGAGCCAGAACCGCGCGGACAGGTGCCCCGCCTAACACCCCAGGGCCCACCATGACGCCCTAATCGCCCAAGTGCGTGGCTCGCGATTCCCTTGAGGTCGCCATGCGCCGCAGGCTATTCTCGACGAGGACATGGGGGCTCGGGAGCAGGCAAGAGGGAGGTTCGTTTCGCGAGTAAGGAGACGGTACCCGGGCGTCTTAGACCTCACGTCATGTCAGAAGTCGCAGGAGTACCAGCAAAAAAGGCAAACCTCCTGACGTCCCGCTTAAGAGCGACGTTGCCCGCGGTCGCGACCGGGGCCGAAGACCTCCTGGCGCTCCGGCCCCGAGCTTTGCCTCGTCGCCCCGGTCCTATCGCCCCCAGCCTTCGGACCGCGCGGTAGCCCCGTCACCCAGGTGGGTTTACTTACGTACGAGAAGGGGACGATCACGCGGCGCCGTAGATAAGGAACGGGCAATACCCGGTGAAGGTACCACGGCCCTTGTGGGCAGGACCCATCGGGCCGGGGCGGGGCGGCTTGCGCTAAGATGGGGTCATGGAACCCGGAGGCTTCTTCTCGGAATCCCAAGACCCCATCCCGTGGACGCCGCAAGGGGAGGCGTGGATAGAAGCCGCTTCCTGGATCGCCGAAGAGAAGAGGGCGAGGCTCCGCGGCGACCCCACGGGCGAAGCCTTCGCCCGCCTCGCGTTCAAGCTCTGCTCGCAGCGGACCGAAGACCTCGAACCTCGCTAGCGGACCGGCCCGTAGCGGCTTTTACCGACCAGCGTGGAAAGTCGTTTCTACTAATTTCGCTCTGGGGGGTTCTCCGTATTTCGTCTGTACGGCGTTCTAAAAAGTTGCGCGCGAAGAGTCGGGACAAAATCAGCGTATACAGTACCTTATTCCGGTCGTATGATACTGGTGTTGCGTGACAAAGTGATGCTGCGCAAGGAGGCGAGATGGCTACCTGCCTCCTCTTCGAGGAGAGGAAGGCCTCCCGTCGAGCAGTCAGGAGGGCTTCATGAGCGCGGAAAACGCCCCTGATATGGTCACCCCGAGCGTCGTTCTCGTTCACGGCGGTTTCGTGGACGGTTCCGGCTGGCGGGGAGTCTACGACCGCCTCAAGGACCACTACAGCGCCAGGATCGTCCAGAATCCGACACTTTCGTTCGAAGGCGACGTCGCCGCGACCAGGATGGTCATCGACGCGCAAAGCGAACCGGTAGTCCTCGTAGGCCATTCCTACGGCGGGGCGGTGATCACCGAGGCGGGCAACGATCCCAAAGTGGCGGCGCTCGTTTATATCGCGGCCTTCATGCCGGACCGAGGTGAGTCTGTGGAAACGCTCATCGCCGATCCGCCGCCCGGCGCGCCGGTGCCGCCGATTCTGCCCCCGCAGGACGGCCTCCTGTTCCTCGACCGGGAAAAGTTTCACCATTCATTCGCGGGCGACTTGGGCGCCGATGAGGCCGCGTTCATGGCCGACTCGCAGGTCCCTTGGGGCGTAGAGGCCCTTAGAGGCACGGTCAGCGATCCGGCGTGGCGGAGAAAACCAAGCTGGTACCTCGTCGCTACCGAAGATCGGATGATCCCCCCACACGCCCAGCGCTCGATGTCTGAGCGAGCGGGTTCGGCCGTCGCGGAAGCCGCGGGCAGCCATTCGATCTATGTCTCGCAGCCGGTAGCCGTAACGGCGCTAATCGAAAAGGCCGCTTCAGAAGTGAGTTCGGGTGTGCGCTAAGTCCGGCTCTTCTTCTTGCCCTTATTCACCCGACTGCGGGTAAGGTCAGGGTTCTAGGAAGTTCGGCCACCGGGCGAAGTCGCCCCGCCCGCCGCCAGGTCCGCCAGCGAGGAGACGTTCTCGGGCAGGGGACCGCCTTGCCGAGGACCTCTCGTTGCCCCCCGCCAACGCCAACTCGCCCGCCAACATCAGCCCCGTCGGGCCTCCTCCGGCGATCACCACCGCATGCCCGGTCATGGCCACACCCCGGCCGCCATCATGCCGCCCGCCGCCGGCGCATCACACCCCTCGGCCGCCGCGGCGACCGTGTCGAACCGCGCGGCGACCGACTCGGCCGCGCGCCGGGGCAGGTCCGCCGCCGTCGGCGGCGTCGCCCCGCACGCCGGCCCGAACGGGGCGCGGCCCATTCGGGCCGGGTCAAGCCCTCGTAAGGGACCTGTCAAGAATGCACTCCCCCCAACAGGAGAGTATGATGCATTTGTTACGTGAAAAACGGAACCTCGCGTAACGGCGTAGGATCGCGACCTGCCCCCTACTAGATCAGGGATCGCCATCCGACCAAATACCTGCCACCACTGGTGGCAGGGACGCCCCGCCGAAGTAGCGGCGGGCGGAAAGGACGATGCAATGATGTGTACCCAAACGGCGGTGCCGCAGGGCGCGACGCGGGTTGCGGCGGAGAGCGCCGCGGGGCGGCCGCCGATCGCCGGATACGACGGGATGAACGTCGAGGAGGTCACCGAGCAAATAGACGGGCTCTCCGACGCTGAGCTGGTGCGGGCGCGCAACTACGAGCTGCGCAACAAGAACCGGGAGACCCTCCTGGCGCGGCTCGAGCGCAGGATGCGGGCCTCCGCCTAGGAGCTTTGCGCAGCGCCGCTTCTTCACCCGGCGGCCGCTGCAGCTGCAGGAGGGCTATAAGGGGAGAGGAGTTCGCGACCCTCGGCCCGGCTCGGAGGATAGTACGGGGGCCCTGTGCCCCCGGAAGCGAAAATATTCGGACCGACGAAGCCGCCCCTGTCAAGAGTGGCGATCGCCTGCCCGAGCGACCAACCGCGGTCGCGCCATAACGCCGGTGTTCGCCGCTAGTTGTGGCCCCCGTCCTTTATCGGTCCTTACCTCCTGCTAGAGGTGCAACGATACGAACGCTATTGTATCGTTTGTTATTTACACTGGCTCGAGGCGCCGTTGGGGGAGTTCCCTTATATCCAGTCGACCCACCCGGAGAGGATATGCCGTCCGATCCGCCATTCCGGTATTGGTCGGAAGCGCCCGTAGGTAGCCGGGCGTGTACTTGTCCTCCCAACCTCCGAAGTGTACAATAGTAACAATATATACAATATAACAAAAACACGGCCTGGCACCGACGAACCTGCCGCGTCCGAAGAAAGGGACGAAAGTGAAGACCCAGACCTATGCCACCGAGGCGGCGGCGAAGAAGGCGGCGGCTAGGGCGTACGGACCGGCCATCGTACGGTTGACCAACGACCGCTATTTTTGAGCCCATGCCGGCCATCCCCTTCCACGGGGCACGCGCACGGTCAGCCGCTGGGACCACAACCGGTGGCGCGCTCCCCGCAAGTAGCGGGAGGGCAGCTCGGCGCGCCGGGGGTAGCGCGGGTCACGGCACCCCACGACCTCGCGGGGACACCCGGCGCAGGGCCCGCAGAAAGCAGGAGGTGCTGGATGTTCAGCGCGACAGAAGACGCGCGGGAGTTGCTCCGCGCCGCCCGAGAGATCCACGGCGAACGCCACGGGGCGCACACGCTCACGCCCGGGACGCGCCTGCCGTTCTCGGAAGCGGCAAGACGCGCCGGCATCCGGCCGGACCGTCAACGCTACCACGACGCCTTGGGAGAGATGGAGTACGAGGGCGCCATCGAGTGGGACGCGAGCGCAAGGTACGCCAGGGGAGACAAGCACTACGTCGTCACCCGGCGTGGCCTGGACTACCTGGATGCTGCCTGGGGCGATATTCAGAAGGGACAGGAGAAGTTGGTCGAAGGAAGGGGGAGGAACGCGACGGGTGCCGGATAAAAGACTAGGCAGGCAAGCGGAGCTGCGGGCTGAACGGATCGCGTGGAGGGCCCGCTCGCGCAGCATAAATCGGGCCTCCCGCAGCCTGGACAGGCGCCTGAGCCTGATGAAAGGATGGGCCGCCGCGTTGGACAGGCGCCTATGGCACCACGCGGAGGCGAGCAGGCTGTGGCACCGGAAGTGGGACGACCTCCTGCGGTCGGGCTAGCGGCATTCTGGGCCCTATTCACTCACCTTACGGTAAGGCAGGCGTTAAGCGAAGGTCACCCGCCCCTTTTCCAGTCTGCCGCCCAACCACCACGAGACGGCCCCACCTCAAGCCGGACGTTTGGGCCATTATTGCAGGGCTCCCTCCTCGTGCCGGCGCTCCTCGATATGATTGAGCCACCCGTCTCGGCTTCCCTTCAGCCAAGTGGTGCGCGACCTATTGGCCGCCATCCTGGCCGGGCGATCCTCGTGGGTGAGATCGTCGAGGTGTTTGTAGGACACCGTCCCGCCGCGCATCAGCGCCACGATCCCCTCTTCGGCCTGTCTTCGGTCCCGTGAGACCAACCTCTCGAACGTCGCTGGTATTTCCCCGGGCAGCGGGCCCCCCAGCAGGTTGGCGAGCTGGCCGTCCTTGCGCAGCTCCATTTCCCGCATCTCCGATCTTATGAACAGCGTCCAAGCGGCGTCTTCCAGGGCTCGGTCGCGTTCCTCCTTTCGGGCGCGACGGCGCTCCTTCTCCCTCTCGGGCGCGAGTCCCGCTTGCCACTGGTCGGCCCGCTCGGCGCCGTGCGGCCCGAGCCGCAGATCCTCCAGCTGTCGGCCGGCCTCCGTCCGCAGGACCGCGGCCAGCGCGTCCTCGAACGGCTCGCCGGTCCGCTCGGCGCTTGCCATCGCCTGCCGGGACAGGACCGAGCGGACCATGTCGCGCACCAGCTGATCGGCGCGCATCGGTTTCACCTTTCCCTCAAGACGCCTCGCCGCGGCGAGGACCTCCTCCAAAGGGGCCGCCGTGCCCAGCACCTCTTTCGCCCCCAACCCCCGCAACCGATCGTGAACCTCGCGGTTGCGGGTCTCTGCCAGCACCAAAACCGGGATACGGCGCGCGAGTCCGCTAGCCAGGCCGATCTCCCTGACCAGCTTCGTCACGTCTCCGTCGGGCAGGCCAAGACCGATTATCGCGGCGTCGATGCCACCCGCTTGGCCGCCCGACAGGCAGGCGCGGGCTTCGGCCAGCGACCCGGCCTGGATGTTTGCCCCGAAGTCCGTCTCCCAACCCAAAATGAGCCCGAGGGCCTGTCGGAAAAAAACCCGGTCCCCGACGATCAGAACGTGGTTCATGTTCTTTATCCTTCCAAGAGGTGTGAAAGCGTGTTATGTAACTAGTGTAACACCCGATGGGGTGACTCCCTTGGGATCTTGGCGTGGAAGGTGCCGAACTCGGCGACATCTCCTGTTCACCCGGGTGCGCGGAAGCTGGTCTTCTCCGAAGGTCGCCCCGTGGGGGTTCTCGGAAGGTGGCGGCCGGCCGGGCGCCTTGTCCCGGCCGAGACGCCACCGCTAGAATGCGGGCCGGGTGGACGGGGGCGGGATACGCACTGGGAGGTTGGACCGTGGGCAGGAGAAGGGAAGAGTACAGGCAGCCCGAGGAGAGGACCTTGGCGGACCTGCTGGTCGGCCACCGGGTCATCCGCTACGCGGTCGGCCCCGAGCCCGACCCCGACGACCCGGGCCGGGAGATCACGGGCCCCCTGCTGGCGAAGACTGGCGCCTACTGGCTGCACGCCGTCTCCCACCAGGGCCTGGAGGTCAGCCGCGAGCTTGCGGGGGAGGCCGCCGAGATCTTCCTCGTGCCCTGGGGGGGCGTCCTGGTGCTCGACGGGGTTCCGCGCGGCGAGCTGGAGGAGGAGGCCCAAAGGAGGTTCGTCATCGA
>Ga0126309_10000943_pt1 | contig 10034 bp, 14 predicted proteins | sample Plot56_FD_92541 | JGI IMG/M metagenome (GOLD analysis project Ga0126309, IMG submission 92541) | Serpentine soil microbial communities from UC McLaughlin Reserve, CA, USA - Plot56 | ecosystem: Environmental > Terrestrial > Soil > Grasslands | place: USA: UC McLaughlin Reserve, Lake County...
AGGCACGCCTACACTCGCGCTACGTACCGAGACGCAGCAGGGCGCGCCCTCGCGGAGCGGTGGACCGTCCACGGGCTTGGGCACGCGTGGTCGGGCGGTAGCTCCTCGGGCTCCTACACCGATCCCAAGGGCCCAGACGCATCCGCGGAGATGGTGCGCTTCTTCAATGAGCACCCTCAGCGGAAGCGATAGGGGCGGCACCCGCTTGACGGGCACGGTGGCGAATAAAAGCGCCGGCAACCTAAATGGTTAGGATTCTAGATAACACTGTTGATGATACTCTAGCCTCGGCGTCGCACTGTGCGAAGCTGAGGCTAGAAAGTTCGTGGAATACTGCCCAGCCCGGGTGACTCAAGCGTACCTTGGCACTTCGGCACCCTGGAGGTGCCTGCTGGGTTTACAGATCCCCTATTACGCCCCCGACGCAGCCCGATCAGCGGCAGCGTCAGTACCAGCGTGAAGGTCAGCGGAGCACTGGATGCCCTCAATGAGCAGGAACCCCGTTGACGGGATGTAAACAGCCCTCAGCTTGTATCTCAGTGGTGTCAAGTGCTCCCAACGATGAATCGGAGGCTACTCAAAGCCCCGAGCATTCGACTTATTTGCAGGTAAAATAGAGAGCCGACGAGCGGACTCGAACCGCTGACCTAATCTCATTACACGAGTGATCCATCAGGCGTTGCAGGGGGTTGCACGGGTTTGCAAAACCTGCATATATAGGCTGATTTCCTTTCTCTGCCTTGCGCTGCGTTGCATCGTATTGCGTTTCCGGTGGTGTCAGAGTGGTGTCAACAGCACCCTCGTATCCGTCTTCGTCTAAGAATTTCCTTCGCTAGGCTGCTGGAGCCGCCCATCGAGGGGCATCCTCATCTCCACCCTTGCACAGGCTGCGGTGATCCCGTTTATGCCGTCTCCCGGGTAGCCGTAAATCCGGGAGACGCCCCACTCCATGAGGTGTTCGATCACGAAGGCTACGACCTTATCAGCCATCGCGCTCGAGTCCTCTCCTAGTTGTTGTCGCGCGTCGACGCTTCCGACCTCCAGCCGGCGCGGCTGCACGCTTTGTCGCAGAAAGGCTCGTTCTCCGTCCGCCCACAGCGGCAAAGCGATGCACGCACCTCCCGCATCCGCCCGGCTGGTACGTCGATGCTCAAGTCTCCGCGCAGGTTTATCGGTCCGTTGGCGACGAACCCTACCCGGGTCGGCTGCTGGGGCTCCTCAGGCGCTCCCTCCTTGAGCCTGTAGTGCAGCGCGCCGCTAGGGCAGCGACGCACGACCTCGGCCACATCCTCCGCGGAGGCGTTCTCAGGCTGGATCCACGGCCGCTCTCTGGCGTCGAAGACTTCAGGCAGGCCACGGACGCACTCGGCGAAGTGCAGGCATCGCCCTCTGTCGTAGAAGACCGTCACCCCCGGGGCGGTGTAGGACCGCGCGTGGGAGATCGCCAATTGGTCTTCTCTGTTTGCGGGAGGTTTCTGGCTCATAGTCGATCTCCACTTAGCATCTCAGGGGCCACAAGGTCGCCGTACTCCTCGATGTGGCGCTCGATGAAACCCGCGACGAACGGGCAGAACGGCATTACCACCAGTCCCTTGGTGCGCGCATCATCGAGCGTCGCCCGGGCCAGCCGGCCACCCAGGCCCTCGTAAGACTCGTAGACCTCGGTGTGGAGGAAGGCGATCCGCCCGCGGTCCAAGACGTACTGAGTGTAGCCTGCTAGCTCGCCATCTGCCCAGAGTTCGTAACGATACTCGGTTGGTTTGTTGCGGACCTCGGCGTTCATGTCTCCTCCATTCTAGCGCGACTGCTCTTCGAGGATGTTGGGTGAATAGAGCAGCTAATCCTGCTCATAGGCGCTGGTCGTCTCCCACCACTTGTTCTATATCTGTGAAAGCACTTCCCATACACCGAAGTGTCCTGCTCGAACGCGAAGTCTGGGACACACCCTTCGAACGATCACTTTTCAGGAATGTGACCCGAGTCTTGGCGGTCGGGTTCGCGGTGAGGCGGCGAGCATGATCACACTCATCGTGGCCAAGGTGCCGAATGGGATCGCGCAGCCGCCGGTGGCGTCGCGAAGACGAGCCAGGAGATGAGCGCTACCCGCACGAGCCGGAGCTCGGGGAAGATGGCCGCCGATACCGCAGGAGCACGGCCAGGGCAAGGTTCAGTGCGCCGTAGTCTCTCACCAGATCCTCGTTGAACGGACCTAAAGTGGAGACCCAGTCTTTCCCGGGCAGCGGGAAGTGGTCGTAGAACGCTCTCGGGAACATCAACGCCCAAGGGCCGCCGACCAGCGGGGTCGCCGCCACGAACAGCAGGCTACATCTGATCCAGGTTCTCCCCAGTCACAAGAATCTCCCGCGCATTCATTGACAACCCCCTTTGTTCGCAGCGACGCTGTCAGCATGTGCGCAGCTGAAAGTCATCTTCTGCTCCGTCACTCGAAATCCCGTCCTCCGGGCTGCGGTCTTCGATCGGGCGGTGAGTGGAGAATCGAGGGTGAGCACTTCCGAGGCACAAGCAGGGCAGTGAAACGCCCCGTCGGGTAAGAGGCGCATCTCGGGGTGACTGCACTCGCAGGCATGCCCGCCCAAGGCATCCGGTAAAGCCGCAACCTGGCCAAGAAACTCCAAGGTCCAGTCTTGTACGAAGTCGCTACACGAAGCATACCGGGCAGAGTCGTGGCCGACGAGACTCAGCTCGCCCGATCCACAGAGAGGACAAACGAGTGACTCGGGTCTCGACGCGGTCCGCGAACGTCTCATTTGGCCTCCTTTGCTTGGGCCTTGTTCTCGGGAGGCAGTATCTCGATGCCGTACCCTGCGGCGCTCGTCACGATCTCCTCCATGCTCGGCGGCGCTTCAAGAGGAGGAGGCGAGAGCCGGTCCTTTACGGGTCGACCTACTTCCTCGAAGAACCGTTCGTACGTCCTCCCTGGCGTCTGGGTTACCAGCATCCTGCCCACCCCCCCACCGACGTTCTTGTGAGTGTGCAGGTTGCCCCTGGGAACGTAGATAAGAGTATCCACGCCCGCCCTTATAGTACCGGCTCCATCCAGGAACTCGTACTCTCCTTCGAGCACGTAGAAAGACTCGTCCTCCCAGTGCTGGACATGAGGCGGCGGACCAGCCCCGGGCTGCGTGGTGATCTCGAAGAGCGAGTACGCCCCGCTGGTTCGATCGCTGGTGATCTTGCACGTCACCATCTCGTCCATAACCCGCAGTGATCTTCTGCCCTCACCCGGGCGGATATGCGCGACACCAGTCTCTGGCTTGTTCTCTTCCACTCCCGTAATCTCCTTTCTCAACCGATCTTTCGCCGTGTTTCCCACTCTACGCATAGATCGAGCCAGGGTCACCTACCCCATTCGAACACTTTTTCGGCCACCGCCGGTCACCGCCCCTAGTCGGTGTCTCGGATCGCCGCCGGCGGGTACAAGCTCACGCTCATACGGAGGCGTTGGTCATCGCACCCTCGGCTCGCGGGACTCGGCGCCGGTCGCAAACAAGACTTGTCTGGGCTTTCGTGAGAGGTTGGACGCTCCGTAGACGAGCACCACGGCGACGGCCGCAACCCACAAGACAGCGGCCTGGAGGAGGTAGACGTTGGTTATGAGGGCTCTGGAGGTCGACTCCAGGTTGCTGTACTCGGGTATAGCCCTCCACAGGGGACCGGAGGAGGCATTTAGCATAGCGTGGAGGAGCATGATTATCAGCACACTTCCCCCCGCGCCGTTGAAGACCCAGGTGATGAGGATCGAGACCGGGAGCAGGAACATCAGGAAAACCCAGAAGGGAGTCTTGCTCTGTAGCTGGTGGCGGGGTTGAAGAAGACCGGCAGGTGCCACAGGGTCCAGATCACGCCCAGTATCAAGCTTGCGAGGACGGCGCTGTAGCCTGATTGCAGCTTGGGCAGGGCGTAGCCGCGCCAGCCTACCTCCTCGCCGATGCCAACCTGGATGAGCATGTACACAGAGGTCACCAGCACGGTGGGCAGCATCCCTATCATCGCCAGGAGATCGGGTGGTTGGCCGCCCAAGATCACGTGCAGCGCCAGCGCAAGCAGTTGGAGCGCGATTGGTCCCAGGAGGGCCACACCGTACCAGATGAGTGCTACGCGCCAGCGCACAACCCGGCTCAGCAGGGAGCGCAGTCCGGCTCGACCACCTTCCTGGGCGGTGATCGCCACTGCTGCCACCATGGGGCCGAACGCGCCGAGGAAGAGGGCTGGCACGGGTAGTGAGGAGATCATGCCACGCGCCTCGAGCACAGCCAGCCACCAGAGGACCCAGGTGAACGCGAAGGCTACGAGGACAAACTTCAGCGGGAAGGCGCTTCTCGTCGCCGTGCGGGATGGTGTCGCCGTTGTTGCTTCCATGCCGAAGATCCTTTCTCTGGTAGCTGGTTGGACATTGCCCGCCGCCCCAGCACGATCAACACTGCTCAGCCACTTCTCACTCATTTGGAGCCTCCTTGTTGGCGGGTCCCGGTGGAAGAAAGGTTTGGTTGCGCTGCGCGCTCGGGCTCGTAGCCGAGACGTCCCCTGGTCAGGACGGCGACCACCACGGCGAGCACCGCGACCACCGCTATAGCAAGTAGGCCAGAATCGAGGCCGGGGACGTACTCTGGCATTAGCTCTTGCCCGCTGACCATGTTGAAGGCGCTGTGGAAGAGCCCTACTAGGAGGACGCTGCGCCCGGTTACGTTGTAGAGCCAGATGGCGAGGACCCGAAAGAATATGGCGAACACCGCCACAACGGCACCATACTCAACTAGGACGGTGGGGAGCTCACTGAGCGGCGTATGTTCGTCCACGATCCAACCAGCGACGAAGTACGCCGGCAGATGGAACAGCGCGAAGACGGGCGCCACGATGACGCTCGCCAGCAAGGGACCGCGCCTTTCTTGCAGCGTGGACTGGAGGTAACCCACCCAACCTTGTTCTTCCCACAGGTTGGTGTGCAGGAACGACACGATGACGCCAGGCAAGAACACGGTGAAGAGCAACCCCACTTCTGCGCGAGCTCCTCCAGGGGTGCCACGCCGAGGAAGGGGATGGTCGCCAGCAGCATAGTCACAGGAAGCCCGAAGAGCGCGATGAGGTACCAATGGACTCCAACCCGCCAGCGCAGGATCCGGCCCAGCAGCTCGCGCACGCCGTCCTTGCCGTTCGTGGCCGCCGTCACCAGGAAGGCCGGTAGCGCAAGACCAAAGATCGAGAGGATGGCGGCGAAGGGCATCCACGGCAGCTCGATCGGCACAACAGTGACTGGTCCGTTCTCCGAGAGCAGCAGGGGAAGCATACCGCCCCATCCGAACACGAAAGCCATGATTAGGAAGGACGTTACCGGGTGGCGGGCCACCACTCCCCTGAGCGAGGAGGAGTGAGGAGCTTGCTGGTTATCGGTAGTTGTGGACATGATCTATCTCCCTTCTCAAGCGGAACGTTCCGGATCGCCGTGCGCTTGTAGCCAGGCACGGCGATCCGGAGAGGTTAGGTTATTGCACCCTCGGTTGGGCCCCTACTCCCACGACCTCGTGGGCAGTGTAAGATCGGCGCAGCACGCTCCAGGCCATCCACCCCCCACTTATCACTAGCACCACAGCCCCCAATGGCACCGTGAACGGGGTGCTCGCGGGGCCTATCGTCTGACCGTACACAAGACTCAAGTACATCAACACGTTGGCCCCAGCCCAGAGGGCTCCCGCCCACCTCGGCAGCGTCCCGGAGCGCCACGCCCACGAGGATGTGGCCCACGAACCCGAGCAAGATGACTACCAGACCGGTTAGCCCGGCAACGGTATTGGCGAAGATGTCGGGCAGTGCCTCGAACTCCTCTAGGCCCGCCAGCACCGCCTGCCCCTCCTCTGGCACCGCGAAGGTAGAAACTCCCTGCAGCGGCAAGAACAGGGCGCTGCCCAGCACCGTGAGGAACATAGCCCACAACCCCATGCGTCCTGCTCGGCTAGTTGCGAGGTAGACGCCCAAAGCGAAGACGCCGAAGATCAGAAAGATCAAGCCGAGGATACTGCCGAACAGGTGGCCGATCACGTATTCGTTGGTGGTGACGAAGCGGGCCCAGGCCTCGAGCTGGGTATCCGGGTCGGGCTGGCCTTCGAGGCTTGACCAGAAGGTGAGCGCTCCGTAGAGGGGCAGCCCCAGCAAGCCTATGCCTATCCACCTAGTGGTATTGGGTGTGGACATATTCAGTAGCTCCTTTCCTTCGGTTCTTGGTCTCTCCTCGGGATCGCTCGGAAAAGGTAGTTCGTATCCTCGCTTGGGTAGCACAGCCTCACGAAGGTACGCTCAAACATCGGCACTACTCCATCGCCGCTCCTCCTCGTCGCTATTGCTTTCCTCCATCCCTGATCGGCCTTTCGTTGTGGTTCCCCACTGTGCGCCTCGGAGCGGGCTAGCACCACCAACACCACTCAAAGACTTCTCCAAAAGTTGCAAGTCTTGGAGACCAATCGGGGAACTTTCGGCTCACGGCGGTCCCTGTTAGCATGGGGTTTGCACCCACGATGTGTCCGAGCGGAGGATCGACCCTAGCGTGAGACCGGGCCACGAGTCATCGTTGGGGACGCAGCTGCGGCGGCTTAGAGAGGCCGCGGGGCTCACCCAGGAGGAGCTGGCCTTCCGGGCCGGTCTGACCTCCAACGCCGTCAGTAACCTGGAGCGAGGCAACACGCGGCGTCCCTACCCGCACACCCTGAGATCACTCGCTGACGCGTTGAACCTCTCAGAGGAGGAACACGCAACCCTCCTCGCCGTGGTATCGAGGAGAGACGCCCCCGCGCCCGAGGTCGCCTCTCGTGCCCTCCGGTCCACTCTGCCAAGGCCTCCGACTCCACTTGTTGGCCGGGCGCACGAGCTCAAAGAGATAGTAGGTTCCCTGAGTGGCTCCGAGGTAAGGCTGCTGACGCTGACCGGCATCGGGGGGTCGGGAAGACACCCCTCGCCCTTGAGGCGGCGCACGAAGCCGAGGGCCACTTCCCCGACGGGGTAGCCTTCGTCGACTTGGCGCCCTTAAGGGAGCCGGCGCTCGTGGTGCCGACCATTGCTAGATCGCTTGGTTTGAGGGAAGCGGAGGGTCAGAGTGCGGCCGACGCCCTGCACGACCACCTCCTTGAGAAGCGAACCCTCCTGGTTTTGGACAACTTCGAGCACCTGCTAGAGGCTGCCGCGGAGGTGGTTCACCTCATCGAAGGTTGCCCCGGCCTCTTTGTGCTCGCTAGCAGCCGCGCGCCCCTGCGGGTGAGGGGCGAGCACGAATACCCTGTGCCACCCTTGGAGCTTCCCTCCTCGATCCGCAACCCGACGGCGGAGGAGGTCTTGAGCACCCCCTCGGGTCGGCTTTTCCTGGAGCGTGCGCGGGCGGCCTCTCCTTCCTTTGCGCTCACATCCGAGAACGCGCGGGCGGTGGCCGCGATCTGCTGGCGCCTCGGTGGACTGCCGCTCGCGCTGGAGCTAGCGGCGGCGAAAGTGAGGGTCCTAGAGCCCGCGGTCCTACTCCCACGGCTGGACAAAGCGCTTTCGATGGCCTGGGCACGCGATCTTCCCGAGCGTCAGAGGAACATGCGCGCCACCCTCGACTGGAGCTACGAGCTCCTCTCCGAGCCCGAGCAAAGGCTTTTCCGATACCTGTCGGTATTTGCGGGGGGCTTTACGCTCGAGGCGGCCGAGGTGGTCGGAGCCCAAGCGGCTGAGGCGGGCGAGGAGCCAGAGGAGGTGCTTGGCCTTTTGGGCGCCCTGGTGGAACAGTCGCTGGTCGTAATGCAGCCGCCTAAGGCCGGAGGCGAGGTGCGCTACGGGATGCTCGAACCGGTCAAGCAGTACGCTCTCGAGCGACTAGAGACGAGCGGCGATGTCGAAGAGGCGCGGCACGAGCACGCAGCGTATTTCCTCGACCTAGCCGAGCGAGCGGAGCCGGAACTGCGGGGATTGCGGCAGGTCGCGTGGCTGGAGCGCTTGGAGGAGGAGAATGGCAACCTGTGGGCCGCCATGTCGTGGGCACTGGACACAGGCGATAACGAGACCACCGCGCGCCTGGGCTGGGCGCTGTGGCTATTCTGGCGGTTCCACGGCCACCAGCGGGAAGGTCGTGGGTGGATGGAGGTGCTGCTGGAGAAGGATGTCCCGCCATCTCTGCGGCCGAGAGCCGTCCATGCCGCGATGTCTATGGCCTACATGCAGGGCGAGTTCGAGGCGGTCGCGCGGTACTCGGCGAAGCTCCTGAAGCTCTCCCAGGAAGTTGGGGACGCGCTCTGCACCGCCTACGGCTGGTGCGGGTCGGGTCTGGTGGCGATGGACCGCGGCAACTTCGGGGAGGCCACGTCCTCCTTCGAGGAGGCCCTGACGCTCTTACGCCGGGCAGGCGAGGAAGGAGTGGTGCCGGTGGTGCAAGTCTGGCTTGGGACGGTTGCGCTCATCCAGGGCGACCAAGATCGGGCGATCCCAATGTTCGAGGAAGGACTGGAGCAAGCCCGCAGAAGGGGCGACAGGCTGGGCACCTACAACGCGCTCTACAATCTGGCCCAGGTAGCGATTGCCCGGGAGGACCACGAGCTGGCGACCCGCATGCTCAAAGAAGGGGTAACCCTCTCCGAGCAAATAGGGGATCAGGCCAACCTCTCGTACTTCCTGGAGGGACTCGCGGTGGTCGCCGGGATACAGGGAGACGCGGAGCACTCGGCGCAGCTGGTAGGCATGGCGGAAAAGTTGCTGGAGGAGGCTGGGACGTCCGTCTACAACTACTACAAGCCCGACCGTTCGCTCTACAAGCGGGTTAAGGCCAATGTACGTTCGCGGCTGGGCGAGGAAGGCTTTGAGGAGGCACGGGCTGAGGGTCGGGCAATGAGTGTGGAGCAGGTGATCGCGTACGTTCTTGAAAGGTAAGAACCCTCACCCACATAAGCAGCGAGTTGGTCGAGCGGTTGTCGGCGCTAATACAGGAAAGTAACGATACTTGGACCTCATGAATCCCCGACACACCCCTGAACTAGACGCAGAAGAGCGCCCGTTCCTCTGCCGACCCCACGAGCCACGATGCTTTAGCGTCAAAGGCGATGAACTGTGCCCTCACGCCTATATTGGTCCAAGAGTGCCTCCTTGGCGGATTGTTGTAAGTTAGCCCCGCCCTTAACGTGGAGATCCATATACGTTGCGAGATTTTCCCTGCAAATGGCGACAAAATAGAGGACCGAAGAGCGGACTCGAACCGCTTACTCCTGCTCATTACAAGTGTGCGGTCAGTGGTTGCTGAGCGTTGCAGGGGTTTGCAGATCCCGCATAGGAATAGGGTTTTCTGTTCCCTGTATTGCCTACTATTGCAGGGTGTTGCGTGCGGGTTAGGGTCAAATTAGGGTCAACACGCCCTTACAGGGATAGTCTTCGAGACGATCGGGGTCGTGGCTCTCACTCTAGTGATCTTGTTAGCGGTGCTGCTCAGCCCGCGCCGTACCTATCCCTAATGGGCCTTATAGAAGACCCACGCTTTACGCTTTGGGAATAGGATCGGAGCGTCTACTCGACCGCGCAACAGTCGCTGGGCTTCCGAGAAGAGTCTCACCTTGGAGTGCTCACCAATCGTTGTCGTGACATGTTGTAATGGGGTCGCCAGAAGACAGCAACCACAATGGAGGTGCCTTTGGATGCCCCAGGTGAGAGCAAGCGTGTAGCCATAGCGTGTCAGGGCGGCGGTAGCCATACGGCGTTCACGGCCGGAGTGCTTAAGAGGCTTCTTCGAGTGGAGGAGTTGAAACACTACGAGGTGGTGGGCCTGAGCGGCACTTCCGGCGGAGCGGTCTGCGCCCTGCTCGCTTGGGACAACCTCTTGAGAGGCGCCACGAGGGGGGCCGCAGAGGCGCTTGATGCCTTCTGGCGCGACAACTCCGCCACCGCGCCCCACGAGCAGATCATCAACTCCTGGGTCCTCTGGGCGAGCAGCCTCCAGAACTTCATCACGATGCCGGTCGTCAGCCCCTACTACGACAACTACTTCTCCGTCTCGGCACTCGAGGAGTTCAAGA
>Ga0126309_10000944_pt1 | contig 10031 bp, 10 predicted proteins | sample Plot56_FD_92541 | JGI IMG/M metagenome (GOLD analysis project Ga0126309, IMG submission 92541) | Serpentine soil microbial communities from UC McLaughlin Reserve, CA, USA - Plot56 | ecosystem: Environmental > Terrestrial > Soil > Grasslands | place: USA: UC McLaughlin Reserve, Lake County...
TTCCCCGGCAGCCGCCCACTCATCACGGACGTGACGAGGGAGGTCATGGCAGAGGCGCTGGACATCCGCCAGGAGATGGTCCTGGAAGGCGCCAACCACTACACGATGTTGTGGCCAGAGTACACACCGAAGTGGGCTGACATTCTCCGCGACGATAGCTGGTTCCGCTAAAGAGGTTCGCTTCGAGATCGCGGGACCTCGGGGAAGGCCCAGAGGATAGCGGTGTGGACCGACCTGGAGGGCGCCGCTGCAACCTTCTCGCCCCTTCCCGCGCGCCTACTAAGGCACCCGTTATTAGGGCCGGCGCCCCTCAACCCCTATTCACCAACTGCGTTGAGCAACCTCTCTCCGACCTTCGCGCCGAGGGGGCTCTCGGAAATTCGTAACGGATAGCAACCCCCTTGCAACCGTAAAGACACCCCAAACTGTGGATGTGTCGCCCGTAGCAAGGCCTGTAGGCTGCCCTTGTTGAGCGATGGGGTAGAAGGTCCCACCTTCCATCCCACCAGAGAAGGAGTGGGTTTGAGCAAGGCCTCTCCATCGCGGGCTCTCGAGCTAGGTAGGAAAATGAGTAGAAACACCTATGCCTTTACCCCTTCAGAATAACGCCCAGCTAACACCCGCCTTCTACGCTAGTTCACGCAAGCTAGATGTCGAGCAGCTCAACACAGCTAGCGAAGGGGCGTTCGAGAAAGGAAGTATGGGATGAGAGATACGGCAAAGAGGGCGACGTTTGCGGTTCTCGTGGGGACGGCGTTGGTGGCATTGCTGGCCCTCTCGGGCGTGGCCTGGGCCGCCGCGTTCGCGGTGACCAAGACGGCGCCCGACGGCGGAGACACGGGGATCGCGCGCGGCCAACGTCAAGGCCTACTTCAACAACGACATTAGGGCCTCCACCGTGACCTCCTCGACATTCAAGATCAAAAAGCAGGGCGCCACAACCTTCCTCGGGGCCGCCCGCTCGGTCAACAACACCATCTCGCCCACCTCCGCCAACGGCGGCAGCCAGGGCGTGGCCACCCTGAATCCCAAGGCGGACCTCGCCCCGGGCACGACCTACCAGGTGGTCGTCGTTGGCGCGCGCACGGGCGTCAAGGACGTCAACGGCGGGGCCCTCGGCGCGAACAAGAGCTGGACGTTCACCACCACCGACGCCCCCGTCGCCCCGCCTGACACCACCATCGACTCCGGTCCCGAGGGGACCGTCGCCAACGACTCGGCGAGCTTCACCTTCTCGTCCTCGAAGGCTGGCTCCGCCTTCGAGTGCAGCCTCGACGGCTCGGCCTTCGCGGGGTGCGCCTCGCCGCAGGGCTACCCCGTCTTGGGCCAAGGCCCCCACACCTTCGGCGTCAGGGCCATCGACGGCGCCGGGAACCCCGACCCCACTCCGGCTACCCGTAGCTGGACGGTGGACACCCTCGGGCCGGACGCCCAGATCACGGACGGCCCGCCGGACCCCTCCGACTCCCGCTCGGCGAGCTTCGCCTTCACCGGCGCGGAGACGGGCGGTGGCTACCAGTGCAAGATCGACGGCGCGGGTTCCACGGGCACCTTCTCGGCCTGCACCCCCGGCCAGAGCTTCACGGTGGACGCCGACGGCGCCTACACCTTCTCGGTAAGGGCCAGCGACGCCCTCGGCAACTTCGGCGCAGTCGCAAGCCGCACTTGGACGATAGACACCACGCCCGATAGCGTAACGGTAACGCCCGATCCGTTGGACTTTACGCCAGGCACTACAGCCTGTCTCACCACTATCACCAAGACGGTGACCATCACGAACAACACCGCGGGTCAGGTTGATCTGTTCCCTAGCGTCGCGCACCGTGCCTACTCTGTTGCGAGCGACGAGCTGCACATAGCGTCCGGTCAAAGTCTTAACCTGTCCATAAGCTGGTCAGCAGGTGGCGGCTTTAAACATATTGACGCCGGGCTCCTAGAGCTCAAAGACGCGGCCGGCAACATCAAAGCTACGGGTAACTTGACGGCATTCGGTTTCTGCGGCATCGACGGCTAGCTAAGCAACATTACGGGGCGCCGGTGTAGCGTTAGAGAGGCGGCATCGAAGTTAAAGTAAGCGATCTCTAGGGCCGGGACACAACGTCGCGGCCCTTTTCTCTAACCCTCTATTCACCCGAGTGCGGAAGGGTCGTTCCCGGAACTTCGGGCTGAGGGGGTTCTCGGAGGGCCAGATGCGGGATCCCGCTCAGCCCCGTTCTTGGAGGCGCGGGGCTGCCTCGAGTTGACCTTGAAGGGGTCGATAGGAGGGGTTGTCGTACCTCAGGAGAGCGCCTTAGGGGACTCAGACGGACGGGAAGTGCGGTACCCAGTCGATCCCAGCCGATTGGGACGATACAGATTTCTGCACGAACTGTCCTCTTAGGTTCGGATCGATAGCACCTAATTGAGCAGGAATACTCACGTCCTCCCCCTTCTGGCTAACGGCCTGCTAACGCGCCCCCACTAGGATGATTCAAGTAAGCCGTAGAAGGAGCGGCCCCGCACAAAGAGTGAAGGGTCGCCGGTGAGAAAGCGGAGGATCATGAACCGTTACGGTCTCCACTGTTGGAGCGAACACCACCGTCGAGTACCTCCGGCCGAGAGGTGTCGCCCGGCGAAGAAGGAGAGGATCGTAGTGAGGAGAGCTGCCCTCTTGCTGGTAACCACGGCGCTGGCCCTGGTTGCGGCCGGAGGAATCGCGCTGGCGGCCACCTTCACCTGTTCGGCCAACCCCTGCGACGGCACGATCGACGACGACGTGATAACCGGCACGGTCGACGCCGAGACCATAAACGGCAAGGCGGGTAACGATCAGATCACCGGCCTCGACGCCAACGACACGCTCAACGGCGAGGACGGCGCGGACCGGCTCAACGGGGGAGCCGGCAACGACGACCTCGCCGGCGGCCTCGGCAACGATACGTACTTCCTGACCACCGACTGGGGTAGCGACACCATTATCGATGGTGGTGGCAATAACGACTCCATCGCGCCGGCGCCCGACGGCGCCACCACCGCCGCCGCGATACCCGACCTGACCGTCAACCTCGTCAGCTCTAGCGGCCCCGAATACGCCGACGGCAACGGCAACGCCGTCAACTGGAACGACGGCGCCATTGGGTCCGTTTCGACGGGCGCCGGCGACGACGTGATCTCGCAGAGGCCAAAGGAAAGCAACGGGATGAACGGCGGAGCGGGAAACGACACCTACTCGGGCTACACCTCAGATCCGTTCGGAGGCGACAGTATTCTCGACCCGAGCGGAGCGGCGGACGTCCTCGACTTTTCGAACTACGACCTGGCCCAGGCCTCCTGGAAGATTTTTAAGGTCAGGTCAACCGATAACGCTGAAACCCTGCGGATAGGTTTCGAGCCCCCCGGCAGCTTCGGTTGCGTCGAAGAGTTCTGCCACTACGTGTTCTTGAACAGCTACTTCGACAACACCAGCACCGACGTGTGCGCCAGCGGTCCGGGGCGCGGCCTGGTAGAGACCATCAAGTTTGCCGACGACCCGAGCGTGGACTTCGCGCAGGTCAGGAACATACTAGCTTGTCCCCACTGGAGACCGCCATAACCTCCATGACGATGGAACCGTGGGAGGCTAGCACCAAGACCACCTTCCGCTTCTCCTCCAACGATGGCACAGCCACGTTCCAGTGCAAGCTCGATACTGGAGGCTTCGAGGTCTGCGCTTCGCCAAAAGAGTACCCCGGTCTACCCGAGGGCTCCACGCACGCCTTCGAGGTGCGGGCGGTCGATCCCGCGGGCAACGCCGACCCCACCCCGGCTCGTCGCACATGGACGCTGGACACCACCCTGCCCAAGGTGAACGGCACCAACCCGGTAAACAACGCCACCGGCGTGGCCCCCACGGCGGTCGTCGACGCCTTCTTCTCCGAGGGTATGGATCCGAGGACTGTGACCACCGCCACCGTTACGCTCACCAAACAGGGCTCTTCCACGCCGGTTCCGGCCAGGGTGGAGTACCTCTCCAACCCCAAGGCCTTGCTCACCCCAAGTTCCGCCCTGGAGGAAAATACCACCTACACCGCCACGGTGAAGGGTGGTCCAAGCGGAGTGAAGGACCTGGCGGGCAACGCCATGTCGCAGGAACACAGCTGGTCCTTCACCACCACCGCCGCGCCCGCCAGTTGCACCAAGACCGGCACCGCTAACGCCGAGACCATCTCGGGCACCTCGGGCGACGACGTCATCTGCGCGGGCGGGGGCAATGACACGGTAAACGGCCTCGGGGGCAACGACACCCTAAAGGGGAGGACGGCAACGACACCCTCCTCGGTGGCATCGGGAACGACTCCCTCGACGGCGGGCTCGGGACCGACACCGCCTCATACTCGGCCTCCCTCACCGCGGTGGTCGCCTCGCTGGCCACCAACTCGGCCACGGGGGAGGGTTCGGACTCGTTCTTGGGCGTCGAGAACCTGCTCGGCTCTCCCAAGGCCGACGCCCTCACCGGGTCGGCCGCGAACAACAGGCTCGACGGCGGGGGCGGTGCCGACACCGAGCTCGGCGGGTCGGGCAGCGACACGGTTATAGGAAGTGGCGGTCCCGACACCTTAAAGGGAGAGGACGGCAACGACACGGTCGACTCCAAGGACGGCGTGAACGGCAACGACTCCCTGGCCGGGGGGGCGGGCACCGACACGAAAGTGACGGACGCAACCGAGAGGTCGGTCGTGTGCTTCCCGTAGACCGTGGCGGGCGAGATCGATCGGGCAAACGTGTGCTGGCGAGGGCCGGATGGGGAACACCGGCCCTCGCCCCTATACGCGATCCATCCGGCGTCCCGGAGAGCGTCTTCCTAAGCCGTCCCCTCGATCCAGGTAGGCATCGGTCTGGGGTGGTGCGGGATACGACAAGGTTCCGAGCGGCCTACGGTGCCCCACTCCCGCGCAGTCCTTCCGACCTCTGGGGCGTATCTGCATCCGGAAGAGCGGTGCCTCACACGGCGCATTCACCACACAGCCCTGAATGCCCAAGGGTTACAGAAAGGCCGATGCCAGTAACCGGCTTCCGGACTCGATTTGTGGCACTTAGGCTGGTTAAGGGAATCGCGTCCGGTATCGGGTGTCTCAATCAACTATTCTGTTCCGGCTTGGACGAATTCCCCGTGCGGCCTCACGCATCACCCGTTTGGGTGGTGCGTGGATCAGCGCCTCGTGTTATGGTCCACGTCCAAAGCTACGGGAGGCACAAGGTCGTTGGGCAGTGCCCTCCGCTGGAAGTTAGGGTACACGACCAGGGCCTTCTCGAATGGGAGTGGACGGACCACCGAACGGGAGATGCGCGCCGAGGGAACATCCCGCTTTGTCCGTCCGTCGCCGGACCACCGGGGGCGGGGAACCGAAGCCTTGCGCGTCTGGTTGCTAGGGGGGTTCGAGGTCTCGGTGGGATCGAGGGTAGTGGGTAAGGATGCCTGGCGGCTCAAGAAGTCGGCAAGCCTGGTGAAACTACTCGCCCTCGCCCCCGGCAACCGCCTCCATCGGGAACAGGCGATGGACCTTCTGTGGCCCGACTCGGTTCGCGAGGTCGCCTCCAACAACCTGCGCCAGGCCCTCCACGCCGCCCGCAAGGCCCTCGACCCGCGCGAGGGGTCGCGGTACCTGGCGGGCGAAGGCGAGACGCTTGTGCTGTGCCCGGCGGACGAACTTTGGGTGGACGTCGGGGTCTTCGAGGAGGCCGCGCGCACCGCCCGCCGTTCGCGGGACCCGGGGGCCTACGGGGCCGCCATAGATACGTACGCGGGGGACCTGCTGCCCGAGGACCGCTACGAGGAATGGGCGGAAGCCCGCCGCGAAGGGCTGCGCCGGCTCTACCTCGGGCTGCTCTTGGAGGCGGCGGAACTGCACGAGACGCGCGGCGAGCACGAACCGGCCATGGCGGCGCTGCGCCGGGCGACGGCCGCGGAGCCCACCCTCGAGGAGGCACACGCGGCCCTCATGCGCCTCCACGCCCGCTCGGGTCGCCCCGAGCGCGCCCTGGCCCAGTACGAGCGCCTCCGCGACGCCCTGCTCAGGAGGCTCGGCACGCGGCCCGGCGAGGCGACCCGCCGCCTGCGCGACGAGATAGCGGCCGGGGGACTCGCGTCTAGGCCTCCCGTAGGTCCCCCCCCGCAGGAAGATCGGTCGTCCGACTCGGGAAGACACAACCTGCCCGTCCCCAGGACCAGCTTCGTGGGCCGGGAGCGGGAGATGGCTGAGGTCAAGAGGGCGCTCGCCATGGCACGGCTGCTCACCCTCACCGGGGCGGGCGGCTCGGGCAAGACCCGCCTCGCCGTGGAGATGGCGCGGGATTTGGCCGGCGCGTACCCCGATGGGGCGTGGCTCGTAGAGCTCGCCCCCGTGTCCGAGGGCGGGTTGGTGCCGCAGGCTGTGGCGTCGGCCCTGGGGCTGAAGGAAATGCCGGGGGAGCAGCTCGCCGACACGCTCGCCGACGCCTTGCGGCCCGAAACCGCGCTGTTGGTCCTGGACAACTGCGAGCACCTGGCGGGGGAGGCGGCGCGCCTCGTGGACGCCTTGCTCGACTCCTGCCCGCGCCTAAGGGTGCTGGCCACCAGCCGGGAGCCCCTGGGCGTCGGGGGCGAGGTCATCTGGCGGGTGCCGCCCCTCTCCCTGCCGGCCGACGACGGGAGGTCCGACGCGGAATCCCTCATGCGCTGCGAGTCGGTCAGGCTCTTCTTGGACCGCGCCCGCCAGAGGCTGCCGGACTTCCGGCTGACCGCCGAGAACGCCGCCGCGGTGGCGGCGGTCTGCCGGAGGCTCGACGGGGTGCCGCTGGCCATAGAGCTGGCAACCGCTAGGATGGGGGTGCTTGCGGTCGAGCAGGTGGCCCAGAGGCTGGAAACCTCCCTCGACGTGCTGGGCGGCGCGGGCCGTACGGTCGAGCCGCGCCAGAGGACCCTCAGGGCGACGCTCGACTGGAGCTTCGACCTCCTCTCCGAAGCCGAGCGGGCCATGCTCCGGAGGCTCTCGGTGTTCGCTGGGGGGTGGACGCTGGAGGCTGCGGAGGCGACGTGTTCTGAGGGCCTCGTTGAGCGGGAGCACGTCTTGGACCTCCTAGGCGGCCTGGTGGATAAGTCGCTTGTGGTGGCAACAGCCACGACGGACGGGGCGGTACGCTACAGATTGCTCGAGCCCATCCGGCAGTACGCCGGGGAGAAGCTGGGGGAAGGCAGCGAGACCGACGAGACGCTGGAACGTCACGCCGCCTTCTTCCTGGCGCTGGCCGAAGAAGCCGAACCGGAGCTTTCCGGGCCGTGGCAGGACGTGTGGTTGGACCGGCTAGAGGGAGAGCACGATAACCTCAGGGCAGCGCTTTCGTGGCTCCTCGAACGGGGGCGCGACGAATCGGCGCTGCGGTTGGCCGCGGCGCTCTGGCGATTCTGGCACGTCCGAGGCTACCTGAGCGAGGGTATCGAGTGGATGGACCGAGTGCTTGCGGAAGGCGAGCCCTCAGCATCGCCCGCACGGTTAAAGGCACTCGAAGGGGTCGGATGGCTAACTCAGTTCCAGGGCGATTCCGAACGGGCGGAAGCGGCGTACAAAAGGATGCTCGAGCTTTCCAGGGAGTTGGGCGACAAGGGGAACGTCGCGACCGCCCTCAATAGCCTTGGGACGGTCGCCGCGTACCGGGGTGAGCACGCGCGGGCGCGGGAGTTGTTACAGGAGAACCTGGTGGTGCTGCGGCAGCTAGAGGAGGAAGGAAACACCGCCACGGCGCGCAAGAGGTTCCACGCGCTCAACCTGCTCGGAATCTTGGCACTCAACGAGGAGGGCGACTACTCACGGGGGACAAGCCTGTGGGAGGAAAGCCTGGCGTTGGTTCGGAAAGCAGGAGACGCCTATCACGTCGGGTTGATGCTCTCAAACCTGGGGTACGCGGCCCTGCTGCAAGGCGACCACGCGCGGGCGAGTGCGCGTTGCGAAGAGGCCCTGACGCAAGCCAATAAACTCGGGGCTGCCGGCGCGGAGATCATCCCCGAAACCATGATCAACCTAGGACTTGCGGCGCTGCAGCAGGGCCATCAAGAGCGGGCGGCTGCGTCCTTCGAAGAAGCCCTTTCGGTAAGCGAAGGAACAGGTAGGAAGCCGAGCGTCATCAACGCCTTGGAGGGGATGTCCAGCCTGGCGGCAGCCCTGGGGGAGTCGGCCAGAGCGGCGCACCTGTGGGGAGCCGCGGAGGCGACCCGCGAAGCCACCGGCCTTGCTTTGGCACCCGTCGACCTGGCGCTGCACGAACCCTACCTGGCCCTCGCCCGTTCGCAGCTTGGGGAGGCGGCGTGGGAAGTAGCGTTGACCCAGGGCCGGTCAATGTCACTTGAAGAGACCGTATGGTACGCCCTCTCGAAGGAAACTGATCGGACCGGGACTTCCGATCTCGGAGAGGGAGGATCGGCCCGCGACGAACCAACAGATAACCTCACCCCTCGAGAGCGGGAGGTGGCCTCGCTCGTCGCCCAGGGCCTGACCAACCGCCAGATCGCCGCCGAACTCTTTATCTCGGAGCGCACCGCCGGCAACCACGTCGCCAAGATCCTCCGCAAGCTCGGGCTCCGCTCCAGGGCCCAGGTCGCCGTCTGGGCGGCCGAACAACGGTCGTCCTCGCCCGACGCCGACTAGAACCTGCCGCCTCCTTCTGGCGGCCCGGACGCTGACCTCGTTCTTCGGTTGGGCCCGGAAGATGAGCAGAACTACCTACGCCCATGAGCCTGCCGGCTAACGCCCCGTTAACGCCCACCTCCTAACCTGGTCTCCGTAGGCGAAGGAGGCCGCCCGACGAAACGGGGGCGGCAAGGGAAAAAGGAGGAAGACGATGAACAGAGTGATGCTCGCGGCGCTCGGCGTGCTGGCGGCGCTCCTGGCGGCGATGCCGGCGGTGATGGCCCAGGGGCAAGGGGGCGCCCCCCAGGACGTCGACCAAACAATCGACCTGCCCGCCGGGGCCGTCTTCGGCAGGTGCGACTTCCCCGTGCGCCTCGAGATGAGCGGCAAGGCGAAGACCATAGACCTGCCCGGAGACGGGTTCATCTTCACGTCCCCCGGCCTGACCGCCACCCTGACGAACGTTGACACCGGCGAGCAGGAGACGGTCGCCATCACCGGCGCCCTGCACCAGACGACCCTGGACAACGGCGACGTGGTGACGAGGGCGACGGGCCGGAACCTGCTGGGAGACCCGGAGGCGGGGTTCGTCATTGCGAGCGGCAACTTCAGCTTCGCCTTCGACGCGCAGGGCAACCTGGTCCAGCCGCTTTCGGGCGACGGCCGGCTCGTGGACGTCTGCGGGATCCTGTCGTAGCGCGGAAAAGGGGCCGGCGGTTATTCCGCCGGCCCCTTTCTTTGGGACGGTACGTGTTACCGGATCCTCTTTCAAGAAGTGAACCCCCGCGGCAAGAAAGGAGCGTGAAGGAGATGGGGCAAGACGACCCTCGTGCACAGCGGGGACCCTCGCGGATCGTCGTGGCAGACGATCACGCCCTCTTCCGGTCGGTTATCGGGCGCGTGCTCGAGTGGCGGACCGGCCTCGAGGTGGTCGGCGAGGCCGCCGACGGCCACCAGGCCGTGGAGCTCTGCCGCAGCCTGCGCCCCGAGTTGGTGCTGATGGACCTCTCGATGCCGGGGATGGACGGTATCTCGGCCACCCGCGCCATCAAGGGGGAGTCGCCAGGCACCCACGTCTTCGTCTTGACCGTGCTCGGCGGGTTCGCGGTCCTCTCTACATCCCTCGAGGCAGGCGCAACAGTGTGCCTATCCAAGCACGCGCCCCTCGCCGAAATAACCGACGCCGTGAGGAGGACGCTCGCCGGAGACCCTCCGCTGTTGACCTGGTAGGCGTCTGCCCGGGACTCTGAACAGGGGCAGACGCAGGGTGAAAAGGGATGCGGCGACCTGACGATGTTGTGGCCAGAGTACGCACCGCAATGGGCTCACCTTCTTCGCGACGATGATTGGTGGCGCTGAAGGAGTGCGCTTCGAGTGGACGCCGGAGAACTGAACACGAATGATGACGGAGAA
>Ga0126309_10000945_pt1 | contig 10025 bp, 7 predicted proteins | sample Plot56_FD_92541 | JGI IMG/M metagenome (GOLD analysis project Ga0126309, IMG submission 92541) | Serpentine soil microbial communities from UC McLaughlin Reserve, CA, USA - Plot56 | ecosystem: Environmental > Terrestrial > Soil > Grasslands | place: USA: UC McLaughlin Reserve, Lake County...
CAGGCGATCCTCGACGCGATGGCCGTCGGGCGGATCGACTACTACGTCGCGCGACCTGCTGGGTCTCGTGATGAGGTCTTCCACGCGGCGATCGCGAGCTTCCTGCTCGAATGGGCGACGGATCGGCAGGTCATGCCCCAGACGGTCCACATCGTCGGTGAGGAGTGGTCCGGAAGGGCGTATGAGCTCCGGGAGGTCTTCCAACGCTGCGCAGCACCACATGCCTTCTGCCTTGCCGACTCCGATAAGGGACGTGAGCTGCTTGCCAGGGCGGGGCCGCACGCGAGGCTCCCGCTCATGGTCCTTCCCGACGGGACGTCGATGAGCGACCCCTCCGACGACGAGCTCGCGGTCGCCGCCGGGGCCCCGCTCGACCTCGAGGAGCGTTCCTACGACCTGATCATCGTGGGTGCCGGGCCGGCGGGTTTGTCCGCGGCCGTCTACGGCGCCTCCGAGGGGCTTCGCACCCTTGTCGTCGATGAGGGCGGTATCGGCGGTCAGGCCCGATCTAGCTCGCGGATCCGCAACTACCTCGGCTTCCCAAAGGGCGTAGGCGGTGCCCGACTCGCCAAAGAGGCGCACGAGCAGGCGTCTGTGTTCGGGGCGAGCTTCTTCTTCATGCATGAGGCGACCTCTCTCGAGCGCGAGGGAAGCCGACTCAGCGTGTCGCTGTCTGATGGACGGCGGCTAGGCGCCGGGCTCGTGATCCTTGCGACCGGTGCGAGCTACCGCCGATTGGATGTTCCCTCGCTCGAGGTCTTGAACGGGGCGGGCGTCTTCTACGGCGGCACTGCCTCGGAGGCACAGGGCTTGATGGCAAAGGACGTCTATGTCGTCGGAGGGGGGAACTCGGCCGGCCAGGCGGCGCTGCACCTGGCGCGCTACGCCCGAGAGGTGAGCTTGGTGGTGCGAGCCGAGTCGCTCGCGGCGGGCATGTCGCACTACCTCGTTCGGGAGATCGAAGCAACCTCAAACGTGACGGTGCGCACGTGCACAAAGGTGGTCGGCGGGGGAGGTGACGGCCGTCTCGAGGAGCTCGTGCTGCGCGAAGGTGCGAGCGGGCAAGAGGACACAGTCTCAGCTGACGCCCTCTTCGTCTTGATCGGCGCGCGGCCGCACACGGACTGGCTACCGCCCGAGATATTCAGGGATGCCCATGGGTTCCTACTCACTGGCGACGAGCTTCCTTCCGAAGCTTGGCCACTCGAGCGGCGGCCGTTCACGCACGAGACGAGCATGCCGGGCGTACTGGCCGCCGGAGACGTCCGGCGCGGCTCAGTTAAGCGGGTAGCGTCGGCTGTCGGTGAGGGCTCGATCGCCATTCAGCTTGCGCATAGCCTCCTCGCTTACGAGCGCCTGCAGGCCGGGCCTCCGAGGGAGGCGGTATACGGCCGGCCGCAACCCGGTGGCTACTCGACATGAACACGTCCAACCAATTGGACTCTTCGGGGTCACGGATCGCTTTTCAGGGCGGAGAGGACGTCGCCGTGTGTAGGGAGCGGCTGCTTATCGCAATCTGATAGGCGTGTACGATCCTCGGCCCATCGCTCTCCGGGACAGATCGGCCCGCCTCAGCGGCCCCACCCGCTCGGTGGGTGCCGCGGGTTTACTCGCCGCCCTCTCTGGCAACCCTTCTCGCTCTCGTTGCTCACTCTGACGAGGACCGGGCCCTCGCCCGCGATCCGGTAGGAGACCCGCTGGCCGTCAAGGTCGACGTAGCTCGGCTCCGGCATGGCGGCCATCACTGTCCCTATGCTCGCTCGTGCTGGCTGTGCGGTCGCCGATACAGCGCCGGGAGCGAGATCGGTGGCCGATCATCACGCGGAGAGGGCGATTCTCGGGTCGCTCGAGCCTCACCCCCCGTGGCCCCTCTTCGCGCTTCGTAGCTCGCACTGACGGAATCGTCTGGGCCGGTCCTAGCGGTAGGCTGCCCGCTTCGCAATGTCTGGGTCATACACCGCTCTCAAGGTCATCCACATCCTTGCCGCCGTCCTCTGGCTCGGAGGAGCGACCATGCTGGCCGTGCTAGCTATCCGTGCGCGCCGCCGAAGCGGCGAAGCTCTTGTGGCGATCTTCCGAGATGTCGCGCTGCTCGCGCGTCGCATCTTCGTGCCGGCATCGCTCGTCCTCGTTGTCACGGGATTTGGCCTGCTGGCGACCGGCGACTTGCCTTACGAGCTATGGGTCATCCTCGCGCTCGTTGGCTGGGCAATCACGTTCCTAGCGGGGCTCCTCATACTGACCCCTCAGGTGAAACGGGCGGAGTCGCTTCTCGAGGAGCACAGTCCCACCTCCGAGGCCGCACTCGGACAGGTACAGCGCGTACTCACATTGGCCCGGCTCGACCTGGTCGTCTTGACCCTCGTCGTCCTCGACATGGTCGTGAAGCCCGGTTAGGCGGAACGTCCGTCCGACTCTCCGCCTCTGTGCCGACCCAAGAGTCGATCTAGGCCGGGCGGAGCTAGCCGGTCCTCTCGCTTACCGCTCTCGCCCCCGCCGGAAATTGATCGCCGACGACGGACCGTGCCAACAACGGAGATCGGTGCGCTATCCGGTCGAACCGAACGACCACCAAACCAACGAGAACGGGCGCGGGCGGTGAGGCTTCCTTGGGTTCCGGTACTCCGCCGGTGACTCGGTGCGGGCGCATTTGGGACGATCCCGACGAGGAACAACTGGTGCGTCTGCCATCCAACCTTCGAGTCCTTAGTCGCGCCTTCGCTGCGGGGTATTGGCTTCGCGGCGTCTTCGCGCGGATTCGGCGTCCTCGCGACCGGAACGGGAGGTAGGCCGATTCTCGGGGCTATGAGGTCTATTCCCGGGAGCGGCCACAGGAAGGTGGCCAGGAGCGCCGACATCATGGCCCTCTATGTCGCTCACGCCACGGCAGTAGGCGCCCTCCTTGTACTTCCGCTGTCGCCGCGCATGCCCGGGCGGTGGTGGTGGCTAGGGGCTAGAGGAACGTCCTCCGTCTGAAGTGGACGGGCGATGGGGACGAGGGTCTAGAGGGCGCACCAGAGGCCGGCTCGCGTAGCTCGGAGGTGGCGAGGTTTCGTGGCGAACTCGAGGTGACTGCGCTCGTTCTGGCCGAGCCGGTTAGCGCCTTGCTCCCACGGCCTCGAGCTCTTCGGCCCAGGAGGTGATCGCCTCGAGGTAGGCGGTGCTCGCTCCGGAGACGAGGTCGTTATGACCGGCGCCGGGAAGGAGCTCGAGGCGTTTAGGCTCGGGTGCCGCCTGATAGAGCGCTCGTGCGTGCGATACCGGAACGACCTCGTCGCCCTCACCGTGGAGCACGAGGAGAGGCGACCGAAGGCGCCCGACGCGCTTGTAACTCGGGTAGGCGTCCGGCACGAGGAAGCGGGGGATAATCGGGTAGTGCGCGACGGCGACGTCGCGGACGCCCGTGAACGCCGACTGAAGGATGACACCGCGCGGTGGGAGCTCGAGCGCGAGGTTGAGCGCGATCGCCCCGCCGAGCGACTCGCCTAGGTAGAGGACACGCGAGGCTTCGACGCCCGCCTGCTCGAGCAGGACGCTCCTCGCGGCGCGAGCGTCTCCGTAGGTGCCATCCTCGCTCGGGCGACCGCTGCTGTGCCCGTAGCCGCGGTAGTCGAAGAGGAGGAGGTCGAAGCCGGCCTCGGCGAGCAGCCGGGCGTTGTCGAGCCGATCGGCGATGTTGCCGCCGTTTCCGTGGCAGAAGAGGACGTGTCCCTTCGAGGGGGCAGAGGTGCTTATCCACCAGCCGTCGAGGCGCTCGCCGTCCTCGGTCTCGATGGCGAGCTGCGTCGCGTCGAGGTCGAAGTTCGCAGGCACGGCCGCTAGCTCGCGTGTCGGGAAGTAGAGAAGGGCGTTGAGGAAGGGACGGATCAGGGGGTCGAGCATGAGGTGATTGTGACCCCTCTGGCGGCCTCGAGTTCATGGCAGCCATCGCGTCGAGCCAGGGGTCCCTGCCTCGACGGCCGCCTCGGGAATAGGTACTCAGGCAGCCAGCTGCCCTCGCTGGCGTCGAACGAGCTCGGCATACGCAGAGAGCCCGGCGCCGGAGCGCCTAAGAAGCTCCGGCTCCGCGGCGCTTGCGCCCGACCGAAGCCGCTCGCCATCGTCCGAGCTAGGCGGTGAAGGTTAGCTTCCCGGCGGCACCCACCCGCCGAACACGCGCTCGAGTTCGCGACCCACGGCGATCGAAACGTGATCTCGACCGGGACCCCCAGCCACCTGCACGCCGAGCGGCATCCCCTCCTCATTGAGGCCGAGTGGCACTTGGGTCACCGGAAGTCCGGCGAGGTTGAAGCCGACCATCGGGTGGATCCACCACAGGCGCCCCACCGTGCCTCCGTGAAGAGGCGCCACCTTGGGGGCGGATGTATGAAGTAGGACGCCGTCGCCGATCGTCTCCCGCAGCTCCTCGACGAAGGCAGCGCGGGCGGAGAGAACCTGCCTCCACCTCCACTCGGGAACCAGTCTCCCGGCGCGCTCGGCGAGCACGGTGAGGCGCGTCGCGACGGTATGGGGGCCGCCGCGGCGGAGGAGGTGGGAGAGGCCGAGCCGCTCGGCGCCCGCCTCCCCCAGGAGCTCCTCGAGCGTCGTGTCGACCTGCTTGTAGAGGACCGTCAGGTAGAGCTCGAGCGCCCGGCGCATCTTCCGCAGCGACACACGCTCGAGCCGGGCGCCGGCCGCGGCGAGCGCTCCGGCCGCCTGCTCGCGCGCCGCGTTCAGCTCCCGGCTGATCGGCCCGAGCGCCGTGCGCTCGGCCAGGACGACGCGGAGGCCCTCGAGCGAGACCTCGCTCGGATCACCCAGCCGACTCTCGCCTCGGACCTGGCCGTGGCCGTCCCCGGCCAGGACCCTGAGGACGGGCATGAGGTCCTCGGCCCGGCGGGCGAGCGGTCCGGTGGCCACTATCCGATCGGCCTCATCGAGCGCGGGCGGGTAGTGGCCGGCGTTGGGGACGAGCCCTGCCGAGGGCTTGTGCCCGAAGATGCCGTTGAAGAAGGCCGGAAGGCGGATCGAGCCGCCGAAGTCGGTTCCGAGGCCGATCGGGGCTCCGCCGCAGGCGATCGCCGCCGCCTCCCCGCCCGAGGAGCCGCCCGCGGTTCGCTCGGGGTCGTAGGGGTTGCACGTCCGTCCGTAGACGCGGTTCTCTGTCTCGACCCAGAGCGTCAGCTCGGAGGTGTTCGTGAGGCCGAGGAGGATGGCGCCCGCCTCGAGGAGCCGCCTCGCCGCGGGCGCGGTCTTCGCGGCGCGGTGCTCGCGGCGGGCGACCACGCCCGCGCAGTTCGGCATGCCGGCCACGGCGATCGACTCCTTGCAGGTGCACGGAACTCCGAAGAGCGGCGGGAGCGCCTCGGGGTCGGGCGCCTCGGCGATGAGGGCATCGACCTCCTCGGCCTCGCGGCGCGCCGCTTCGAAGCGCTTGTGGACGAGGACGTTGAGCTTGGGATCCCATCGCTCGAGGATCTCGATGTGGGCGTCGACCACGTCGAGGGCGCTGAGCTCACGGCGGCGGATCCACCGCGCCAGCTCGGTGGCGGAGAGTCGGGTCAGGTCGGTGGGCGGTGCGAGTACGGCCACGATGAACCCTTCCCTCAGGAGCTTCCCACGGCGGGCAAGCAGCTACGCGCGCCGGCGGGCCCGATCGCTTTGCCACCTTAGGGCTGCACGAGGACCCCCGGATTGAGGATCCCGCTCGGGTCGAGCTCTCGCTTCGCGGCTCGCATTGCCGCGGCGTAGGGCTCGGGGCGCTGGCGGTCGTACCACGGGCGGTGGTCGCGGCCCACGGCGTGATGGTGGGTGATCGTCCCGCCCGCGGCCATGATCTCCTCCGATGCCGCGACCTTGATGGCGTCCCACTGCTCGAGCTCCGAGCCACGGCGGGCGGAAGCGAGCACCGTGAAGTAGGGGGCCGCGCCGTCGGGATAGGCGTGGGTGAGGCGGCAGGTGAGCCTCCCACCGCCGCTCGTCTCAAGCAGGGTCGCCTCCACGCGCTCACGGACCGAGCGGACGAAGCTGTCGAAGCGATCCCAGGTGACGGCCGTCTCGAAGGTCTCCGAGACGACTCCTGCGACGACGAGGTTGTCGCGCAGGTAGGGGGCTCTGAGGAAGGCGCTTCGCCAGGCGCCATCCCCGCCGGCGGCCGGCCCATCGGTGGAGACCTCGGGGCCGCGAAGGCGCGGAGCGTCGGCCAATCGTCCGCCGAAGTCCTCGCAGACTTCGACGGCGCGGGCCATCCACGCCTCCAGAGGGTGGTCGGCGGACTCAAAGCCGAGCAAGAGAGCCGCCTGGCCGGCGGAGTCGACGCCAGTGATGGCCGCCTCTTCGGCGTCAAGTAGGCGGCAGTTCGAGGGCTCGAGCCCCGATTGGGCGAGCGCCCGCACAGCTTCCGCACCCTCTCCGAAGGATCGGAAACGGACTTGCGCGCTGGCCCGGAACTCGGGCCGGGGCCGTACCCGCACCCATGCCTCGGTGACAACCCCGAGGATGCCCTCCGAGCCGAGCAAGAGGCGATCGGGGCTTGGGCCTGCGCCCGAACGGGGGAGCCGGCCGCTCTCCCAGAGGCCCGACGGAGTGAGCGCCCGGATCGACTCGACGAGGTCGTCGATGTGGGTCGGCCCCGTGGCAAAGTGACCACCCGCGCGCGTAACGATCCAGCCGCCGAGCGTCGAGAACTCGAACGACTGGGGGAAGTGCCGCAGCGTGAGGCCGTGCCCGCGGAGCTGATCCTCGAGGGCGGGTCCCGTGGCCCCGGCCTGGATGCGGGCGGCCAGTGAGATTGAGTCGACCTCGAGAACCCGGTCGAGGAGCCGGAGGTCGATCGAGACGGTGCCCGAGTAGCGATCTGCCACCGCGGGCTCGACGCCCCCAACCACGCTCGTCCCTCCGCCGAACGGGATGGCCGCTGCCCCCACCTGTGCGCACCACTCGATGACCGCCCCGAGGTCCTTCTCGTCACGCGGGAAGGTGACTATGTCGGGTGGATGGTCGAAACGGCCGCGGAAGGCGCGGATCGTGTCTCGATATGAGCGACCGTAGGCGTGTAGGGCCCGCTCGCGTGGATCGCTCGAGGCGATCTTCTCAAGGGCGGGCGGAACCCGGACTCGCGGTGGGGCGAGCGCGGTCAGGTCGGGCTCCGGGGGGAGCTCGGGATCCGCCCGTTCGAAACCCAGGTATGCGCGCAGTCCGGCGGCCGAAGTGGCGAGGTCCTCGTTCGAGCGTGCGTCGTCCTCATGCCCCCAACCCCAGAGCCTGCGCCGCCTGGGTCGAGCCGGTCGTGCCGTCGTCTTCACCGGCATGGATTGATTCTGCCGTGCCCAGGAGTCCGCCGTGCCCAGGAGTCCGCGAAGCACGCGGGCGAAGGCACCCCACGAACTGAGGATTCGGCCGGGCCTCCCTGTAGAGAACCGAGTCGGAGCCCAGCGGCCTCAAACCGCCCTCAGTCTCTGCCGGGTGCGAGCTCGCAGAAGCGAGCGGACGGCGTTGTAAGGCGGTACCGGCGGTAGCTACGCGCCCCGCTCCCGGGCTGATTGACAGACTTGCCGCATGACACTCATCCAAGAGCTGGACTTCATCGGCATCCCCTCGCAGGACGCCGCGCGGGCGCGCAGTTTCTACCGCGACGTCCTCGGCATGCGGCCCGATGAGCACGCGGAGTACGAGCAGTGGGCGGGCAGTACCTGCTTCGTCGTCTGGGAGCCCGAGAGCGTCGGGATGGAATTCATCGCCCAAACCGGCAATCCGCTGCCACTGCGTGTAGAGGACGTCCACGCCGCGCGCGCGGAGCTTGAGTCCAAGGGCCTGGCCTTCTTCGGCGAGACCATCGACACCGGCGTCTGCCACATGGCGATCTTCGCCGACCCCGACGGCAATCAGCTGATGTTGCACCGCCGCTACGCACCGTACGAAGACGCGTAGCAGCCATCGACGACTCCGCGCGCGAGAAGGCGTCGTAGCACGAAACGCCGCTCAGGGGTAGAAGCCGGCTCGATGACCAGGCGCGGACCGTTCCTGTTGAGCGCGGACGACGACTCGGCGGCCGCGAGGGGACCTGGGGCGTCGTCGAGTCGCGACCGCGCGAGCGCCCAAAGCACCAAAGGGACGGCCGCGGGGCTCACGTTAGGTGCGCTCGGCGTCGTCTTCGGCGACATCGGAACCTCCCCCCTCTACGCGCTTCACGCCGTGTTCGGCGCCGGTGTGGCTCCCAACGAGGCGAGCGTCTACGGCGTCATCTCGCTCGTTTTTTGGGCGATCACGCTGATCGTCTCGGTCAAATACGTGACCTTCATCATGCGGGCGGACAACGACGGCGAGGGCGGGATCATGGCGCTGATCTCGCTCGTTCAGTCCGCGGCGCTCGAACGGAGGTTTGCCAAGTGGGCACTGGTCGCGCTTGGGATCTTCGGAGCCTCGCTCTTCTACGGCGACGGGATGATCACCCCGGCGATTTCCGTGCTCTCGGCGGTCGAGGGGCTCGAGGTCGCCGCGCCCGATCTTTCATCGTTTGTCCTCCCGATCACGCTGGGGATCCTCGCGGCGCTCTTCGGCGTTCAACGCTTCGGCACCGCAGCGGTCGGGCGGCTGTTTGGTCCAATCATGGGCGTCTGGTTCGGCACGCTCGCTTTCTCCGGCTTGGCGCAGGTGGTAGAGCACCCCGAGGCTCTGCGAGCCCTCTCGCCTTCCTACGGGATGGCGTTCCTCGTCAACCAGGGCGCCATCGCGTTTCTCGCGCTCGCCTCGGTCGTCCTCGCCGTTACCGGAGCCGAGGCTCTGTACGCCGACATGGGGCACTTCGGGCGGCGACCGATCCGCCGCGCCTGGTTCCTCCTCGTGTTTCCGGCGCTTACGCTGAGCTACCTGGGACAGGGCACGCTGATTCTCACGACGCCCGGGGCGCTCGCGAACCCGCTCTTTCTCCTGTTTCCTAGCTGGGCGCTCATCCCGATGGTGCTCCTGGCCACCGCGGCAGCAGTCATCGCCTCGCAGGCGGTCATCTCGGGCGGCTTCTCAGTAACGCGCCAGGCTGTCCAGCTCGGCTTCCTTCCGCGTCTGACGATTCGCCACACCTCTCACCGCGAGATCGGACAGGTCTATGCGCCCGCGATCAATTGGGGCATCTTCCTGGCGGTCGTCGCGCTCGTGGTCGGGTTCGGGTCGTCGACCGGACTTGGTTCGGCCTACGGCATAGCCATCACGGGCACGCTGACCATCGACACGATCCTGTTCTTTGTCGTCGTCCGGACGCGGTGGAAAAAGCCGCGCTGGATCGTTGCGCTGGGATGCAGCGCCTTTCTGACCGTGGACCTCGCGTTCTTCTCAGCAAACCTGACGAAGGTCGCCTCGGGTGGATGGTTCCCGCTCCTCATCGGACTGGGGGTCTTCACGGTCCTCATCACGTGGCGAAGGGGACAGAGGATCGTGACCGACAACCGCACCGCCGCAGAGGGGCCCCTGCGGGACTTCGTCGAGGAGGTCCGCGAGATGGCCCCGGCCGTCCAGCGCGTTCCCGGAACCGCGGTGTTCTTGAACTCGAAGATCGACACGACTCCACTGGCGCTGCGAGCCAACGTCGAGCACAACCACACGATGCATGAAAGTGTCGTGATCCTCTCGCTCGAGACCTTCAAGGTCCCTCACGTACCCGACCGCGAACGAGTTGTGATCGACGACCTGGGCTTTACCGATGACGGAATCTCCCACGTGACGGCTCGATACGGATTTCAGGACGACCACGATGTCCCCAAGGCCCTGGCGCTCTGCGCGCTTGAAGGGATCGAGTCGGAGGTCGACGTCGAGGGCGCCTCCTACTTTCTCTCCCAGATCACCGTCGTGCCCACGCGTGCGCGCGGGATGCGCAGATGGCGCAAGAGGTTGTTTGCGGTGGTGGCAAGGAACTCCGCTAATCCGGTCGAGCACTTCTCGCTCCCCCTGGAACGGACCCTCGTCGTGGGCGCACGCATCGAGTTCTAGTACGCCGGGGCGATCCTCGGTTCCCAGTTCAACGTGCTGTCGGCGCTAAACCTTCCGACCGTGGC
>Ga0126309_10000946_pt1 | contig 10022 bp, 10 predicted proteins | sample Plot56_FD_92541 | JGI IMG/M metagenome (GOLD analysis project Ga0126309, IMG submission 92541) | Serpentine soil microbial communities from UC McLaughlin Reserve, CA, USA - Plot56 | ecosystem: Environmental > Terrestrial > Soil > Grasslands | place: USA: UC McLaughlin Reserve, Lake County...
CCGACGGTGCTGGAGCCGTCGGCCGTGATCTTCCCGCGGAGCGCTTGCGCGCCCGCGAACGCGGCCGCGACGGCGACGCTCAGCGTGAGTCCGGCGACGACGGCGAACGTCGTCCCGCGCCGAAGGAGTCTCTGGTTCATCTCTCCCTGACCTCCGTTTCGTTGTCACTCCAACCGGGGCCAGTGTCGTGTCGGCCGGCACGGCCGTGGGTCAGAGCTTGGCCAACAACATGGATCGGTCTGGTGAAGAGGGTCATCCGACACCCGCGACGACGTCCTCGAGCTTCGTTTGCGTGTCCTGGAGCTCGTCGATCGACAGCGGATCGACGCCCGCCTGCGCCGGGAGCGTCTCGCCGTTGTCGACGGCGTACTGGATCAGGCTCTCGATCTCGAACTTGTCGAGCAGGGAGTCGCGGTTGACGTAGAAGACGACCGGCTCGCCGCCCGCGTCCGCGACGTGGAAGCCGACTGCTTCACTGCAGACGTCCGCGGCTCCGGTCGCGGCCACGACGTCGACGCGGCCGGCGCAGAGCGCCTTGTAGTCGGGCTCGGCGTCCTGGAGCTCGAGCTTCACGGTCGGGTCCTCGGCCTCGAGCGCCTTGCCGACCGCGGCGAGGTAGTCGTGCGGCGCGCCGGTGCCCGTGGCCTCGACCGCGCCGTCCTCTTCTTGCGGCGGCTCCTCGAAAGCACCCGTCTCGACGGGACCGGTCGCAGCAGGGGTGTCCTCCGGAAGCGCCCGACCGCAGGCGACTCCGCCGACGCACAGCAGCGCGGCTCCGAGGAGCGCCGCCGCGCGGGCAGCGACCATCTACCCGCCAACCTGTTTCAGCGCCTCGTTGTAGTCGCTCTTCGCCTTCGCCAGCTGCGCGTCCGTCAGAGGGACGAACTTCGCCCCCTTCGCGAGCTCCTCGGCGCGCGCGAGCATGAACCGGACGAACGCGGAGACGTGCGGCTTCGCGAACGACTCCGTCTTCGCGTAGACGAACAGCGGCCGGGACAGCGGGGTGTACTCGCCGCTCTGCGCCGTCTCGACGCTCGGATCCACGCAGCCCTTGCCGCCGTCGATGCCCGCAGCCTTCAGCTCGCCCTGGTTCTCCTCGTAGTACGAGAACCCGAAATAGCCGAGCCCGCCCTTCGAGCCGCCCACGCCGCGCACGAGCACGTTGTCGTCCTCGCTCGCGGTGTAGTCGGCGCGGCTCGCGCCCTCCTCGCCGTTGATCTCGCCGGTGAAGTAGTCGAACGTGCCGGAGTCGGTCCCCGGTCCGAAGAGCTCGAGCGGCTCGTCGGGGAAACCGGTTCGGACCTGGCTCCAGTTCGTGACCTTCGAGCCGGGTGCCCAGATCTTGTGGAGCTCGGCGATGGTGAGGCAGTCGACCCAGTCGTTGTCGGCGTTGACGACGACCGTCAGGGCGTCGTTCGCGACCTGGAACTCGACATGGTCGACGCCGTTCTTGTCGCAGGCCGCCTGCTCCTCGTCCTCGATCGGCCGGGAGGCGTCGGAGAGATCGGTCTCGCCGGCGCAGAAGCGCTCGAAGCCGCCACCCGTACCCGAGATACCCACCGTGACTCTGACACCGGGATTCGAGGCCTGAAAGCGCTCGGCGGCGAGCGTCGTGAAGGGACCGACCGTGCTGGAGCCGTCGGCCTGGATCCGGCCCGACAGCTGCTGGTGCCTGATGTCTGATCGCGGCTCGACGCCGCCGCCGCAGCCGGCGGCGACCAGCGCCGCGAGGACCGTGCCGAGCGCGATCGCTTTCGTCCACACGTGGCGAGTCTCGCCGTGCCGGCGGAGCAGATGCGGTTAACGGGTGGTGACGAAGTGGTTAGCGCAGCCCGAGCCGCTCGAGCTCAGCGTCCGCGAGCGCTTCCCGGTCCGCCTCCAGCGCGAGCACCTCGTCGAGCGGCAGCGACGTGCGTGCGCGCTCCGCGAGCAGTCGTTCGAGGTCGGGCGAGCCGGTCGCCAGGGCCCGCCGCACCGCTACGCGCTCGCGCCGCCAGCGCAGCCGCAGCGGTATCCACACGGCCGCGAGGGGGATCGTCGGGATGAGAGCGATGGAGACGCCGAGCAGGAAGCTGAGGTCCTCGACGCTCTGGCGGCTCGACGCCGCGTTCCGCCGCGCGCTGCGCCCCGTCCGCTTGATCCGCTCGGCGAGATCGCCGACCGGCGTGCCCAGGAGCGGGATGCGCCCGACTTGCTTCAGGACGTCCCCGGTCTCCTCGATCGCACCGCTGGCGAGCACGACCGTGTCGTTGAGCTCGGTGAGCTGCCGCACCTCGCGCCCGACCTGGATACCGATGACCAGCCACGCGATCAGCCACCCGGCGATCGCGGCGTCGATGGCGAGCCGCACGCCTCTCGACGGGGGGGACATTTCCCGGGACTACCCGGGAGCAGCGGGAAAAACGCACCGAATCTGGAGCCCTCGCCCCCGCTCCCCGCGCGCCTCGACGGTGCCGCCGGCGGAGGCGACGACGTGCTTGACGATCGCGAGCCCCAGGCCGGTCCCGCGCGAAGCTCGCGCCGCGTCCGCGCGATAGAAGCGCTCGAAGAGCCTGGGGATGTCGCGCTCGAGCACGCCGATCCCGTCATCCGCGGCCGAGAGGACGGCGGCGCCGTTCTGCCGGTGCACGGAGAGCGTGAACGTCGCGCCCGGCCCGGCGTAGCGGATCGCGTTCTGGGCGAGGTTCTGCGCGACCACGCGTAGCATCCGCGGCCGGAGCGGCAGCGTCACGTCGGCGTCGCCCTCGACGACGATGGCGACGCCGGCCCGGGCCGCCTGCTCCTCGACCTCGGTCCCGACCGCCTCGAGCACCGGCAGCACGGGCTCCGAGCCGAGGGCGACGACGGCGCGGCCGGTCTCCAGCTCGCTGAGGAAGAGCACGTCGTCGATGAGCTCTGTGACCTGCTCGACCTCGCGCCGCGCCTCATCCACGAGCCCGCGCACGTCCTCGCCGGGCAGGAGCGCGGTCTCGAGCAGGACGAGCAGGCGGGCGAGCGGCGTCCGCAGCTCGTGGGAGACCGAGGCCGTGAAGCCGGAGCGGAGCTCCTCGTAGGCGCGCGAGTCGCCCCGGCCGACGTAGACGAGGCGCTCGACGCGGCCGTCGAGCTCGTACGGGACGACGATGACGCTCTCCCCCTCGACGAGCCCCGGCGGGGCCGGTCCGCCCTCAGCGAGCCCTTCGAGCGCCTCGCGGGCGCGGCGGCTCGCGGCGACCACCCGATCGTCCTCGTCGAGGATGACCACCAGCTCGCGGCTCTCCTCCAGGAGAACGCGCCCGCGCTCGGCGTCGACGTTCACCGGATCGTCACCAGTCCTTCACCCCAGCGGCACGCGTCACGCGATCATGATGCAGGAGAGTGGCCAGAGTTCTCATCATCGAGGACGACGATGTCATCGCCCGCGGCATGCAGCGCCACCTCGGCGAGGCAGGCTTCGACGCCTACGCTGTCAGCAGCGGCGAGACCGGTCTCGCCCGCCTGCGCTACGAGCGGCCGGACGTCTGCGTCCTCGACCTGATGCTGCCGGGCACCGACGGCTGGCGGCTGATCGAGACGGCGCGCGACGAGGGGATCGGGACGCCCATCGTGGTCGTCAGCGCGCGCGGCACTGAGCACGACCGCGTCCACGCGCTGGAGCTCGGGGCCGACGACTACCTCGTCAAGCCGTTCTCGATGCACGAGCTCGTGGCCCGCGTCCGCGCGGCCGCGCGGCGCGGCCTCAGCGCCGCCGAGCCGAGCCGGGGCGAGTCGATCCAGCTCCACGAGCTGCGGATCGACCCGGCGAACGTCCAGGCGTACGTCGACGGTGAGAGCGCCGACCTCACCCCCACCGAGTTCCGCCTCCTCTATGCGCTTGCGATGGAACGCGGCCGCGTGCTCACGCGGGACGAGCTGCTGCAGAAGTTCTGTGGCCGCCGCGCGACCCACCGCGACCGGACCGTCGACGTGTTCGTGCGGAAGCTCCGAGAGAAGGTCGACCGCCGCGCGACGCAGCACGCGTTCATCCACACGCGCTACGGCGTGGGCTACAAGCTCGAGCCGATGCCGAAGTAGCGGCGGCTAGGCGGCGGCGAGCTCGCGCCTGATCTCCTTGAGCTCGTCCTCCCGCTCGCGGAAGACATCCACGACCCGGGGATCGAACTGCCGGCCCGACTCGCGGCTGATGATGTCGCAGGCGCTGGCCCAGCTGCGCGCACGCCGGTACGGCCGGTGCGTGGTGACGGCATCGAGCGTGTCCGCGACGGCGAAGATGCGGGCGCCAAGCGGGATCTCCTCGCCGCCCATCCGGTCAGGGTAGCCCTTGCCGTCCCAGCGCTCGTGGTGGGAGCGGACGACCTGGAGGCCCTCGCCCTGGAGCAGCGCGACGTCCGTCAGCATTCGTTCCCCGAGCAGCGTGTGGTTCTCCATCAGCGCGCGCTCGCGCTTGGTCAGCGGGCCGCGCTTGAGCAGGATGCTGTCAGGAACGCCGATCTTGCCGACGTCGTGGAAGAGACAGCCGTACTCTGTCGACTGGTCCTCCGCCAGGCGAGGCGCCATCGTCTTCGCGAGGCAGAGCGCGTAACGTGTGACACGGCGGCCGTGGTCGCGCGTGCCGACGTCCTTCTGCTCGAGCGCTTCGAGCAGCGCCGAGATCGTTTCGTGGTACGCCTCCTGCAGGAGCATCCGCTGGGCCCGCTCGATCTCGAGCAGGTGTCGGAGGTCGCGCGCGTAGAGGAACAGCTGCTCGTCCTCGCCGGTCCGGTCGGCGCCCCGCTGCGGGACTCCGACCATGCCGCCCGCCAGCCGGTCGGCGACGGCCAGCAGCTGAAGCGGGCTGAACGGCTTCCTCAGGTACGCGTCCGCACCTGCGGCCGCGGCCTCCGCCTCCGTGCTGTCGCCGTCGTCGGAGCCGGTCAGGAGCACGATGCCGATGTCGCGCGTCTCGGGTCTGGCCTTCATCCGCCGCGAAAGCTCCAGGCCGCTCTCGCCGGGCATGTGGACGTCGAGGACGACCACGTCCGGACGCTGGTCGGCCATGCGCTGCTCCGCCACGGCAACGGTCTCCGCCTCTTCGACGCTGACGTCGAACGTCTCGAACGTAGCGCGGACGAGGCCCCGCAGGCCCGCGTCGTCGTCGACGAGAAGGAGCTTCATTTTCCTCCGAACTGCGGTCGAGAGGATCTAACGGCTATTCAAGTTCTAGCGGCAGCCAGGGGTCTTGGCTAGTAGGAGTAGAAACCCTGACCGCTCTTGCGGCCGAGGCGGCCGGCCTGGACGTACTGGCGCAGCAGCGGACACGGAGCGTACTTCGGGTCGCCGAGGCCCTCGTGGAGGACCTCCATGATCGCCACGCACGTGTCGAGGCCGATGAGATCCGCCAGCGCCAGCGGGCCCATCGGGTGCGCGAAGCCAAGCTTCGCGATCATGTCGATCGCCTCTGCCTCCGCCACGCCCTCCATCAGCGCGTAGACGGCTTCGTTGACGAACGGCATGAGGATCCGGTTCGAGACGAAGCCTGGGAAGTCGCGCGCCTCGGCCGGTGTCTTGCCTAGGCCTTCGGCGAGCGCCACGATCGCGGCGGCCGTCTCGTCGGAGGTCTGCAGGCCGCGGACGACCTCGACGAGCTTCAGCACCGGGACCGGGTTGAAGAAGTGCATGCCGACGACGCGGTCCGGCCTCTGCGTCGCTGCCGCGAGCGACGTGATCGGGATCGAGGAGGTGTTGGACGCGAGGATCGACTCGGGCGGGAGCAGCTCGTCGGCGCGGCGGAAGACATCCTCCTTGACGGCCGCGTCCTCGACGACCGCCTCGATCAGCAGGTCGGCCGGCACGAGCTCGTCCGCCGGCTTGATCCGCCGCAGCACCTCCGCCGGGTCCGCGCCGCTCTTCTCCGCAAGCTTCGCCAGGCTCTTCTCCATCCCGGTGAGAGCACGCTCGACGGCGCCCGGGACGGCGTCGTGGAGGGAGACCCGGCGTCCGGAGGCCGCGATCACCTGCGCAATTCCGCCGCCCATCTGGCCCGCGCCGACGACGAGAACGTGCTCGAAGCTCACGCGCGGAGGCTAGCGCCGCGGCGGCGGCGGGGCCGCGCGTGGGCCCCGCCGCCAGTTCGGCGCGTCAGGGCGTCAGTACGTTCGCGGCGCCCCGTGTTGCCGTGGTCGTGAACTTCCAGTCGGAAGCGGCGTCGTCCGTGTCGTGCCCGTCGGGGATGCGGGAGAGCGAGCCCTCGACGGTGTTCGAGTCGGCCACGTCGACGGGCAGCACCGTGCCTTCGACGAGGCTCACCGTCGCGGCGTCGATGATTGCCGCCGTGATCGGTCCTTCGTACGAGAGCGCGTCGAGCAGGGCTCCCGTGCCCGTGTCGACGAGGGCAACGCCGTCCGGCACGCCGTTTTGCGCGTCGGTGTCCCAGACGAAGTAGGCGCCGGCCGCGAGCGTCCCCGTCAGCGCCAGTCGCCGGTACTCCGTCGAGTCGCCGCCGTTCACGAGCACGAGCGCGAGGCCGTCGAGCGTCGCCGCGCCGGTGCCGGTGTTCGCGATCTCGACGAAGCCGTCGTGGTCGGTGCCGGCCTGGTCGTAGTCGATCTCGTTGATGACGACCTTCGCACCATTCGGCGGCGGAGGAGGAGGCGGCGGCGGCTGGCTGCCGCCGGCATTGCACCGGATCGTCACCACGCCGTCGGCGGCCGTTGCGAGCTCGACGGAGCCCGGGTCGCCGGTGGCGGTCGTGCACCCGATGCCGTCGAGGTCGCCGAGGGCGGTCACGCCCGCGCCCGTCGCCCCCTGCGGTCCTGCGGGACCCGCGGGACCCGCCGGCCCCTGCGCGCCCGCCGGCCCTGGCGGACCTGCCGGCCCGGCCGGACCCGCGGGTCCTGCCGGCCCGGGCTCGCCCTGCGGCCCGCGGACGTTCCACGTCAGCGCCTCCTCGTGCTTCGTGCACGACTGGGTCGCAGACACTACGCGCAGCTTCCCGTTCGTGGTCTTCGCGCACGCGTGGATCGCGCCGTCGTCTTCCCGCGTCGCCGCCGAGGCAGCGAGCGCGGCCGGCACCGCGAGCGCGAGCGCCGCCGCTGCAACCAACCAGAATCGTCCAGCCATCGGATCTCCTTCCGTCGAGGTCGCGACGGAGGAAAACCGGCGGCGGCGCGGCCGCCTAGTGTCCTTTCGCCTCTCGGCTCAGAGTCGGCGCAAAGACGTCACACCTCGACCAACAGTGCGTCGCCCTGCCCGCCGCCGGAGCAGATCGCCGCCAACCCAAGGCCGCCGCCGTTCCGCCGCAGCTCGTGGATCATCGTCGCGAGGATGCGGCCGCCCGACGCGCCGATCGGGTGCCCCAGCGCGACCGCGCCGCCGTTCACGTTGACGCGCTCCGAGTCGGCGCCGAGCATCTGCACCGAGTTCAGCGCCACCGAGGAGAACGCCTCGTTGATCTCCAATCGCTCGACGTCCTCAATCGCCTTCCCGGCCCGTTCCAGCGCCATCGCGCCCGCGAGCGCGGGCGTCCTCGCGAGGTACGCGAAGTCGTCGGCGGCGTAGCCCTGCGACACGATCGTCGCCAGCACCTCGAGGCCGCGCCTCCGGGCGAACTCCTCGCTCGTGACGATGACGCAGCTGGCCCCGTCGTTGACGCCGGGCGCGTTGCCGGCGGTCGTCGTCCCCTGCGGATCGAAGACCGGCGTGAGCTGCGACAGCCGCTCGAGCGACGTGTCGCGGCGCGGGCTCTCGTCGGCCGTGAAGCCGTCGACCGCGACGATCTCGTCTGTGAACAGCCCGTCGTCCATTGCCCGCACCGCGCGCTCGTGCGATCGGAAGGCCCAGGCGTCCTGATCCTCGCGAGAGATGCCGAGCTCCCGCGAAACGTGTGACGCCTGTTCGATCATGTGGCGCTTGTCGAAGGTGGACGTCAGCCCGTCGTAGACCATCAGGTCGACGATCTTGTCGTCGCCCAGCCGGTAGCCGAAGCGCGCCTTCTTCAGAGCGTACGGCGCGTTCGACATCGACTCCATGCCGCCGGTCACGACCACGTCGACGTCGCCGGTACGGATCATCGAGTCGGCTATCTCGACCGCGCGGATCGAGGAGGCGCACACCTTGTTGATCGTGTCCGCCAGTACGGCGTTCGGCAGGCCGGCGCCGACCGCGGCCTGACGCGCAGGCGCCTGGCCCGCGCCCGCCTGCAGCACCTGACCCATGATCACGTACTGCACCTCGTCGTTCTCGACAGCGACGCGGTCGAGGGCGGCGCGGATCACGTGGGCGCCTAGTTGCGTCGCCTCGTAGTCCTTCAGCGCGCCGCCGAGCTTGCCGAACGGCGTGCGGACGGCGGCGACGACGACCGAGCGAGGCATGAGAGGAGGTTAGCCCGCGAAGTCGGTGTCGGGCCCGAGCCGCTGGGCGAACGCTGCGATGAGCGCGACGCAGGCCTCGACGTCCGCGAGGTCGCAGATCTCGCCGGGCGTGTGCATGTGGCGGAGCGGGATCGATATGACACCCGTCGGCACGCCGGAGCGGCTGACGACGACCGCGTCGGCGTCGGTGTGCGAGCGGCCGGTCGAGACCTCGACGCAATGCATGATTCCCTCTGCCTCGGCCGTTTCCAGCAGCAGGTCGTGGAGCCGCGGCGAGGCGCCCGGGCCGCGCATGATGGCCGCCCCGTCGCCGAGCCTCTGCTCGCCGTACTCCTTCGGGTCGCCGCCCGGGACGTCCGAGGCCCACGTGACGTCCACGGCGATCGCCACCGCCGGCTCGAGCGCGAACGACGCGGCGCGCGCGCCCATGAAGTCGCCGGCCTCCTCCGCGACGCTCGCGACGGCGACGACGTCGCCGGGCGCCCCGCCGGCCTCGGCCACGCGGCGCGCCGACTCCAGCACGATGTAGGCGCCGAGGCGGTTGTCGAGGGCGCGCGACGCTATGCGACCGTGCCGCAGCTCGACCGGCCCGGCCGCGAGCACGGCCGGGTCGCCGCGGCGAACGGCGCTCCATACGTCGTCGGCGTCGAGGGCGCCGATATCGATGTGGAGGTCCTCGATCTCGACCGGCTTCTTCTCGTCGCGCTTCTGGCGCGGCACGCGCTTCGCCGCGATCACGCCGGGCACGCGGCCGTCGCGCGTAAGGATCTCGACGCGCTGGCCGAGGAGCACCTGCGGGTTCCAGCCGCCGAGGCCGCGGAAGGCGAGGTTCCCCTTGTCGTCGGCGTGCGTGACGGTGACGCCGATCTCGTCGAGGTGGCCGAAGAGCGCGAGCCGTAGCCCGTCCGCGGTGCCCGGGACGCGCGCCATCGAGTTGCCGACCGCGTCGCCGGTGACCTCGGCGAACTCGCCCGCGGCCTCGCGCCAGACACGGGCGGCGGCCGCCTCGGAGCCGGTCGGGCCGGGAGTCTCGAGCAGCTTGCGGAGAAGGTCGGGGATCGCCACGGCCGGCCAGCCTACTAGGCAGCGGCGACCGAGGAGCTTGGGCTTTGGCCACGATGACCTGTCCCAGCTGCGGCAGCGAGAACCGCCAAGGCGCCAAGTTCTGCTCGACCTGCGGGCACGGGCTCGGCCTTGCCTGCCTCTCGTCCGGTGCGCCGCACCAGGCCGCCGATTCCTTCTGCGCGGAGTGCGGCCACGCCTCCAAGCGACCGCCGCGGCGGCACCGGAGCGGGCGGCTCCGGCCGCCGAGCGCCGCCTCGTCTCCGTGCCCTTCGCCGACCTCGTCGGCTTTACAAGCCTCCTGCCGCACGGACGCTGTGGCACCGCGGACGCTGCCTAGCCTACGGTGAGGGAGTCACTTACTGGGCGCTCGCGGACATGGTGCGGATGCGATGCCGGATCGGGAGGACGAGGAGCCTGCCTCTGCGCTCCTCGCTGGAACAGATCTTCGACGCGCCCCTCTTCGGATCGATGATCGCGGAGCAGGGCGAATGGCTGGCGTCGGAGGCCCGCGCCGACGACGCGAAGCCGCTGCTCGCCGAGGCACGGGAGACGTTCGAGCGGCTCGAGGCGACGCCGTGGCTCGAGCGCGTGGACGCTAACTTGACCCGCACTTTCAGCGTCCCTACTCTC
>Ga0126309_10000947_pt1 | contig 10021 bp, 9 predicted proteins | sample Plot56_FD_92541 | JGI IMG/M metagenome (GOLD analysis project Ga0126309, IMG submission 92541) | Serpentine soil microbial communities from UC McLaughlin Reserve, CA, USA - Plot56 | ecosystem: Environmental > Terrestrial > Soil > Grasslands | place: USA: UC McLaughlin Reserve, Lake County...
GCCGCGTACTCGGCGAGGTTCTCGCCGTTCATGATCAGGTGCTGCCAGTCCATGTTGACCTTGACGTTCTCGAGTCCGCGCGCGCGGAGCTTGTGGATCACGTGCAGGGTCATGCCGACATTGCCCATGTGGATCTTCATCGCGGGCTCGGAGTTCTTGTGCTCGAGGAAGAGGAGGATTCCCCGATCGCGGCACCGCTCGGCGGCCTGACCGATGCCGTCGACGAGCCAGGCCCAACTCTCCTTGTAGGGAGACTGGAACGGGTAGTTGTAGCCCTCGATCCCGGGCCAGATGATGAAGTGAGAACCGAGCTCTCCCGCGAAGTCGATGGCCGCGACCGTGCGCCGTAATGCCTCCGCCCGCGTGTCGTCGTCCGGCGACGTGAGGCCGCCGCGGCCGAAGCGCGGGTCGAGGTGCAGGCCGGTTGCCATGCAGTAGATGTCGTGGCCAGCGAGCGCGTCCCGAACGTCGTCGAGGTTGTCCTCGTTCAACTCCTGCGGGTAGTGGAACTCGTAACCGTCGATCAGGTCGCCCAGGCCCTCCACCGCCCGATGGACCCGTTCCGCCGTGGTCTCCGCCGCGAATTCTGGCTTGTAGCCACTGGGCACGAAGCGCGTGACCATCGAGCCAAGCGCCCAGATGCCGAGACTGGTCTTCACGTGAGCCTCCTCCGTCGCGGGCGGACATTCAATCGCGGAGCTGCGATCTTGACAAGGAATGAAAGATTCGGTTAGCGTCGCCCGTCACGTTCTTGCAAAACGTTTCAGCGGCGAGCCCTGAAAGCGACCTCGCGCTCCGGCGGCGCTTGTTCGCGGTACCGCCGGGAACGCTCGCTCTTCGGGCACTCGTCGGCGCAGCGCTTCTCTTCGTGGCCGCCTGGGTCGCCTACAAGGCAACCCAGAACGTGCGCACCTTCGTCGTCGTCGGCCTGAACGGGCTCACGCTGGCCGGGCTCTACTTCGTCGTCGCCAGCGGCTTCACGCTCATCTTCGGGCTGATGCGCGTGGTCAACATGGCCCACGGCTCGCTCTACATGCTCGCCGGGTTCTTCGCCTTCGAGCTGCAAGACCGCCTGACCGGCGGAGAGGCCACCTCCGCCTTCGGGAGCTCGGAGGCCGGCGTCGGCGACTGGGTCCTCCCCCTGCTCGGCGCATCCCTGGCGATCGGAGTCATCGGCCTCGTGATGCAACAGGTCTTCCTCCGCTGGAACCAGGGGCAGGAGCTTCGCCAGGCGCTGATCACGATCGCGATCTCCGTGATCATCGCCGACCAGGCGCTCGCCAATTTCGGAGGCATCGCGCAGGAGCTCGCGCCGCCGAGCGTGTTCCCGGACAGCGTGAATATCCATGTCTACGCACTGAATTATCCGTTCTTCCGAATCTTCGTCCTGTCCGCCGCGGTCGCCGTCGGGCTTGTCCTCTGGACGGTCATCCAACGGACCCGGTACGGGATGATCGTGCGCGCCGGCGTGGACGACCGGGACATGGTCTCGGCGCTCGGGATCAACATCCAGCTGGTCTTCGCCGGAGCCTTTTTCGTGGGCGCCTTCCTGGCCGGTCTCGGCGGCGTGCTCGGCGGGACGATGATCTCGGTCGACAAGGGAAACGACACCCAGTACCTCCTCATCGCGCTGATCGTCGTGATCATCGGCGGGATGGGCAGCCTGGGCGGCGCCGCCCTCGGGGCCCTCGCGCTCGGCCTCGTCGATTCGTTCGGCGACGTGTATCTCCCGGAGGGCTACACGAATTACTCGGTGCTCCTGATCTTCGGGATGCTCGTGCTCGTCCTGGCCGTTCGCCCGCTCGGGCTCTTCGGTAGGCCGGCGTGACCCGGTGCCCCGCATGACCCTCGACCGCGGGCTCAGATGGGGGCCCGGTCTCCTCGCCGTCGTGATCCTCGCGCTCGCTCCGCTCCTCTTCAGCGACTTCTACCTCAGCGCCGTCATCACGAAGGCGCTCTGGCTGGGGATCGCCGCCGTCAGCCTGATCTTCCTCGCGGGCTATGCGGGCATGGTCTCTCTCGGCCAGGTGGCGCTCTACGGGGTGGCGGGGTTTACGGCCGCGAACCTCGTAATGGCGGACGGCGGCTCCAAGGTCGCTCTGAACCCGTGGGTGGCGACGCTGCTGGGACTTGTCGCAGCGGTGGCGGTCGGCCTCTTCCTGGGAGCGATCGCGAGCCGGAGCTACGGGATCTACTTCCTCATGATCACGCTCGCGTTCTCGGTGCTCGTCTACTTCTTCTTCGCGCAGGTCACGCAGCTCTCCGGGTTCGGTGGCGTGAACAACGTCGAGCTCCCCTCGATCGTCGGGAACCCGCTGCAGGAGCCGGCGCGCCTGTTCTACATCGCGCTCGTCGTGTCCGCCGTCGTCTACGTCGCCCTGCGCTACATCGCCCGAGCGCCCCTCGGGCTCGCCTTCCAGGGAGTGCGTGACGACCCGGAGCGGATGCGGGCGCTCGGCCACAACGTCCCGCTCCTGCGGGCCGTCGCCTTCGGCCTAGGCGCCCTCATCGCAGGTCTCGCCGGGATCCTCTCCGTCTGGTGGAACACGCGGATCTCGCCCGGCTCGATCTCGCTCTCCCAGACGATCGACGTTCTCGTCATCGCCGTCATCGGCGGCCTCTACAGGCTCGAGGGAGCCTGGGTGGGCGCCGGTGTCGTCTCGGTTCTGGAGAACTGGCTCCGCGGCGTCGATCTGGTCGGGAACCGCTTCAACACCGTCATCGGAACGATCTTCCTCTTGATCGTCCTGGTCTCTCCCGGAGGGCTTGTCGGAATCTGGGGCTCCGCGACCAGGACGCTCCAGTCCCGCACGAGCTCACGCCCAGCCGGCGACACAGCCGTCCCCCCGAACGAAGGAGGAAGCCACGCACTCCCTTAGTCCCCCCGCAAGGAATCGGAAAAGAGGAGGAAACATGCGGAAACCCGGAGAGGGCCGGCCGAGCCGGCTCTGGATCCTGCTCGCCGCCCTCGTGCTCGCGCTCGCCGCGACGGCAGCGGCCTGCGGCGGTGACGACGAAGAGGCCGCCGACACAGGTGCTGCTGCAACGACGGGCGGCGGCGAGGGCACCGGAGAGACGATCAAGATCGGCATCTTCGCCAACAACGAAGGCCCGTTCGCCCCGTTCGAGGGCCAGACGTGGGGCGGAGCCATGCTGCCGCTCATCAACCGAGGCGCGACGCCGGTCAGCGACGACCCGACTAAGGGCGTCGACGACGCCGTCATCGCGGGCCATCCGATCGAGTTCGTGTACGGAGGGTCCGACTCCACGCCGGACAAGGCGGTCGAGGAGGCCAGGCGGCTCGTCGAACAGGAGAAAGTCGACATCCTCATCGGCCCGCTCTCCGGGAGCGAGGGCATCGCCGTCGCCAACTACTCGAAGGAACAGCCCGGCATCACCTTCGTCAACGGGATCTCGGGCGCGCAGGACACCACGTTGAAGGTGCGCTCGCCGAACTTCTTCCGTTTCCACAACGACGGCACCCAGTGGACGGCCGGGCTCGGCGACTACGCCTACAACGAGCTGGGGTGGCGCAACGTCGTCACGATCGGCGACGACTACGACTTCCCGTACTCGCAGATAGCCGGCTTCGTGGCCGAGTTCTGCTCGATCGGCGGCAACGTGTCGAAGCGGCTCTGGCCGGCGCTCGGCGAAGAGGACTACTCCTCGTTCATCACACAGATTCCGGAGGACGTGGACGGCTTCTTCATGGGCGTCGGCGGGACGGGAACCGTCGCCTTCGTCAAGCAGTACGGGCAGCTTCGCGGCAACCTCGCGGACAAGATCATGGGCGGCATCTTCATGACCGACCCGGTGATCCTGAAGGAGCTCGGCAGTCAGGTCGAGGGCGTCGTGACGGCCGGCATGACCGCCGGCGACTCGCAGGAGCCCGCGTATCTCGAGTACGCCGATGCGCTCGGCGCCGCCTATCCGGATCTCGAGGGCACCGCTTCGAGCGTGTTCGCCTACGGCTACTACACGGCGATGGAAGCCGTCGTGCAGGGCCTCGAGCAGGTCGACGGCGACCTGTCCGGCGATCAGGCCGCGTTCAAGGATGCGCTCTCGAATCTCGAGCTCGACGCCCCGCTCGGGACGATCAAGCTCGACGAGAACCGCCAGGCCATCATGGACAACTTCCTCCAGCAGATCGTCGCGGACAACAACGGCGACGGCGTGCCGGACGTGAAGACGATCAAGACGATCCCTCAGGTCGACCAGACGTTCGCGGGCTTCTTCAGCCCAGACACGCCGTCGCCTGACCGGACGAATCCGGAATGCAAGAAAGCGACTCCGCCGCCCTGGACCAAGCAAGGGGGAGGCGGCTAACCGTCCGTGTCGGTAGCAGCAACCGCAACTGAAAGCGCCGAGCCGGTCCTCCGCCTGCGGGGGGTCGGCCGGCGCTTCGGGGGCGTGCAGGCCGTCCGCGGCGTGGACCTGGAGGTCTTTCCGGGAGAGCGCCGGGCGATCCTCGGGCCGAACGGGGCCGGGAAGACGACGCTCTTCAACCTCATCTCCGGCGAGTTCCCGCCCACGGCGGGGGCGATCGAGCTCTTCGGCAGCGACGTGACCCAGCAGCCCGCCCGGAAGCGGGCGCACGTGGGGCTCACCCGTACCTACCAGACCTCCCGCCTCTTCCTCGGCCTGACCGTCGAGGACAACCTCTACCTCGCCGTGCTGGGCGTCCGGGGCAGCTCCCTTCGGCCGGTGCGCCTTTCCAACCGGGACGGCCCGATGTGGGCTCGTGCCCGTGAGCTGGCCGAGCGAGTCGGGCTCGGCAGCCGGCTCGGCGCGCTCGTCGGGTCGCTCGGGCACGGGGAGCAGCGCCAGCTCGAGGTGGCGATGGCCAGGGCCGGCGACCCGAAGCTCATGATGCTCGACGAGCCCGCCGCCGGTCTCTCGCGCGGCGAGCGCGTCCTGCTCACGGACCTGCTCGTCCAGCTCGACAGGGAGATCACGCTGGTGCTCATCGAGCACGACATGGACGTCGCTCTCACCGTCGCAGAGCGGGTGACGATGATGCACGAGGGCCGAGTCGTCGTCGAGGGGACTCCAGACGAGATCCGGGGCAACGAGCTCGTTCACGACCTCTACCTCGGGAAGGGCCACTATGGCCACGAGTGAGCCCTTCCTGGCCGTAAAGGGGCTGAACGCGTTCTACGGACGTGCCCAGATCCTCCACGACGTGGCGTTCGAGATGGGGCAGGAGCCGGTTGCCGTCATCGGGCGCAACGGCATGGGCAAGAGCACGCTATGCCAGACCGTCATGGGCCTCATGGCCCAGGCGCGCGGATCGGTGCGCTTCGGAGGGCAGGAGCTGCTCGGCCGGCCGCCGTACAAGATCGCCGCGGCCGGTATCGGCTACGTCCCGCAGGGACGGCGCCTCTTCCCATCGCTGTCGACGGAGGAGCACCTGCGGATGCTCGGCAGCTCGAACGGCGGGCGATGGGACATCGACGCGATCTGGGAGCTGTTCCCGCGGCTCGCCGAGCGCCGGAAGGTCGGCGCCTCCCAGCTTTCGGGCGGAGAGCAGCAGATGCTCGCGATCGCACGCGCGCTCCTCGGCAACCCGAAGCTCCTGGTCATGGACGAGCCGTCCGAAGGGCTCGCTCCTACGATCATCGAGAGCCTGCTTGGGACGTGCGCGACCCTGGTGCAGGAAGGAGTCGGCCTCCTCCTCATCGAGCAGAACCTGGGCGTCGCCACCGCCCTCGCGAACCGGCAGCTGGTCATGGTCGCGGGGACGATCCAGGCCGAGACGACCGGAGCCGCCTTGCTCGCCGATCCGGAGGCGCAGCAGCGCTACCTCGGCGTGACCCGTATCAAGGAGACCGCGGCCTGATGGCCACCGTCGTTTTGCTCGGAACGCTCGACACGAAGGGCGAGGAGTACGAGTTCCTCCGGCGACGCGTGCGCGAGGAGGGGGTGGACGTGATCCTGGTCGACACCGGGGTCCTGGGCGTCCCGCTGGCGGAGCCCGACATCACGCGAGGCGCGGTGGCGGAGGAGGCCGGAGCGAACGTTCAGGAGCTCGCAGAGTCGGGGGACCGAGGTGCAGCGGTGGAGGCCATGGCGCGCGGCGCGGCCGAGATCGTCAAGCGTCTCCACCGGGAGGGGCGCCTCGATGCGGTCCTCGCCCTCGGCGGGTCGGGAGGCACGGCGCTCGCGACGCACGCGATGCGCGAGCTCCCGGTCGGCGTTCCGAAGCTCGTGGTCTCGACGATGGCTTCGGGCGACACGCGCCCCTACGTCGGCGCCGTCGATGTCACGCTCATGTACTCCGTGGTCGACATCGCTGGGCTGAACCCGATCTCGGAGCGCATTCTCGGGAACGCAGCGGCAGCGGCCGCCGGCATGGCGAAGTCGCATGGACCTCAGGTCGAGACCGAGAAGCCGCTGGTCGGGGCCTCGATGTTCGGCGTCACCACCCCGGCGGTGACTGAGGCGAGGAAGCGTCTGGAGGAGCTCGGCTACGAGGTGCTCGTCTTCCACGCCACCGGGACGGGTGGGCAGTCGATGGAGGCGCTCATGCGCTCCGGCTTGATCACGGCCTCCCTGGACGTCACAACGACGGAGCTGGCGGACGAGCTCGTGGGCGGAGTCCTCTCGGCCGGTCCCGACCGGCTTACGGCGGCCGGCGAGCTGGGCATCCCGCAGGTCGTCTCGGTGGGGGCGCTCGACATGGTCAACTTCGGCCCCTTCGAATCGGTGCCGCCCGAGTTTCGGGACCGGCTCCTCTACAAGCACAACCCGACCGTCACGCTCATGCGCACGACACCCGAGGAGTGCGCCGAGCTCGGGCGGATCATCGCCGAGAAGCTCAACCGTGCTCGCGGGCCGCTCACGGTCTTCGTACCACTGAAGGGCGTCTCCCTCATCGCGACGGAAGGCCAGGTCTTCCACGACCCCGCCGCCGACGAGGCGTTGTTCGGTGCCTTGCGCGAGCACCTCGACCCCGACGTCGATCTCCGGGAGCTCGATCTGGACGTCAACAAGCCCGAGTTCGCACGGGCGATGGCCGACCGGCTCGACGCCCTCCACCGGGCCTGGTCGCAGGCCCCGCGGGAGGTGACGGCGTGACCCGCGACGAGGCCCTGAGGCGCCTGCGCGCGCAGGTCGAGCGGGGGCAGCCGATCATCGGCGCCGGGGCGGGCACCGGCCTGTCCGCGAAGTGCGCGGAGGCCGGCGGCGCCGACTTGATCATCGTCTACAACTCCGGCCGCTACCGCATGGCCGGCCGCGGTTCCCTGGCCGGGCTGCTGCCGTACGGCGACGCGAACGCGATCGTCGTCGAGATGGCGGGCGAGGTGCTGCCCGTCGTGCGGGAGACGCCCGTGCTCGCGGGCGTTTGCGGCACCGATCCCTTCCGGCTCATGCCCGTCTTCCTGCGCGAGCTGAAGGAGCTCGGCTTCGCCGGCGTGCAGAACTTTCCGACAGTCGGCCTCATCGACGGCGTCTTTCGGCAGAACCTCGAGGAGACCGGGATGAGCTACGCGCTCGAGGTCGAGCTGATCCGGGCCGCGCGAGAGCTCGAGCTCCTGACCGCCCCATACGTGTTCGATCCCGACGGTGCCCGCCTGATGACCGAGGCCGGGGCGGACGTGCTGGTTCCCCACATGGGCCTGACGACCTCCGGGACGATCGGCGCGGAGACCGCCATCACGCTCGACGAGGCGGTCGAGCGCGTGCAGGCGATGCACGACGCGGCCAAGGAGGTCGACCCGGACATCCTCGTGCTCTGCCACGGCGGCCCGATCGCCGAGCCCGAGGACGCTGCCTACGTCCTCGGACGCACGCGCGGGGTGGTCGGCTTCTTCGGCGCCTCGAGCATGGAGCGCCTGCCGACTGAGGTCGCCCTGACCGAGACGGTTCGGCGCTTCAAGGCCATCCCGATCGAAGGAGGAATTCGTGCAGGCAGTTGATCCGCACGCCGTTCCCACGCAGACGTTTGACTGGGGCGCAATCAAGTGGTTCGTGACTCCGGACGCCACCGAGGGGGCAACCATCACCTTCGGCGAGGTCGTCCTCCTGCCCGGCCGCGGGCACGACCGGCACAACCACCCGGAGTCGGAGGAGATCCTCTACGTTCTCTCCGGCGACGGTGAGCAGATGCTCGGCGACGGCGAGCCCTTCCCGGTCGTCCCCGGCGACGCGATCTTCGTTCCCACCGGCGTCTTCCACTCGACAAGGAATACGGGCTGGGAGCCGATGCGGCTGCTCGCGTTCTACAACCCGGGCGGCCCTGAGAAGGTCCTGGAGGGGCTCCCCGACTTCCGGCAGCTGGCGGCCGGGTCCCTGCCCGATTGGACGAGGAGCTAGCAGCGGGCCGATGGGCGTCGCCGTGGAGAACATCGCGCTCGTCGCCCGGGAGCTGCGAGAGCGGCTCGGGGACGCCGCGGTCGTCACCGACGGAGAGCGTCTGGATGCCTACGAGAGCGACACGTACTGGAAGGCGCTCGCCGCCCGCGCAAGCGGCTCTCCCCTCGGTCGTCCCGACGTCTTGGTGCTCGCGACCTCTGACGACGACGTGGCCACCGTCCTCAGGCTCGCGAACAAGTTCGGGGTTCCGGTCGTGCCTTGGGGGGGCGGATCAGGAAGCCAGGGCGGAGCGGTCCTCACCCGCGGCGGGATCGCGTTGGACCTCAACGGTCTCGACCGCATCGTGGAGGTGGACGAGGAATCGCTCACGGTGACGGCCGAGGCGGGCGTCAACGGCCAGCGGCTCGAGGCCGAGCTCAACGAGCGCGGGCTCACGCTGCCGCACTATCCCGCGTCGGCCGAGCTCGCGACAGTCGGCGGCTACGTCGCCGCGCGCGGCTCGGGCGTCCTCTCGACCCGCTACGGAAAGATCGAGGATCTCGTCGTCGCCCTCCGGGTCGTGACTCCTACGGGTGACATGATCGACACGCTGCCCGTGCCGCGGCACGCCGTCGGACCGGAGCTCACACAGCTGTTCGTCGGGTCGGAAGGGACGCTCGGCGTCATCACGCGGGCCACGCTGGGGCTGCGACCGCTGCCCGCCGCGCGCCGCTTCGAGGCGGTCTCGTTCCCGTCGGTGCCCGCCGGCATCGCTGCGATTCGCGACGCTATCGCCCGCGGCCTGCGTCCGTCTGTCGTCCGCATGTACGACGAGACGGCAACGCGGCTGACCCTGAGCCCGGTGGTCGGCCAAGAGCTCGACGGCGTCTGCACGGTCCTCTGCTTCGAGGGGGAGCCTCCGGTCGCGGACGCGGAGGCCGAAGGAGTGCTCGCGCTCGCCTCCGACGCGGGCGCCAGGATCCTCGACGGCCGCCTGGGCGAGACCTGGTGGCGGAGGCGCTACGAGTTCTACCGTCCCCCGCACCACCCGGAGCTGCCGGCCATGTGGGGGACGATCGAAGCCGTCGCGACCTACGCGCGGATCTACGGCGTCTACCAGGCGGTCCGCGGTGCGATGGAGCCCTACGAACGGGACGGCCTCACGCTCAGGATCCACCTGAGCCACTGGTATCCGTGGGGGACGATGATCTACGGCCGCTTCGTCATCCCGGACGCGGGACCGAACGGCATCGAGCTTCACGACCGCATCTGGGAAGACGCCCTCGGGGCGATCCTCGGCGCGGGCGGCGTGATCAACGACCACCACGGCGTCGGCCTCAAGCTGGCGCCTTACATGCGGGCTCAGCACGGCGCGGCGCTCGACACGCTGCGACGGATCAAGGAGGTGCTCGACCCGAACGGGATCATGAACCCCGGCAAGCTGGATCTCTGACGAGCAAAGGAGACACATGGCGCTCAAGGTGGCGATGCACAACTGGATGCGGCCCGAGCCGATCGAGGTCACGATCAGGCGGCTCGGCAGGAGCGGCTACGACGGCATCGAGATCTCCGGCGAGCCGGCGCTGTACGACGCAAAGCAGGTCCGGTCTCTACTCGAGGAAAACGGGCTCGAGTGCTGGGGATCCGTCACGCTGATGGTCGGAGGGCGCGACCTCCTGCACGAGGACAAGTACGTCCGCATCGGCAGCGTCCAGTACGTCAAGGA
>Ga0126309_10000948_pt1 | contig 10016 bp, 11 predicted proteins | sample Plot56_FD_92541 | JGI IMG/M metagenome (GOLD analysis project Ga0126309, IMG submission 92541) | Serpentine soil microbial communities from UC McLaughlin Reserve, CA, USA - Plot56 | ecosystem: Environmental > Terrestrial > Soil > Grasslands | place: USA: UC McLaughlin Reserve, Lake County...
CCCGGACGCCACGCACGCTCACCCTCCTCCGTAGCCCCCTGACGTCGAAAACCCTTCCCGACGAGTAGGCCCAAACCACAACGGGCGCTGCGGCCCCAACCCGGTGCGATCCAAGCCAACAACAGCGCGACGTATGGCCGGAGCCGAACTTGACAGAAGCGCGTGGCGGAGGATGAGCCGGCCCCACTTCTCGCCGAAGACCCGGATCGGCATGCCCCGGTCGCCGAATCCTTCGCGACGACCGTTTTGATTGCGGGGGCGGCACCCTATCCTTCGTGGGTCGGTCGCGAAACGCGGTGGGTGCGCGTGCAAGGAGGTCCTACGTGGCGAAGTTGATCTACTCGGCGATAGCGTCACTCGACGGCTACGTGGCGGACGAAGCCGGCGACTTCGGGTGGGCCGTGCCCGACGAGGAGGTGCACGCCTTTATCAACGACCTCGACAGGCCCCTCGGCACCTACCTCTACGGACGCCGGATGTACGAGACGATGGCCGGCTGGGAGACAGATCCCACCCTCGCCGACCGGTCACCCCTCACGCGGGACTTCGCGGAGCTCTGGCAAGCGGCCGACAAGATCGTGTACTCGGGGACGCTGGAGGCGGCACCCACAGCCAGGACGCGGATCGAGCGCGACTTCGACCCCGGAGCGGTCCGGCGGATGAAGGCGTCGGCGGGCCGCGACCTCATCGTGGGCGGCCCCAACCTCGCCGCCCAGGCGTTCCGGGCCGGCTTGGTCGACGAGTGCCACCTGTTCGTCGCGCCCATCGTGGTGGGGGGCGGCAAACGGTCCCTCCCCGCCGGCGTCCGCGTGAAGCTCAAACTGCTGGAAGAGCGCCGTTTTGAAGACGGCATGGTCTATCTCCACTACCTCACAGGGACCTGAGGAGACAACCACGCGCGGCCCAGCCCGCTGGGAGTTCGGGACCTTGCGTCATCCGCGCTCAGCCCCGCGGTAACCATACTTTGCGCTATTGACGACCGTGTCTGACCCGGCGGCCCGTGTATGTCTGGACTTTTGTTCTTGACTCGAACAAAAGTCATGTGTAGAGTGTTGCGGCAAGGTCCGGAGGAGGACCACGGTGGGAAGGTGGATCAATTGGATGCTTGGGTTTGGGTACTTGTGGCTGTCGGGGCGTTGTGGCTATTGCAGATGGTCGGCACGCACGTGCAGATGTCGCACTACAGGAGCGTGCTGGGTGGGATCACGCGCGAGGGTGGGAAGGGTTACGTGGGCGCTGGCAACGCCAAGGCCCGGTTGGGGAAGGGCGTCATCCTGATCCTCGTCTCCGACGAGAACGACGTAGTCAAGAGGGCCCTGAGGATGCGCGGCATGACGGTGTTCGCCAGGTTCGAGGAGGCCCCAGACCTCGTGGGCATGACGCTGGACGAGCTACGGGAGGAGCGGCGCGAGGGGCCGTACGAGAAGGCGACCATGCTCGCGGCGCGGAGGGCCGTGGAGCAGATAGACCGCATCCAGGCGGAGAGGGCGGGGGTCCCAGCTATGAACTAGCCGTACGGTCGAGGTAGCGGGAAAGGGTAGTCGGAAAAGGGAGGAGAGTCTATGCAAGGCACGTTCTTCGCGCTGCTCCAGGACGCGCAGACGGACCCCCAGGTCGGCGGGTTCTTCGGGACGCTGGGCAGGGCTGCAGAGTGGTTTATCGGGCTGTTCCAGGCGGGCGCGGACACGTTCGTCGGGTTCGTAACGGGGATCATACCGCTCCTGATCATTCTGCTCACCGCGTTCTACACGCTGACGAACCTGATCGGGCAGGACCGGGTGCATCGGGCGGCGCGGTTCGCGGCGGGCAACATTTTCACGCGGTACACGCTGCTGCCAGTCATGGCGGTTTTCTTCCTGACCAACCCAATGTGCTACACCTTCGGGACGTTCCTGGAGGAGAAGTACAAGCCGGCGTTCTACGACTCTGCGGTCTCGTTCGTGCACCCGCCGCTCGGGCTCTTTCCTCACGTCAACGCCGGCGAGCTCTTCGTGTGGCTCGGCGTCGCCACCGGGATACAGAAGCTGGGCCTGCCGCTCGGGGATCTCGCGGTCAGGTACCTGATCGCGGGGCTAGTCGTGATCTTTATCCGCGGGATCTTCACGCAGTACATAACCCAGTTCCTGGCCCGGCGCCAGGGCGTCGAGCTGTAGGGGGGCGGTCATGCAGAGCAAAGAGTTCAGGGCCGTCAAGATAGAGCACGGTCCCCAGGGTTGGGGCGGGCCGCTCGTCATCGAGCCCACGGCCGAGAAGAACAAGATCATGGCGGTCACCGGCGGCGGCATCCCGGAGTTGGCCTACAAGCTGGCCGAGATGACGGGCGCCGAGGCCGTGGACGGTTTCCGGGCGCCGCCGCCCGAGAGCGAGGTCGCCGCGGTGGTCATAGACTGCGGCGGTACCGCCCGCTGCGGCGTCTACCCGCGCAAGCGCGTCCCGACCATCAACTTGACCCCGGTAGGGGCGTCAGGTCCGCTGGCACAGTACATCACAGAGGACATCTACGTCTCCGGCGTGCGTCCCAACAACCTGAGCCTCGCAGACGGCTCCGAAGCCGCCTCCACCGACGGGGGCGCCCAGGGCGGGCCCGCCAGCCCGTTCGAGTCCGCAAGCTCTGGCGCGGGCCCCGCGACCGGCGCCGCGGTGGGGGCCAACACCGAGCAGGCCAGGGAAGACATGGGCGGCGGGTTCACCGGCTTTATCGCCCGGTTCGGCAGGAGCATCGGCGGGGTAGTCGGGATCCTGTTCCAGAGCGGGCGGCAGGCCATAGACACCGTAATACGGAACGTGTTGCCGTTCATGGCCTTCGTCACGTTGCTCATCGGTCTCATCAACGCCTCCGGGCTCGGGAACCTGATCGCCAACACGCTCTCGCCGCTGGCGGGAAGTTTGGCCGGCCTACTGCTCCTCTCGGTGATAGTGGGGCTGCCGTTCCTCTCGCCGGTGCTCGGTCCGGGGGCCGTTATCGCGCAGGTAATCGGGGTCCTCATCGGCGACCAGATCGGGCGCGGCGCCATAGACCCTGCCTTCGCCCTCCCCGCGCTCTTCGCGTACAACGTGCAGGTCGGCTGCGACTTCGTGCCGGTCGGCCTGGCTCTGGGCGAGGCGAAGCCGAAGACCATCGAGATCGGGGTACCCGCCGTGCTGTTCAGCCGGCAGATCACGGGCCCGCTCGCCGTGATCATCGGGTTCTTGTTCAGCATAGGGCTCTACCAGTAGGGAGAGATTTTGGAACCCATATACGTAACGGAGGCGCGGGAGATCGGGCCCGAGGTGGCCGAGTTTCTGGAGGAGGGGTACCTGGTCCTGTTCCAGATGGGCGTCCCGTCGGAGCTCGCGGAGATGTCCGTGCTGCACGAGGTGAGCCACATGCGCCCGGAACCGCCCGAGCCCGGGGACTTGCTCTCCATCGGCGAGAGCCGGTTCAGGATAACGGCCGTCGGCACCAAGGCCTGGCAGAACGTAAGGGAGCTCGGCCACGCGGTTTTCGTGTTCAACGGCGCCCATGAACCCGAGATGCCCGGACAGATCTGCCTGGAAGGAGGCGGAACGGAAGGCCTGGCCGGGTCGCTCCGGCCTGGAGCCAGGCTGGAGATAAAGGCAGGCGTCGAGGCGACGGTCGGATGAGGTCGAGAAAGGAAGCCGCGTGAGTCTCAGGAGCAAGCTGGAGGATCTGGAGAGGGCCGGCACCCCCATCCGGATCGGCCTCGTGGGCGCAGGGCAGATGGGAAGGGGCTTTATCGCCCAGGTCGCCGGCATCCCTGGCATGGAGACCGTCGCCGTGGCCGACGTCGACCCCGGGCGGGGCCTCGACGCGTTCCGCGAGGTGGGCCTCGACCCCGTGGAGGGTCTCAACGGCCACACCGGGAGGCCTGCCGTCACGGACGACGCAACGGAGCTCGCCCGCTCGGGTGCCGTCGACGTGGTCGTCGAGGCGACGGGGGTTACGGAGGTCGGGGCGAGGGTTGCCTACGAGGCAATCCAGGAGGGCAAGCACGTAGTCATGCTCAACGCCGAGACAGACGCCACGGTGGGTGCCTTGCTCGCCCGGATGGCGAGGAGCGCGGGGGTTGTCTACACGGGCTCGGCCGGTGACGAGCCGGCCGCGATCATGGAGCTCTACGACTTCGCCCGCTCGATGGGCTTCGAGGTAGTGGCCGTCGGGAAGGGCAAGAACAACCCCCTCGACCCGACCGCCAACCCCGAGTCCGTCGCCGAGGAGGCGGCACGCAAGCACATGAACCCGAAGATGCTCGCCGCCTTCGTGGACGGCACCAAGACCATGGTCGAGATGGCCACGGTAGCAAACGCCATAGGCTTCGTCCCCGACGTCCCGGGGATGCACGGTCCCGCCGAGACGGACCCCAGAGAGCTCGGGCGGGTGTTCAGCCTGACGGAGGAGGGCGGCGTCCTCTCCAAATACTCGACCGTGGACTACGTCCGCGGCGTCGCGCCCGGCGTCTTCGTCGTGGTGCGCTCCGAGGCCGGGCCGGTGCGCGAGACCCTGGAGTACCTGGGGATGGGGAAGGGACCGAACCACGTGTTCTACCGGCCCTACCACCTCACCAGCCTGGAGACCCCGCTCTCCGTGGCGCGGGCCGCCATTTACGGCGAGCCCGGCATCGTCTCCGGCATCACGCCCATGGCCGAGGTCGTGACCGTCGCCAAGCGGGACCTCGACGCCGGCGAGAAGCTCGGCGGCATAGGCGGCACGGACTACTACGGGACCGTCTACCCCGTCTCCGAGGCCGCGGGGATGCTGCCCATCGGGCTTGCGGCCGGGGCAAGGACCACGCGGCCCGTGGCGAAGGGCGACGTGGTAACGCAATCAGGGGTCGAGCTGGCGGAGGGCTCGTTCGTGGCCAACCTGCGGCGGCTCCAAGACGCGGCCCTGGTGGGGTGAACCAGGCCACCATGCTGACCCGCTACCCCGTAGACCACCGCAACCTCTCGGACGAGGACCACCTCATCATGAAAGTGGTCCGGCTCTACTACGAGCACGACCTGACCCAGGCCCAGGTCGCCAAACGGATGGGGTTCTCCCGGCCCAAGGTCTCCCGGCTCATAGCCGAGGGCAAGATCCGGGGCCTCGTGAAGGTCGAGATCGCGGAGCCCACGGGGGACTTCGTGCCGCTTGAGATCTCCCTGGAGGACCGCTACGGGCTCTCCGAGGCGCTCGTGGTCTCCTCGGCCGATGACCGCGGGACCACTGACCTCGCGGCCGGGATGGCCGGCGGGGCCATCCTCGCCAGGGTCTGCACGCACGAGACGGTGCTAGGTGTCGCCTGGGGACGGTCCATGCGGGCGCTCGCCGACACGATGCCCCAGCGGGCCTTCGCGTGCAAGAAGATCGTGCCGCTCCTCGGCGGCATGGGGCGGGTAAAGGACTCGTTGCACTCGAACCAGATCGGCACGACCCTCGCCGAGAAGCTGCGCGTGGAGTGCCCGCACCTGGCGGCCCCTGCCATCGCCCGCTCCGCCCAGAGCCGGGCCGAGCTGATGGAGATGCCAGGCATCGAGGAAGTCCTGGCCGAGGGGGCCGCCTGCGACGTGGCCGTCGTCGGCGCCGGGGGGCTGCTCCCCGCCTCAACCATCGTCGAGGCAGGGTACTTCGGGCTCGAGGAGTTCCTGGACCTCGAGGGGCGGGGGGTGGTGGGCGAGATCTGCTGCCACTTTCTGGACGCGGTGGGAGAGCCATGCCTGCCCGAGTTCTCCGAGCGGATCGTGGGCCTCACCCTCGGCCAGCTCAAGGCCATCCCGAAGGTGGTGGGCATCGCCACCGGCGCCGAGAAGGCCCCGAGCCTAGCCGCCGTCCTCAAGGGCGGCTACGTGAATACCCTGGTCTGCGACAGGGAACTCGCCCTGGCGTTGTTGAAGGTCGAATAGAGAAGGAGATCGGATATGCAGGAGACCGCAAACCGCGTGGAGTTGTTGCGCCAGATGCTGCTCAGCCGGTATTTCGACGAGAAGGTGAACGATCTCTACGCCGAAGGCAAGGTCCACGGGACGGCCCACTTCTACGTGGGTCAGGAGTCCGTAGCGGTGGGGGCCATATCGGCGCTGAGGGAGGGGGACGTGATCACCTCCACCCACCGCGGCCACGGCCACGCCATCGCGTTCGGCCTTGACGTGGACCGCATGGCCGCCGAACTCCTTGGCCAGGCTACGGGCTACTGCCACGGCAAGGGCGGCTCGATGCACATAGCCGACGTGGGCAAGGGGATGCTCGGCGCGAACGGCATCGTCGGGGGGAGCATGGGCATCGTCTGCGGCGCGGCGTGGGCCTTCAAGCAACGCGGCCAGGACCACGCGGCCGTCTGCTTTTTCGGCGAGGGTGCCGCGAACGAGGGCATCTTCCACGAGACGCTGAACATGGCGGCGATCTGGAAGCTGCCCGTGGTCTTCGTCTGCGAGAACAACCAGTACGGGATGTCCATGAGCGTCAAGAAGGCCACGGCCGTCGAGAACATCTCCGACCGCGCCGCCGCCTACGGGATGCCCGGCGTCACGGTCTCCGGCTCCGACCTCGACGAGGTCCGAGAGGCAACCGCCACGGCCCTCGAACGGGCCAGGACGGGGGAGGGGCCGACGCTCCTCGAGGCGATCACATACCGTTACCTCGGCCACTCCAAGAGCGACGCGAACCTCTACCGCACCCGCGAGGAGATCTCGACGTGGCGCAAGCGCGACCCGATAGAGCGCTTCGCCGCCGTCCTGGAGGAAGAGGGCGCCATGCAGGAGGGCGAGTGGCGGGAACTCGAAGAGCGGGTAAAGGAGCGCATAGAGGAGGCCTTCGAGAAGGCCTCACAAGCGCCCGACCCCGAGCCCGAATCTGCGCTGGAGGACGTGTATGCCTAGGGGAGAGATCACGTACCGCGAGGGCCTGCGGGAGGCGATGGTTGGCGCCATGCGCGAGAACCCCGAGGTCTTTCTCATGGGCGAGGACGTCGGCGTCTACGGCGGCGCGTTCGGCGTGAGCCGGGGCATGGTCGAGGAGTTCGGCGAGGACCGCGTGGTCGACACGCCCATCTCCGAGGCCGGCTACGTCGGCCTGTGCACGGGTGCTGCGCTCATGGGGATGCGCCCGATAGCCGAGCTGCAGTTCTCGGACTTCATAACCCATTGCATGGACCAGCTCGTCAACCAGGCGGCCAAGATCCGGTACATGTTCGGCGGCGAGGGAAGGGTCCCTTTGGTCGTCCGCACCCCGGGAGGCGCAGGAACGGGTGCTGCGGCCCAGCACTCCCAGTCCCTTGAGGCCTGGTTCGTCCACGTACCCGGCCTGAAGGTCGTGATGCCGTCGACCCCCTACGACGCGAAGGGCATGCTCCTCTCCGCTATAGACGACGACAACACGGTACTGTTCTACGAGCACAAGCTACTCTACAACAAGAAGGGCGAGGTACCCGAGGAGTCCTACCGCGTCCCCATCGGCGAGGCCCGCGTCAGCCGGGAGGGCGATGACGTCACGATAGTCACGGCCGGGCTTATGCACCACTACGCCCTGGAGGCGGCCGCGGCGCTCGCGGATGGGGGCGTGGAGGCCGAGGTCGTGGACCTGCGGAGCCTCTCCCCGATGGACGACGGGTCCGTGCGCCGCTCCGTCGAGAAGACGGGGAAGCTTGTCGTGGTCGAGGAGGACGTGAAGACCGCCGGCTGGGGGGCCGAGGTTGTCTCGCGCATAGTCGAGGGCCCGAGCTTCTACGCCCTGGACCGCGCCCCCGCCCGGGTCGCCGGCGCGGACGTCCCGATACCGTACAACCGCGACCTCGAGGCCCACGTCAGGCCCACGCCCGAGAGGGTGGTCGAGGCCACGCGCGCCCTCCTGGACGCCCGCGCCGGGGTGTACGCCTGATGGCCGCCGAGCTGAAGGTCCCGAAGCTCGGGATGGACATGGAGGAGGCCAACATCCTCAGGTGGCTGGTCGAGGAGGGGGCCGAGGTCGAGAAGGGCGACCCCGTTATCGAGATAGACACGGACAAGGTCTCCTACGAGGTCGAGGCGAACGCCGACGGCGTCATCCGCGGTCTGCGCGGCGAGGAGGGGGAGACCGTCCCCGTGGGCGCGACCCTGGCCTACATCGCCGCCCCGGGCGAGGAATGGACGGGGCCGGACCCCGTAGACCAGACCGCCTCCGGCGGGGACGGCGTCCCGCCCCAGGCACAGACGGCCCCGTCGCCAACGGAGGCGAGACCGGAAGCCCCCGGGCGTCGCAACGGCGGCCGCGCCGTGCGCGCCTCGCCGGCGGCCCGCCGGGCCGCCGCCGACCGGGGGCTCGAGATAGAGGCCATCGCCGGCTCGGGCCCGGGCGGGCGCGTCTACCTCTCGGACGTGCTCGGGTCCGCCGTCCGGCAACGGCCGCCGGAGGCGGCTCCCGAGGAGACGGACGTAACGCTCGTTCCTCCCGAGCCCGCGGTTGACGCGGCGACGTCGGGTACGGCGTCGTCGGGGAGGGAGTCGCTCTCCCGTGTCAGGCGCGTGGGGGCCGAGCGGACGGCGAAAAGCTTCGCGGAGGTGCCGCACTTCTACCTCACGAGGGACCTCGAGGTGGGACGCCTGCTGGAGCTTCGCGGGCGCCTGAAGGCGAAGATGGATCCGGCGCCCTCGGTAACGGAGCTGCTCGCGCTCGCCGTCTCCAGGACGCTCAAGGATCACCCCAGGCTCAACGCCCGCTACGTGGAGGGCGGCGAGATGGAGACGAGCGCAGGGGTCAACCTCGGGATAGCGGCGTCAACGGACGAGGGTCTCGTGGTGCCTGTCCTCAAAGGTGCCGACGCGCTCCCGCTGCGCGAGCTCGTCCCTGCGGTAAAGGACCTTGTGCGGCGGGCGCGGGAGGGCGCGCTCGGCGCCGACGACCTCTCGGGGGGCACGTTCACGATCTCCAACCTGGGCATGATGGGGGTGGACAGCTTCGACGCCATCATCAACGCGCCGCAGGCCGGCATACTCGCCCTCGGCCGCGTCAGGACCGTGCCGGAGTGGCGGGACGGCGCGTGGGAGCCGCGGCGCGTCATCTCCACGACGCTCTCGGTAGACCACCGCGTCGCCGACGGCGCCGACGGGGCCCGGTTCCTCGAGTCCCTCCAGGAGGCCCTCCTGGACTGGGAACTGCTGCTCTAGAGAGGAGGGCCGCCACGCGCGCAACCGAGTCGTCACCGGAAGCCCGGGCTGGCGGCGGTCGGCCCCGGGTCGGGCCTGCCCGCCCGGCCGCGCGTACCTTAAAGGAGGCAACCGTGGAGGGCCAGCCCGGAGCCAGGACGGGTTTGATCGGCCAAGAGGACGGCAGGCGTTGACCGCACCCGGGGCGTTGGGCCGCCCTACCGGCGTGCCGGGATTCGGGATCTAGGCCGTGGCCGGCGCGCCCCTCATGGAGCTCGAGGAGTCGTGGATGTTCGGTATGTTCCCGGCCCGGCTCCTGATCTTCGAGGACCGCTTCGAGGTGCGCGGCTTCGAGCTTTTGCGGGAGAAGGTCGAGTCGAAAGGCTACGACCGGGTGGAGAGGGTGACGGTCTCCGGCGAGGGCTGGCTCGCCAACCTTTTGATATCGGAGAAGGGAGGGAGGCCCATCCTCATCAGGGGTGTGAGCAAGGAAGACGCCGAACGCGCCGGGGCCCTCATCGAGGAGCGCGCGGCCCGGGCGGGCCCCACGCAAGCGACCCTTCCCGCGACCGCCGAAGCGGAGGGCCTGATCCAGAGCCTCGAGAAGCTGCGGGACGCAGGGATCCTGAGCGACGAGGAGTTCGAGGCAAAGCGCAGAGAGGTGATGCGGGACGAGGGGACGTAGCCGCCGGCGGGCGGCCCGCAGCGCGACACCGCATGCAGACAGGGAGGAACCCGGCCCGATGCTAGCTTCCGGACCCCCGAAAGTCGCGGGACGTCGCGGACCCGGCGTTGTAGCATCGGGTATACTTTCGGCAGGCCGTCGGGTAGCGAACGGGGCCTGACCCTTGGGGAGGGTGATGGCCGCGTTCCTGGATCGAGTACCACCTCTGCGAAAGGGGAGACTTGAAGGTCGAAAC
>Ga0126309_10000949_pt1 | contig 10015 bp, 11 predicted proteins | sample Plot56_FD_92541 | JGI IMG/M metagenome (GOLD analysis project Ga0126309, IMG submission 92541) | Serpentine soil microbial communities from UC McLaughlin Reserve, CA, USA - Plot56 | ecosystem: Environmental > Terrestrial > Soil > Grasslands | place: USA: UC McLaughlin Reserve, Lake County...
AAACAGTATATTTCGTGAGTGGAGCCGAGGGGATTCGAACCCCTGACCTCCGCCGTGCAAAGGCGGCGCTCTCCCGACTGAGCTACGGCCCCGATCGAGCTTGGTGGGGCGAGTTTACCGCAGTTGGGCGGAGGAGACTAACGGGATTCGAGTTCGGCCGTTGCGCTGGATCTCGTACTCGCGGAAGGCGGGTCCGTGGGAGAGTAGGTGGGCGTCTGGCCTTGACAGAAGGACTATGTGAGATATGAATAGAGCAGCCGGTGCCCACGCTTCTCCTTTCCCTTTCCCCATTACCCCTGAAAGGCGGGCACCGGCTTCCTTGCGTACGCGCAGCTTACCATTTCCGTTCAGCGATTCCGCCTCTGGTTCAGGAGAGTTAACCGAACCTTAACGCCGGCTAAGATCTCGAGCTGCGGTTTCTGCCTGTAGCGGGACTCCCATCGGGACGCGAGGGGCGGTACAATGGAGATGCTGTGAGATCAGGGAACCGAGAGGTGGGATAGAGATGGCCCTCTACGAGTACAAGTGCGCAAGCTGCGAGGATCGCTTCGACCTGATGCGCCCGATGAGCGAGGCGGACGAGCCCGCAGAGTGTCCAGAGTGCGGCTCGACGCAGTCGCGGCGTGTGATCTCCAACTTCGCTTCCATAACCCCGGGCGCCTCGGCCCTCTCGACGAACCCCGTGATGGACGCCAGAATGGCCGGCGGTGGCGGCTGCTGTGGCGGGGGCTGCGGCTGCGGTTAGCGCAAGGGTGGCTGGAGAGGAGCCGGAGGGATCTCCCGAAAGGCTGCCTGACCTCGTCCTCGAGGGCATAAAGGAGTTCAACAGGGGCGAGTTCTACGAGTGCCACGAGTACCTCGAAGAAGCCTGGATGCAGGAGCCGAGGCGCGTCCGCTTTCTCTACCAGGGGATCCTCCAGGTCGGCGTGGGCTTCTATCACCTCCAGAACGGCAACTGGCGCGGTGCCATCGGCCTCCTGCGTAACGGCGCTGTTCGCCTCAAGGAGTTCGAGCCGGTAACTCTCGGCGTTGACGTGGCGAAGCTCGTACACGAGAGCGAGCGGTGCCTGCGAGAGCTGGAAGAGCTTGGGCGCGGGCGAATCGACGAGTTCGACGCGTCGCAGATTCCGCGGGTAGAGCTGGCAGAGTAGTATGTCGTCTCAGAGGAGCTTCACCTTTCTCTGTGCTCCCACTCCGCCCCGAGCGTGCGTTCGGGTATGCCCCACCGCGGCGAGACGGCCACCAGGCCGAGTTCGCGGAGGATCCGGCGGGCCGCGATCCCTACTATGGCTGTGAAGGTGGGGTAGGCGAACTCTACTTCCGCCAACTGTTCCACGGGCATCGCGGCCCGCATCGCAGTCGCCACGATCTGAACCACCTCGACGGCCTGCTCCCCCACGATGTGCGCGCCCAGGATGAGCCTAGAGGTGCGATCCACGAGAAGCTTGCAGAAGCCCTCTGTATGACCGTCGACCACGCCGCGGTCCAGTTCCGCGTAAGGCACCACCGCCACGGCGTAGTCGTGCCCTTCGCTGCGGGCGCGATTCTCGGTGAGGCCCACGCTGGCGTACTCGGGGTCGGTGAAGCCGCCGTGCGGCACAATGGTGTGCCGATAACCATGTTCCCCGCCGAGCACGGTCTGTTCGGCGGCGAGGTTCCCTTCGTTGGTGGCGCTCTGCACCAGCATCATGCGCCCCGTTATGTCCCCGGCGGCGAAGATGTGCGGAGCGCTGGTCCTCAGGGAGTCGTCCACGAGCACGTAGCCGCCACGTCTGGTCTCCACGCCAGCAGCCTCCAGGTTCAACCCTTCCACGTTCCCGGGCCAGCCAACCGCGAGTATGGCGGTCTCCGCGCCGAGCACCTGTGATTCACCGTTCTTGGTATAGGAGAGACGGAAGAGTCCGTTCTCCTTCTCGAGATTTTCGATCCCTCCTATGCCGGTAATGATCTCGATCCCCCGGCGTCCGAACGCCTCGGCCATCGTCTCCGATACCGTCTCATCCTCGGCCGCCAGGATGCGCGGCGATACGTCCAGCAACCACACCCGCGAGCCGAACGCCGCGAACACCGAGGCCAGTTGGCATCCCGTCGCGGCGCCGCCTATCACGGCGACCGACTCGGGCAGGCCCTTCATCGTCCAGACGTCGCTGTGGGTCAGGGCGTGCTCGCTGCCAGGAAAGGGGATCTTGCGCGCGTGGCCACCCACGCAGAGTATGAACTTCTCGCCTTGCACGCTCGTTCCGTTGTCAAGTGCGAGGGTGTAGGCGTCGAGAAAGCGGGCGTCGCCGGTCTGGTCGAGCACACGTACGTCCGCAGCTTCGAGCTGATCCCGCAGCTCCTTCTTCTGGTGGATCGTGTGTACGACGTGCTCCGTACGGTTCAACAGTCGAACGAAATCCACTGTTGGCGGCTCACCCTCGAGGCCATAGTCAGCGAAGTGCTCCGCATCGCGCACCAAGCGTGCCGCCCTGGCGAGCACGCGGGTCGGGACGCAACCATCGTTCGTACAGATGCCACCCATGTTCGAGCGCTCGACCAGCATCACCTCCGCACCCAGTTCGCGGGCGCGCAAAGCCGCCGTCACCCCGGCAGGTCCGCCACCGATCACGACCACCTCAGACATCTTCTACCTCGCTTTCACGGAGTTTTGACTGCATCGTAGGGTCTTGCGGCGGACGTAACCACAGCGAGCCGGACGACGGTGCGATGGTTCATCCCACCAACGCTTTGGTCCTGTTGTCTTGCCCCTTCCGCCACAACTCAATAGCCGATAGCTGGCGTCCTGCGCACGAACGTGTCATCAGTGAGCTGCCTCGTCAGGAAGTCGGCGACATCCGCCCGCGAGATGTAAGGACGCCGACCCGGTTTAAGATCCCCCGCCGTACGGTAATCGTTCGTCCAGGGCCCGTTGGTCAGGATCATCGGGCGCACGATGACCCACTCGAGATCGCTCTCCCGCACGATCCTCTCCTGTTCCTCCTTGTCCGCGTACTCATCCCTGAGCAGTGGCGGCACGAGCACCTTCATGAAGAACGCGCCCGCAAACCCGGGATGGTGCTTACTCTCCCCCACCCCCCATGCCGTCTGGCACACGAAACGCCGCAGACCGTGCTCCTTCATCGCCGCGACAATGTTCGCGGCGCCAGCAGAAGCCACTCCATGCGGGTCCCCAGGTCTGTTCGGGTGGAGCGGGTTGCTGGGCTCCCGTGAGCCGAGGACGCTGATCGCCGCCTCGTTGCCGGCCACCGCCTCCCGCACCTGCCCCGGGTCGAAGGCGTCTCCCACGATGATCTTTAGCCGCTGGTGGCGCGCGGTCATCCTGGAGGGGTTTCTCACGAAGGCGGTAACTTCGTGCCCTTCTGCGATCGCCCTCTCCACGAGACGCCGCCCGGTGCCGCCCGTAGGTCCGAAGATCACCAACCTCATGGTCGCACTCCCTGTCTCCCGCCGTCGCAGGTTACCGCGCGTAAGTGTACCCAAACAGGGCGAGCGGATCTGTTAGTATGCGTGCTCGCGGGGTAAGGCCAGGCGCAGGATAGACTCGGGGATAGGGCAGGAACGATGCCAGGAAGGGACTTCTACACGCTTCCAGAAGCGGCGCAGATCCTCGAGCTCTCCCAACGTCGTCTTTTGGAGTGGCTCGAGACTGGAGAGATAGAAGGAGAACGAGACCCGCAGAGTGGCCGGTGGAAGATTCCGAAGCAGGCCGCAGACGAGCGAGTTTCCGCTGATCCTTCCCCCGAGGACACCACCGAAGAGTCCCCGGGAGAGTCTGCCGAGATAATCCGGGAACTCGTAGATGAGTTGGGCAAGCTGCACAGGCAGGTAGGACACCTGAAGAGCCGCCTGGATCGCGCCCGGCGGACCGAGAGAGAAGAGAGGGAGCTCCTGCTGGCCGAGCTAGAGCAGGAGCGAGAGGGACACCGTCGAGAGCGCGAACGCGCCGACCGACTGGACGAAGAAGCGACCAGGTTACGGGAAGAACTGGAGAAGGACAAGGGGTCCTGGCGAAGGCTCTTGGGCGGGCAAGGTTAAGCGCTGCTACCGAGGTTTCGGGCCAGCGCCTTTGTTGCCTCCGAGGTCATCTCGATGTCTGTTGTAGCCGCAGGAGGGGGACTGCTGTGATGGACGAATTCGTAGCGACATACGTCCTCCCCGCGAGGCCTTACTGGGCAGCAGTTCCCGAGACCAGTTTGGGACTGCCGGTATGATCAGCGCGTTCGTCTTCGACCTGGACGGCACGCTGGTCGAGACGGAGGAGCTAAAGGCCCTTTCCTACGCCCGCGCCGCCACCGAGCTGCGCCCCGCCCTCCGCGAGGAAGAGGTGATCGAGGCCTTCAAGGAGCTGGTCGGCCTCTCTCGTCAAGAGGTCGCCGTCGGGTTGATGAAGCGCTTCGGGCTCGAGGATGAAGCCCGGGCATGCATGGAGGAGTTCGGGGTAGGCAGGCCGTGGCAGGCATACGTCCAGATCCGGTTGGGCATCTACCAAGCACTACTGGCCGACTCGAAGCTCGTCCTCGAGCACCGCTACCCGTACAACATCGCCCTTCTGCGGGAGGTTCGCCGGGAGGGTTACCTGACGGTCCTCGCCACCCAATCCTACCGCCGGGAGGCCCGGCACGTGTTGGAGATCCTGGGGCTCACAGAAGAGTTCGATGCAGTCCTCACCCGCGAGGACGTCGAGCACGGCAAGCCCGACCCCGAGATGCACCTACTGGCGGCGCGCGAGCTGGACGTTGACCCGGGGGAGTGCCTGGCGATCGAAGACTCTCCTGTTGGGATCGAGGCGGCGCTTGCGGCAGGCATGAAGGCAGTGGCCGTGACCACCGAGCTCACCCGCCAGAAGTTTCGCAACACCGATATCCTGGAGCGTAGCCACATCGTAGACGATCCCCGCACGCTAAGCGCGGTGGTGCGTGGCCTGATAGGCGACCGTGGGAACCCGCTGCGGAGAAAATCCGAGGTGCCCACCACAGAGGAACCTTGATCGCACGGAGTATCCTTCGCCGGATGTTTCGTTAGACTACCCGGTCACTATGTCACCCTGCTTCTTCTGAGGCAGATGCACCGACGTGGGCGTCGCGGGCGGCACCCATACCTGCGATCAACAGACATATCGTAACCGTGAGCAGCAACGCCAGCGGCACCTTCCACGCACCCGTTACATCGCGCAGGAGGCCGAAGAGGAAAGGCCCACCCGCGGCGAGCAGGTAACCGACCGACTGGGCCATACCCGAAAGCGCAGCGGCGTGCCCGGGGTCTGGAGAACGCAGCGCGAAGAAGGTGAGCGCCAGGCTGAAGCTCGCCCCCTGACCGAGGCCGAGCAGCACGACCCACAGGGGGCTGGCGGTGGAACCGGCAACCAGAAGGCCCAGAGCGCCGACACCAGACATGCCCACGGCCACCACAACGACGCCTCGCTGAGAGGGTCTCCTATCGGCAATCATAGGGGCCAAGAACATCGTCACGATCGCCACGGCCTGAGAGAGCCCGAGCATCCATCCTGCTCTGGTGGCACTCATCCCCTCTGCCTGCAGGATCTCCGGGAGCCACGTCAGCGTCACGTAGTACGCCAGCGACTGCAACCCCATGAACAGTGTCACCTGCCAAGCCAGAGGCGAACGCCACAGGTCTCCGACCCCGGGGGAACTTCGGGCGGACGGATCCGCAGGATGATCGCCAAGGCCGAGCTGGGGGAGCCAGGCGACACCGGCGAGGAGGGCGGGCATGGCCCACACCGCCAAGGCTCCTCGCCAGCCGATGCCGGCCAGCTGTGCCAGGGGGACGCTCACGCCGGCGGCGAGCGCGGCGCTGATGCCTAGGGAGGTGGAGTACATGCTCGTCGTGAGGCCGGCGTGTTCGGGGAACTCTCGCTTGACGAGGCTCGGCAAGAGCACGTTGGCTACCGCGATCGCCGCTCCCAGGACGACCGTACCCAAGAACAGAGCCGCCACAGCCCCCGCCCAGCGCAACAGGATGCCAGCCGCCAGGACGAGCAGGCACGCCAGCAGCGCACGCTCCATGCCGATCCGACGGGCTACGCGCGGCGCGATCGGCGAGAGCAGGCCGAAAGCCAGGAGTGGCAACGTCGTGAGAAGCCCTGCTACCCCGTTGGAAATGCCGGTGTCCGCCCGGATCTGGCCGATCAAGGGTGCCACGCCGGTGAGTGCGGGACGCAGGTTGGCCGCCAGAAGCACGATCCCCAATACAAGGAGAAAGCTACGGAGGCGTGAGCGGCCGGATTCTGCCGTGGCGGAAGTCCTCTTCGTCATGCTACGCCTCCCTGTCTCCTTGCAGTGGCAAGGCGTACCCTACTCGACCTGGAGGAGGAAGTTGCAGTGGAGACTAATCGGCCTTCTCGTAGTACCTCTCGAAGGCCTCTTCCGAGAACACGCCCCCAGGATAAGAGTATCCTTCGCCCTCCGCAAGGACGGCCCGGATCTCGTAGTCTCCTGCTTCGTTGTTCCTCGCCCAGTAAAGCCCCGACCATCCGCTTGTCCTCATCTTCTCGGCACTCTTGTAGCGGTAGAGTTCGAAGCCCTCCTCGGGAGGGACCAGGTTCAGGTCCTCATAGCGTTCCTGGCTCATGGCTCCTTGGATCTCCCTCTAGCAGCGTCGGTAGGGCCAGCCTGTCCTGTTCGTCCTCGTCGAAGGAGTCCACCGAAGAGCAGGTCCTCTCGAGAGGCCGTTTGCCGCGCTTGGCCCTTGGGCTCAACTCCTGAGGATGAGCCGGTAGACGGCCAGGACGACTATAGCTCCCAGGATTGCTATCACGAAGCTTCTGAGATCGAACCCGAAGTACAACACCTCGGTCCCGGTCACGAGCCTGTAGAGGAACCCTCCCACGAAGGCCCCCACCACCCCGAGGAGCATAGTGATTATGCACCCGCCGGGGTCGCGGCCTGGCATCAGCAGCTTCGCGATTATCCCCGCGATCAGCCCGAAGACTATCCAGCTAAGTATCCCCACCGCGACACTCCTCTACGTGAGCGCTTACCTTCGATTGCTTTGTAGTATTGCAGGTAGATTGTACTAGCATGCCGTTGCGTTGCTGACTAACAGGTGGATGGCGTCTCGTGAGTAGGCCGTCACACTCCCCTAGCGATCGGGCCGAAACGGTCGAACACGGTGCCATCTGGCTCCACGGCTTCGAGGAAGAGTCGTCCGCCGTCTACGCGCACCAGCACCGCGTGGTGGGCAGACCTGGAGCAGGCCGTAAATCGACTCTTGCCTGCCGGGTAGAGCCTCCTGCCGCCTCCTCCGCTCACCACGTAGGTCACCCCCTTTATGCGCACGGTGCGTTCATAGACGTGGTCGTGACCCGCGAAGACGAGATCGACCCCGTGCCTCGCGAAGAGCGGCTCGAGGTCGGTTCGGACTCTCTCGTCGCCGCCGTGTCTCGAAGAGCCGTAGGGGGACCTGTGCAGGAATGCCACCTTCCGGCGCTTGCTTGTACTGAGCAGGTCGCGCTCCAAGAAGGCCTTCTGTCGTGCGGCACTGGAACCCTCGTCGCCATAGTACAGTTCGCTGTCCAGGGCGATGAAGTGGGCGTCTCCCCAGTCGAAGGAATAGTAGCGCTTCGTGCTGCCCGGGCTGCCGAGAGGCGGGTGGAAGTTCTCCAGAAAGGCGGCACCATTCCCCTCTCTCACGTCGTGATTGCCGAGGACCGGAAACACTGGCACATCCTTGATGAGGGTTCGGTACGGTGCGAAGAAGCGCCGGTCGTAGTGACGTTCTTCGCCGCCAGGGTATACCACGTCGCCCGTGTGCAGGATCAGATCCGGCTCGAGGCGTCCCAGGAGACCTGCCACCGCCAGCTGCCCCTTGCCCCCACTACCGCTGTCGCCGACCACGGCGAAGGAGAAGCTGGAGTCCTCGCCCAGGGGGGCAGTGCGGAAGGTACCCGGCGCGGACGGTCCGCCGGCACCGTCTACCCGGTAGTGGTAGGTCGAGCCGGGTTCCAGACCCGCGATCGCTACGTTGTGTCGCCTACCGATCCGACGATCAAGCTCCGCCCATCCGAGCCCCGGCGCCGTTCCGTAGCTCACCACCCCCGCGCCGGGTTCTTTGCTCATCCAGGCGATCACGGCCGAGGTCGCCGTGACGCCCTGCACGTACGGTCCGCGGGGGGACCGCTTCGATGCCACGACACCGTCTATCAGGGAGCGCCCGGCCGAGACGGCCATCCCCAGTCCCGCGGCCCTAAGTACAGACCTCAACCGTTCGCTTACGGAATCGTCATAAGCCATCCCATAAGATGCTACCCCGGAGGCGAGAGGAATCCACGCTAGCGATCGATTAGCATGCGGACGATGGGGTTACGTTGGGAGCGCAAGGGCTTAGCCTGCTCGCTCACCCTTCGGAGTCGCCTCGGGGCGCAGCCACAAGGATACGTGGGTGGGTTGCATCGTCTCCCTTACCACATCTACCAGGTCGTCGCCGAGTGCGTCCAGGTCCGTTTGGTTGCGCAGTTTGGCCGAGAAAGCCTCTAGGGTCCTTCTCGCGTCGTACTTTCTCCTGTAGAAGCGCCTATCTATGAATGATTGGATGCGGCGTCTTAGGGGAGTGAAGAGCGCTGCTACGGCCAACGTAGAGGCAACGATAGCGAGCTGGGACCCCTGACCGGTGAGGGCGCGTAGGAGACCCTGGAATAGCACGATGCTTCCCACGTACACCGCTACCAGAAGTGCCGTTAGGGCACCGTATACGAGGGTGCGATTGATTATGAGGTCTATGTTGTAGAGCCTATAGCGCAAGATCGCCATACCCACGGCGACCGGCAGGCCCACAACACCGACTATTACCAGCACGGAGCTGATCCACCCTAACCAACGAATGCCCATGGTCTCGGAGACCACATACGCGAGGATGGCGCTTATGGCCAGCACCACTACGGCATAGGCGAACCACTTGACCTGCTGACGCTCTACTCCCTTGGAGCGTCGCAGCCGCACCACCAGCGATGACATCGCCACGAGCGCAAGGGTGTACAAGATCGTTTCCATCGGGTTTACCGCCTCCGTTACGATCTCTATACCGAGAGGGTGGCTGGTGAGGTCGAATCCTGCTGCTGTCTCCGGCCAGACAGCCACCGCCACCGTCCCCACCACTATCACCACCCCGACGGTCCACGCGAAGGGCCGCCAGCGGGACGAAGGTGGTCCGCCGTCGGGGAACAGTAAAGCCAAGAACAAGAAGAGGCCGATGTGCGACACCCACAACCAGGAAGAGACCCAGGCCAGCGCCTCGCCCCCCGGCAAGTTGCTTAGCAGTGTTCCGGGCTCCGCCAGCAGCGTGACGATGGCGTACTCGGCGACGAAGAGGCGCATTCCTGCGAGCAGGCCTATCGTGCAGAAGAGCCAGCCTACGGGGTTGTGAGGCGGAAGGCGGGGGGCGATCATGCCTCCCACCGTCGAGAAGCTAACCGCTATCACAGTATTTACGAGCCAATAGTCGTAGACGGGAGCGCCTGCGTAGAGGGGGCCGCCTACGGGGGACCGGCTCACGACCAGAAGCAGCAGACCGATTACCGTCAGCATCAGGGAGACTGCGCACATGTACCAGGCGAGCCAGGCGTCAGTGCGCCGATTCATCCGCTCCGTCCTCTCCGGCCTTCTTTACCCAACCCGGCTGGAGAACGCAGCCACAGCGAGACGGGGGCGGGTTGCATCGTTTGCCTCACCACGCCATCGGATCGTCGCTCGCGGATGGTTTCTCTACGAGCTTAGGTGATGGAATCGTCCTGGTAACCATAACGACCTTACTATCGGAGGCCTTCGCGCTTTATCTGCCTGCCCAACTCGCGGGCTACCCCCTCCATGAGCTCCAGGTCGCGCTCCCTGAGCCGAGGATCTGCTTTGTGACTCACGCAGCACAGCGTCCCGTATGGGTGCCCATCAGTGAGCACAACCGGCACGGCCACGTAGGAGCCTATGTTTGCCTCGCTGGTCACCCACAGGTTCTTCGTCAAATCTTCGCTCCTGGCGTCGGGGACCACGTTAGGGAGCCGCCCGTC
>Ga0126309_10000950_pt1 | contig 10015 bp, 12 predicted proteins | sample Plot56_FD_92541 | JGI IMG/M metagenome (GOLD analysis project Ga0126309, IMG submission 92541) | Serpentine soil microbial communities from UC McLaughlin Reserve, CA, USA - Plot56 | ecosystem: Environmental > Terrestrial > Soil > Grasslands | place: USA: UC McLaughlin Reserve, Lake County...
ACAGAAGAAGGGCAAACGCCGCATGAAGCAGGTAGGCAGCGTCGAGATACCGCAAGAAGCCTTCCTGGCCGCGCTGCGAATCTAAGCCAGTCAGCACTTCAGCACGCTACGCCCTTCGGGCTTCGCTTGTTAGCCATGGCTCGCGCAAGCTGACTGAAATGCTGACAAGCCGCCGAGCGCAGCGAGGCGGCGTGCTGCAATGCTTACTTGGGACATCCTTCGCCCATGTTAAAATCACGGACGACATGACGCACCTCGGGCTCTCAGAGAGACAACACGAGCTACTGCTCAAGACGTTGGAGATCTACATCTCCACGGGCGCCCCTGTCGGTAGCCATGCCCTCTCAGACGAGTTGGGTGTGAGCAGCTCCACGATCCGGGCAGAACTAGCCCACCTGGAGTCGCTGGGCCTGCTCGACCATCCCCACACCTCGGCGGGAAGGGTCCCTACGGACACGGGCTACCGCTACTACGTCGACGCCCTGACGGAAGCGAACTCGACGGACGAAACAGCGTTCGCAGCCCTCGAAGGGTACGGCAACGTGGACGAACTGCTGCGGGGCGTCTCGGAGGGGATGAGCGAGGTGACCAGGCTTCTGGCCGTGGTCGCCGGCCCCACCGTCCTCGGCGAGTCGCTCTCCCGTGTCGACTACCTGCCGCTCGGCGAGGGCAGGCTCGTGCTCGTCGTATCCATGGAGAGCGGCGCCTCCGCGAGCGCCGCGATAACGCTCCCCATCCCAGTGGAAGACGAGGAACTACGCGAGATCTTCGCGGCGCTCAACTCCTGGCTGGGAGGACGTCCCGTCGGCACCGATCTCGAGCTCGGGCTCGTGGCTCGCACAGCGCTCTCGGAGCACGACCCGATGACCGTGGGGGCGGTCCTCGAGGCCGTGGGCGCCCTGGGCAGGGCGACGGAGCGCGGGGTCTTCATCCAGGGCGCCTCGGCCCTCCTCAGCCGCCTGGACGACCTCGACCCGGGCAGCCTCTCGGCCGTGATCGAGGTCTTCGAACGCCGGCGCTGGTTGCTGCGCCTGATGGGCGACGCCCTGAGACGCTCTGTTTCGAGCAGCGGCGTCGTCGTCTCCATCGGCACGGAGAGCGGTTTCCTGAACCTCACGGGCACGAGCCTCGTGGCCTCGGCCTACAGCCACCGCGAGCGGCCCTACGGGGTGGTGAGCTTGATCGGCCCCAAACGTATGGACTACGATGCCGCCATCACGACCGTCCGCTCGGCCGCGGAGGCCCTGACCAACTGTCTGGACGCCAGGTTCTAGTTGGCAACGAAGCGCGATTACTACGAGATTCTGGGCGTGTCCCAAGACGCCTCGGACGCGGAGATCAAGAAGTCTTACCGTCGCCTGGCCCGCTCCCACCACCCTGACGCAAACCCGGACGACCGCGAAGCGGAAGACCGCTTCAAGGAGCTCACGGAAGCCTACGAGGTCCTCTCTAACCCGGAAGCCAGGCGCGCCTACGATACATACGGCCACCAGGTACCGCGCGGCGCAGGAGCGGGCGGCTACCCCGGCGGAGACCCCTTCGGAGGTTTCCAGGATATCTTCGAGGCCTTCTTCGGCGACCGCTCTTTCGGCGGCTCGTTCTTCGGCACCTCCACGGCGCAAGGCCCGAGCCGCGGTAGCGACGCTGAGGTCGAGGTTGATGTCTCGCTACAGGAAGCCGCGTTCGGGGCGGATCGTGAGATCAACGTTCAGGTCGTCAGGAACTGTGGTGTCTGCGACGGCGTAGGCGGCACGGAATCGCACGTCTGTCCGACCTGCAACGGCGCGGGGTCCGTAAGGACGGTGCGCGAGAGCATCCTCGGGCAGATGGTCACGACACAGTCATGCTCGACGTGCGGCGGACGTGGCCGCGTTATCGATGTCGTGTGCGACAACTGCCGCGGCAGCGGCAGGATCTCCGAGGTGGAGACCAGGCGGCTGCGGGTGCCCGAAGGCATAGAGAGCGGTATGAGGTTGCGCGTGTCGGGCGGGGGGCACGCAGGAGACCCGGGTGCCCCGCCAGGCGACCTCTACGTAAGAATTAACGTTAGAGAAGACGATGAGCTCATGCGCGACGGGGAAGATTTGATCCACCGCATGAAGATCAGCTTCGTCGATGCGGCGCTAGGGGTCGAGGTGGACGTACCCACCCTCGAAGGGCCGAAACCGGTGAGGGTGGATCCCGGCACCCAGCCGGGTTCGACGCATACGCTCAGGGGCGATGGGATGCCGCGGTTGCGGCGGCGCGGGCGCGGGGACCTCAAGGTTGTCGTCGACGTCATGGTGCCCACACGTCTGACCTCGGAGCAGCGGGAGTTGCTCGAGAGGTTCGAGGCTACCAGTGGCGAAGAGACCTACAACGGCGGGGGAGGCTCCTTCTTCGACCGTCTCAGAGGAGTTTTCCGGTAGGAGGCTCTGCTACGCACACTCCCCTAACCCGTATCTTCGTCGACTCCCGACTGGAGCCAGGTGGCTCTCTGGAACTCCCTGCGGGCGAGGCCGACCACGTTCTCAAAGTTTTGCGCGGTAGAACCGGTGATTCCATCGAGGTCGTGGACGGCGCGGGACGACTCTTCGCCGCCACGCTGCGCGGCGGGAGAGAGGCCGCCGTCGCTGAGGAGTTGGAGGCGCCCGATGGCGCTGGAGTCGAGGTCTCGCTCTATCAGGCGGTGCTAAAGGGTGGAAGGATGGACCTCGTTGTCGAGAAGGCCACCGAGGTTGGGGCTACACGCATAGTGCCGCTCCTGACCGAACGTGGCGTCGTGAACCCGCGTGCGGGAAAGGTCGGTCGATGGAGGCGGGTGGCCGAGTCTGCAGCACGTCAGTCGCTGAGGCTCGGCGTACCCGAGGTCACCGAGCCTGTACGCTTTGAGGACGCGGTTCTGGAGGCAGGGGAGACAGGGGTTCTCCTCCACAATGCTCCCGACCTCCAACCCATCGAGGCCCTCGTCGGGACTCCAGCGAGCCTCTTCGTGGGCCCCGAGGGTGGGTGGAGCGAGGACGAGATGCGCTTCGCTGAGGAGGCCGGCCACTCCTTTGGAGGGTTGGGACCGCACAGGCTACGCAGCGAGACCGCCGGAATAGTAGCCGTAGCGCGCACGCTGGCGGCGTTGGAGAGCCAAGTCGAACGTTAGAGGAGGTGGTCGTGAGCGAGTCTGACTGCATATTCTGTAAAATAGCGCGAGGGGAGATGGATGCCGAGGTGGTTCACGACGAGGACGATGTACTGGCCTTCGAAGACATAAATAGCAAGGCTCCCGTCCACGTTCTCGTCATCCCCAGGCAGCACGTCGCGAACCTGGAGGAGATCGGCACCCTACCAGAGACCGTGGTCAAGCGTCTCTTCGAAGTGGCGAGCGAAGTCGCCGAGAAGCTCGGCGTTACAGAGGGGGGATACGCCGTCAGGATCAACAACGGCCGCGACGCGGGGCAGGAAGTCTTCCACTTCCACCTGCACGTGATGGGCGGCAAGAGACTGGGAATGCCGTGAGCGTAGCTGACCAGATCCAGCAGGACACCAAAGCCGCCATGAAGCAGCGCGACAGGACCCGCGTAGGTGCCCTGCGCATGCTGGGCGCCGCGCTAAAGAACGCCGAGATAGAGGCGGGCAGGCCGCTCACCGAGCAAGAGGAGCAGACCATCCTGAGGCGTCAGCTCAAGCAACGCGACGAGTCCGCAGAAGCGTTCCGCAAAGCCGGACGAGAAGAGAAAGCAGCCTCCGAGTCAGCGGAAGGCGAGATCGTCCGCGCCTACCTCCCCGAACCCCTTTCGCATGAAGAACTCGAGCGACTAATCGACAGGGTCGTAAACGAAACAGGAGCAAACGGCATGAAAGACATGGGAACCGTCATGAACCGTGCCATGGAGCTCTCCGAGGGCCGCGCCGAAGGCCGCACGCTCTCCGCACTGGCCCGCTCAAGATTACAATGAAAGCTTCAGGTTTCAGAAAGCTGAAATGCTGACGAGCGGAGGCCGAAGGCCGGAGCGTGTTGACATGCTGACAGGCGCCGACCGAAGGGAGGCTACACGGAAACCACATCCGGCAACCAAGTAGATGTCAAGCTCGTCATACCCCCTGGCAGGACGCTCGAGGTCTTCGGGGACCGGGACTCCGTCCTCAGGAAGGTCGAGGAGCTCGTGGAGTGCGAGGTCGTCGTGCGGGGCAACGAGATCGTCCTGCGCGGTACCGAGGGGGCCGTAGAGAGGGCCGAGGCCGTCTTCGACGGCCTCGTCGGGCTCGCCGAGGAGGGTCACCATCCGACCCCGGAGACCGCCGAGCGCCTCTACAAGATGGCCGACGACGGCGGCGGGCGGGAGGTGCTAGGGGATGTGATCCTCACGCACCGCGGGCGCCGGGTCGCGCCGAAGACCCGCAACCAGAAGGCCTACACCGATGCCATTCGTCAGCATCAGGTCGTGTTCGGTATCGGGCCGGCAGGGACGGGCAAGACGTATCTGGCCGTGGCCCTGGCCGTCGAGGCCCTGAATAGGGGAGAGGTGTCGAGGATCATACTGACGAGGCCTGCCGTCGAGGCCGGCGAGTCGCTGGGCTACCTGCCAGGCGACGTGATGGCCAAGGTAGATCCCTACTTCAGGCCCCTCTACGACGCGCTCTACGAGATGGTCGACCCCGCGAAGTTCCAGGCACACCTGGAGCGCGGCATAATCGAGATAGCACCCCTCGCATACATGCGGGGTCGTACGCTTAATGACGCATTTATCATCCTGGATGAGGCGCAGAATACCACCCCCCAGCAGATGAAGATGTTCCTGACGCGCCTCGGCTTCGGCTCCAAGATGGTCGTAACGGGCGACATAACACAGGTGGACCTCCCGAGAGTCCGCGTTAGCGGCCTGCAGGACGCCAGAGACGCCCTCACTGGCGTGGAAGGCGTATCATTCGTAGGACTGAGGCGCGACGACATAGTGCGCAGCGACCTCGTCATGCGTATAGTGGATGCCTACGAAGGGGCCGGAGAAGGCGAGAGAGCCTAGGCCTCAGGGCCGGGAGCGACCATGAGAATCGGGAAGAGAAGCCCCAAGAAACAGCCAGGCAAGCGGGTCGACGAGTTCCACCGCTCGCCGACCCGGTTCGAGATCTTCAGGGCCTGGATCGAAAGGATTCCCAAGCTCAGGCTCTACATCGGGCTTACCATCTTGACCTGGCTCTCTTTGACGGCGCTCATCGGGATCGGACCGCGGCCCCTGATCGAACGCGTCATCGCCCAGGGGATCATAGACAGCAGCGACAGGACCCGTCTAGAGTCGCTCGATTTGCTCCAGCAAGCCGACCCGTGGATGGCCCTGATCGGGGTGGCTATCGTGGTCGCCGCGGAGATGTGGATGGCCTGGTACTTCCTGGAGCGCTTCGGGCGCCGCATACTCAAGGCGAACTCGGCGATCCGGCTCGTGCTCGCCGCCTCACTCACGATCCTTTTCACCGCGCTCGCCCGCTTCTTTATAGAGCTCGACTTCGACCCTTATCTCACGCCGCTCGCCGGACTCTCGATCGTCGGAACGTTGTTGCTCGGTCCGCGCCTGATGTTCCTGATGGTCGTAATCACCAGCGTCAACGTAGGTATCCTCAGCGGCAACAACTTCCTCCTGACCGCCGCCCTGCTGCTCGGTTCGGGGTTCGCGATCTACACGACCGTGCGGGTGGACTCGCGCCAGCGGCTGCTCAAGGCCGGCCTGATCATCGCCGCCGTTATGAGCGTCGTGACTTTCGCGGTAGGTCTGATCGGCGGTGGCGATCTGCAAGACGCCCTGTGGCTCGGGGTCCTCGGGCTCGGCAACGGGCTCCTCTCGCTGATGCTGGCGATGGTGCTGCTGCCGCTTCTGGAAGACGCTTTCAACATCCTGACGCCGATGAAACTGCTGGAGATCTCCGACCCCCGTCACCCCCTGCTCGACAAACTCCTGAGGAACGCCCCTGGCACTTTCTCCCACTCGATGCAGGTCGGGCTGCTCGCGGAGAGGGCGGCGGAGAGGGTCGGCGCGGACGCGCTCCTCGCCCAGGTCGGAGCCTACTACCATGATATTGGCAAGATGGAGCATCCTGCCTACTTCGTCGAGAATCAGATCGCCCAGATCAACCCGCACGCCGCCCTCTCTCCAACGCTCTCTGCCAAGGTGATCAAACGCCACGTCAAGGACGGCCTGGAGATAGGCGAGGCCTGGGGTCTGCCCCAGGAGATACTGGACATAATCGCCCAGCACCACGGCTCGACCCGTATCGAATACTTCTACCGCAAAGCCCTGGAAGATGCCCCCGACGCGGACGCGGTCAACGAGTCGGACTTCCGCTACTCCAGCGGCCTGCCCCGTAGCAAGGAGGCCGGCATCTTGATGCTCGCCGACTCTATCGAGGCTACGGTGAAGTCCCTGCCCAAGCCAACCCCGAAACGCATCGACGACGTCGTCGCCGATACGGTCAGGAGGAGGCTCCAGGACGGCCAGTTCGACGAGTGCCAGCTAACCATGCACGATATCCACGAAGCGGGGGAGGCCATCCGCGAGTCGCTCATAGGTTTCCTCGGTCCGCGCATCGAATACCCGGAAGCCCCTGACAAAGCCCGCAACGGAAAGGCGGCGAGCTAAATCGTGAACGCCGCGCACGGAGCCGCCACCTGAGGACCAACCCTCCCATGTCCGTCGCCGTCGTTGACGAGGTGGGCCATGCCGGACTCGACCAAGAGCGTGCCGCCCGCATCTTCGCCGCTTCTTTCACTGCCCTCGGCCTCGACCTGGACCAAATAGGGGAAGTCTCTGTAGCACTGGTGGAGCCTGGGAAGATCCAGGATCTCAACTTGAGATTCAGGAATAGGGATGATCCTACGGACGTGCTCAGCTTCGAGCTAGATGGTCCTTATGGGGAGATGGTGGGGGAGGTTGTTATTTGCCCTCAGTGCGCTGGTCCCGAAACGGAGGTAGACGAACTCGTGGTACACGGCGCGCTACACTTGGGAGGTATGGACCACGGAGAGGACTTCGGGGCTACTGAGATGGCGAGGGTCCAGCGGGCCGTAATGGAGGAGTTGCGTGGCCAGGAAGGTTGAGCGGCCGAGCAAAGGCCAGCAGGGCGTGACCCGCAGCTTCGAGCACGCTTACCGGGGTATGATCTCCGCGGTACGCACCCAGCGCAACATGCGCTTCCACGTCGTCGTGGCCGTCGTGGTCCTCGTGGCCAGCCTGCTCGTCGGCGTCAGCAGGCTCGAGCTCGCGGTTTTGGTTCTGACCATACTCCTGGTCTTCGTGACCGAGCTGTTCAACACGGCCATGGAGTTCGTCGTCGATCTCGCCACCAAGGAGTACCATCCCTTGGCCAAGCTCGCCAAGGACATCTCGGCCGGGGCCGTACTCGTCTCCAGCGTCGGGGCTGCGCTCGTAGGTTATCTAGTCCTGGCGGACGATCTGGGTCCGCTCTCGCTGGCGACCCTGGAGAGCATCAGGCGCCAGCCGGCCCACCTCACGCTCGTCACGCTCGGTGTGATCGTGCTCATCGTCCTCCTCGGCAAGGCGCTGACCCACTCCCCGAACTCTTTCGCCGGCGGGATGCCTTCCGGGCACGCGGCGGTAGCCTTCGCCGGGTGGGTCGCGGCCAGCTTTATAGCCGTCGAAGGCGGCGCGGGCTCCTACGCCGGGCTTATCTCCGTGGTCTCGCTCCTCATGGCCCTGCTCGTCTGCCAGAGCCGCGTCGAGAGCGGGCTGCACAGCGTCTACCAGGTGTTGATGGGGGCCGTGATCGGGGTCCTCGTCACCACGGCCGCCTTTCAACTGTTGTGAAGGGAGGAGCCCTGGATCCACAGACCGTGATGGAGGCCGCCCGCGCGGCCGCACGCCGGGCGTACGCGCCCTACAGCAACTTCCACGTGGGCGCAGCCATCCTGACCGGAGGCGGCGCCTTACACACCGGCTCGAACGTCGAGAACGCCTCCTACGGGCTCTCGATCTGCGCGGAGCGCAACGCGGCGACGACGATGGCCTCCGCGGACCCTACAGACAGGGAGATCGAACTCGTCGCCGTCTTCAGCCCGAACTCCTCGCCCTGCTTCCCCTGCGGGGCCTGCCGCCAGGTCCTGCGAGAGTTCGGTTGCCAGGAGGTCGTCGTACACGATGGCCAAGAGCTACAGTGCTATCCCTTCGACCAGATCCTTCCTAACTCCTTCGGACCAAAGAACCTGAAATGAATCGTGAAGTTGGAGTTGTGAATTAGGAAAGGGGCTCCATAATGAACAATTCCCAATTCCCAATTCCCAATTCTAAGTTCGAGAACAGCGGGCTCCGCAGCGGCTTTATCGCCGTGGTAGGCAGGCCCAACGTCGGCAAGAGCACGCTGGTCAACAGGCTCGTCGGCCGGAAGGTCTCCATCACCTCATCCCGCCCTCAGACGACGCGTAGCCCCATCAGGGGCGTCCGCAACGGTCCCGGATACCAGGCGATCTTCGTCGACACCCCCGGCTCCCAGAAGCCACGCGACACCCTGCGCGCCAGAATGCAGGAGCAGGTCGTGGACAGCCTCTCGGAGTCTGACGTCGTCCTCTTGCTCTTCGACGCGCAGCAGGCCACGAAGGGATTGGGAAGCGGCGACCGCTACGTCGCCCGCCTCGTCGCCGGTTCGGGTACCCCGGCCATCGTCTCCATCAACAAGACGGACCTCCTGCCCACCCCCGAAAGTGCGTTGCCTATAGTAGAGGCCGTCTCGGCGCTGGCGGACTGGAACGACGTGTTCCAGATCAGCGCCGCCAACGGCACCAATCTCGAGCCTCTAATGGAGTCCGTAGTCGAACTACTGCCCTCCGGTCCCCGCTATTTCCCCGAGGGGACCGTGACGGACTACCCCGAGTCGCTGATCCTCGCCGAATACGTGCGGGAGAAGGCGCTGAACGTGTTGAGGGAAGAGGTGCCACATGCCGTAGCCGTCGAGATCGAAGACGTAGAGCGCAAGCAGAACGTGACGGTCGTCTACGCCGTCATCCACGTCGAGCGCGCCACACAGCGGATGATCGTGCTCGGCAAAGGCGGAAGGACCATAAAGCAGATCGGTACCGAAGCCCGCCGCGATGTCGAGCGCCTCCTCGGAACTCGTATCTACCTCGACCTGAAGGTAAAGGTTAGTCAAGGATGGAGAAGCGACAAGACGTTTCTGGAGCGGTTGGGTTTATAATCGTCTTGCGTCGTGGTGTCGAGTTAGGAGTGCAGCGCTTTGGCGATGAGGGTACGCGAGTTCGCGAAGACGGTGGACCATACTCTCTTGAAGCCTGAGGCCACGGAGCAGCAGATCGTCCGGCTCTGTGAGGAGGCTAGTCACTATCATTTCGCCGCGGTGTGCATCCCGCCTTCGTACGTCCCTGTAGCCGCCAGGGAGTTGCGGGGAGCCGACGTAAAGGTGGCGACGGTGATCTCCTTCCCTTTCGGGTACGAGGCCACCGGGGTGAAGGTAGCGGCCGTCCGCGAGGCGGTCACCAGGGGCGCCTCGGAGCTCGACGTGGTCATGAACCTCTCGAGGTTCCTCTCCGGGGATTTCGGCTACGTCGCCGACGAGCTGGCCAGCCTCACCCAGGAGGTCAGCGCGGTGGCCATGAACAACGGTCTGAACGACGTGGTCGTCAAGGTCATCGTCGAGACCGCGTACCTCTCGGACAAGATGAAGCGGCTCGCGACCCAGATCGTGGCAGCAAGCGGCGCGGATTTCGTGAAGACCTCGACGGGCTTCGCCCCCGCAGGCGCGACGCCCGAGGACGTGGCCCTGCTCAGGGAGGAAGCGCCCGAGAGCCTCGCGGTGAAGGCCTCGGGGGGGATCAGGACCCTCCGTGAAGCCCTGGACATACTCGACGCGGGGGCTTCGCGGCTCGGCATGAGCGCGAGCGTCGCCGTGATGGAGGAGGCCGAGGGTGGCGGTCTACAAGAGTAAGGGGATCGTGCTGCGTTCGATCCGCTACTCGGAGGCGGACCGGATCCTGGACCTCTACACCAGGGATGCAGGGCTCGTCTCGGCCATCGCGAAGGGCATCAGG
>Ga0126309_10000951_pt1 | contig 10013 bp, 10 predicted proteins | sample Plot56_FD_92541 | JGI IMG/M metagenome (GOLD analysis project Ga0126309, IMG submission 92541) | Serpentine soil microbial communities from UC McLaughlin Reserve, CA, USA - Plot56 | ecosystem: Environmental > Terrestrial > Soil > Grasslands | place: USA: UC McLaughlin Reserve, Lake County...
ACTGCCTTCACCGACCGGTCCAGCGAGGCTCGCGCTTCTCGATGAACGCGCTGACGCCCTCCGCCCCGTCCTCCGAACCGAGACAGCGGAAGAAGCCCTCCGCCTCGCGCAGAAGCCCCTCCTCGAGCTCGAGGTCCGCCGTCGTCGCGGCCAGCTCCTTCACGACTCCCATCGCGTGCGGCGAGCGCTCCGCGAGCGTGCTGGCGATCTCGAGCGCGCCCTCGAGGTGCCCGCCCGCGGGGGTGACCCGCTCGACCAGCCCCCACTCGTACGCCTGTTTGCCCGAGATGAAGTCGCCGGTCAGGTTGAGGTAGAGCGCTCGCCCGCGGCCGACCAGGCGCGGTAGCCGTTGCGTGCCGCCGCCGCCCGGAATGAGGCCGAGCTTGATCTCCGGCTGGCCGAGCTGCGCGTCCTCGGCCGCGACGCGGATGTCGGCCGCCATCGCCAGCTCCAGGCCGCCGCCCAGGCAGAAGCCGTGGATTGCGACGACGATCGGAGTCCGCATTCGCTCCATCGCCAGGCCGACCTTCTGGATTCCGCGCGCCGACCCGCCGGACTCGCCCGCCGCCTCGCGCAGTGCCGGGAACTCCTTGATGTCGGCGCCCGCGACGAAGGCGCGCTCGCCGGCGCCGCAGAGGACGATCGCCCGCGGGTCGAGCTCGTCGTCCAGCCCATGCATGGTGCTCTCCAGCTCCTCGAGCAGCGCCGCCTTGAGTGCGTTGACGGGCGGGTTGTCGATCGTGACGACGGCCACCGCCCCGTCCCTCGAGACTTGGATGAGCTCGCCCATCAGCGCGGCCCCATCCGCAGCGACCCGTCGAGGCGGATCACCTCGCCGTTGAGGTAGCCGTTCTCGAAGATGTGCCGCACGAGCGCGGCGAACTCGTCCGGCCGCCCGAGCCGCTTCGGGAAGGGGATCTGCTGTTCGAGCGACTCGCGGATGTCCTCGCGGAGCTGCGCCAGCATCGGCGTGTCCGCCGGCCCGGGCGCGATCGTGACCACCCGGATCCCGTGCCGGCCGAGGTCGCGCGCGATCGGGAGCGTCATGCCGGCCACGCCGGCCTTCGACGCGGTGTAGGCGGCCTGGCCGATCTGGCCGTCGAAGGCGGCGTTCGACGCGGTGTTGACGATCACGCCGCGCTCGCCGTCGTCGGTCACCGTCTCGCCGTCCGCCATCTTCCGCGCCGCGTGCTTCGTGACGATGAAGGTGCCGACGAGGTTGACGTCGATCACCTTGCGGAAGGCCTCGAGGTCGTAATCCGTGACGCGCGAGGCCCAGCCGATGCCCGCGCAGTTGACGGCACCGTGGAGCTCGTCGAGCCCGCCGATAAGCGTCGCGACGGCCGCCTCGTCCGTGACGTCGCACTCCGGCAGGTCCGCGACGACGGCGCGCGCGCCGGCGGCCTCGAGCTCCCCCGCGGTCGCCGCGCCCAGTCCGGACTTGCCGCCCGTCACGAGGACGGTCTTGCCGTCAAGCCTCAACGGTGGCCTGGGCGAACTGCTCGCGGAGCGCGGTCTTCCGGAACTTCCCGACCGCGGTCTTCGGGATCTCGTCGACGAACTCGAACCGGTCGCAGAGCTGCCACTTCGCGAAGTGCGGCGAGATGAAGTCCCGCAGCTCCTCCTGGGTCGCCGACCGGCCCTCCTTGAAGACGACGACCGCCAGCGGCCGCTCCTGCCACTTCTCGTCCGGCACCGCGATCACCGCTGCCTCCGCAACCGCGGGATGGCCCATGATCGCGTTCTCGAGCGCCACCGAGGAGATCCACTCGCCGCCGGACTTGATGACGTCCTTCGAGCGGTCCTGGATCTCGATGTAGCCGCCCTCCTCGATCGTGACGATGTCGCCGGTCTGGAACCAGCCGTCGTCCGTCCAGCGGTCGGCCTGCGAGTCGTCCTCGTAGTAGCCGGAGGCAATCCAGGCGCCGCGCACCTCGAGCTCGCCCATCGTCTTGCCGTCCCACGGGACGATGCCGTCCTCGTTGGCCGCGCGGATCTCAACGAACGGCGCCGGCGTCCCCTGCTTCGCGCGGTACGCGAACTGGACGTCCTCCGCGGCGTCCTCCAGAGCGCTCGTGAGCTCCGACACCGTGCCCAGCGGCGCCATCTCCGTCATTCCCCACGCGTGGCACACGTGGATGCCGTGGCGTCGCTCGAAGCCCTCGATCAGCGAGCGCGGCGCCGCCGACCCGCCGACGATCATCGAGCGGAGGCTCGACAGGTCCCAGCGGTCCGGCTCGGCGTCCAGCAGCTGGAGGATGCCGAGCCAGATCGTCGGCACGCCCCCGGTGATCGTCACGCGCTGGCTCTCGAAGGCGTCGAGCAGCGTCTCCGGGTCGAGATGCGGCCCGGGGAAGACCTGCTTCGCGCCGACGAGCGTGCACGTGAACGGGAAGCCCCATGCGTTCGCGTGGAACATCGGGACGACGGGCAGCACCGTGTCGCGCTCGGAGATCCCCAGGGTCCCGGATTGCGTCGAGGCGAGCGAGTGGACGGCGATCGCGCGGTGCGAGTAGAGGACGCCTTTCGGCCGGCCCGTGGTGCCGCTCGTGTAGCACATGACCGCGGCGGCGCGCTCGTCGATGTCGGGGTAGTCCCACTCCGGGTCGCCGCTCGCGAGGAGCTCCTCGTACTCGTCGCCGATCCTGATCACGTGCTCGAACTCGACCTGGTCCTTGATCGCGTCGTAGAGCGGCAGCAGGCTCTCGTCGACGATCAGCACCTTGTCGCCGGCATGGTTGGCGATGTACGCGAGATCGGCGGGCGAGAGCCGCAGGTTGAGCGTGTGGACGACGTTGCCCGAGATCGGGACACCGAAGTAGACCTCGAGGTGCTGATAGTGGTTCCAGCAGAGCGTCGCGACGCGGTCGCCGTCCTTCACGCCGAGGCCGAACAGCGCGGACGCCAGCCGACGCGCGCGGGCGGCGAAGTCGGCGTACGTGTAGAGGTGGAAGCTCTTGTCCGGGAGCCGCGTGACGAGCTCCTTCCGCCCGAAGAGCGTCTCCGCGCGGCGCAGGATCGCGGAGATGTTCAGCTCGTAATCCATGATCAGACCGTTCATCAAAAGTCTCCTCGGCTCATCGCCTTTCGCTTCTCGAGGTCGGCCGGGTCGACGAGCTGCCCGTCGCGGCCGACGTAGCCGCCCTTGCCGCCGACGATCAGGAGGACGAGGTCTTCGTCCCCTGGATTCGACACCTTTCGGGGGGTCGTCGCCTCGACGTGGACGAGGCCGCCGGGCCCGAGCTCGAGCTCGTCGCCGTCGACCTCGAAGCGCGCTCGTCCCGAGTGGACGAAGTAGAGCTCGTCCTGCTCGTCGTGGTAGTGGTGGACGCCCTCGGCGCCGGGCGGGTAGACGAGCGCGTTGACGCCGAACGCGGACACGCCGAGCGGCGACCGGATCTTGCGGAAGCCGTAGCCGCCGAGCTCGTCAAGCGACGCGGACCGGTATCCCATCTCTCGCTCCTTCCAGCATGTGGGCGGCCACGGCGGCGCGGTGCTCCGCCGGAAAGCCCCAGAACGACTCGATCCACTGCGCCCGCTTGTAGTAGCGGTGCAGGACGTGCTCCCAGGTGAAGCCGATGCCTCCGTGGACTTGGATCGCACGCTCGCAGGCAGCGACGGCGACCTCGGAGCAGAACGCCTTGGCTGCCGCGGCGGCGAGCGGCGCCTCCTCGTCGCCCTCGGCGACGCACCACGCGGCCCAGTAGGCGAGGGAGCGGCCGAGCTCCGTCTCCACGTAGGTGTCGGCCAGCTTGTGCGAGACGGCTTGGTAGACGCCGATCGGCTTGCCGAACTGGTGCCGCGTGCTCGCGTACTCGACACCGAGCTCGAGCGCCTTCTGCGCGATGCCGACGGCCTCGCAGGCGAGCGCGGCGAGGGTGCGCGAGCGGTCGAGGGTACCGGCGAGCGGCGCCCGGTCGCCGTCGGCCGCTACGAGCCGGCCGAGCGGCCGCGTCTCGTCCACCGTCGGGAGGACCTCTCCCTCGGCGCGGGCGGCGCCGTCGTCGGTCACGACCCAGTCGACAGAGCCGAGGTCGGGCACGAGGCCGTCGATCTCCGCCGACCAGCGCTCGTCGCCGGCGGCCACCCGCGAGAGCTCCTCGTCCCCGAGCGCCGGCAGTGCGAGGCCGACGGTCGCGAAGTAGGGGCCGGCGTAGAGCGCGCGGCCGAGCTCCTCGAAGAGCACGGCCTCCTCGAGGAAGCCGAGGCCCGCGCCGCCGAGCTCCTCCGGTACGGACACGCCGAGCCAGCCGAGCTCTGCCAGCTCGCGCCACGCCGGCTCGGGCTTCCCGCCCAGGAACGAGCGCGCCTCCTGCTTCAGTTGCTCCTGCTCTTCGGTGAAGGCAAAGTTCATCGCGACCTCGGAAGCCCGAGTACCCGCTCCGCGATGATGTTGCGGAGCACCTCAGAGGAGCCGGCCTCAATGGTGTTGCCACGGCTACGGAGCTGCTGGAACTGCCAGTAGCCACCGGACTCGCCGTCGAGCAGCTGCGCCTCGGGGCCGTGGAGCTCGAGCGCGAGCTTCGTCAGCCGCTGGTTCTGCTCCGACCAGTGGAGCTTGACCCCGGAGCCCTCCGGGCCCGGGATGCCTGTCTGCATCAGCCGCGTCAGCGCGCGATAGTTGGTGAGCTTGAGCGCCTGGAGCTCGATCCACTCACGCGCGACCCGGTCGCGCGTCAGCGGGTCGTCGGCGCCGCGCTCACGGACGAGTGAAAAGAGCTTCCGAACGCCGACCTCCAGCGTCGTCGTCAGGGCGAAGCCGAGGGTCGCGCGCTCGTGGAGCAGCGTCGTCATCGCTACCTGCCAGCCTTGGCCGATCTCGCCGAGCAGGTTCTCGCGCGGCACCTCCACGTCGGTGAGGAAGATCTCGTTGAACTCCGCCTCGCCCGTGATCTGCCGCAGCGGGCGCACCTCGACGCCCGGCGCGTGCATGTCGACGATCACGTACGTCAGGTTCTGGTAGCGCGGCGCGTCCGGATCGCCGCGGCCGACGAGGATGCAGAAGTCGGCGATGTGCGCGTACGACGACCAGACCTTCTGGCCGTTGACGATGAACCGCGTGCCGTCGGGGGCGAGGGTGACGGCGGTCTGGACGGCGGCGAGGTCGGAGCCTGCGTTCGGCTCGGAGAAGCCCTGGCACCAGATCTCCTCCGCGGACAGGATCTTGGCCAGGTACCGCTCCTTCTGGGCGTCGGTGCCGTGGGCCATGATCGTCGGACCGGCCATCCCGAGGCCGATCACGCCGACGTGCGGCGGCGCCTCGGCACGCGCCATCTCCTCGTAGAAGATCGCCTGGAAGCTGTAGGGCGCGCCGCGGCCGCCGTACTCGGCGGGCCACGTCAGGCCGGGATAGCCGGCGTCCGAGAGCGCGCGGCTCCATGCCCGCAGCGCCTCGCCCTCGAAACGGGCGGCGCCGCCGCGGTGGCCTCGGAGCTCGTCGGGCAGGTTCTCCTGGATCCACGCGCGCACCTCGGCGCGGAACTGGGCCTCCTCCGGCGTGTCGCGCAGATCCACGGCCGAACTATCTCATTCGGAGGAACGGAGGGCCATGCACGTGCTCGTCGCGTGCGCGATCAGGCGGCCGTCGACATCGTGGACGTGCGCTTCGGTGAGGCCGAGCGTGCGGCCGCGGTTGAGGACGCGACCGGTGGCGAGGAGGCGGCCGGCCACGAACGGTCGGAGGAAGTTCGTCTTCATCTCGACCGTGGTGAACGACTCGCCGTCGGCGAGCGTCGTCGCGAAGGCGAACCCCATGGCGCCGTCGGCGAGAGCGCAGATGATGCCGCCCTGGAGAAAGCCCATCGGGTTCTCGTGCCGCTCGTCCGCGTCGAGCGCCATCACGACCTCGCCCGGCGCGGTCGACACCAGCTCGAGCCCCAGCAGCTCCGCGACGGGCGGCGGAATCTTCAGAGCCGGACCACCGAGCGGATGACGTCACCGGCGGCCATCGCCGAAAACGCGTCTTCCACCTCGTCGAGGGCGATCACGCGGCTGACCATACCGGCGAGGTCGAGCCGCCCCTCGAGCGCGGCGGTGGCGAGTCGCGGGATGTCCTCGGCCGGGAGCATGTCGCCGCCGTGCGAGACGCGGAGCTGGGCGCGCGCGTCGAAGAGGTGCTTGAGGCCGAAGGCGGCGATCGTGCCTTCTCGCGGCAGGCCGACCATCGTCGCGATGCCGGCGTGGTCGAGCATCGCCGCCGCCTGCTCGAGCGTCTCCGGCACGGCGACGGCGTCGAAGACGAAGTCGAAGCGGCGATCGCACGGCACCTCGCTGTCCGTCTCTGTGGCCCCGAAGCGCGTCGCCCATTCGAGCTTTCGCGGCTCGCGGTCGATCGCGAGGATCTCGGCGGCGCCCGCCAGCCGCGCGCCCTGGACGATCGAGAGGCCGACGCCACCGCAGCCGATCACCGCGACCCGCGCGCCCGCCCAGACCGGAGAGGTGTTGAGCGCCGCTCCGACTCCGGTGGCCACGGCGCAGCCGATCAGGCAGGCCTCCTCGACCGGGAGCTCCTCCGGCACCGGAATCGCCTGGTCGGCGTGGACGACGACCCGGTCGGCGAAGCAGCCGCAGAGCAGGGTCGGCGTTACCACGGCTCCGTCCGACGCGCGCCGCATCCGCCTCCGCGCGCGCTGCGGGCGTGGGCAGAGCCGCGGCATGCCGCGCTCACAGGCGGGGCAGGCGCCGCACGGCGAGCGCCAGGCCAAGACGACACGCTGCCCCGTCGACTCGACGACACCGCAGCCCTCGTGCCCGAGGGCGATCGGGAAGCGCATTCCCCACCCCTCGGTCTCCTTGACGAAGAGGTCGCTGTGGCAAACGCCGACCGCGAGCACCCGGACGACCACCTCCCCGGGGCCCGGCTCCTCGAGCGTCACCTCCTCGACGCGCGCGGCCTCCCCGGGCGCATTGAGCAGCACGGCGCGATCCACCGGCTGATCCTACGATGCAGCCATGTCCAGGGGACCGTCCTCCAGACCTGTCTCCGCCGGCCAGGTGCGCGCCTTCCGGCTCGCGCGGCAGCACATCAGCGACCCGCTGCCCGCGGACCGTCTCGCGGACGTCGTCGCCGCCGTCGGCGGCGTCCAGGCGCAGGTCATGTCCGCCGCGGAGCTGGCCCTCGCGGCCAGGTCCGAGCGCCTGTCCCCGGGACATGTCCAGGAGGCGCTGTGGGAGCGGCGGGAGCTCGTCAAGACGTGGTGCATGCGCGGGACGCTGCACCTGCTGCCGGCGCGCGATCTCGGCGTCTGGACCGCGGCCCTTTCCCGTCGCTCGCAGTGGCGACGGGAGTCCTGGCTGAAGTACTTCGGCGTCACGCTGGAGGAGATGGACGCGCTGATCGCCTCGATTGGATCAGCGCTCGACGGGACGGGGAAAACGCGGGAGGAGCTCGCTGCGCTCGCGCCCGACCACCAGCGCGAAGAGCTGCTGCGCGGCTGGGGCACCCTCCTCAAGCCGGTCGCCTACCAGGGCTCGCTCGTCTTCGGCCCCAACCGCGGCCGCAACGTCACCTTCGTCCACCCGCAGCGGTGGGTGGGCTCGTTCGAGACGCCGGACGGCGACGAGGCGCTCCGCGAGATCTACCTCCGCTACGTGCGCGCCTACGGCCCCGCGACGCACGAGGACTTCGCGCGCTGGTGGGGCGGCGAAGCCGCTCCGGCGCGACGGCTGCGGGAGTCACTCGGCGACCAGCTGGAGCCAGTCGAGGCCGAGGGCCGGCAGGCCTGGGTGCTCGCCGGCGATGCCGAGCTCCTGCGCTCGCTCGACCCGCCGAAGTCGGTCCACCTGCTGCCGAACTTCGACCTCTATACGCTCCACTACCGCCCGCGCGACGCGTTCCTGCCGCCGGGCACGTACGACCGCGTCTACCGCACGGCCGGCTGGATCTCGCCCGTCGTCCTCTACGACGGCGCCGTCGCGGGTGTCTGGGAGCACAAGAAGAAGCCGCGCAAGGTCGAGCTCCGCGTCGAGCTCTTGGTGCGGGAGACGAAGCGGCTACGCGCCGGCATCGAGCGCGAGGCGAGCCGCATCGGCGACTTCTTGAGCCTGCCTGTGGAGCTACAGGTCTAGCTCGCGGGCCGCGAACGTGACGGCCTCCGAGAAGGTCGGGAACGGCTGGATCGTGTCGCGCAGCACATCGATCGGCACCTCGGCGCGGATCGCCAGCGTCAGCTGCTGCAGCCACTCCCCGGCCTCCGGCCCGACCGCCGTCGCGCCGACGAGCACGCGCCGCTCGCGGTCGGCGTACAGCTTCAGGAACCCGTCCGGTCGCGGTCGCCCGTAGGTCGTGGCTCGGGACGCAAGCCGCCGCCGCGTGGAGACGATCCCGTCGCCCTCGCGTGTGCCGACGGACGCGATCTGCGGGTCGGTGAAGGTGACGGCGGGGATCGCGCGGTAGTCCACGCGCGCGTCTCCGCCGGCGACGTTCACCGCGGCCACGCGGCCCTGGTACTTCCCGACGTGCGTCAGCATCGCGATGCCGTTCACGTCGCCGATCGCCCAGACGTTCTCCGCCGCCCTCAGCCGGTCGTCGACGACGATGGCTCCCCGGCCGGCGAACCGGACGCCGAGCTGCTCCAGGCCGAGCCGGGCCGCGTTCGGGATGCGGCCCGACGCGACGAGTAGCCGCGCCGCCTCGATCGTCGTCCCGTCCTCGAGTCGCAGGCGCGCCGGAGCCTCGACTCGCTCCGCGGGCACGCCGAGCCGCAGCTCGATGCCTTCGTCGCGGAATACATCCGCCAGCAGCGCCGAAGCCTCCGGATCCTCGCGCGGAAGCAGGCGCAGGTGCACGTCGAGGATCGCCACGCGCGAGCCGACACGTGCGAAGAACTGGCCGAGCTCGCAGCCGACTGGGCCGGCGCCGATCACGACGAGGCTCTCGGGCACCTCGCTCACCTCCGTCGCCTCGTGGTTCGTCCAGAACTCGACCTCCTCGAGGCCGGGGAGCGGCGGCAGCGCAGGCGTGGAGCCGGTCGCCACGACGAGCCGCTCGTACTCCAGCTCCTCTCCGTCGACGTCGAGGACGCCGGCGCGGGCGACGCGGCCGGTGCCGCGGACGACGTCGATGCTGCGCTCCTCGAGCCACTCGACGTGCCCCGAGTCGTCGTGGTTCTCGACGACCTGGTCGCGCCACCAGAAGATCCGGTCGGCGTCGGGGACGCCCGCGATCGCCTCGTCCGCGCCGGGGGTGTGCCGGGCGGCCGCGAGCAGCTCGGGCGCGCGCAGGAGCGTCTTCGACGGCATGCACGCCCAGTACGTGCACTCGCCGCCGATCAGGTCGCGCTCGACGAGCGTCATCGGCGAGTTCTCGTCGATCGTGCGGTAGGCGGCGCAGAAGGCTTCCGCGACGGCGCCGCCGCCGAGGACGACGACGCGGCCCATCAGGCGGCGGCGGCGAGCACCAGCGCGAAGTCGCCGCGGGGATCGGTCCAGAAGTCGTGCACGTCGAACCCTGCGGCGGAGAGTTCGACGCCCACTCCTTCGCGCCGGAACTTCGCGCTGATCTCGGTGCGCAGCTCCTCGCCGCCGGCGAGCTCGACGATGAGGTCGGCACCCGGGACGTCGACGCGCTGCTCGAGCCGAGAGCGCAGCGTCAGCTCGATCCACTCCTGCTCCGCGTTCCAGCGCGCGACGTGGTCGAAGCACTCCGGACGGAAGTCCGCGCCGAGCTCGTGGTTGACCACCCTGAGCACGTTTCGGTTGAACTCGGCGGTCACGCCCTCGCCGTCGTCATAGGCTGCGACGAGCCGCCCGGGATCCTTGACGAGGTCGACGCCGAGGAGGAACCAATCGCCGGGCTGGAGCCCCGACCGCAGGGTGGCGAGGAAGCGGGCCCGCTTCTCGGGCGCGAAGTTGCCGATGCTCGAGCCGAGGAAGGCGACCAGCCGCCGCCCGCCAGCTGGGATGTCGCCGAGGTGGTGGTCGAAGTCGCCGACGACAGCGGTGACGTCGATGCGCGGGTACTCCTCGGCGATGCGGACGGCGCTCTCGCGGAGAGTCGACTCGCTGACATCGAA
>Ga0126309_10000952_pt1 | contig 10009 bp, 8 predicted proteins | sample Plot56_FD_92541 | JGI IMG/M metagenome (GOLD analysis project Ga0126309, IMG submission 92541) | Serpentine soil microbial communities from UC McLaughlin Reserve, CA, USA - Plot56 | ecosystem: Environmental > Terrestrial > Soil > Grasslands | place: USA: UC McLaughlin Reserve, Lake County...
CCAGTCCGACAGCCCGGTGATCGCCGTGGGCAGCGCGGTGAGGATCCCGATGCCGATCAGCCGATCGGCGGCGCGGCGGCCCTCACGCCCGCCCAGCAGGTCCACCAGCGTGGCGCTGGTCCAGGCGCCGATCGGGAGATCGGTCAGCGGCGGGTGCAGGGCGTGCCCGAACCAGGTGCCGCTGATCGCGTCCTTGAGCGCCGGCGACGACGACAGCGCCTGGCGCGCGGTTTCGGCGACCTTCTCGGCCACCGGGTCGAGCGCCTCGACCTCGCCCAGCCGCTCGGCCAGCTCACGCAGCGCGGGGCCCGTCGGCCGCCCCGCCTTCCAGGTCATCTCCCCGCCGCTCTGCTGCTCGGTCGCCATGCGGCGCGTAGCCTAGCCGTCACCGCCGCACCGCCGAGCCGGCACGTGGGATCCGCCGGTCTACCCTGATCCGGCCATGGCCGCCAAGCAGGATCTGCCGGTGCTCGCCTTCCCCTCCCGCCAGGCGTGGGCGGGGTGGCTGGACGAGCACCACGAGAGCTCGAGCGGCATCTGGCTGAAGTTCGCCAAGAAGGGGTCGGGCATCGAGTCGGTGTCGCACGCCGAGGCGTTGGAGGAGGCGCTCCGCCACGGGTGGATCGACGGCCAGGCGGCCAAATTCGACGAGGACCACTGGCTGCAGCGGTTCACCCCCCGACGGCCCCGCAGCCGGTGGTCGAGGATCAACCGCGACAAGGCGACCGAGCTCATCGAGCGCGGGGACATGAAGCCGGCCGGCCTGCGCCAGGTTGAGCTCGCCAGGGCGGACGGGCGCTGGGACGCCGCCTACGAGGCCCAGAGCACCGCCACCGTGCCCGACGACCTCCAGCGCGAGCTGGATCGCCACCCCGCGGCCCGTGAGGCGTTCGCCGCCCTGGACAGCCGCAACCGCTACGCGATCCTCTACCGCATCCAAGACGCCCGGCGGCCGGAGACGCGAGCGGGGAGGATCCGCCGGTACGTGGCCATGCTGGAGGGGGGCGAAACCATTCATCCGCGCCGCTCATGAGACCGGTGATCGAGGGCGATGTCGCCACCTTCGGCCGGCCGGCACGGCCGCGCGAGTACGTGCCCGGGCAGGTGGTCGTGCGGGTCCGGCCCGAGGCGGTGCGTCCGCACGTGGAGGCTCCCCGCATGGCGCTCAGCCGGGCGGTCGCCGCGGCCCTGCCCGACTCGATCGGCGAGCCGGTCGACTACCTGCGCCGCAACGCAGGGCTCAAGGCGTTCGACCCGCTGTTCTCTCCCCGGCTGGCCCAGCTGCGTCGCAGCCGCCTGCCTCCCTCCGCCCGCCACCGGCTGGCGGTCGCCGCCAGCGTGGCCGATGTCGAGGGCGACGATCTGGCCGGCCTGGCGGTCGCCTCCCTGCCCGAGCGCCGGATCACCCCGGACCTGCTGGAGACGATCGGCTCCTCGCCGGGCGTCGAGTTCGCCGAGCGGCTACCCGCGCGGTGGCTGGAGGCCGAAGGCGCCGACCCCAAGCAGAACCTGCAGTGGGGGCTGCGGGCGATCCGCTACTTCGAGGCGCGGCGGCCCAGCGCCGCCGGCGTGCGGGTGGCGATCCTCGACACCGGCATCGACACCACCCACCCCGACCTGCCGGATCCCGTCCTGTACCGCCATCAGGGACTGCGGGCGCAGGACGTCATCGGCCATGGGACCCACGTCGCCGGGATCATCGCCGCGATCGCCAACAACCGGATCGGGATCACCGGCATCGCCGACTGCCGGCTGGCGGTGTGGAAGATCTTTCCCGACCAGCCCGAGCGCGGCGATTTCTACGTCGACTCCGAGCGCTACCTGCGCGCGCTGGGCGAGCTACCCGACGAGGACATCTCGGCGGTCAACCTGAGCATCGGCGGGGCCGCGCACTCCCAGGCCGAGGCGCTGCTGTTCCGGCGTCTGGTCGACCGGGGCGTCACGCCCGTGGCCGCGATGGGCAACGAGTACGAGGATGGCAACCCGACCAGCTACCCGGCTGCGTACGACGACGTGGTCTCGGTCGGGGCGATCGCCGAGACGCGGCGGCGCTCGCGCTTCTCGAGCACCGGGCGCCACATCGACCTCGTGGCCCCGGGATCGAACATCCTCTCCACCGTGCCGGTGAGGCGATCGGCCTACCAGGAGGAGACCGAGTACGTGTCCTGGAGCGGCACCTCGATGGCCACCCCACACGTGACTGCGGCCGCCGCCCTGCTGGCGGCGGCCCACCCCGACTGGTCCCCGCGTGCGCTGTCGGACCGGCTTCGCGCCACCGCCGCCGAGCTCCCGGCCATGCGCGGAAGTCGGTGGACGCAGAGCTATGGAGCCGGCCTTTTGGACCTCCAGACGGCGCTAAGCTGATCCTGGCGTGAAACTCCAGGTCAAGTTCCGGCCGGGCGCCTCGAGCCAGAAGGTGGACGAGGTGCTCGGAGCGCTGATCGAGCGCGGCGCGGACGAGGTTCGGCCCCTGTTCCCGGGCTCCGGCGATCCGGAGCTGGGCGCGCTGTACGTGGTCGAGACCGACGGCGCGCGCCGGGACGGGATGCTGCGCCTGCTCGACCGCTGCGACGTCGTGGAGTTCGCCGAGCCCGAGGCGCGGCGCAAACTCGCCCGCTCCGCCTGAGCGACCGCCGGGCGCAGGGGGCCACCCCAGTGGAAGGCGACCGCCCCCGCGGGGTATGACCGGGTCACATGGCTGACCTCGTCCTGGGACCCGCGGTGCGCTACGTCAGCGACACCGAGGCCAACGTGTGGCTGGAGGCCGACGGCCCGTGCGAGGCCGCGATCCTCGACCACCGCGCCTCGACGTTCTGCGTGAACGGCCACCACTACGCGCTGGTGGAGATCCACGGGCTCGAGCCCGGCCGGTCCCATCCCTACGACGTGCGGCTCGACGGCGAGCGGGTGTGGCCGCCGCCCGACGACCAGTTCCCCCCGTGCGCCATCCGCACCCTGCCGGCGGCCGGCCCGCTGCGAGTGGCGTTCGGGTCCTGCCGGGTATCCGTGCCCCACGAGGAGCCGTACACGCTGCGCAAGGACGAGGACTCCCGCGGTCGGGAGATCGACGCCCTCTTCGCGCTGGTGGCCCGCATGCGCCGCCAGCCCGACGAGGAGTGGCCGCACGTGATGCTCCTGCTCGGCGACCAGGTCTACGCCGACGAGGTGTCACCGGCCACGCTCGACTTCGTTCGCTCGCGCCGCGACGTCGGCCGCCCGCCCGGCGAGGAGGTGGCCGACTACGAGGAGTACACCCGCCTGTACAGCGAGTCGTGGCTGGACCCGGCGATGCGCTGGTTTCTCTCCACCGCGCCCACGTCGATGATCTGGGACGACCACGACGTGCACGACGACTGGAACACGTCGCTCTCGTGGCTGGAGGCCATGCGGGCCAAGCCGTGGTGGGAGACGCGGATCGCCGGCGCTATCGCCACCTACTGGATCTACCAGCACCTCGGCAACCTGTCGCCGCGCGAGCTGGCGCAGGACGAGCTGTGGCAGCGCGTCCGGGACAGCGACGACGCCGGGGACCTGCTGCGCGAATTCGCCCTGCAGGCCGACCGGGAGACCGAGGGCACCCGATGGAGCTTCTTCCGCGACCTGGGGCGCACGCGCCTGGTCATGATGGACTCGCGCGCCGGCCGCGTGCTGACTCCCGAGCGCAGGTCGATGGTGGACGACGATGAGTGGCGGTGGATCGTCGAGCACTCCCTGGGCGACTTCGACCACCTGCTGCTGGGCACGTCGCTGCCGGTCTTCCTGTCGCGCTCGATGCATCACATGGAGGCCTGGAACGAGGCGGTGTGCGAGGGCGCCTGGGGAGCGCGGGCGGCGAGGCTGGGCGAGCGGCTGCGCCAGGGGCTGGACTTCGAGCACTGGGCGGCGTTCGGAGCGTCCTTCCGAGACCTGTGCGGGCTCATCCAGGCAGCCGCCGTGGGCGGGGACGGAAGCGCGCCAGCGTCGATCGTGGCCCTGTCCGGAGACGTCCATCACGCCTACCTGGCCGAGATCGGCTTCCCGCCGGGGTCGGGCGCGCGCAGCGCCGTCTACCAGGCGGTCTGCTCGCCGGTGCGCAATCCGCTCGAGGCCCGGGAGAAGCGAGCCATCCGCGCGGCGATGAGCCGGCCGGCCGGCATCGTGGCCCGGACCCTGGCGCGGGCCGCCGGCGTGGACGACCCGCCACTGGGGTGGCGGATGTGCGGCGGACCGTGGTTCGACAACCAGATCGCCACGCTGGAGATCGATGGGCGCTCGATGGTGATGCGCCTCGAGCGGGCTCTCCCGGGCGAGGAGGGGCAGCAGCCGGAGCGCGAGCTCGAGACGGTGCTGGAGCGCCCGGCTGGCCTGACCGTCAGAGCGACCGCTGGGAGCCGTCGGGCGCCGTCACCTAATCCTCCGGCGCCGCTAGGGCACCGATGACCTCGCGCCACCACGCGCGCTCCGAATCGCCGGCGGCGAGGCGCAGCCAGCGGGTCGCCGCGGCCTGCACCCCCGCCCTGGTGCCGACCGCCACCACCCTGCCCGTGAAGGCATAGCGCCCGTCTTCCAGCACCACCAGGGCGCCCGGTGGACCGTCGCGGCGGGTGCGCAGCTGATTGACCACCGCTACGCCACCGACACTCGGTGGCCGGGCCGGATCTCCGTCTCCGGCGTCCCACGGCCTCGTCGTCATGGGGATGCGGGCTGAGCGAAGCGATGGTCGGGGGCGCGGCGGGGCGCCGATCGGGCCCTCACGCCACAGCTCCAGCAGCGGTCCCATCTCCATCGCCGCCTCCTGGCGGACCAGGATGTGAAGGCGGTCCCCGGCCTCGATGCGGGTCGATCCTCGAGGCAGGATGGCCGTCTCGCCGCGCACGATGATGTTGAGCAGGGCGTCTCGGGGCAGCCCGGTCTCCCGCACCCGCCGCCCGGCGATGGCGTCGTCGGGACCGACCGGGTACTCGACCACCTCGGCGCCAAGGCGCCGGACGGCGCCGGTGTCGGCCAGCGGCTGGGGCAGCGCCGCCTCTCGGCTCGTGACGCCCAGGGCGCGGGCCAGCGGCTCGAAGGTGGAGCCCTGCACCAGTGTGGAGAGCAGGACGGCGAAGAACACGATGTTGAAGAACTCGAGGCTTCGAGGCACGTCCGCGATGACCGGGAAGGTGGCCAGCACCACCGGGACGGCTCCGCGCAGTCCGGCCCAGCCGAGGACCAGTCGCTCAGGCCAGGTGAAGCCGGCGGCCACCGTGGCGACGGCCACCGCCACGGGCCGAGCGACCACCGCCACCACGACGGCCAGCACGGTCCCCTCCGCGGCGACCGCCGCCAGCTGGGATGGAAACACCAGCAGCCCGAGGGTCAGGAACATGCCCACCTGGGCCAGCCAGCCCATCCCGGCGTGGAAGGTGGTGATCGTCCGCTTGGCCGGGATCGCCGCTGAGCCCAGCGCCAACCCGACGACGTAGACCGCCAGGAAGCCGGAGCCGTGCAGCGAGTCGGCGGCTCCGAAGGCCAGCGCGGCCACGGCCATGGAGGCGACCGGGTACAGGCCCGCGGATGCCAGTTGCGTACGGCGCAGCACCTGGACCGCCAGCCAGCCGATCCCCGCTCCAGCCGCGAGGCCGACCGCCAGCTGGCCGATGAACAGCAGCGCCATGTCGGCGAGCCCGTAGCCGGGCTGCTGAATCCAGGCGATGAACCCCAGGACCAGCAGGACCGCCACCGGGTCGTTGAAGCCGGCCTCGCCCTCCAGGGTGCGGGCCAGTCTGCGTCGAAGCGTCGAGCCGCGCAGCACGCTGAACACCGCCGCGCCGTCCGTTGCGGCCAGGACCGAGCCCAGCAGCAGCCCCTCCAGGCGCGAGAGGCCGAACAGCCAGGTCGCCGCCAGGCCGGCGACCACCGCGGTGACGATCGTGCCCACGAAGGCCAGGCTCAGCGCCGAGCCGATGACCGGGCGAATCTCGGGAAACCCCGCGGTCAATCCACCCTCGAACAGGATCAGGATGAGCGCTACCACTCCCACGGTGCGCGCCAGCTCGTAGTCGTCGAAATCGATCCAGCCGAACCCATCGGAACCGATCGCCATCCCGAGTCCGAGGAACAGGACCAGTCCCGGCACGCGTATGCGTCCGGCCAGCAGAGATGCGGCCAGGGCGGCCGCCAGCAGCGCGCCGGCGATGAGCACCAGGGGGCCTTCGGTCACGGCCACACCCTTTCATCCGATGGCCGCGCGCCCCCCGCCACGCGGCGAAGGCCGGCGCCTGGCGGTCCGGCGGTCTTAAGCGGTGGGCGGTGGGCGCCGGTCGTGCGGGCGACCGCGCGCCCGCCTCAACCCGCCGCCACGTAGCGTTGGAACCAGCGCAGCAGCTCGCGGTAGGCCTCGCGGGCGGCGACCGGGTTGTACCGCGGGCCGGTGGAGTTGAAGAAGGCGTGGTCGGCGCCGGGGAAGGTGCGCACCCGGTGGGTCAGGCGGGCCCGGCGCAGGGCGTCGATGGCGCGGGCGCGGCCGGCGTTGACCCGGGCGTCCAGCCCGCCGTAGATGGCCAGCACGGCGGCGCGCGAGCGGGCGAAGTTGGGGTTCTGGGGCGACGGCCCGTAGAACGGCACGGCCGCCACCAGCCGGCGGTCGCCCGAGTTGACCAGGTTCCACACCTGCCCGCCGCCGAAGCAGAAGCCCACCGCGGCCGAGCGGCGGCCGGGGACGCGGCGCCCCAGCTCGGTGAGGCCCGCCCGCATGTCCGCCACGAACCGCTGGGGCGGCGTGGCGGCCAGGACGGCCATGATCCGGGCCTCGTCGCCGATCGCCCTGGTCCCGCCCTCCTCGGAGAGCAGATCGACGGCCAGCGCCGAGTAGCCGTTGCCGGCGAGCCGGCCGGCCACCGACCGGATGTGGTCGGTCAGCCCGCGGTTCTCGTGCACCACCAGCACCGAGCCCTTGGGGCGGCGGGCGGCGGCGAAAGCGCCCAGCAGCCGGCGTCCTTCCGGGCCGCGGAACGCAACGTCATGGACGCCCGCGAGCGACGAGATCCCGGCTCCGGGCGCCGCCGGCGCCGGCCGGGGCGCCGCGGCCCGAGCGACCGACGCCGCGGCCTCGCCCAGGAGCGTCGCCGCCGTCCCCGCCCCCAGGCCGAGCAGGCCCAGCCGCCGCAGCGCCTCCCGGCGGGAGAGGAGGCCGTCGGCGTGGTCAAGGGCGACCTCCTCGGCCAGGTACTCGCGTGCGTCCATTACTAGGCAAGGTAGCCGCCGCGCCGCTGGGAGGTGTCGGTGGCCGGGACGCACCGGCCGCCTGGCGGACGGCGACGGCGGTCTCAGCGGGTCTGGCACGATTGCCGGCCCGTGAGGCCCGGCCCCTCGACAACCAGCGTCTTCGCGCGGATCGCCGCCAGCAACCGGTTCGCGGGGGCCGTGTTCGTGGTGATCCTGGTCAACGCAGTCGTCCTGGGCCTCGAGACCTACTCGCGGCTCAACGCCCAGTACGGCGATCTCCTCGACACGATCAACGACGCCTGCCTCGGGCTGTTCGTGATCGAGCTGGTCATCCGCATCGCCTCTTACGGGCGGCGGCCGCAGGACTTCTTCCGCAGCGGCTGGAACGTCTTCGACTTCGTGGTCATCCTCGCCGGGTTCACCCCGGGACTGGGCCGGGACACCACCATCCTGCGCCTGGTTCGCCTGTCCCGCGTGATTCGGGTGGTGACCGTCCTGCCCGACCTGCGCATCCTGGTCGTGGCGGTGGGGCGCAGCGTCCCCGCCGTGGCCAGTCTCGGCGTCCTCGTCCTGCTGCTGGTCTACGTCTACGGCATCGTCGGTTGGCTGCTGTTCCACGAGGAGATCCCGGAGCGCTGGGGCGACATCGGCACCGCGATGCTCAACCTGTTCGTGATGCTTTCGCTGGAGAACCTGCCCGACAACCTGCGCGAGGGCATGGCGGTCCACAGCTGGTCGTGGATCTACTTCGTCTCCTACGCGCTCCTGGCCTCGTTCCTGATGCTCAACATCCTCATCGGGGTGGTCATCAACTCGCTCGAGGAGGCGCGGAGCATCGAGCACCGGCGCGAGCGCGAGGCGCGGCTGGCGGCGCGGGCCGCCGGCGACGAGAGCGCCGACATGGGACTGGCGTTAACCGATGCCGAGGACCAGGCGGCGATGATCGCCGAGCGGCTGACCGCCCTGCGCGACGCCCTGGAGGACCTCGAGGATCAGCTGGGCTCTGGCGGCGGCCGCCATCGCCGGTTCGCCTCGCGCGACCCGGCGCCGGGCTGAGCCGAACGGGCTACTGTCCTGCCGTGATCGACCGGCGCGCCCTGCACTCGGTCGGGCTCGGCGTGGTGATCGCCGCCGTGGCGGCGGGCGGCTGCGGCGCGGCCGAGCGCTCGCCGCCGACGCAGAGGCAGCACCGCGTGACGGCGACAGCGGCGCAGGCCCGGCCCGGGCCACTGCGCGTCCGCGGCGCGCCGGAGGTGGCCACCATCGCCACCGGCCTGCAGATCCCCTGGGAGATCGCCTTCCTGCCCGACCGGCGCGCGCTGATCACCGAGCGCCCGGGGCGGGTGCGGATCATGACCGCCACCCGCCACCTGCTGGCGGCCCCGGCCGCCCGGGTCCCGGTCAGCGCCCAGGGCGAGGGCGGGCTGCTGGGGCTGGCCATCGACCCGCTGTTCTCGTCCAACCGGTTCGTCTACGTCTACCGGACCACCGCCGCCGGCAACCAGGTCGTGCGCTACCGCCTGCTCGGCTCCCGTCTGGTCGGGCCGGTGATCGTGGCCCGCGGGGTGCCGGCGGGCACGAATCACGACGGCGGACGGATCCGTTTCGGCCCGGATCGGCGCCTGTACATATCGACCGGGGAGACTCGGCAGGCGGGGCTGGCCCAGAGCCGCGCCTCGCTGGGCGGCAAGATCCTGCGCCTGAGCCCTGCCGCCTACCACGGCCGCGTTGCGCAGCGCCCGCAGATCTTCTCGCTGGGCCACCGCAATCCGCAGGGGTTCGACTGGCAGCCGGGCACCGGCACGCTGGTGGCCACCGAGCACGGCCCCGACGGCAACGACGAGATCAATGTGCTGCGCTTCGGCGGCAACTACGGCTGGCCGATCGTTATGGGCAGCGCCAACCGGCGCGGCCTCATCGGGCCGACCGTGCTCTACGCGGAGACGATGGCCCCGTCAGGAGCGACCTTCGTCCACCTCCCCGGCTCGGCGTGGACCGGCGACTTCCTGGTCGGCTGCCTGAGGGGGGAGCAGATCCGCCGGGTGCGGTTGCGCGGCGGCCGCGCGGTCATCAACCAGCCGCTGTTCGCCGGCCGCTACGGGCGCATCCGAACGGTGGTCGAGGGCCCCGACGGCGCCCTCTACGCGCTGACCAACAACCGCGACGGACGGGGAAATCCGCAGCCCGGCGACGACCGCGTGCTGCGGATCATCCCTCCGGCCGGCTAGCCCGGACGCGGCTCGCGCCTACAGGCGCAGCGACAGGGCGCCCGCCGCGAGCAGGACCACCGCGGCCGACAGCGCCCGCAGCGCCCCGTCCAGCGGCGCGGCCAGCCGCTCGGCGGACAGCGCGACCGAGCGGCCGTCCGCCAGCGCCTGGGTTCCGGTCACCGCGACCGTCCGCCGGCGCAGCTCTCGCACCGGCGTGCTCAGGCGCCGCTGGGCCAGGCTGAGCGCGAAGCAGGCGGCCGTCATCAACACGCCGGCGGCCCGCAGCGACAGCGCGTTGGCCCAGTAGCTGGTGAAGGCCGGGAATGCGCCCCAGGCCGCCGCAAACCACAGGTCGCTGTGGAAGCGGCCGCCGAACAGCTCGAGGTTGTAGGCCAGCGCGATGAACGCCCCGGCCAGCACGAACGGGATCAAGGTCGGCGAGACGACGATCACGCCGGCCACGCCGATCGCCACCGCCCCGGCCAGCCCGCCGGCGGCCAGCGCGATCAGCGCCCGGTCGGACAGCCGCGTGCGCAGCGGTCGGCCGTTGAGCTCGTCCAGCGCGTGCGCCGCCACGCCGACGGCGAGAAAGAAGGCTGCGAGGGCGGCGAGCA
>Ga0126309_10000953_pt1 | contig 10004 bp, 9 predicted proteins | sample Plot56_FD_92541 | JGI IMG/M metagenome (GOLD analysis project Ga0126309, IMG submission 92541) | Serpentine soil microbial communities from UC McLaughlin Reserve, CA, USA - Plot56 | ecosystem: Environmental > Terrestrial > Soil > Grasslands | place: USA: UC McLaughlin Reserve, Lake County...
GTCCCGACGGTCACTGCGGATGAGGCGAGCGAGCCGAGAAGCGAGCGGGCCATGCGCCGCTTCGCCAGTCCCCGCAGCTCGGCGATCCGCTCGTCGTAGAGCCGGTCATACCTCTGGCGGAGGAAGCTCGCGAGGTTGAACGCGCGCACCTCCTTCGCTGAGTTCCGCCCCATGAGGACGTTCTGGAGGTAGCTCCGCTGCCGGTCGCTCGGGGTCATGCCGCGGCTGAAGTGGTAGAGGTCTCGCGTGTTCAAGGAGGCCACGATCCAGAGCGGGACGTAGCCGAAGAGCACGAAGGGGAGCAACAGCGGCTGAAGCGTGGCCAGCGCGGCGACCAGACCGACCGAGGCGACCGCAGCCCCGACCATCCCGAGCAGGCCGTTGACCATCTGCAGCGCGCGCAACTGGCCCTGCGCCCTTGCGCGCTGCAGCCGGTCGTAGAAGTCGGGCGACTCGAACGCCAGGAGGTCGATTCGCGTCGAGACGTCGAGCACGCGGTCAATGGCCTTGCGTCCGACCAGCTCGCCGAGCACCCGGCTCTGCTCGGACCGCACCGCCTGCGCCAGGTCGAGCGCAACCGTGATCGCCACCAGCGCGGCGAGCGGAAGAGCGAGCTCACCGAACTGGAGCTCGCCGCCCGCACCGAGAACCGCAGAGAGCACGGCCTTGCCGACGAAGAGCTGGACTGCCACGCCGACGGCCGCGACGAGCTGGAGCGCGGCGGTGAGCAGGAAGATGTTCCGCCCGGCCGACCAGACGAGCCGCAGCGAGTCCGCAAGGAGCTGCGGCAGGTCGCGCCAGGTTCCCTGCGACCCCTCGGGATGCATGACCTCCCACCACGTGCGCCCCCGACGCGGGCCGGTCGCTCCTTCGCGGACAGGGGTCTCGCGCCGCTTCGGCGCGGCACCGTCACCGTGGATGAAGACTCGGTCGATCTCTTAGTTGTACCGGCGCTGGGCCTCCTCGAGGCCGTCACGCGCGATCGTCTCGACCGCGTCCGCCGCCCCTTCGATCAGGGCATTCGCGTCGAGCTCCGGTTCGAACTCGTTGAGGACGTGGTCGGCGACGCTGCGCCGATCCCCCCGCCCCGGCCTGCCGACGCCGATCCGAAGTCGCAGGAAGTCCTTCGCCCCGAGCGCCTGCGCGATCGACCGCAGCCCGTTATGGCCGGCGAGCCCGCCGCCGAGCCGAGCCTGGAGGCGTCCAGGCTCGAGGTCGACGTCGTCATGGACCACCAGCAGGTCACCGGGCTCGACCTTGAAGAACTTCCTCGCGGCCCCGATCGACCGGCCCGACTCGTTCATGTACGTCTCCGGCTTGAGGAGCGCGAGCCGAAGATCGTCGAGCCGGGTCTCGGCGAGTTGGCCGGAGAACTTCCCGCGGAAGGAGCCGCCGTGGCGACGTGCCAGCTCGTCCACGACCAGCCAGCCGACGTTGTGTCGAGTACGTTCGTACTCGCGGCCCGGGTTCCCGAGCCCGGCGACGAGCAGATCCAGCGTCGAGGCGCGCTCCCCCCGACGGAGCAGACGCATGACCTAGCCTTCGGTGGTGCCGGGCTCGCCCGACTCGCCGGAGCCGGCATCCGCGTCCGGCTCGGCCTCGCCCTCGGCAGCGCCCTCCGGTGCTTCCTCGCCCTCGGCGAGCTCCGCGCCTTCCTCACCCTCCTCGAGCTCCTCTTCCTCGGGCTCGGGCTCGACGATCTCGGTCGGGACGGTCACGGTGGCGAGCACCGTCTCCTCGGGATCGTCGAGGAACGTCACGCCCTCCTGCTGAGCAACGTCTACCAGGCGGAGGGTGTCGCCGATGTGCATCTCCGAGATGTCGACCTCGATCCGATCCGGGATCTCCATCGGCAGCGCCTCGACGTTGATCTCGCGCGTGACCTGAGAGAGAACGCCGCCCTCTTTCGTTCCGGCGGACTCGCCGACGAGCTCGATCACTACCTGCGCTTGGATCGGCTCGTCGAGGCGGACCTCATGCAGATCGATGTGGGCGATGCGACCGCTGATCACGTCCTGCTGGTAGTCCTTGAGGATCGAGGCGTGCGTCGTCTTCTGGCCCTCCAGCACGACGTCGAGGATCGCGTGCAGGCCCGACGGGCCCGTGAGGACACGGCGGAGCTCACGCTCCGAGACGCAAAATGGATGGGGCGGATTGCCGCGCCCGTACAGGACACCCGGGACGAGACCCCGCTTCCGGAGCCGTCGCGTGTCCGCGGAGCCACGGGATTCGCGCTCCGCGACCTCGAGCCTGACTCGTTCACCTGCCACGGCGCGGGAGTGTAGCGGGAGGGCTTGGCGGAGCGTCGCTCGTCGCCTGGATACGACGCTCGGGGCGAGCGGCGTGGCCAGGCGGCATAGCCGGCGCTTCGCCAAGCCCTCCTAGCGGGGGCAACTGGGGCCCAATTTGGCCAGGGCTTCGCAGAGTCCGCGCTCGACCAGGTCGTACCACCAGTCAAGTTTCGGCGGGTGTCTCGTGGTTGCGATCGCCTCCACCGCGGCGAAGAGCGCCGCGGACTCGTCGAATGGTCCTTCGAAGGTCATCACGGTCCAGCTCTCCTCCCCAGGAAACGCAACGAAGACCGTGGAGATCTGGTCTCCGGCGTTCTCGAGGGCATCGAGGATCAGGTCGCCCGGGCCCTGCGGGAGAGCGACTCCCGCCCGAACCTCGCCGAGCTCGGCCAGGAACGGCGTCGAGTAAGGGATCAGGAGGTCGCTCGGCCCCGCCTGAACCGACGCATCGATCCTGGTGGGAAGAAGACCGAGCTCCCGCGGGTCGCGGAGTCCACTGGCGGGGGACGCGACAGCCGCGAGCGCGACAGCGGCGATCGCAGCGGCGGCGACTCTCGCGGGCAGGCGCCTGACCAACGACGAGGCCCCCACTCCGATCGCGGCAGCCCACAGCGGAAGGCCGTAGAAGAGGTGGCGCGGAGAGAGATCCGGCGCGCTGCCCGCGCGCAGGACGAGGAAGAGAACCGGCGGTACGACGACGGCTGCCGACACCGCGACGACGGCGGGCTCGCGACGCACCAGCACGGCCAGGCCGACGAAGGCCAGCACCGTGAACGCGAGGAACGGAACGCCGTCGCCGCCGGCGAACGCAGACAGTGCCGCGACGAGCTCGCCCCAGGCATGACCGGGCGAAGCCAGCGCATCGCCGCCCCCGGACGACACCTGAGCCCGATCGGCGAGCCTTGAGTCGGCCAGGAGGAATGGCAGCGCGGCGACCGCGATCAGCAGGACCGGGACCCCATCCCGAAGCGGCCGCCTTCGCCAGATGACGGCCGCCACGCCCAGCTCGACGAGCGCCGGGATCAATCCGTACGGATGCACGGCGGGCAACAGCCACGCCCCGACGGCCGCAACGATCACGGCCCGTCGAGTCCGCAGCTGCACGGCGCGCACGAAGAGATCGGCCGCGAGCGCCGCGACGAGGACGTAGAGCGCGTACATCCGCCCGAAGCTCCCGTACACGCCGAGCGTGGTGGACGACGCCACGATCGCCGCCGAAACGATTCCGGCGGAGCCGCCGCCAAGTCGTCGTGCCAGGTCGAAGCAGACCGGCACCGCGGCCAGGGCACAGGCAACGGAGAGCCAGCGGAGCGCTTCCGCGCTTGCGTCGATCCAGAAGACCGCGTGGGCCAACACGAAGTGGAGCGGTGCTCCGCCGCGGTCGAGGACGACGGTGTCGAGCACCTCGCCGAGCGGCCGCATCGCGATCAGGCCGGCGGTGGCCTCGTCCTCGTAGAGCGGCTTGTCCCCCACGTCGGGCGCCAGGCGATAGAGCAGCAGTCCACAAGCCGCGGCGACCGAGCCGGCAGCGAGGAACCGTTCTCTAGAAAAGCTGGTTCGCGCCGTGGAAGACCGCCGAGACGGACTCGTCGGCGAAGACGTTCATGATCGTGTCGGCCAGCAGGCCGGAAACCGGAAGTACGCGCATGTTCGCGGGTCGCTCGAGCGGGCTGAGGGCAACTGTGTCGGTGACGACGATCTCGGCGAGGTCGGAGTGCGACAGCTTCTCGAGTGCGTCCCCGACGAAGTGGCCGTGCGTGGCGAACACGTAGACCTCTTGCGCCCCGGCCTCCTTGAGTGCCTTGGCGCCGGCGAGCAGCGTCCCGCCGGTGAGGATCATGTCGTCGCCCATCAGAGCAGTCTTGCCGGAGACGTCACCGATGACCTCGGTGATAGAGGCCTGGTCGTGCGCCGGCCGGGTCTTGTTCATGATCGCGAGGTCGGCGTCGAGCATCTGCCCGAAGCGCCGTGCGAGCTTCGCGCGGCCGGCGTCCGGCGAAACCGACACGACGTTCTCGCCCGAGAGGCCCTTGTCCCTGAAGTACTGCGCAAAGAGCGGTAGTGCCGTCATGTGGTCGACCGGGATCGTGAAAAACCCCTGGATCTGGCCCGTATGGAGGTCCATCGTCAGTACGCGATCCACGCCTGCCGCCTTCTCGAGCGTGTCGGCCAGGAGCTTGGCGGTGATCGGCTCGCGAGGAGCCGACTTCTTGTCCTGTCGGGAGTACGGGAACCACGGCATCACGGCCGTGATGCGCTTCGCCGAGGCCAGCTTCGCCGCATTGATCATCACGAGCAGCTCCATCAGGTGTGCATTCACCTTCCCGACACCTGCGCACGACTGGACGATGAAGAGGTCGGCGCCGCGGATCGACTCCTCGTACTTGCAGTAGACCTCGCCGTTCGCGAACGTCTTCAGCTCGACCGGGCTGAGCTCCACGCCGAGCTTTCCGGCGATGTCGGCGGCGAGATCGGGGTGCGAGCGGCCCGAGACCAGCATCAGCCGCTTCTGCGGTCCGCGTTCGAGCCAGTGCTGCCGCTGGGGCTCGGCGTTGTCCGCCGGCGCCTCGAGGCCCGGCAACGGGGCGACCTCAGTCGTCGCCACTGTCGGCTCCACGCTTGGCGTATCCCTCCTTGTTCTCCTGCTGCGCGCGGGCAACGGCGAGCGCTCCGGGAGGGACGTCCCTCGTGAGGACCGATCCCGCCGCAACCCAAGCGCCGTCGCCAATCTCGATCGGAGCAACGAACGCATTCTGGACGCCGGTCCTGACGTTCCGGCCGATCGTCGTCCGATTCTTCGGGAGCCCGGGCTTGTGCGGGAAGTTCGCCGTGATGTTTCCGGCGCCCACATTGGTCCCCTCGCCGATGTCGGCGTCGCCGATGTAAGAGAGATGGGGCACCTTCGTGCCTTCGCCCACTCGCGAGTTCTTGATCTCCACGAACGTGCCCGCCTTCGCGCCCGCCTCGAGGACCGTGCCGGGGCGAAGGTAACAGAACGGGCCTACAGCCACACGCGGGCCGATTGCGGCGTCGACGGCGACGACGTGCGGCCCGACTTGCGCGCCCTCGCCGACCGTCGTCCGTCCTCGGAGGACCGTGAACGGGTCGATGACGGCGTCGGGCTCGATCTCCACGCTGGGGTCGATCCACGTGCTCGCCGGGTCGACGATCGTCACACCGGCGAGCATGTGTGCCTCGTTGATCCGGGCGCGAAGCGTCGCCGCCGCCGCGGCGAGCTCGACCCGGGTGTTCACGCCTTCGGGCTCGGACGGATCGCGCGCCTCGTGGGCGACCACGCGCTCTCCCGCCTCGACGAGCAGGCGGATTGCATCGGTCAAGTAGAGCTCTCTCTGCGCATTCGCCGGCTCGAGTCGTTCGAGCGCGGGCCAGAGGGCGGCCCCTCGAAAGACGTAGATGGAGGAGTTGAGCTCGTCGATCGCGAGCTCCTCAGGGCCGCCGTCGGTCGCCTCGACGATCGCCTGGATCGCGCCGTCCTCCCCGCGGAGGATCCGGCCGTAGCTCCCGGGATCCGCCCGGCGAAAGGTCAGCACCGTCGCGGCCGCCTCTTCCCGCCGGTGGGTCTCGAGCAAATGTTTCAGGGATTCAGGCGTCAGCAGAGGGGCGTCGCCGGAAAGGACGAGGAGGTCGCCGTCGTGCCCGCCGAGCGTCTCCCGTGCCGCGGCGAGAGCGTCACCAGTCCCGCGCGGTTCGGGCTGCACCGCGACATCGACGCCGTCGAACGCATCCTCGTAGTCCGGCGAGGCCACGACGACGAGGCGGGCGGGATCGAGCGCACGGCCGGCCTCGACCACCCAGTCGACCAGGCGGCGGCCGAGCAGCGGGTGGAGGTGCTTGGGGGTCGAGGAACGCATGCGCGTACCCATGCCCCCCGCGAGGACGACGGCTGCGAGTTCCGATCCGTTCACAGATGCGTTTCGTGCAATGGCTGGGGCGCCAGGATTCGAACCTGGGATCGCGGGACCAAAACCCGCTGCCTTACCACTTGGCTACGCCCCAAAAGAAGTTGCCGACAACACCAAATTCTACCGGCGCCCGCTGAAGAGCACGACCAGGGCGACAACGGCCAGGATCGCCACGGCCACGACGGCGACCGCCGTGACGACGAAGAGCAGGAGTGGCACTAGGGCGACGAGCGCCTGGGAGACCGCTGCGATCCAGAAGACGTCACGGGCCTGCGGTGATTGGATCCGCCGGCCGAGCCAGAGGTAGCCGACGATCACGAGGACGGCCACAAGGAGCGCACCCGGCCGGCTGACCGCTCCGAACACGAGCAGGATCGCCTCGGCGACCGCGATCCAGAACGCGATCCTCGTGCGGTGAGCGCGCAGCCAGCGTCCTGTTCGTGTTGTCCCGTGCTCGAGGACGGGCCCCTCGAGCTCAGGGCGGCCGAAGACCATCGCGGCCGGACGCTACCACGCAGGCCCTGCGATCCAGACCTCCCCGTACGAGCTGAGCGCGGCGCGCGCCGTGGCCGCCTTCTCCTCCTCGGCGAACAGGCCGTAGACCGCGGGGCCTGCACCGGTCACGTCGGCCCGGAAAGCGCCTCGCTCCAAAAGCTCGCCGGCGAGCGGAGAGGAGGCGAGATCGTTCGGCGGGAGCGCAGCGAGATCGCCGCGGATCAGAGCCTCGTGCAGCGCGGCCCTGCGTTCCTCGAACCCGAGCTCTCCTTCGCGCCGGTCGAAGGCCTTGTACACGCCGGCGGTCGATTCCTTTTGTTCTCCGCTCGGATCCACAACGACGATCCAGTAGTCCTGCGGGAGGTCGAGGAGGGTCAGTTCCGTCCCGTCCCCCTCGCCGAGCTGTGGCCCGGAGGTCAGGAAGAACGGCACGTCGGCGCCGAGCTCTGCAGCAATCTCGTGGAGATCGACGTACGTGAGCGGCTCGTCGAGCGCGGCGTTCGCGAGCTTCAGTGCCGCAGCGGCGTCGGAGCTCCCCCCGCCGAGGCCGGCCGCCACGGGAATGTTCTTCTCGATCGTGACCCTCCAGCGCGGCACGGCGGGAATTCGATGGGCGAAGCTCTCCAGCGCGCTCGTCACGAGCTTGTCCTCGGGAAAGCCCTCGATCTGAAGCTCCGGCGCGGGCTCGAGCGCGAGGGTGTCGGCCAGGGTGATGCGCTGGAGCACGGTTGCGACCTCGTGCTTCCCGTCGCGACGCTTCGGCCCCACCACGAGGGCGAGGTTGAGCTTGGCCGGCGCGAGGAGGCGGCTCACCGAAGGGCCGTGGCAAGCTGGACGAACTCCGGCGGCGACAGCTCCTCGGCTCGGGTTGTCGGCGGCCGATCGAGCTTGCTCAACGCAGCTTCCCCCCGCACGCGGTCGACCAGGCCGGCGAGCTCGAGGGAGTTCGGCAGCCGCTTTCGGCGATGTGCGAACGACGCCTCCACGAGTCGCTTGAGCTCCGGCCAGGGGATGGGCGGCGCTGTGTCGCGACGCCGAAAGGCAACGAGCGCGGAGTCGACATTCGGCCGCGGCCGGAAGACCTCGCGGGACACGGCATGGGATCCCGTCCGCTCCGCCGCGAGTTGGATCAGGACGGACACCGCGCCATATGCCTTCGTCCCCGGAGAGGCGAAGAAGCGCTCCGCAACCTCTCGCTGAACCATCACACACCAGAAGATCACTGTCGGAAGGTGCTCGAGGCTCTCGACAACGATTGGTGTAGCCACGTTGTAGGGGAGGTTCGCGACCAGCTTCGAGGGCGGAGGGTCGAGCGCGCCCAGGTCGAGCTCGAGCGCGTCCGCAAAGTGAAGCTGGACGTGTCCGGATCCGCCGAAGCGCTCCTCTAGATGCGGCTCCAGTCGGTGGTCGAGCTCGACGGCGTGGACCAGGCCGACATGCTCAGCGAGAAACGCGGTCAGCACGCCGTGTCCAGGCCCGATTTCGAGGACGACGTCGTCCGGGCCAAGCTCGGCGAGCCGCCCGATCACGCGGACGATGTTCTCGTCGACGAGGAAGTGCTGCCCCAGCTCCTTGCTGGGCGCGGGAAGCCGGTTCACGGCAGGGAGAAGGCGGCCGTCGCGTTCCGGTCGAGCTGAGCCGAGAGCTCGTCTGCATCCTCTTCTCTGGCCTCGGCCAGCGCCGCAACGGTGAAGGTGACGTTTGCCGGCTCGTTCGGGCGCCCACGCCGGGGTTGTGGCGCGAGGTACGGAGAGTCGGTCTCGGCAAGCAGCCGGTCGGGCGGGATCACCCGCGCCGCGGCCCTGAGCTCGTCGGCGTTCGGGTAGGTCACGTTTCCGGCGAAGGAGACGTAGTACCCACGGTCGAGCGCCGGCTGGAGGAGGCTCGGCGAGGAGAAGCAGTGGAGGACAACGGTTCCGTCGAAGTCGACGAGCGCGCGGGTCACGTCTTCCTCAGCGGCACGGCAGTGAATCACGACGGGCCTGGCGAGCTCCTCGGCGAGCGCCAGGTGGGCCTGGAACAGCTGGCGCTGCGCGTCGTGGGGCGCGTAGTCGCGGTAATAGTCGAGGCCGGTCTCCCCGACCGCTACGGGGTCGAGGTCCCGGAGATCCTCGAGCCGGGTCGGATCGGCTTCACCGGCCCGATGCGGGTGGATCCCGAGGATCGGGAAGACGCCGTCCTCCGCAGCGCAAAAGCTGACCACCTGGGTCCACGACTCGGGCCAGGCGCCGACCTCCAGGATCCGGTCGACCCCCGCCTCGCGGGCGCGGCCGACCAGCTCCTCGGCTGGATCCGCGCACGCATGCAGGTGCGCGTGTGTGTCGATCACGCAGCCGCGGCGGGAGCTTCGATGCGCGGAAAGAGGGGTGGAGCGGGCTCGATGCCCTTCCCTTCCACGGTCAGACCCAGGGCGACCCGGGACCAGTCGAAGTCCTCCGGCTGTCCGAGCGCGCGCAGGATCTGCGGCGTCGTCTCCGGTAGATACGCGTGAAGCGCGACGGCGACGACGCGTAGCCCGTCCGCGAGTGCATAGAGGACTCGGTCGAGCTCGTCCGCGTTCGCCTCGTCCTTCGCCAGCTCCCATGGCTTCGTGTCGGTCACGAATTTATTCAGGCTCCGTACGGCCTCCCAGATCAGATCGAGCGCGCCCGTGAGATCGAAGTCGTCGAGCTTCTGTGGAACTTCGGTCGCGAGCCGCTCGAGAGCGGCTTGGTCGCGGTGCGCCGGAGCGAGCGGGATCCGCCCGTCGCGGTACTTGGCCAGCATCGCCGTCGTCCGCGAGAGGAGGTTCCCGAGGTCGTTGCCGAGCTCGCGCTCGTAGCGCTCGTGGAGCGTGTCGATCGAGACGGATCCGTCCTGGCCGAACTGCACCGACCTAGTCGCCCAGTAGCGGACGGCGTCCGACGCGTAGACGTTCACCAGGCCGAGCGGATCGATGACGTTGCCCAGCGACTTGGAGATCTTCCGGTCGTCCAGGGTCAGGTAGCCGTGGACGAAGATCCGGCGCGGCACCTCGTACCCGGCCGAGAGGAGCAGGGCCGGCCAGTAGACGCAGTGGAAGCGAAGGATGTCCTTGGCGATCAGGTGCCGGGCGTGCGGCCAGTAGCTGTCGCGCAGATCCTCGCCGGGACGGGCGTAGGTCAGCGCGCTCAGGTAGTTGATCAGCGCGTCGACCCAGACGTACACGACCTGCTCCGGATCCCAGGGCACGGGCACGCCCCAGGGCTGGCCCGCCCTGCTCAGGCTGAAGTCCTGGAGCCCGCCTTCGATGAAGCTGCGCGCCTCGTTGCGGCGA
>Ga0126309_10000954_pt1 | contig 10001 bp, 11 predicted proteins | sample Plot56_FD_92541 | JGI IMG/M metagenome (GOLD analysis project Ga0126309, IMG submission 92541) | Serpentine soil microbial communities from UC McLaughlin Reserve, CA, USA - Plot56 | ecosystem: Environmental > Terrestrial > Soil > Grasslands | place: USA: UC McLaughlin Reserve, Lake County...
AGCGCTCGTCTTCCCTGCCGATTGTGTCGCCATATCCGGAGGCGTCGGGATCCTCAGTACCAGGTGGGGGCGCGTCGAGCGAGAGGGAGTCGTAGGCGAGCGCCGCCTCGAACGCTTCGAGCACCTGTTCCTCGGTCAGCTCGATGGCCCCACCCACCTCGATAGGCGAGGGAGAGCGCCCGAGCTCCTCGGACAGGCGGTTTACGGTCGACTGGACGGCGACCGTCCGCTCCTGCATCCCGCGCGGCACGTGCACGGCCCAGCCGAAGTCACGGAAGTAGCGCTTGAGCTCGCCGACCATGGTCGGGACCGCGTAGCTCGAGAACGCCGTCGTGCGCGCCGGGTCGAAGCGGTCGATCGCCTTGACGAGCCCCACGCTCGCGACCTGCACGAGGTCCTCGAACGGTTCGGTCCCGCGTTGGTAGCGGCGGGCAATGTGGCGAACCAGCGGCATGAAGCGCTCCACGAGCTCGGCACGGGCTCGATCGTCGTCCTCCTCGTGGTAACGCAGGAGGAGCCGGCGGTCTTCTCGTGCCGCCTGCTTTCCCCCAGGGAGCCCTGAGGTCGATCCGGAGATAGATGCGGCGGACATATTCGTCCTTTTCTGTAAACGTCCCTACTGAGGCTGGTGGTCGATCTATGGCGGTTCCTACCTAGAATCGCCTATCGACCAGACATCGCATCCGCAATATACATGCGTACCTGCCCGAGGGGTCGCGGTAGACTCGGGGCATGCCGATGAAGGTCACTACGCTTCGCCTCACCGAGCGCTTGTGGCGTCTGCTCGAGCGCCAGGCACGCGAGGAGGGAACGAGCGCCTCTCAGCTCGTCCGCGAGGGCGCCATGATGCGCCTGGGGTACGCACTCGGCAAGCTTGACCGTGAGGCGTCCGAACCGTCGCCGTCTCTGAACACCGGGCCCCTCGGCGAGTTCAGCTCGGCGGCTGAGGAAGTCCTCGACTTCCTACACGGGCGCCTTGGGTTCTCTCTGTGGCTTATCGCCCGAGTTGAGGACGATCGCTGGGTCATCGACCAGGCGCGCGACGAGGGTTACGGGGTATCGGTCGGCGACTCCTTTCCCTTCTCGGACACCTACTGCGCCCGGATGGTCGAGGGCCTCGGTCCTCACTTTGCCGCCGAGGCAAGCGCGGTTCCGTGTTATGCGGACGCGGGGATAGGCAAGGAACTTCCGATCGCGTCGTATATCGGGGTGCCCCTACGTCGCGAAGACGGATCCCTCTTCGGAACGCTGTGCGCGATCGACCCGTCTCCTCAGCCGCCGAGTGTCGGTCGCGAACTGCCGCTCGTGGAGCTCGGAGGACGCATGCTTAGCTCGCTACTCGAAGGTGACGCGGCGGATCGGCGCAACTGAATCTAGGCGCTTCGAGGTAGCTCAGCCGCCGCACGACGGTAACACGTGTGCATCCGAGGCGTATTGCTGTTGCGCTATACTGACTAAGCGAGAGTCGCTTGTACGCTAGGGCTCCCGCTCGAAGCGGCGAGTCACGAAAACGGTGACCGCCGCGGTGGCGACCAACCCCCGGCGTCACTGGTACCTCTGGCCGCTGGCTCCCTCCCCTCGAGCGGCCGGCACTGCCTTGCCCGCTCTCGGGAGGCGAACACGGGTCCTACTGGACCTGGTAAGGCACTTGCGCTTAGGGCTCGGGTGCTCGCGCGGCTAGCGACCCTGGCCACGCGGTCCCGCGTGCCCTTATGACGGCCTCGGAAACTCACGTGTGGCGCGCGGCCGCGGGTACGGATTCGTGTGACCGGAGGCGTGCTGCGAACCTACAATCCATGAGCGGACCTGACCCGCCCCGGACACCGATCACGCCTGCCGGTGCGGCGGCGCTCCAGGCCGAGATCGACGAGCTCGAGGGAACGCGCCGCCGCGAGATAGCTGGTCGCATCAGAGCGGCACGCGAATTGGGCGACCTCAAGGAGAACTCCGAGTACCACATAGCAAAGAACGACCAGGCCCACCTCGAGACCCGGATCAAGCGGTTGCGCACGCGCTTGGCTGACGCGGTGGTTCTCGACTCGAGCACAGATAACGAGACGTTCTCCTTCGGCCGCACGGCTGAAATCATCGACGAGGCGAGCGGGCACGTGCACCGCTTCACCCTGGTCGGCTCGACGGAGGCGGATCTCGCTCAGGGACGACTGTCGATCGAGTCGCCGATCGGTACCGCCCTGATGGATCGTCGAGTCGGCGAGGCGGTCATGATCGACACACCGCGAAGCGCCCGGCGGCTTCGGATCAAGCGACTCCTCGATTAAGCACGACGGCCAGCGCGCGAGCTTACTGGCCCGTGGACCCGTCGTCGGTAGTCGAGGTGAATTCGCTCGTCTCGAGTGACCAGATCGCGGTGCGACCCCGCACGAAGGTCGAGTGTGGGGGCGTCTCGAGGGCGTTCGTCCACCACGGAGACCGCTTCTACCGCGCCGACATCACCGGAGTAACGGTCGAGGCGTTTTAGCCGAATCTCGGCTTGCGCAGTAGACGATGCCGGGACGAGCACGAGACACCGCGAACTTCCGAAGGGCTGCACGCGCCCGCGCTACTTCTATGGCACACACGCACCCCCGGGGTAAGTCGACGGTACCTCTGGATCTGAAATGGTACGCGCTCGGTAGGTCTCCCATCCGCGGGCGGTGAGCCGCACCCCGACGCGGGTCGGCGTCTCGACCTCCTCAACCGGAGGTAGGCACGCGTACTCAGGACGGGTCCAGTCGGTCCATGCCCAGGTAGTGGGCTAGGTCGCCGCTCCGGCGTGGCGGCGCCCCATTGGGGCCGCCCGTGCCGCCGTCGCCGCGAAGAAGAGGACGATGAGGGCGTTTACAGGGTGCAATGCCCCGATGAGCGGGACCATCTCCGATAGGCGCACAAGGAGGATTTGAAGGACGAGGACGCCGAGTAGCCCGGCCGACCAAACGAGCGCGTCGCGCCGACCAACGGCGGCGAGCACCACGGAGACCAGTGCAAGCAGCGTCATCAGGTACCCGCCGAGAACGTGCAACGGGAAGCCTGGCTCCTCAGCACGCGCGAGCGTGGCGACCCCGATCCATAGGAATTGGAGCACTCCGAGCGCGAGAATGAGATAGCAGAGGAACTGATGGGTGCGGCGCATTGGCCTCCTTTTCGAGTCGACTCGGGCGCCGGGGTCGGCGCGGTTGTCAAGCTAGCCGCCGCGTCGGGCGACGGGGCCGCATGCGGCGCTGGGGGAGATCACCGAGCGGAAGGCCATCGCCAACCAAGGGCAACCGGGCGTCAAGGTCGAGGGCTCGAACGGCAACGCCGCTTAGTCGTACTACGGAGCGACAAGTCCGGCGAGCGGCTCCTTCCGCATTAGCGTGAGCAACGGCGACTGCTGCCCCGCTGCCAGCCTGACACCCGTGGTTGCGGCCACGACGATCGGCCTGCGGCTTCGCCGGCGCAAGGCATGGACGGGTATGAGTGCAACCATGCGGGCTGAAGACCGCGTGTAAGGAGCCCCATGTCTGTGATCGACGACCTCATCGAGGCAAACCGCCACTTCGCCGATGCCGCTGGGAAGATCGAGAACCCGGCCCTACCACCCCGACAGGGCCTCGCCATCTTGACGTGCATGGATGCGCGCATAGTCCCCGCTCGCATCTTCGGGCTCGAAGAGGGTGATGCGCACGTAATCCGCAACGCTGGCGGACTCGCGCGCGAGGGCCTGCGGTCGCTCGTGATCTCCCAGCGCCTGCTCGGTACGACCGCCATCGCCGTCGTCCATCACACCGACTGCGGAATGCTTACCTTCAAGAATGAGGATGTCTACGCCAAGGTCGAGGAGGACCTCGGTGCCGACGCGAGCGATATCGATTTCATGCCATTCGGCGACCTCGAGCAGAGCGTGCGCGACGACGTCGAGTCCCTGAGGCGGTCCCCCATGATCGCCGAGGAAACCGAGATCAGGGGGTTCGTCTACGACGTCGAGACTAGGCTGTTAGCAGAGGTCGCGTAGACGCCGGACAGCTCGTCCTCAGACAGGCCTCCCGCGCCGAACGGCCACCGGCGGGGCGCTCACGTCCGAGTGCGACGCCGAGTGGCAAGAACCGCACCGCCGTGCGGTTCGAGTATGAGTCGCGCGACCCGAGCGGGCAGTGGTGGCGTAGTCACGGGAACGAGCTGTCGGAGCTCGACGACCGGGGCCTCATGTGGCGACGTGAGGCGAGCATCAACGATTACCCGATCGATGGGTCAGAGCGGAGGCTTGGAGCATCAGGGGCGGCTGCGGCAAAGCGCCGAGGCTCCCGTAGATTGCTGCACGCGGCCCGCAGCAATCACCGCTCCGCCACCCCGAAATCGAAGGTCCGCCGCAGGTCGGGCGGCGATCGCAGCAGGCCGAACCTCACGGCGAAGCGCCCCCAGGCTTCCAGTCCCGCTCGGTCGAGTGCGAGGGGCGGACTGAGCGCCGGGCGGGTCGCCTCGAACTCGGCGCCCTCGAGCCGGCTATCTCCGCCGCTTGCGCGGTTGATGGCCGAGAGAACAGGCGCAGGTGTACGCAAGCCGTAGTCCGTCCCCGCCCGCAATGCCGCGACTAGGGCAGCGACCCGCGGTCGCTCGCTGGCGAGCGACTGACGTCGAACGGCGAGGATTAGCTCCGGATACCGGAGGTGCGCATAGTCGACAAGGCGGAACTCATGCGTCGCTACCCCGCGGCGGCGCAGGGCGACGCCCTCAGCGTTCCAGAAGGCCGTGGCGGCAGCGACCCGCCCGCTCGCAAGGGCGGGCACGGCCGAGAAGCCGATCGTGGTGCGACGCACCTTCGCAGGGTCGCCGCGGTCGGCCCTCATCACCGCCCGCAGAACGGCGTCGTCTGATGGCAGACCCGCCACTCCGACGCGGCGTCCCTCGAGCTTGCGCGGGCGGCGCACACGCTCCCGCGCAATCACCGCGGCCAGCGGCTCCTGAACGAGTCCCCCCACTCCGACGACGTCTGCCCGGCGCTCCGCCGCTAGCCCGAGGTCGTGGATGTCGACGATCGCGGCGTCGGCGCGTCGCGAGGTCAAGAGCTTGAGTGAGTCGGTGGAGGTGGAGGGCGAGATCGGCCGAATACGGAGGCCCCGCACTCGATCAGCCCCGCTTAGCACGGCGCCGTAGACCCCCAGGTGGTTGGGGTTCGGCTGGAAGTCGAGCGCCAGGGCGAGCGGCCGCCCGGTGTTCGCCGCCCGGCCCGTCTCCGACCCCTGGCCACAGCCACCCAGCGCGCACGCGGCGAGCGCGACGAGCCCGGTTGCTGCGACGACCCACTTTCGATTCCGGGGTCCTACCCTCAGGTCTCGTCCTCTCGCAGATGGCCTCGAACTCGCCCAACGGCCAGTGGAGGAGTCTCTGAGCGTGTCACCTGGCGACTCCTCACGCTGCGCGTGCTCGCCATAGCCCGACGGCCACTAGGGCTCCGAGCGGCGCACGTGAGCCGAAGGAAAGTCCCGACCGGATCCGTGTCTGACACCGTCGGCCTACGACGCAGCTACCCGAAAGTCGTATCGAGAGGCGATGCGTCCAATCTCCTCGGGCGCGGCTGCCCGCCCCGAGCGAACGCCGCGCCGAGGTCCCGCATGTAGTTCTCCCAGCCGGATGGCGTGTTGAAGTTGAGGAAGCGGACGACATCCTCGCTTCGGTTTGCGAAGGTGTGGACCGTCCCGGGTGGGATGCAGGCAAAAGATCCCGCAGCGAGCTCCTCCTCTCGGTCCTCAAGACGGAACGTGAGGGTCCCCTCTAGGACGTAGAACATGTCGTGGAGGCGCTCGTGGATATGGGGCGGGGGACCGGGATAGCCGGGTTCGAGCGAGACCTCCCCAAGGTACAGGCTGGCGGCAGTCGCCGAGGCGTCCGCTTTGATGCTCACTGATGAGGCTCCGCCCGCCTGGATCAGCTCGCCTTGCCCGGGTCGGTGGAGGACTGGTCGCGACACTCGCACGAGACTATCGAGCGGCTGGTGTAAGCAGAGACCGGTGTCACTCGCAGATTGCCGCGAGAGAACGGGTGTGAGTGTCCTTTCGGCGCAGACCGAGTCGCGCATCGCCTTTCACCCCCGATGGCCTCGAGACACGCCACCAATCGACTCCCGTCGAGACCCAGTCAGTGGAGGGGACGCCGGCGGCGTCGAGCGCGTCGACGAGCTGGGCACGCGGTCGGCCTGGCGACGAGCGCAGTCGGGTGGCCCCTGAGGCGCCGGGGAGACGGGGAGCGGCGCGCTCGTGGCTAGAACGACCGCAGCCGCGAGCAGAGCGCGCCATTGGTGACGAGCCGCCGCGACGGAGTGGCCGGGGATAACGCCCGGGCGCGGCCGCAGGGCGCAAAGAGAACCCATCTCATCATGGGAAGCCCCCGACGCCGGTTCACTCTCCCCCTTCCCCCGCGGTCTCCCTCGAGCACGATCTGGGAGGGCGGATTCGAACCGCCGACCTCCTGCTCCCAAAGCAATAGGCAGAGTCGCCGCGATCCCGCTTACTTAGCGGTCTAGAGCGGGATCACGGCGCTCTGAGCCTCAATGCGATCACCCGCGATATGGCCCGATTCGGGCGGTCTGGGCACTAGAACCGCGGTTGTGCCCAATCGGCGCGGTGCCATCGGGCACGCTGACCAGGAACTCATCGACCACGACCGCAGCGAGGGCCCCGCCTCCGCAGGCCCGCGCCACGTCCGCCCCCTTTAACGACCTACTCGTCCCAGGCCTGAAGTCCGACCTGACGGGCGATCTTCCCGTCGCGCAGGTCGCAGACCATGGCCGAGAAGACGAGATTCCCGTCCGGGTACTCGCATCTCTCCGTGTACGCGAAGCGATCGTCGCCGATGACCTCGTCGCCGATCATGTGGGTCATCTCGCGGTCGCAGACGTCCCGCACCATCGGCTCGATGTTCTGCTTGCCCTCGAGCTTCATCGGCGACGAGGGCGGGCTTCGCTTGTCGTACTCGATCATGACTGCATCGTCGGCGTAGAGGTCGAGCATCCCGTCGGCGTTCCGCGACTCGATCGCCTGTTTCAGCGACTCGAAGGTGCTCTGTGCCGGTGTCATCTTCACCCCCTTTCTCGAGGACCGACTGTCGCGAGCACACTATGCCTTCCTGTCGCGCCTGTCGAGGGCCTAACCCAGAGCGTCCAACTAGGAAAGGCGGAAGAGGTCGACCTTACTCGTCACCGTCACGCCCGTGGTTCTCCCCGCGCCGCTCAAGCCCGTGGCGACGCTTCATCTCCTCAACTCTTCGGACCGGCTCCGGAACCGACTCCTCGCGCGGCTCCTCGGGTTGGACACTTCCGTCTCCCTGGAGGGGCTCCGGGACCGACTCCTCGCGCGGCTCCTCAGCCTGCGGTCTTCCGTCTCCCTCGAGGAGCTCCCGCAGACCCAGCTGCCACTCCCGCAGATCCAGCTCCTGGTGCAGTCGCTTTCGGTCACGCCTCATCGACCACCAGAGGAGGAAGAGAACAAGGACTCCGACCAAGGCCGCTAGGCCAACCAGCGATCCGGCACTTTGGATCAGCTCATCCATCGCCCCCCGTGAGTGTCCCAAGGACTGCAAGGCACGCTCGATGCCGGCAGGCCGCTGAAAGGCACGCTGAGGCTCCCCTCAGCACTGCTCCGCTCGCCGTATGGCTGGCTGACCCCGCGCTAAGCCCCGCGCACCGTGACCGTGCCCGTCATGCCCTGCGCCTCATGATCGCCGACGGGGCAGTACCACTTGTACTTGCCGGGCTTGTTCAGGTTGGCCATGAGCGTCGCGGACTTCCCGGCCTGAATCTCGTTGGTCTTGACCTCGCCGGTCGGTCCCTCGATCTCAAGGGCGTGGACCACCCGACCGGCGTTTTGCACCTTGAACTCGACGGCTCCCGGCTTGTGGACCGTCACGTTCTTCGGGTCGATCTTCATCTCAGTTTCCCGCACGTTGATCGTCGCCACCGGTGGTCCCTGCGGGGTGTTGGGGTTCTTGCCCAGACAGCCCGCGAACGCGGTCGCGACCGCAAGTGCTCCGAGGCTGGCCATCGCTCGGTGTCGAGTCATGCGTTGACCTCCCGCTCGCGGTTCCTCAAGTACTGGTTCGGCTCGAAAGAGCCTAGGCGGGGGGCGTCTAGATCGCAAGGGCGAGACGGCTCGCTCACCACTCGGGCGAGGCGCCGCTGTCGAATCACCCAACAAAAAAGCATGCCTGATCAAGTGAACATTACGAAGATCCCGCGCAAGATCCGCGAGTGGCGCAAGCTCAGTGATCAGGCGACGACCACGAAGGTCGAGATCGCACGCATCGAGACGCTGGACGCCGGTGCCCGCGCCAGCGATGCGAGCGCGCAATTGGCACCGTGCCCGCCAGGAGCTCTAGGCGGCGAGTGGGTGCCGAGGCGACGACACCCACCCCGGCTCACCTGGGGTCAGGATCGCTCGTCTCGGCGTGGTCGCCGTCGGCGACCGCCGACGAGGTTTTCCATGCCCTTCTTCGCGCGGTCGATTCCGCGCTTCGTCCCTCCACTCCCGCGGTCGACCTTGCCTTCGTCACGTAGGCGGTCACTGCCGGTCACTGCCCCACCGGCCTCCTTGAGCCTGCCCTTCGCCTTGTCGCCTTCTCCTGCCATGGGGCGCCTCCCTCTCTCGCTCCCTTGGTCTTTACCTACTCCTCAAGACGCGAGAGCAAGGGGAAGGTCGGACGCGGTCGAGGGCTGGTCGACCTGGTGCAGGCGGGGGGTTCAGGGGGGCTCCGCAATCACGGGAGCGTCGCTACCGCTCCACCACTCTCAACGTCTGCACAAAAACGTCGCGACCGGTTCAAACGAGTTTTCGAGCTTCAATCCCTTGCCTGTCGACCGGATCGCGGCTAAGGGAAGCCAGGTGCCGCCCCTACCCCTGCCAGAGGACGGCACCCGAGCGCGTGTGTCTTCGGCTCCCGAGCGGCCACGATACCGAGACGGCGAGTAGGGAGACGCGCTCCGCGAACGGTTTCCCGCATTTTCCGAACTTTGTAGGCCGAGTTACTTCCAACCTATTACCGTCTACAGCGTTGCGCCGCCACAGCGCGCGCGCCGTCAACGGAGGCGGTCGTGATAAGAGCAGGGCGAGGGCCGTCAGGGAGTTTTTCTACCCCCAGCTCCCTATGGACTCGGACCTTGTTTCCCCTGCCAAAGGTCCGGGGTCAGGCGGCCCTCAAACTTCTAGAGCGGCGAAAGATGAGTAGGGCGTGCGCTCTCTGCGGCACCTCGCTTGCCGGCCACCGCGCCGACGCCCGAGGCTTTGGACTAGTCGAAGCGCCGCTCGCGCTCGACGACCCGCTCGCCGCGTTCCCGCTCAGGCAGACGCTCGCGCTCAGGCAGACGCTCGCGCTCAAGCACTGGTTCCGTCTCAGCGACCCGTCTGCGTTCGCGCAACGGTCGGCCAAGATGAACTGCCACAGCAGCGCAAGGAGCAACGCTATGACCCCGACTATCAAGAGCACGACGCCCGCCGTTTGGACCGAAAATCCGGAGCTCTCGGTGTCCTCAGTCACCGCAAAGGCCAAGACGGCACCAATCGCGATGAGGAAGATCGAGGTCCCGATGTAGGGCACGGAAAACGAGTGCCCGAAGATCGGTCAGTTGAAACGGGTGCTCACCTCCAGCGCGCTGGCGCGTGCGGGATAGCCTCTCTTCGGCTGGCTCAGAACCCCGAGGCAACGACGAAGGGTCGAGAATGAAGCTGGCGCTGACCGGCCTCTTGTCCCTCCTCGCCTGTGTGGTGAGCGCCTTGGCCGCGGTCCTCTTCCAAGAGCGAGGAGCGCTCGGGATTGTGTTCGTCATTGCGCTCGCGCTGATCGTCGGCTGGACGTTAGGCGCCGCGTTTGAGGGCATATGGCGAGACGCCCCCGCCGAGGCGCCCGGCGACCGAGCGGCGGGGACTGGCGGCGAGTCGTGTGGCGCAGGGGGCGCCGGGTCCTCCGCCTCGGGACCCTGCGGGCAGCACGCGGCGGCGGGCGGCGCACCCGCGCCCTACCCGCCGGCGGGTGCCGGG
>Ga0126309_10000955_pt1 | contig 9998 bp, 8 predicted proteins | sample Plot56_FD_92541 | JGI IMG/M metagenome (GOLD analysis project Ga0126309, IMG submission 92541) | Serpentine soil microbial communities from UC McLaughlin Reserve, CA, USA - Plot56 | ecosystem: Environmental > Terrestrial > Soil > Grasslands | place: USA: UC McLaughlin Reserve, Lake County...
GGTTTTAGGTGTGCGTGTGGCGATGTCTGTAGTTTCAATCCACGCCCCCGCACGGAGGGCGACGGAAGGCGAGCTGGTAGCGCTGGCCGGGCGTGAAGTTTCAATCCACGCCCCCGCACGGAGGGCGACCGCATCCCAACAAGTCTATTCTATTCAGTCGGTTTCGGCGCCTTTGGCGCGAACCGGCGGGCCAGAGATGGCTGGATGGCAGGACGGCGCCGGTTTCACCGTTCTGGAATCTTTGGCATCAGCGGTTTACCAGGGCCGCGAACCTCTCGGGGGTGGGCTTTGGGCAATCCTGGTTCGCGGCGGGGCGAGCGCGCTCCGGCGCGGCCAGTGACAGGCCGCCGGCCGTGCCGAGCTCTCAGACGAGCAAGGGCTCCTCGAGATCCGGCACCCCCTTCGCCCCATAGTGCTCGATTTTCCCTTTCCAGCTCGCGCCGAGGTAATAGACGCGAAGACTGTCTTCCTTCTCGTCGATGGTCTGCAACAGGCGGAGGCGGAGTTGCGTCCATTGGGTCGGATCGACAACGCACTCGAAAACCGAATTCTGTACCCGCTGCCCGAAGTCGAGACAGGTCTTCGCCACCCGGCGCAGCCGTCGCCGGCCGGCTTTCGTGGTGGTGGCGACGTCATAGCTGACGAGGACCATCATGGCGCCTTACCTCACTTCCAGAAGAATGGGGGATAGCCGTCCAGATCGCCCCGGAGATGACGGGCGAGGAGGGCTGCCTGGAGATGAGGAAGGAGCCCGACGGTCGTCTTCTCTCCAAGAAAGGGATGAGAGATCTCTTCCTGTTTCCTTTTCTGATAAGCCGTGAGGACGGTCTTGCGCGCCTCGCTCTCCAAGACGACACCACCCGTTTCCTTCCGCTCGAAGTCCGTCGGGCGGATCTGTTGCAGGTTGATGAGGGACAGGGCGAGCCGGTCCGCGAGGAAAGCGCGCAGCTCTTCCATCAGATCGAGGGCGAGGCTGGGCCGGCCGGGCCGGTCCCGGTGCAGGAAGCCGACTGCCGGGTCGAGGCCCACGGCTTCCAGCGCCGCGACGACGTCATGACAGAGAAGCGTATAGAGAAAGCTGAGGAGGGCGTTGAGGTTGTCGAGCGGTGGCCGGCGGCTTCGCTCGCGAAAGAAGAAGGAATCCTTCTGCTGGGTCACGAGGTGGTCGAATGCCTCGAAGTAGGCGCGGGCGGAGGCGCCTTCGAGACCGCGGACCGCATCCAGAGGCATGCCTTCCGGCAGGCTGGAGAGATGTTGGGCCAGGGTGGCCGCGGCGGTCCGCAATCTATCGCTTCCGATGGCCTGGGGCCGGTCGCGCAAGGCGCGCAGGAGGACGGTCCGGCTGTTGGCGACCTTCGCGACGACGATGCACCGGGCGAGGGAGGCGGAGGAGATCGGGTCATCGGCCCGGCGGTACTGCTCGCGCCGCAAGAGGACGTTGCCGGAGATGGGGCCTTGCACCCTCGCGAGGAAACGGCCGTTCATGGTCAGGAAAGAAACGCCGACACCGCGCTCGCCACAGAAGCCAAGGACGAAGGGACTGGCCGTGACCTGCCCGAAGCAGACGATGCTCCCGAGCATGTGGATGGGCACGCGGAGCTTCTCTTCCTTGTCGATGCGAACGACGACGGCCTCGCCCTCCTTGGCAAGATAGGCGCCCTGGGAGGTGACGTAGAGGGTGTTCTGATGCCGCTTCATGGTTGTGCTCTCAATCGGCGACCGGCTGTTGAGCCGCGCGGAGAAAACGGTCGAGGTATTTCCGGGCCGAGCTTGCCGGGGCGGCCGGCATGCAGACCGGTAGGAGAGAACATTGGTCACATTTCGGCTCGTGGACCGGCGCGGGGGTGATGCCTGCGGCGATCAGACGCTGGAGCCGGGCCGCGGTCTCCTCGGTCAGGCGCCGGAGCTCCGCGTCGAACGCCACGTCGAGGCGGTGCCGGGTCTGGCCATAGAAGAGAGCGCCGGCCGGTACGGACGTCGCCAGCATCTCCTCCAGACAAAGAGCCTGGGCGCAGAGTTGCACCTCGTCAGCCCGGTGACTCTTCGGCCGGCCGCGTTTGTACTCGACTGGAAAGGGCCGCCATGCGCCCTCGCCGATCCGGTGAAACTCGACGATGTCGGACTTGCCGGAGAGCCCGTGGCGGAAGCTACGGAGAGGAAGCGCCCGGGCGATCCGGAGATCGCCGCGGGATTCCTGAACACCGCTGTCCGCCTGCTCATGAAGATGCCGGCCTTCGACGGTCAACGAATTCTCTACCCACACCTGCTCCAGATGGATCAGCGCGCACTGCCGCTCGCAAAACAGCAGGTGCTGGAGAGCGGAAAGCGGGAGGAGGTCGTCTTCGGTGAACATTGGAGTCACCGAATTTCGAGAAGGCTCACTCCCACCGGCAAGCGGTCGCGCGCCACGGTGACCTCGTAATCGCTGAAGCTTCGGGGAGCCTCGATTCCCTCCCTTTTCTTGACGCTGATGAGAGCGAATAGGTCGTGCGCCGGGGCGCAGCCGAGCATGGCTTGGCGGCGGCGCTGGACAGGGTCGCTGTCCGTCCCTTCATGCTTGAAGACATAGAGCGGGCGTTGCACGGTCATCAAGCCTTTGCTCGCGGAGCGGTCGTGCTCGTACATGTTGAGGAGGGCCTCCCAGAGGAGAGCCAGATCGCCGTCGCCGAAGCCGGTCTCCTGGGCCAGGTGGGCGCTGATGAAACCCTTTCCGAGGAAGAGGCCATAGGGGATGAGCGATTTGCGGCCCATGGTTCGCAGGGAGTCTTCGGCCTGCTCGGCCTCCCATTGAGCAATCGCGGCCGAAGAGGAGCTGCCTTTGACGTCAGCGGCCACAGCCATGCGGGTGACGGAAAGGTCGAGCGGGAGGACGGGATCGAGAGACCGCGCGAACGCGATCTGGACGGGACCGCGCACCTGGCCCGCGTTGGCGCCGGTGCTCATCACGGCGCCGAAGGTCCGGACGTCGTAGAAATTGGCGCAGATCCAGCGCTTCGCTGCGTCCACTTTGCTCTTGGAGGCTCCCTTCTTGGCATCGGGCAGCCCACCTGTCGCCTCGTGCGCCTGGGCGATCGGCCGATTCAGGTTGGTCGCGTGCTCGACGAAGATGGCGTCAGGCATCTGGTTGCCTCGGGCGATCTGGACGTAGTTCCGGATGCGGCGCTTGATCGCAACGTCGGAGACGAGCCCGCGCATGTCCTGCGGGTCCACACGCGGCGCATTCCCCGCGTCCGGATCGCCGTTGGGATTGCCGTTCTCGCAGTCGAACAGGAAAAGAAATTCATAGCGGTTCTGAATGGGCTCGGTCATGGAGCGGTCTCCTGGGTCGTAGGCTCGTGGACGCCGGCTTCCGGTTGCGCCGGGGTGGTCTGAGGTCTCTGCCGATCGGCGGCGATCTGCTGGTAATACCCGAGGGCGAAGAGGCTCTGCTCTTCGAGGGTCAAGGTCGGCGGGACACGGTCACGGATTTCGTTCCAGATTCCCGCCAGGCGGTTCTCGAACCAGCGCGCGAGGCCCGGATCGAGCTTGTTGAGATGGAAGTGGGCGGTGCGGGTCAGGCGCCCGAGCACCAGGGCGGGGGTGCTGCTGGCGGCAGCGTAGTAGCGCTGGACGACGCCGGCTCCAACATCGCCCAGGGCGCGATATTGCAGAGCCGCAAGCACGGCCATCAGACGCCCGCATTGGTACGCAGGTTCCGGATGCTCTTCGTTCAGGTTCGGCTGCATCGCAGAGTCTCCTTGCCGCACATGGAAGGCCTTGAGCAGGCCCACGCGGGCATGGTTGAAAGGTTCGTTCTGCAGGATGTCGATCTTCAATCGGCCCAGAGCCGCGGCATGCGCCTGGCCGGGGATGCGCCCGCCGCGGACGGCGACGCGCCACATCATGGTTTCCCACGGCGCGGGAAGGTCGCGCAGGTCACGGACGAGCCCCCCCAGGACGGCCATGAATTTCGGCGAGCGGGCGAGGCCTGTGCCGTCCCGGCGAACGATCGAGAGGTCTTCGAACCAGGCGTCGATGCGGGCCACGAGCTCGTCGAGCTGCCCCTCCATCCAATCGCGCACCATGACCCGGCCGGCGGCGCCGGAAAGGGTGAGGGCGTAATAGCGGTTGGCCAGGAGGTCCGGCCGCTGCCCGGTGTGAAAGGCGTCGAGAAGCTCGCGGGCACGGCGTTGAGCGGCGCGCTCGTCCGCCTCCTCACCGGCAAAGAGCCAGGAGACGGGATCGTCCTCTGCGGCAATCCGGTCCTTGAACCAGTGGACTACCTTGACCTTGGCCAGCCGGCGCGAGTGCTCCGCGATCAGGTGATTCAACGCCGCGCGATACGCGGCCGCCATCTCTTCGGACACCGGAGCGTTGGCGGACTGACTGAGGCCATAGGAGCAGAACGACTCCTGCTTGAAGGAAGCCAGGGCGTCGCCCATGGAGAGACCGCCCACATCCGAAAGGCCGGCGATCTTGGGGTGGGTCGGCACAGGCTCGACGAGCTCGCCGCTGGCGAGGCAGCGGACGAGCTCAGCTTCTCCGGTGGTCCGTTTCGCCGGTTTGCCAGGGCGGCTCTCCGCGCCCAGGCTGCGCCGGAAGGTCCGCCACCAATCGTGCCAGAGGTCCGAGTCGACAGGATAGAGCGGAGTCTCGCCCAGAATCGCGAAAGTCACCTTGTCGGTCGGCTTCGCCTTGTGGCTGCGCAAGGTGTCACGGATTCGCTCGAGCGCCGCGTCATCGTCCAGAACGGCGGCCATGTCCGCCAACCGAGGCAGGACGGCTGACGCCTGGCGCAGCAGATTGGTGAAATAGGCGTGCTTGGCCCGCAGCTTGGGATCGTCCGGCTCGTCGGCGAGAAAGACGACCACATCGGCGGAGTCCACCAGGAAGTGCCGGCAGCCGGCACCGCCCCGCTTGATCTCCGGCTGCGACAGCTCGGGGCATTTCGCGAAGGTGCGGCCAGGACTGCCCTCGTCCGAAAGGTCGAGGACCTCGATGGAGCCCCTCCGGGGTTCCAGGACGAGACTCCAGCGAGCCGTCTTGGGGGCGAAACCCGGTTCGGCCACCAGATTGTGCGAACGGGCGTACTGCACCAGGAGATCGAGCATCAGGAAGACCCTCCGGCGGCTTTGAAGACGTCGGGGCTGGCGTACTCGGGGACCTGGAGAACGCCGCCGTGGATCGTGGCGCGGAACAGGCTGACGGCGGATGCATCGGTCGACGAGCCCGGTCGGGAGAGATCGAAGACGTCGTACAACATGAACCCGAGATCGAGATCGAGCGGAACCGGGCGAGGATCGGCGGAGAGATCCGGACCGGTCTCGACAAGCCGGAACCAGGCCGGGAACTCACGGCAGCCGAAGTACGGCTGATAGAAGCACTTCCCCCGCTCGGCCCGGCGGCGGAACTGTGCTTCGAGAGCCGCCTGCCGGCCCCGGTGCTCCGGCCAGGGGCGGATCTCGGCGTGGAGCCGGTAGCGGACGTCCCGGAGCGCCATTGTCTGGCGCTGCGTCCTCCCCTTCTCGTCGGTCCCCAGCAGCTCGCGGTCCCCGTCGGCCCACAGCGGCTCGGGCTCGCTCTTGCCGGCCATCCAGGAGAAGACGGCGTTGACGTTGACCTTGTCTTTCACCTCGTTGCGCCGCAACGCGATGTACGAGGGAGGCGCGAGCAGCTCGACCTTCGTCACCTGCCAGAGAAACTCAGCCGGCTTGGCGTAGATCGCATCGAAAATCCCGCGTACGGCCGAGGGAGTGATACAGGGATAGCTGAAGCGTTCGACCTTCAGCTCCGGCCGGCTGAAACACGCGAGCTCTCCCCAGACTTCGAGCACCTGCGGATTCGGGGGCATAAAAGCTCCTCTGAAAGACCGTCGTTGAGAGAAGACCCTTTTTCGCGGAAGAATGTTGAGGGCAGGCCGGAAGTTATTGACAGAGGTAAAGTCTGGAGGTAAGCTCAGGCCGGATTGGGGAAGCCCGGTCGGTGAAGGTCCCGAAGAGATTCGGGACCTTTTGCTTTGTGGGCTACGATAAGAAGGGGGCCAATGCGGCCCAACAGCCTCAGGCGGCCGTGCCGTTCGACTTGCCGTTGCGATGAGGCAGGAGATCCTCGGCCGAGCGCAGGGAGGGAACCTTCTCAAACAGCCGCACCAGCCGCTCAAGCGAGGCGATCTCTTGGACTCTCGCCTGCACCGGCTCGGGCACAGCGCCGAAGCGCTGCTCGATTCGTTTGAGCACCATCCGCTTCATCCGGTCGACCGTCTCGGCTTTTCCTTCGGCTTTCCCTCTCCTGAATCCCTGGGCTTCTGCCTTTCCCAACCAGGTCTGGTCCATCCGTCGAATCTCCTTGTTCTTCTTGAGTGCCAGAAGGCGCCGGTACTCCGCGGCGTCCTCTTCCGACAATTGTACATAGGTCTCGATCCAGTTGACGAGCAGGTCTTCTCTCAACCCCGCGACGTTCGACTGCTGGACCCGCCGGAGGCATTCCACCTTGAGCTCAGCCGGCGACCACTCTCCTGGATGCATCAGAGCGGCAAAAGCCCAGGCAACCGGCTCGGGCCGCGCCAGCCAATCCACCGCGCGGCAGCCGGAAAGACCCAAAGCCCGATAGCGGAACATGCCCGTGGCCAGAGGCTCGAAACCCTCCTCCACCGCCACCAGCTCCACGCCGGGGCGGCCGCCCCGGAGATTGACCAGGATGGGCAGTACCTGGAGGTCGTACCGGAGGCGGACCTGCATGTAGTACCACCAGAGGCGGCGCTGCATCAGGCCGCCGGCCCGCGCCTCAATCTCGACGTGAACCAGCAGGCAGGCGTCCTCTTTCTCCACCGGCACCCTGGCCAGGAGATCGAGCTCCCGGCGCCTGCCGATGGTGGGCCAGTCGGTGAAAACCTCCTTGTCCAGGAAAACAGCCTCCCCAAGCCGGAGGCGGGGCGCCGAATCGGGAAGGGTCAGCCGCAGGAAGTCGGCGAAGAAGGTCGAGATCAACGTTTTGGCGAGCTGGTCATGGCGCATACGGTCGTTCTCCGAAAGGTTGGGCACGGCGAAGCCGGCCGTTGTGCCCTATATAAGTCGGAAAACGAGTGTCGATTCTTGCAGATCGGGGCGAAAATTCTTCGAGAATCTTTCCGGAGTGCCTTTCTGGCACCTACGCAATCCACAGATTTGCCGTCGCGCCGGACAGGCCGAGCAGGTCGCGGTCGTAGTGGGCGGGCTCGAGGTAGATGAACCAGTCCTCCGAAATCTCTCCGCGGCCCAGCGGCACCGGCGAGAGGAACGCCCAGACCGGGTCGTCCTTCTTCGGCCGGTAGAGGTTGATCGTGTGGGGGCGGGCGCGGCGGATCCAGCCGGCGGTCAGGTGGCCCTCCTCGCGAAGGCCGGCTTTCAGGGCGTCGTAGGCCTCCAGGTCATAGGGCACCAGCACGCTGACCGCGTCCTGGTCGATCAGGCGGTAGAGCTCGGCGATCCGCACGAAGTCGAGGTCCTTCACGGCGGTGATCAGCTCTTTGGACTTGCGGTGGTCTCCAGCCCCTGTCAGCTCGTAGAAGGTCTGGTAATAGAGCCGGAAAAGCTCCTGCGACTGGAGGTCCATCCCCTCCGGTCCCCGGCTGTTGAGCAGCATGCGGGTCACCACGGCGGCCTGCTCGTAGCCGCCGCCCGGATAGCGCTCGTCCTCCGGAAGAAAGACCCGGACGAGCCCCCCTTCGGGCATACGTCCGTTGCGGTTGCACCGGCCGGCGGCCTGCGCGATGGCTTCGAGGGGACCGAACGCCCGGAGGACCTGGGGAAAGTCGACATCCACCCCGGCTTCGATGCACTGAGTCGAAATCAGGAGGCAGGGCTCGGAGGCATCGAGGCGCGCCCGGACCGTGGCGAGGACCCTTTCCCGGTGCGCCGGGCACAGGTTGGTCGACAGGTGGAACAGGCCGGGGACGCCGCGCGCCACGAGGAGCCCGGCCAGCTCCTGGGCGTGGCGCTTGAGGTTGACGATGCAGAGGGCCGAGCCCAGATCCGCCAGCTCATCGGCGAGCGATTCCCAGGAGCGCGGAGTTTCGATCTCCCACTCCACCCGCGTCCGGTGCGTCCGCTCGAAGAGCCGGAGCTCGGCGCCGGCGATCTCGGCGGGCTGCCAGCCCGTGGCGGCGAGCGGCCGGACCTTCTCATCCAGGCTGTCGAACGCCGGCTGGGTGGCGGTGGCGAAAACCACGCTGGCACCGTAGCGCTCGGCGAGCCGGGACAAGGCAGACAGGGTCGGCACCGCGAGCCAGGGAGGCAGCGTCTGTACCTCGTCGAAGAGGATCACGCTGCCGGCCAGGCGGTGGAGCTTGCGGCAGGCCGAGGGCCGGTTGGAGAACAACGATTCGAGGATCTGCACGCTGGTGGTGACGATCAGCGGAGAGTCCCAGTTCTCGCGCAGCCAGGCCGCCCGGCGGCCGGCCTCATCGACAGGGCCCGAATCCCGCCCGGCTCCGGAGTGGGTCCCGGCCAGGCTGTGATGTTCCAGGACATAGTCATCGCCGAACACCGGCGTGAACAGCTCGCGGTAAACCCGGGCGGTCTGCTCCAGGATGCTGAGGAAAGGAATGGCGACGACGATCCGGCGCAAGTCGTGCCGCACTGCGTGACGGAGCGCGAAGGCGAGCATGGCCAAGGTCTTGCCCGCGCCCGTCGGCGCGGTGAGGGTGAAAAGTCCGCGCGGCCGGTCCCCCTCCTCCAGGCAGACACGGAAGAGATCGGAGCGCAGGAGCCCAACATCGGAAGCGGCAGCGCTCGTCCGCTCCAGACGGGCGACGTGCTCCTCCAAGATTCCCAGCGCCTCGGCCGGCCGGAGGAGAGGACCTTCCGGCCGCCGGTGCTTGACGCCGTCCACTCCACGGAGGAAATGCGCCTCGGTCTCCAGGAAGTCCGCATCGACCAGCGCAGAGAAGAGCATCCGGATGTCGAGCTGGCGGGCCCCGGGAAGGGCTGCCTCGGGATCAGCTGATGATCCGAGCGTGGGGAGATCCAACCCATCCTCGGCCAGACGCGCGCGAAGCGTACCGGGATCCAATTCCGTGAGGCGCAGACCCAGCGGATGCCGCTCGGAGAGTCGAGCTGGATTCAAGGCGGCCAGAGACTCCCGGTCCCCCCGCTGCAAGCCGATGTGGTGTCCCTGGATCGCGAGAGCGGCGGCAATGCCCGAGTGCCGGTAATGGGTGAGCGCCGCCCAGGCGCCCGCCGACCAGTGATCGAGACCGCTCGTCTTTCCTTCGAGCCGCTCGGTGAACAACTCGCTGTACTTACCGAGATCGTGGAGAAGACCAGCGAGGCGAGCCTCCTCGCCCGCGCCGAACGCGTCGGCGAAGCTGCCCGCCCGTTCGGCGACGTCCCGGAGATGCTCCGCGAGGGGCTCCCACCGCTCTCGCGTTGGACCGGAGTGGGCGAAAAACATGGGGCGCGGACTCTTCAAAGCCTATCGACGTAGATCCCCCGGGCCTGCCACTCGATCAGGCCCTGGGACAGGCAACATACAAAACGTCGGGGGTTCCACACAACCTCCGACGTTTTGCTCTCTACCGCTTCGAAGCCGGAGAGCTCAACCGGGGACCGCGGGTGACTCCGTAGGAGCTTCCATAGCCTCCACCGGCGCCGGCTGCACCGGCTCCCGGAACCGTTCACTCCCCAGCGTCGCCACCGCCAGCACCTTCCAGAGCGCCGCCAGCCCGTTCAGCAGGAGCAGCGAGACGTAGGTGAACAGCAGCCCTGCCAGGAAGCACAGGCCCGCCTCGGCAGGGGAGTCCACCCACCAGATCAGGACGTTGTCCCACTCAATGAAGCTCAGCGGGTAGAGGAACGGCACCAGCAGGAAGGAGAAGGACACGGCGATCAGGATGATGACCATCGCGAAGGAGACGAGCCCCAGAGGGAACTTGAGCCACAGGAAGAGGTGCCCCGTCCAGGTGACCCGGTTGCTGAGGAACTGCTCGAGGTCGCGCCGGAAGCCCTGGCCGCTGTGGAACGGCGTCGGTCCCATGGGCGGGA
>Ga0126309_10000956_pt1 | contig 9995 bp, 8 predicted proteins | sample Plot56_FD_92541 | JGI IMG/M metagenome (GOLD analysis project Ga0126309, IMG submission 92541) | Serpentine soil microbial communities from UC McLaughlin Reserve, CA, USA - Plot56 | ecosystem: Environmental > Terrestrial > Soil > Grasslands | place: USA: UC McLaughlin Reserve, Lake County...
CGGCCGCCCCAGGTCGAGTACCGCCTGACGCCCGACGGGCAGCGGCTGGCGGGCGTGATCGAGGCGCTGCGGCGCTGGGGAGCCGACCGGGCCGCGGCCCGCACCGCGGCGTGAGCGCCGACCTACGACGAGGGTCGCGACCCGCCCGGCTTCGGCGCCACTCGCGGGTGGCGCGGCGGCCGACGGCGCAGGGCGCTGAGCGTCGCCCGCCGGCGCTCGCGAAACAGCGCCCGTGTGAGCTGCTCCTCGTGACGCGTGATCCGGGGGGCGACGGCGAGCAGCGCGCCGCAGGCCGCCAGGTAGACGGCCAGGAAGCCGTAGCCGGCGACCGCCACCCATCCGCCGGCCGACTCGGGCTGGAGCGCCGCCACCCCGGCCAGGACGGGCGGCAGCCAGCTGGCCACCAGGATGAGGACCGGCGCGGCGATGCCGTCCCGCCGGAGCCGGACCAGCGCGGCCGCGGCGATCAGCGCGCCGCCGGCGCCGGTCAGAAGGGCCACCGCGGGATCGCGCGTCAGCGACCAGTGCTCGACCACCGCGAGCCATGCCCCGAGTGACCCGGCCGCCAGGGCGGCCTCGGCGATGGTGAGGGAGACCCGGGGATGGCGGCGGGCGAAGCGCTCGACCGTTGTGTGGTAGGGCGACGCGGCCGAGTCGTCGCCCAGCAGCGCCTCCCTGATTCGCAGGCGCCAGGTCTGGGTGTCGATGGTGGGTCTCCAGCGGGGCACGTCGGCTCTCCAGGCGCCAAGTATCCCGGCTGTGCCGTCTCGTGGACGGACGAGGCGCGGAACTCAGGCTCGCGTGACCGCGAACAGCCGCCAGTCGTCGGGCACGCCCTTGAGCCGGTGCGCGCCGCGGTCGGCGAACTCGATCCCCGAGCCGGCCACCAGGTCCCGCACCGTGCTCGAGACCAGGACCTCTTCGCCGTCGGCCAGCGCGCCGACGCGGGCGGCGATGTGGACGGCGATGCCGCGCACGTCGCCGTCCGCCACCTCGCACTCGCCGGTGTGCAGCCCGGCGCGAACGGGCAGGTCCAGCTCCCGCGAGCGGTCGCGGATCGCGCAGGCGCAGCGAATCGCCCTGGCCGGCCCGTCAAAGGTGGCCAGGAATCCGTCCCCCAGCGCCTTGACCTCGCGCCCGCGGAAGCGCGCGAGCTGGTCCCGGACCAGCCGATCGTGGGCGTCGCTGAGATCGCGCCACCGTCGGTCGCCCAGCTCCGCCGCGCGCGCGGTCGAGTCGACGACGTCCGTGAACAGCAGGGTCATGAGCGCACGGTCGTGGTCGCGCCCCCCGCGCGAACCGGTGATGAACTCCTCGATCTCGTCGAGCAGCGCGTCGGCGTCGCCCACCCACCACAGATGGTCCTCGCCCGGGAGCTCGACGTGCCTGGCCCCGTCGATGTGCTCGGCCAGGTAGGTCGAGTTCTCCGACGGGATGATCCGGTCGTCGCGCCGGTGCACGACCAGGGTCGGCACCGAGATGGATGGGAGGGCGGCGCGAACGTCCATCTGCGCGGTCATGCGAAGCCAGGCGACCGCCGCCCCGGGGCTGGCCCCGGACATCAGAGAGCGGTTCCACCAGTCCTGCATGCGAGCGTCCTCGGCGACGGTCGGGGCCCACAGCTGCAGCAGCCCGCCCACCTCGCCCCAGGCGGTGCCGACGCCCTCGATGAAATCCTGACCCGCTTCCGCCCCCATGATCCCCGGGCAGTCGTCGTCGGTCGTGGACGCGCCCCAGCCGCCGTACAGGACCAGCTCGGTGACCCTCTCGGGATGGGTGGCCGCGAATACAGCGGACAGCATCGCCCCCTCCGAGAGGCCGACCAGCGCGGCCTCCGCCGCCTCGGCGGCGTCCAGCACCGCGCTCATGTCCTCCATCCGCTCCTCGAGGCCAGGCAGCCGCTCCGGGCTCAACCGGTCCGAGGCTCCCGTCCCGCGCTTGTCCCACATGATCACCCGGCTGAAGGTGGCCAGCCGCTCGACGAACGCCCTGTAGCCGGCGTCCTCCCAGAACGAGTCGATCGGCAGGACCCAGCCGGTGGTCAGCAGCAGGTCCCGCGGACCCTCGCCCACGACCTGATAGGCGAGGCTCACCTCACGGTTCTTGGCGTAGCGCGTTCTAACTGCCAACGCCGGCGAGGGTACACCGCGCAGGAGGCAGGCTTGGATCCTGCCCCCGGCGGCCGCGGGGGAGCGCCGGACGGCGGTTCGTGCCCCCGGCCCAGCGGCGCCGGCCGTCTAGCCGCAGCCGGTGTTGTTGCCGCAGCTCGAGCAGGTGTAGCAGGAGCCGGTGCGCTGCATCATGCCGCCGCACTGGGCGCAGGCCGGACCCAGGTCGAGCCCCTGCAGCCTGGCGGGCTGGACCGGCGGGGTGTCGGTCAACGCCGCGGCCGGAGCCTGGGCGCCGCCGTTGCCGCCGCCCTCGCCAGCCGCGGTGTCCGCGCGGCCCGAGCTGTCGGCCTCCTCGGCCATCTTGCGGGCCCGCACCTCGGGGGTCAGGATGCCCAGCTCCTCCTGGGTGTCGGTGTCCAGGAAGCGCGAGGCCAGCCAGCGCATGATGTAGTCGGGCATCGACTTGGCGAACGGGATCTCGGGGTTGGTGGTGATCCCCTCGGGGTCGAAGCGCATGTAGGAGAACTTGCGCACCAGCGTCTCCAGCGGCACGCCGTACTGGAGCGCGATCGAGATCGAGGTCGCGAAGGCGTTCATCATGCCTCGCAGCGTCGAGCCCTCCTTGCCGATGTCGGTGAGGAAGATCTCGCCCACCGTCCCGTCCTCGTACATACCGGCGGTGATGTAGCCCTCGTGCCCGGCGATCGAGAACTTGTGGGTGATCGACTGGCGCTCGCGGGGCATCCGCCGGCGCCGGGGGCGCGCCTCGACGGGCGGGTCCGACGCGGCCTTTGACTCCGAGCCCTCGGACTTCTGGGCGTCGGTGCGCAGCGCCTGCGCCGTCTTGGAGCCATCGCGATAGATCGCCAGTGCCTTGAGCCCCAGGCGCCAGCCCTCCAGGTAGGCCTCGGCGATGTCCTCGACGCTGGCCGACTCGGGCAGGTTCACGGTCTTGGAGATCGCCCCGCTGATGAACGGCTGGGCCGCGCTCATCATGCGGATGTGGCCCATATGGGAGATGGCCCGCTCTCCCACCGCCACGTCGAACACCGACAGGTGCTCGCTGCTCAGCCCGGGGGCGCCGATGATCGTCCCGTGCTCGTTGATATGCGCCTCGATCTGCTGGGCCTCGGCTTCCGCGTAGCCCAGGGTGCGCAGCGCCAGAGGCACCGTGCGGTTGACGATCGTCATCTGCCCGCCGCCGACGAGCTCCTTGAACTTGACCAGCGAGAAGTCGGGCTCGATGCCGGTGGTGTCGCAGTCCATCAGGAACGAGATCGTCCCGGTGGGGGCGAGCACGGTGGCCTGGGCGTTGCGGTAGCCGTGCTCGCGACCGAGGGCCAGGGCCTCGTCCCAGGTGGTCCGCGCGGCGGCCAGCAGGCCGGAGTCGGGTGAGTTGGCGTCGCCGATCGCGTGCGCGGCGTCCCGGTGCATCGCCATCACCGCGTCGTGAGGAGCGCGGTTCTCGGCGTAGCGCTCGTAGGGACCCATCGCCGCGGCGATCCGGGCCGACTCCCGGTAGCCGCGTCCGGTCATCAGGGCGGTGATCGCGGCCGCCGTCGCGCGTCCCTTGTCGGAGTCGTACGGCAGGCCGTTGGCCATTAGGTAGGCGCCGAGGTTGGCGTAGCCGAGCCCCAGCTGGCGAAACGCGCGGGCGTTACGACCGATCTCCTCGGTCGGATAGCTCGAGGGCCCGACGATGATCTCCTGGGCCAGGAAGAGGACGTCGACGGCGTGCTCGAACGCCCCGACGTCCAGCGTGCCGTCCTCGCGGCGGAACTTCATGAGGTTCAGCGACGCCAGATTGCAGGCCGAGTCGTCGACGTGCATGTACTCCGAGCACGGGTTCGAAGCGTTGATCCGCCCCGAGTTCGGGCAGGTGTGCCAGCGGTTGATCGTGGTGTCGTACTGGACGCCCGGGTCGGCGCAGCGCCAGGCCGCCTCGGCGATCTCCCGCATCAGCGCCCGCGCCGGGATCGGCTCTCCCACGGGCTCTCCGGAGCGCCGCGCGGTCAGCCGCCAGGGCTCGTCGTTCTCCGCCGCGCGCATGAACTCGTCGGTGACCCGGACCGAGTTGTTGGCGTTCTGGTACTGGATCGAGTGGAAGCCGTCCCCGTCGATACGCATGTCGAAGCCGGCCTCGCGCAGGGCGGCGGCCTTCTCCTCCTCCTTGGCCTTGCAGGCGATGAACTCGCGGATGTCCGGGTGGTCGACGTCGAGCACCACCATCTTGGCTGCGCGTCGCGTCCCTCCGCCCGACTTGATCGAGCCCGCCCAGGCGTCGGCGCCGCGCATGAAGGACACCGGCCCCGACGCGGTGCCGCCCTTGGACAGCGGCTCCATCGAACCGCGGATCCTCGACAGGTTGATCCCCGAGCCCGAGCCCCCGCGGAAGATGATCCCCTCCTTGGTGTTCCAGGCGAGGATCGACTCCATCGTGTCCTGCACCGAGAGGATGAAGCAGGCGCTCATCTGGCACCGCGGGTCTCCCTCGGGATGCCAGCCGCAGTTGAACCACACCGGCGAGTTGAACGCCGCCATCTGGTGCAGCAGGACGTGGGTCAGCTCGTCCTCGAACGCCTGGGCGTCCTCGTCGGTGGCGAAGTAGTGGCGCTCGCGTCCCCACCGCGCGATGGTGCCGGCCACCCGGGAGATCATCTGCTTCACCGAGCGCTCGCGTTCCGCGGAGCCGGGCTGGCCGCGGAAGTACTTCTGAGCCACGATGTTGGTGGCGTTCTGCGACCACGTCTTGGGGAACTCGACGTTGCGCTGCTCGAAGGCGACGCTGTCGCCGTGACCGATGCGGGCGTCCCGCAGCTCCCACTCGACCTCGTCGTAGGGATGGACTCCCGGTGTGGTGAAGCGCCGCTCGATCGTCAGGCCGGTCTGCCGGGCGGTCCCTCTTGCGGCGACTTCAGCCATCTGGTCCTCTCCTGTCCAAGGCGTTTACGGGGGACCCCGGATCATCGCCGGCGGCGCGGACGGCACCGCCGGCGCCGACCGGCGCCGGGCCCTCGAGCTCGGCCAGCTCGGACGAGAACTGGCTGGGGTCGCTGAAGCCCTTGTAGACAGCCGCGAACTGGAGGTAGGCCACCCGGTCGAGGTCGCGCAGGCCGCGCAGGGCCATGTCGCCGACCCGCTGCGCCGGCAGCTCGCCGCCCGCCCGCTCGACCTCGTGCTGGATGCGGTCGGCCAGCGCCTCGAGACGCCGTCGATCCACCGGGCGCTTGTGCGCGGCGCGCAGCAGGCCTCCCAGCAGCTTGGCCCGGTCGAAGACCTGGCGGCGGCCGCTGCGCTTGCGCACGATCAGGTCACCGGGCTCGTAGCGCTCGTACGTGGTGAACCGGCGACCGCATTCGGCGCACTCCCGCCGGCGCCGCACCGACGTGCGGTCATCGCCCGTGCGGGTCTCGATCACGTGCGTGCGGGTGTGGCAGGCCGGACAGTCCACGAACCGACCATGGTACTAGAAGTAGTGGACGCGGTTGCGCGCTAACCCCACATATAGTGTCGCCGCGCGGTGTCGCCGCGCCCAATCAGGTATCCGGCAGCAGGTCCTCCAGCGCGGTCAGCGACTGGGCCAGGACCTCCTGGGGGGCGAGCCCTCCGTCGAGGCGGCGGACGCGCTCGGGATCGTCGGAGGCAAGCCGGTCGTAGGCCTCGGCCACCGCGGCGAAGAACTCCTGGGGGGAGCGCTCGAGGCGGTCCGCGGCCCCGCGGTCGGCCTGGCGCGCCCGCCCGACGGACGGCTCGACGCGCAGCAGCAGCGTGCGATCCGGCCGCAGCCCGCCCGTCCCCAAGCGGTTGATCTCGCGGACCGCCTCGACGCCGAGCCCCCGCCCGGCCCCCTGGTAGGCCAGCGAGGAGTCGACGAAGCGATCCAGCAGCACCCAGGTCCCGCCGGCCAGCAGCGGCTCGACGCGCTCCTCCACCAGCTGGGCGCGCGCGGCAGCGTAGAGCAGGGCCTCGGCCCGCGCGCCGATCGTCAACGACGGATCCTTGACCAGCGCCCGGATCCGCTCGGCCAGATCGGCGCCGCCGGGCTCGCGAAGCAGGTCGACCTCCACGCCGCGGCGACGCAGCTCGTCGTGCAGCCCGGTGGCCAGCGTGGTCTTGCCCGCGCCGTCGAGCCCCTCGATGGTGATCAGCCGCCCGCGGGGCATCGCCGCGAGGGTATCTACGATGGCGGCCATGGCCGTCGACGCCGCCGCGGTGCCCGGCACCGAGCACCATCCTCATGCCCGTGCCGTGCTCGGCGCGGCCCTGACACCCGGCGCGGGGGCCTCGCACGCCTACCTCTTCCACGGACCGGCGGGCACCGGGAAGCGGACCGCCGCCCGCGCCTTCGCGGCGGCCCTGCTGGCCGAGGGGGCCGCGGACCCGCAGGGCGCTCGCGCGCGGGTGGAGCGCGGCGCCCACCCCGACCTCACCTGGGTGGTCCCGTCCGGCGCCCACGAGCTGCTGGTCTCCGACGTGGACGCGCCGGTGGTCTCGGCCGCGGCGCGAACTCCCTTCGAGTCGTCCAGGCGGGTGTTCGTGATCGAGCGAGCCGACACGATGAACGAGGAGGCCGGCAACCGGATGCTCAAGACGCTCGAGGAGCCCGCGCCGTTCGTGCACCTCATCCTCCTCACCGACCGCCCCGGCGAGGTCATGCCGACCATCGCCTCGCGGTGCCAGCACGTCCGCTTCGATCCGCTGCCCGCCGAGGACATCGCGCGGCGGCTGGAGGCCGAGCACGGAGTGGACCCACCCACCACCCGCGCGTGCGCCCGGCTGGCTCTGGGAGCCGGCGATCGGGCGCTCCGGCTGGCCGTCGGCGAGGGTCCGGCGCTGCGGGCCGCTGCCGAGCGCTTCGCCCGCGCCGCGCTGGCCGGCGAGATGGCGTCGCGGCCGTGGCGCGACCTGCTGGCCCGGGCGCACCGGCGCGGGGACGCCGCGGTGGCCGAGCTCGACGAGGACCATCAGCGCCGCCGCGAGCTGCTGGACCGCCGCGAGCGGCGGCGCGCCGACACCGAGCACGCCGAGCGCGCCCGCCGGGCCCACCGGCGGGCGAAGACCCAGGCGCTCGACCTCGGGCTCAGCCTGGTCGGCCTGTGGTACCGCGACCTGGCGTGCACGGCCTGGGGAGCCGCCGAGCTGGCCTGCAACTGCGACCGGGAGGCCGAGTTGGCCGCCGACGTCGAGGGGCGGGACCCGCAAACCCTGAGGACGGCGGTCGAGCTGGTCGAGGAAACGCGTCAGCGCCTGGCGCTCAACGTCGCCGAGGAGCTGGCCTGCGAGGCCCTGGGCTACCGGCTGGAAGAGGTCCTGGGCGGCGGCGGCTAGCCGTCTGAGGCGATGGGGCCGAGGGCCGGCTCCAGCCCGTAGAGGTCGAAGGCCCGGAAGGCGTTGAACTGCTTGTGCTCGGGCCCGTGGAAGTCGGCCGAGCCGGTCTGCAGGAGCCCCCGGGCGCTGCAGTGCTCGTGGAGCAGGTGGGTCTGCTCGCGCGTGTGGGTGGCGTAGAAGGTCTCCACGCCGTCGAGGCCCAGGCCATGGAAGCGGTCGACCTCGGCCAGTACCTCCTCCGGCGAGTCCAGATCCCAGAACGGATGCGCCCACACCGCGACCCCTCCGGCCGCGTGGATCGCGCGCACCGCGTCCTCGACCGTCGGGGTTAGCCGGGGGAGGTAGCCGGGCGCGCCCGGGATCAGGTAGGCGGCGATGAACGGGCCGACGTCGTCGATGCCCTCCTCCGCCAGACGTGCCCGGTTGGCCTCGCAGGCGAGCACGCCGGCGGCGATGTGGGGCCGCCCGACCGTCTTGCCGCCCGCACGACGCTCCTCGATCGCCGAGCGGTCGACCTCGAACCCGAGCTCCTCCAGGCGCTCGGCCAGGCGCTCGGCGCGCAGCTCGCGGTCCGCCCGGGAGGCCTCGAGCCACTCCAGGAGGCCGCGGTCGCGGTGGTCGAGGCCGTAGCCCAGGATGTGGACGTCCTCGTCGGGTGAGCGCAGCGCGGAGATCTCGGTTGCCGTCACCATCCCCACGCCCCGCTGGTCGCCGGCCGCGAGCGCCTCGTCCAACCCGTTGACGCTGTCATGGTCGGACAGAGCGAGCAGCTCCACCCCGGCGGCGGCGGCCATCGCGACCACCTCGGCCGGCGGCAGGGCGCCGTCGGAGTGGATCGAGTGGGACTGGAGGTCGAAGCGCGGGGCGGGCAGGCGGGGAACGGTAATGGAGACGCCCGCTCGTGCCGATCGCCACATAAGGTTTTATGCGAGGGGCGAAACTTTGGCGCCGCTGACCTGTATAAGGCCGCTATCAAGACCTGGCTGAACCGCTCGAGGCGCCACGGCGCCCGGGCGGCCGGGGGACCCGAGTAGTCAGGGGCGAATCGCCCGCTCCGCCGCCACGGCGGTGGGCCGGCGTAGCGCAGCTCTTTCCGCGCGAGCCCGTCAGCTAACCCCGGAAGCGAACCGAAAGAGAGGTCGTTTTCGTGAGCTTGCTGACCCACCGCGCGTGCGTTGCGCTGGTCGTCTGTTCCCTGGCTGGCCTCGCCCTGGCGGGCGCCGACACCGCCGCCGCCGGCGACGATGCACAGTCCATGACCGGCGGGACGACACCGACCGCCGGCGCCAAGCTGCGCCGCGACGCCAAGGATCGCGACGCCAGGGACCGCGACGTCAAGGACGTCCCGGTGGCAGTCAGTGGCTACGTATTCCCGATCCGCGGCCGCCACAGCTACGGGACGTCGATCAACCGCTTCGGGGCGCCGCGCAGCGGCCACACCCACCGGGGGCAGGACGTGCTGGCCCCGGCCGGCACGGTGCTGGTCGCGGCCCGCGGCGGCCGGGTCACCCATCGGTCCTTCCAGGGCGCCGCCGGCTACTACCTGGTGATCGCCGCCGACGACGGAACCGACCATGTCTACATGCACCTTCGTGGGCCGGCGCGGGTGGCGCCCGGCGACAGGGTGCGCGCCGGCGAGCCGGTCGGCCTCGTCGGCCAGAGTGGGGACGCCACCGCGCCGCACCTGCACTTCGAGGTCTGGACCGCGCACTGGTACGACGGCGGGCGTCCGCTCGACCCGTTGCCGCGGCTGCGCGCCTGGGACGCGCTCAGCTAGCCGGCACCGCCGTGGGCCGGTCGAGCCCGGCGGCCGAGAGCAGTTCCGCGACGGGACGCTGCGGGTCGTCGAGCAGCCCGGCGAGCCGCCGCCCGGCGAGGTCCTCGACCTTGGCGGCGAGCTGGTCCTGGCTCATCGGCCGCTCGGGGGACCCGAGCGAGTGGGCCACCCGGGCGACCGCCCGGCCGTCCGCCTCCAGGATCGCCTCGGTCTCGCCCAGCGCCGGATCGGTCCTCACCCGGGTGCGATCGGCCGCGAGGGCGCGAGCCTCGGCGTCGACGCCGGCAAAGCTCGCCGTCGACGGCTCCCCCCGCAGCAGGGTGTAAGCGACCAGGTAGGACAGCGAGAACTTGGCCTGGAGCCCGTCGCTCACGTCGTCGTGGGCGGCGGCGCGCCGCGCCCGGGGATGGACGATGACCGTTACCTGCGCCTCAGCCCCGACGCCCTGCCGGCGAGCGGTCGCCGCCGCCTCGACCGCGCTGTGCGCCATCAGGCAGCAGGGCCACGGCTTGATCCAGTTCTGCGTCACGGCGGCGGCGCCGTCGCCGGCCACCGCCCACCGGGCGCCGAAGGACTCCTCGAAGCCGGCGGGCCCATTGGCCACGGCCGGCGAGACGCGCGCGCCCGCCGCCGCCTGGCGGGCGGCCAGGACACCGTCGGCCGCCGCCATCCCGACCTGGAGCGACTTGCCGTCGGAGCCGAACGCCGCTCGCAGGCCGCCGGCCCGCAGCGACGCCAGCCGCACGGCGTGGCCCTCGCCGGCGGAGTCGAGGCCCAGC
>Ga0126309_10000957_pt1 | contig 9992 bp, 9 predicted proteins | sample Plot56_FD_92541 | JGI IMG/M metagenome (GOLD analysis project Ga0126309, IMG submission 92541) | Serpentine soil microbial communities from UC McLaughlin Reserve, CA, USA - Plot56 | ecosystem: Environmental > Terrestrial > Soil > Grasslands | place: USA: UC McLaughlin Reserve, Lake County...
CGGACGCGTCGAGCTGCGTGGTCACGTGCCGCAGGAGGAGCTCGCAGCGTTGTACCGCGGCGCCGCGTGCCTCGTCTTCCCCTCGCGCTACGAGGGCTTCGGTCTGCCGGTCGTGGAGGCGATGGCTTCCGGGACGCCGGTCGTGGCAACGACCGCCGGCGCGCTGCCGGAGGTCGCAGGTGACGCGGCCATCCTCGTCGAGGAGGGCAACCCCGTGGCGCTGGCGGGCGGCATCGAGCGTGCCATCGCCGATCGCGACCGGCTCGTCGCGGCTGGCCTCGTGCGCGCGCAGCAGTTCACGTGGGCCGAAACGGCGCGGCGGACGCTGGCCGTCTACCGGGAGCTGTTGTGAGCGTCGCCGCGGTCGTGGTCTGGACGCCGGGCCACTCGCCGCGGACGCTGCCGCGGCGGTTCTCGACCAGCACGAGCTCGTCGACCTGCGGGCGCAGGATCGGCACCAGCCGCTCGAGCTCGTCGGCGTGCCCGTGCGAGACCACCACCGCCGAGACGCTCACAGCAGCTCCCGGTAGACGGCCAGCGTCCGCCGCGCCGTCTCCTCCCAGGTGAACTCGCGCGCGCGCCGGAGCCCGGCGGCCACGAGTCGGTCGCGATCGGCAAGCGCGCGTTCGATCGCCGCTGCGAGCTCCTCGGGAGGCGCGAAGACCGCGGCGTCGCCGGCGACTTCCCGCAGCGCCTCGTCGGGTGCCGCGACCACAGGCGTCCCGCTCGCCATCGCCTCGACGACCGGCAGCCCGAACCCCTCGTAGCGGGAAGGTAGGACGAGCGCGGCGGCGTCGCGATACAACCGAGCGAGCTCCGCCTTCGGCACGTACCCGCGGACGTCGACCCCCGCGACACGCAGCTGCTCGGCGAGCGCTCGGTCCTTCTCCGGGCCGACGGAGACGAGCGGCAGGCCGAGGCTGCGGGCGGCCGCGGCGGCGGCGAGCGGGTCCTTCCGCTGCTGGATCGCGCCGACGAAGAGCAGGAACGTCCCTCGGCCCGAGTCCCCGGGCGTGAACACCCCGTCGACGCCGAGCGGCGTGACCACGATCCGTGCTTCCGGGACGTCGTAGAGCTCGACGAGGTCGCGCTTCGTGCGCTCGGAGATCGCGAGGATCCGCGTCGCGCGGCTGACCGACCGCGGGACGACGGCCCGGAAGACTGCGCGGTCGCGACGGCTCATCAGCGACGGATCGCGCTCGAAGCCGAGGTCCTGCACCGTCAGCACGGTCGGGCTCGTGACGCGCAGCGGCAGCGCGTGCACGAAGTGCGCGACGCTCGGGCGTGCGCGCGCGAGCGCCCGCGGCACCGACCACGCCATTCGGAGCTCCTGCAGCCGCGCGCGCACGACCAGCGGCTCGATACCCGGCGGCGCGAGCGCGGCGTCGCGCACGAGTGCGCCGATCCGCAGCTCGCCCGCGAGCGGCGGAAGGGCGCGGAGCAGGCTCTCGACGTACGTCTCGTCCCCGGTCCGCCCGCGCCCGAGGAAGTCGGCGTCGACCACGATCACGCTCCGGCCTCGTACACCGCGACAGTCCGCTCGGCGACGTCGTCCCAGCTGAACGCGGCGGCGCGCTCGAACCCGAGCGGACGAAGCTGCTCGCGTCGCCGGTCGGCCTCCTCGATTCCCGCCGCGATCGATGCTGCGTCCCGGGGGTCGACGAGGACGGCGGCGCCGCCCGCGACCTCCTCCGTCGCGCCCCCCGCGGAGGTCACGACAGGCGTCCCGACCGTCATCGCCTCCAGGATCGGGAGCCCGAACCCTTCGTAGAGCGACGGGTAGACCAGCGCGCGCGCCCCGCGCAGCAGCGCGGCGAGCCGCTCGTCCGGGACCTCGCCGAGCCAGCGCACGCCGTTCGTGGACACGTCGCCCCAGCCGCGCGCGCCGACGACGCGGAGCTCGATGCCTGCGCGCCGCGCCGCCTCGGCCGCGCGCTCGAGGTTCTTGCGCGGCTCGAGCGTTCCCACCGCGAGGACGTACTCGCCGTCCGCACGCGGGCCGTGGGCCAGGAACGCCCGCGGCGGGACGCCGATCACAGCCACCCGGTCCGGATCGACGCGCAGCAGCTCGACGAGCTCGCGCTTCGTGAACTCCGAGATCGCGATCAGCCGGCGCGCCGCGCGCACGACCCGCGGGACGGCGACGCGGCTGTAGCTGCGCGTCCAGCGGTTGAAGTACTCCGGATGGCGGAGCACGGAGAGGTCGAGAACCGTGACGACGAGCGGCGTCGCGCCGCGCCACGGGCCGCGAAAGGTCGGACAGTGGAGCACGTCGGCGTCCCGCGCCCGCCGCGGCAGAGCGAAGGGATACCACCACGCATCACGAACCACAGCGGTCGCGCGCCCACGCCCACCCCAGGCCAGCTCCTCCACCTCGACACGCCCGCGCAACGCCTCGCGCAGACCGAGGACGTACTGCGCCGACCCCGCGCGCGTCAGGCGGAGCGGCGAGACGTCGAGCGCGACCCTCATGCCGCCTCGCGGTAGCCGCGCAGCAGCGACTCGCCCGTCGCCCGCCACGTGAAGCGGCGCGCGTGCGCCAGCCCTCGCCGCACGAGCTCGTCCCGGCGTGCGCGCGCCTCGTCGATCCCACGCGCGAGCTCGTCCGGACGCTCGGGATCGACGCGAACGGCCGCGTCGCCTGCGGCCTCGTCCAGCGACGGGTGGTTCGAGCATACGACCGGCGTGCCGCACGCCATCGCCTCGACCACGGGCATCCCGAACCCCTCGAACAGCGACGGAAACACGAACACCGACGCGCCCCGGTAGAGCGCCGGCAGCTCGTCGTCGGGAACGTACGGCGCGACGTGCACGCCCAGTCCGTCGAGGACCCCGAGGTTCTTGCGCGGCTCGCGCGTCCCGATCGCGAGCACGTCGACGCCTTGCGCCCGCTCCCCGTCCGGCCTGAAGCGCTCCGACACCCCGGGGTACGCCACCCGTGGCTCGACCCCGAGCCGCGACTTCACGTCGTTTGCGGTGTACTGCGAGATCGCGAAGACGGCGGTCGCGCGTGTCGCCTCCCCGTACGAACGGCCGTGCAGTCGTCGCGTGCGCGGGTGCGACCACTCGGGGAAGCGCAGCGGGGCGAGGTCGTAGACCGTCAGCGCCCGGACGCCCGCGCGCTGGGGCACACGCAGCCAGTCGGAAAGGTGGAACACGTCGAATGCGCCGACGATCCGCTCGAGCTTCGGCCGGCGGAGCGCCGTCCACGCCTCGCGCCAGCCGTACGCGAAGGGCAGACGGCGGATCGCCCGTTCCACGGGAACGTCGTTCAGGGACGCTTCGATGTTCCGGGCGCCGCGTGGGCTCGCGGGCGCGAAGGCGACGACCTCGTCCGCGCCGGCCTCGATCAGCCCGAGCAGCATCCCGCGGATGTAGTTGCCGATCCCGGTCCGCGGGTGCGAGAGCGGCGTGACGTCGACGACGATCCTCAGGGTACGAACACGAAGCGGTTGAAGTGCAGGCCGAGCGGCCGCAGGTCGCCGTGCCCCGGCACGACCGTCGGAACGCGGAAGGTCGCCGTGCAGACGCCGCCGCGCGGCCGCAGCGGGACGGCGAACGGGTGCTCCTCGCCGTCCGGCGGGACGGCAACCGTTCGTGCGCCGCTCGTCACGGTGACCGGCCGCGTGTACAGGTTCGGGTCGCTCTGGATCCCGACTGTGAGTGTCCCGCCCGCGCACGCGAGCCGGCGATAGGCGACGACCGGGCCCGACCACGTGTCGTTCGGATGGAGCCCCGTGACGATCGACGTCTGGCGCAGCGGCGGGTCGACGGCGTAGAGGAAGACGCCTCGCTTCGTGTCCGCCGCGACCTGGCGGCCCGCGGGCGTTGCCGAGCCGTCGGTGAGCAGGAACGGCACGTCGACGGTCCGACCCGCGGCGTTCCGGAGCACGCCCGTGCGCCGGTCGAGCGCGAGTCGCGTCGTCGGCAGGCCGCCGCCCAGCTCGTCGCCGACGTGGAAGACGCGCCCGACGCTGCGCGAGAAGAACTCGTTCTGCCAGACGGAGAACCGCGATGTGTTGCCCGTCCAGAGAACTGCGACCTCGCCGCGCCCGCGCGTGGCGCGGTCGACCCAGTCGCGGTTCGGCTGGTTCATGCCCTCGGCGAGCGCGCCGAGCGACGCGTACTCCATGCGCGCGGAGATCGGTCGCTGCACGGCGAAGAACAGTGCGAGGACGCCGAGCGGGAGCACGATCGCGTACCGCTTCGGAACGACGAGGAAGCCCAGAGCGGCGGCGATCGCGAGCACGACCGTGACCGTCGCGAGGTCGTCGAGCCCGACCGTCCAGCGCTCGTGGATGCGCCAGAGCGGCAGCAGCATCAACGTGTCGGACTGGCTCGGGACGCCGATCAGCCGCTCGTACGGGATCACGCCCGGGAGCGCGGCGCCGAGGACTGCGGCCGCCCCCGCTGCGAGCGGCGGCCGCGGCGCGCCCTGGTCGACCCAGACGAGGAGCGCGATCAGCGCGAGCGGCGCGAGGTAGAAGAGGTTCCGCTCCTCGATGCGCTCGACCGACGGCAGCGACGCGAACGCGGAGACCTCGACCGCGAAGCACAGCGAGAGCGCAGCCGTCGCGGCGAGGAAGGGTCGCGTGACACGGGGCAGGCGCCGCCACAGTCCGAGCAGCACGAGCGTCGCGACGAACGGGACGACGCCGAGGTAGAGGTCGAGCTCGGCGACGTGGTACAGCAACCAGCGCGCGACCTCGGCGACCTCGTAGTGGTGCTCGCCGGCAACGGAGTACGCACCGAGCAGGTCGAGCGGCGAGGACCCGCGAACGAGCTGGAACGCGACCAGCGCGACTGCCCCTGCCGCCACCGTCGCGTAGAGGACGCGGAACGCACGCCACGTCCCGAGCAGCACGGGGGCGAGCAGCACCGCCGGGACGAACGCGAGCGCCTGCGCGCGTGTGAGATAGGCGAGCGCGCAGAGGGCGAGCAACCCGAGCTGCCGCAGGGCGGTCGGCCGCTCCAGCGCGAGCACGAGCGCGAGCGCGACGCAGAGGAAGAGCGGGTAGAAGACGTTCTCGGTCATCACCTCGCCCGCGTACAGCAGCGACGGGAGCGCGACCGCCAGCAAGGCCGCGAGCAGCGAGAGCCCCTGCGGGAGCACGCGTCGCGCGAGGAAGTACGCGGGCAGCGCCGCGAGGGACACGACGACGGCGTTGATCGCCTTGACGAGCTCGTACGCGCGCGGCAGCGAGTCGATGAGGTACGCCGGCGCGATCACGAGCGGGTAGACGAACCCGTACGCGTGCGTCGGCACGCCGCGGATCGAGAACCCCGCGCCCTCGGCGACGCCCTTCGCGAGCTCCGAATAGATGAGCTCGTCGACCATGATCCAGGGCGCCGCGACGCGGCGCGCGAGCAGGTAGCGCGCAAGCGCGGACACCAGCACGAGACCCGTCAGCCACGCCCACACGGGGACGGCGCGGACGAGCGAGCGCGCGGGTGCGCCGACCGCCGTCGCGCTACGCGTCAAGCCCGAGCTCCCGAGCCGCTGCGGCGAGCGTACGCGTGTCGTCGGCGCCGACGTCGGCCGCAGCAGCCGCGACGTTCGCCAGCAGTGCATCGCGTACGACCGGCCCGCCGGCTGCCTGCTCGAGCGCAGCGACGTACGCATCCGCGACGCGCCCGAGGTCGTGCTCGCGCGCCGCGTAGGCGTGTGCGGCCTCGCTGAGCCGCCGCCGCTGCTCGGGGTCATCGGCGAGCAGCAGCAGCGCGGCGGCGAGCGCCGAGACCTCCCGCTCGTCGGGCGGCACCTTCAGCACCGCGGCCCCGGGCAGCTCCGCAAGCGCGTCGACGTCGCTGACGACGAGCGGCTTCGCCAGCGAGAGAACGCGGATCGCGCCCGCCGAGGTCTCGCCCATCGTCGGCCAGCGCAGCGAGACGCATGCGTCGCACGCTGCGATCAGCGACCACAGCCGCGCCTCGTCGACGTAGCCGTGGAGCTCGACCGCGTCGCCGAGCCCGAGCGCGGCGATGCGCCGCTCGAGCTCGAGCCCCGGCGCCTGCGGGCCGACGAGCAGCAGCCGCGCGCGCCGGTGCCGCTCGCGGACGGCCGCGAACGCCTCGAGCAGCTGCGGGATCCGCTTGTTCGCGTTCAGGAACCCGAAGCTGCCGAAGACCGGCGCCCCGTCCACGCTCGCCGGCTCGACCGCCGGCGCGGGCCAGACCGGCATCGGGATCCGCCACACCGATCCCGCGAAGCCCGTTGCGCGGACGCGCGTCCGGACGTGCTCGGAGTGCGCGATCACGCCGTGACCCTCCGCGAGCTGGAGGATCTCACCGGCGAGCGGGAAATCCCCGGGCCGCGTCGACCAGAGCGGCGGCACGCACCCGTCCACGACGCCGAGCGCGAGCAGGCGGCCGGGAAGGCCGGCCTCGCGTTCCATCGCGCGCAGGTATCCGCTCACGTCCTTGCGCGCGAGCGTCAGCCCCGCGACGAGGTGGTGGAGCACGAAATCGTGCAGCACGACGACGCCCGGGGACTCGCGCAGCGCGTCGACGATCCACCCGTGGACGTCGGGGTTGTTGCCAACGTGGTAAACGGCGACGTCGGCGCGCACGCGTTTCCCGCGCCGCGCGACGACGACGTCCAGGCGCTCGCGGAGCGCCGGCAGCAGCAACGCGCTGTAGTCCGCGATCCCCGACCGCTCGGGCGGGAGCGGCGAGTAGTACGCGACTTTCACGCGAGCAGGCGGTCGATCGCGGCGTCCCACGTCACCGTGACGGCGACGTCGCGTCCGGCGCGGCCCCAGGCGCGTCCTTCGTCCGGATGCTCGCCGAGGTAGCGGAACGCCCTCGCGAGCGCCGCGGCGCGCGGCTCCGTCACGAGCCCGGTCCGCCGGTCGGCGACGACGTCGAGCGGGCCGCCTGCGTCCGTCGTCGTGACGACCGGCTTCTGGGACAGGAATGCCTCGTACGGGACCATCCCGTAGTCCTCGTCGACCGGCGCGTAGTAGACGGCGCCGGCGCGCGCATACAGGTCGGCGAGCTCGGCTGCGTCCACGCGCCCGGCGAAGCGGACGCGCCCGTTCAGCCCATGGTCGCGCGCGACGGACTCGAGGCGTTCGCGGTCGGGGCCGTCGCCGGCCACGACGACGTTGAGCGACGGCTCCTCCGCGGCCGCAGCGAGCAGGAGGTCGACGCGCTTCGCACGGTCGAGCCTGCCGACGGAGAGCACGAAGTTCTCGTAGGCGTCGCAGCGGTAGTCGAGCTCCTGCGGCGGCGGCAGTACCACCTCGGCGTCGAGCCCGAGCGACGCGTTGAGCCGGTCGGCGACGTTGCGCGAGATCGCGAACAGGCGCTGCGCTTCGCCGAGCGTGCGGCCGTCGAGCTCGTGGACCTTCCGGCGCGTCGCGCGGTCGACCGCGCTCTCCCCGAACTCGCCGAGCTCCGTGCGATCGAGCTCGTACGCCTGCCGGAACTGATGCACGAGCCAGACGCGCTTGTTCGGGTGACGGACGGCGTAGCTCGGGAACTTGGTCGCGATCAGGAGGTCGACGCGCCGACCCTCGACCTCCTCGAGGTCGAGCATCCGCCACACGAATGCGCTCTCGAGCACGCGCTCGCGCGGGTACCACTTGAACGGAACCGTCACCAGCGCCGCCTGATGATCGCGCGTGTTCAGCTCTGCGACGAGCCGCTCGGCGAGCACCTCCGCGCCGCCGTGGGCGAACGGGACCTGCGGGTGCGTGACGACGATCCTCATCGCCGCGCGTGGATCGCGTAATCGAGCGGTGCGAAGAGGATGTCTGCGACGGGACCCGTCGCATCGCCGCGATCGGGCTCGTGCAGGTACCGCGTCTCCAGCTCGCGAAATCCGGCGTGCCGCACGAGCTGCGCAAGCGTCTCGGGAACGAGCGGCTGGGCGTGCGTGAGATCCGCGTAGTAGTTGCGGAGCGCGAGCGGCGACAGCGGGTTGATCGTCTCGGCGACGAGGACGCCGCCGTCCCGGAGCTTCGCGTGCGCGAGCTCCAGCAGGCGGAGCAGCGCGCGCGGCGGAAGGTGCTCGACGAGCTGTCCCGCAAACACGGCGCCCAGGCTCCCGTCGGGCAACGACTCGAGGTGCGCGAGGACGTCGCCCTGCTCGACGTCGAGCCCCTCGCCACGCGCGTACGCGACCATGTCCGGATCGGCGTCGACGCCGCGCGCTTCGACGCCCGCCTCGCGCAGCAGGGCCAGGAGCTCACCGCGCCCGCAGCCGACGTCGAGCACCGGCGCGTGGCCGCGGAGCTCGGCGACGTAGGGTCGCTGCCGCTCGCGCACCAGCTCGGTCGAGCCGCGCATCCGGCTCTCGAACGCGAAGTAGTCCGGGAGCGCCGCTGCCGCCGGCTGCGCCGCCACGGTCGGCGCAGCACCGGCGGGACGCCGCTCGAGCCGCAGAACGCGCTCCTCCAGCTCGCCGACGAGCCGCTCGCGGGTTCCGCGGTCGGCGCCGGCGCGGTCGAGCTCCTCGAACAGCGCGTCGATCAGCTTCAGGGCCGCGTCGTTGAAGCTCCGCTGCTGCTGCGCAAGGGGCTCGACGTACCAGCGCATCAAGCGACGGAGCGCCTTCTTCACGAACCGTGCCGGAGCGGGCCCATGCGGCGGACGCTCGGCCGTGACCGCCCAGAACTGCTCGGCGGCGGAGCGGGCGCGCGCGCGGATGGTGAGCGGGGACGCGCCGTTGCCCCAGCGAACCTCTTCGCGGAGCCGCTCCAGAAGTGCCTGCACGTCGACCTGCTCCGGCGCGGGAGCGCTCATTTCGGAAAGTGTAAGGAGGCGGTGTTACGGCGCCGTTAGCGCAGCGCGGATGCGAGCCTCGCACGCGAAGATGGCGGCCGTGCGTGTCGGGATCAGCCTCCTCACCCTCGTCCCCGGGATCGTCGGCGGCTCCGAGACGTACGCGCGTGAGCTCTGCCGGGCGCTCGCGCGGATCGGCGAACTCGAGTACGCGGCCTTCGTACCGGTGATCGCCGAGGACGCCGCGGACGGACTCCCCGCGAAGACGGTGCGGCGCTACCCGGCCAGCCGCACGACGGCCGGGCGCGTGCGCGCGATGGCCGGCGCCGCACTGCGCGCCCGGCCGCTCCGCGAGGAGCTCGAGCTGACACGACTCGACGCGATCCATTTTCCGCTGAGCGTGATGCTCCCGTTCGTCGCGGCGCCGCCTGCGGCGTCGACGATCCTCGACCTGCAGCACGAGTTCCTGCCGCAGAACTTCGGGCGCGCCGAGCTCGCGTACCGCCGGTACCTCTACGGCGCGACTGCGCGCCGCTCGCGGATCGTGATCGCGATCTCGGAGCACGCACGCGAGACGCTGATCGAGCGGCTCGACCTCTCGCCCGAGCGCGTCCGGACGATCCACCTCGGGGTCGACCTGACGCGGTTCGCCCCGGCGGACGTCGAGCGCGAACCGTTCCTGCTCTATCCCGCGAACCGCTGGCCGCACAAGGACCACGACACGCTCTTTCGCGCGCTCGAGCTGCTCCCGGATTACAGGCTCGTGCTCACCGGCTACGACGGGCCTGTCCCGTCACGCGCCGAGTCGCTCGGCCGCGTCACGCAGGACGAGCTCGTCGACCTCTACCGTCGCGCGTCGGCGCTCGTGTTCCCGAGCCGGTACGAGGGGTTCGGGCAACCCGTGCTCGAGGCGCTCGCCTGCGCCTGCCCGGTCGCCTGCTCGGACCTGCCGCCGCTCCGTGAGGTCGCAGGCGAGGCCGCCGTGTACTTCGAGCCGGGGGAGCCGGAGGCAGTCGCCGCCGCGACGCGCGACGCGATCGCGGGCGGCGGAGGTGCGGGACCCGCGCAGGCGGCGCGGTTCACGTGGGACGAGACGGCGCGCGGCCACGATTCGGTCTACCGCGAGCTCGCCGGATGAATCGCCGTTCGGCGCTGCTCGTCTTCGGGCTGATCGGCGTCGCGTGGCTGCTGCTCGTCCAGGGGCCGGGCGTCTCGCAGAACTCGCACTACGCGCTCGTCCGGTCGCTCGCGGACGGGACGGCGAC
>Ga0126309_10000958_pt1 | contig 9991 bp, 5 predicted proteins | sample Plot56_FD_92541 | JGI IMG/M metagenome (GOLD analysis project Ga0126309, IMG submission 92541) | Serpentine soil microbial communities from UC McLaughlin Reserve, CA, USA - Plot56 | ecosystem: Environmental > Terrestrial > Soil > Grasslands | place: USA: UC McLaughlin Reserve, Lake County...
CGAGCTTCCGCGAGCTGGTGGCGCGCGTGCGGACCGTCACTCTGGAGGCCTACTCGAATCAGGACGTGCCCTTCGAGGCGGTCCTCGCCCGCCTGCGCCTCGATCGCGATCTGTCCCGCTCTCCGCTGTTCCAGGTCCTGTTCAACCTGCTGAACCTGCCGGCGCGGGATCTCTCGCTGCCCGGGCTGGACCTGCGGGTTTTGACTCTCGCCGAGGTCCCGTCGAAGCTCGACATGACCTTCTACGTCTCGGAGGCGGAGTCGAGGGTCTGGATCGATCTGGTCTACAACGCGGACCTGTTCGACGAAGCCCGGATGGCCGACGTGCTCGCGCAGCTCGAGGGTCTCCTGGTGCAGGCGGTCGAGCGGCCCGATGAGCCGGTCGAGCGCCTCTCGCTGGTGACCGCGGCGGCGCGCGCTCTGCTGCCCGATCCCGGCGTGGAGCTGCCGGTGCCGGGCTTCCCGCCGGTCGCGCGGCTGTTCCTCGACCGCGCGCGGGAGCTGCCGGAGCAACCCGCGCTCGCCTGGAGCGATGGCGTCTGGACGTACGCGCAGCTCGGGGCACGGGCGCGGGAGATCGCCCGGGCCGCGGTCGCCGCCGGCGCCGGGCCGGGGACGGTCGTGGCGGTCGCCGGCTCGCGGTCCCCCGAGCTGATCGCCGGCCTCCTGGGGGTCTTCCTGTCGGGCGGGGTCCTGCTGATCCTCGACCGCAAGCTCCCCGCGGCGCGGCTGCGCGTGATGGTGGAGGAGGCGAAGCCCGGCTGTCTCATCTGCGTCGGGGAGCCGCAGCCGGACGACGCGTGGCTCTGGGAGGAGCGGTCGCTCCCGGTCCTCACCGTCCAGCCCGCGCCGGAGAGCTCGCCGGACGCGCCGGAGGACACGTTCCCCTGCGCCGCGCCGGACGATCCGGCGTACGTCTTCTTCACCTCCGGGACGACCGGCAGGCCGAAGGCGGTGCTCGGCCGCCAGAAGGGATTGAGCCACTTCCTCACCTGGCAGCGCTCCACGTTCGGGATCGGCCCCGGCGACCGCGCCGCGCAGCTCACCGGCCTCTCCTTCGACGTGGTGCTGCGCGACATCTTCCTGCCGCTGACCAGCGGGGCCACGCTCGTCCTGCCGGACGAGGACGACGTCAGCCCGGAGCGCATCCTCCTCTGGCTCCAGGAGAGCGCGATCAGCGTCGTCCACACGGTGCCGTCGCTCGCCAGCGCCTGGCTCGGTGCGGCGCCTTCGGGGTTCCAGGCGGAGACGCTGCGCTGGACGTTCTTCGCCGGCGAGCCCTTGCTGGCCCAGGTCGTGACGCGGTGGCGCACGGCGTTCCCGCGGACGGACGTGGTCAACCTCTATGGCCCCACGGAGACGACGCTCGCCAAGTGCTTCTACCGCGTCCCCGATCCGCCGGTCCAGGACGTGCAGCCGGTCGGCACGCCGCTGCCGCAGACCCAGGCGCTGATTCTTCTCGGCAGTGGCGGCGGCGGCGAGCGGCTTTGCGGTCTGGGCGAGGTCGGCGAGATCGTGGTGCGGACGCCGTTCCGCAGCCTCGGGTATCTCAACAATCCGGAAGAGAACCGCCGGTTCCGCCCCAATCCGTTCCGCGACGATCCCGACGATCTGCTCTATGTCTCGGGCGACCGCGGCCGTTACCGGCTCGACGGGACGGTGGAGATCCTGGGGCGGCTCGACGAGCAGGTGAAGATCCGGGGCGTGCGCGTCGAGCCGGCGGAGATCCGGGCGGCGCTGGGCCGGCATCCGGCGGTGTGGGAGAGCGCCATCCTCGTCCATGAGCACCGTCCGGGAGATCAGCGGCTGGTCGCTTACGTCGTGCTCCGGCCGGGCGCCGCGCTCGACCTGGAGGCCCTGCGCCGCCATCTGCGCCAGGAGCTGCCGGAGGCCATGGTCCCCTCGACGTTCGTGACTGTGGACGCGCTGCCGCTCACGCCGAACGGCAAGCTCGACCGCCGGGCCCTGGCCAAGTACGAGCCCCGCTTCGACCAGGACACCCAGGCCGGCGGCAACGAGCCGCGCGTCCTGCGCACCCCGGTCGAGGAGATCGTCGCCGGGGTCGCCGCCGAGGTGCTCGGGCTCCCGCAGGTTGGTCCGGACGACAGCTTCTTCCAGCTCGGCGGGCATTCCCTCTCCGGCGCCCAGCTGGTCTCGCGCCTGCGCCAGGCGCTCCAGGTCGACCTGCCGCTGCGGGTGCTGTTCGAGGCGCCGACGGTGGCCGGCCTGGCCGCCGAGATCGAGCGGCGGCGGCGGGCCGGCGCTCCGGAGCGGCCGGCGATCTCCGCCTTCCGGCAGGACCGGAGCGCGCCGCCGCCCCTGTCCTTCGCCCAGGAGCGCTTCTGGGCGGAACGGCAGCTCGAAAGCCGCACGGTCGCCTCCACGCTCCCGACGCTCGTGCTGCTGGAAGGCCCGCTCGACGTGGGCTGCCTGCGGCGGGCCGTGCGGGAGATCGTCGAGCGCCACGAGGTGCTGCGGACGACGTTCCGGGAGGATGTGGACAGGCCGGTCCAGGTCGTCCACGCCGCGCTGCCGGTCCGTCTCCCGGTCATCGATCTGCAGGAGATCGCGCGCCCCGTCCAGCGAGCGGAGATCCAGCGGTTGAGCATCGCCGACGGGCGGTCGCCGTTCGACTACGAGCGCGGACCGCTGTTCCGGATGACTCTCTTCCGCTGCTCGGAGCGCGAGCACGCGATGCTCTTCACCATCCATCACGTCGCGTTCGACGGCTGGTCGCGCTCCGTGCTGGTGGGGGAGCTGGCGGCTCTCTACAACGCCTTCCGGGAGGGGCGGCCGTCGCCGTTGCGCCCGCTCGCCGCCCAATATCAGGACTTCGCGCGCTGGCAGCGGCAGATTCTCCAGGGGGAAACCCTGGAGCGCGAGGTGGGCTTCTGGCGCGAGCATCTGCGCGGCGCGACGCCGGTCCGGCTCGGTCGCGACCTTCCGCGGCACTCTACCTATGCGGCTGGACTCGAAGCCTTCACTGTTTCCGAAGAGCTCGAACAAAAGCTGGAAGCCTTCGCCGCGGAGCATTGTGTGACTCTCTTCATGACCCTCCTCGCGGCGTTCAAGGCGCTCCTCCACCTCGAATCGGGGAGGGAGGACGTCGTGGTCACCAGCCTGTTCGCCAACCGCAACCAGCTGGAGACCGAGGGGCTGATCGGCAACTTCTTCGCCGGCCTGCCGCTGCGCACGCGGCTCGACGGGGCGCGCACGTTCCGCGATCTCCTGGAGCGGGTGCGCGACGTGACGCTCGCGGCGCATGAGCATCCGGACATCCTGTACGAGCAGGCCCTGGAGGGCTCGAGCTTCCTCGCGCCGGGGGAGCGCGGCGGAATCGCGACGTTCCGGATCATGTTCCAGCTCGCCAAGCTGCCGCGCGCCCGGCAGGTCCTGTCGGACCTGAATCTCGTCCACGTGCCGTTCGACACCGGCAAGATCCGTCAGGACCTGACCCTGTTCTTCACCCAGGCGGACCGGCTCGGCGGACGCTTCAAGTACAACCGCGACGTGCTCGACGAGGAGACGGTCGCCGGCCTGCGCGACCGCCTCCTCCGGATCCTCGCAACCATCGTCGCCGATCCGGACCGCCCGCTCGCGGAGCTGCTGGTGGAGAGCTCTCACCCGGAAATTCCGGCGGTCCTGGAGGGAGCCCTGTGAAGAAAGTCGCCCTGGTGACCGGCGCGAACCGCGGGATCGGGCTGGAGATCTGCAAACAGCTCGGCCATGCCGGTTGCACGGTGGTGCTGACCGCCCGGAATCCGGAGAAGGGAGCCCGGGCTGCCGGGATCTTGTGCCGGGACGGCCTGGACGTTCGCTTCCAGGCGCTGGACGTGACCGATCCGGCCGCGGTCCGGGAGGCCGCCGCCTTCGTCGAAGGCGAGCTCGGCCGGCTGGACGCGCTGGTCAACAACGCCGCCATCTCGCTCGATCCCACGGGCTCGCTGGAAACGGTGGACCTCGACGTGATGCGGCGGACGCTCGACGCCAACCTGGTGGGCGCGCTCGCCTGCTGCCAGGCGTTCCTGCCGATGATGCGGCGGCAGGAGTATGGGCGCATCGTCAACGTCTCCAGCGGGCGGGGCTCCTTCTCCAAGCTGGCCGCCGGGGGGGCCTGCTACCGCATCTCGAAAACTGCGCTCAACGCGCTCACCGTCATCCTCGCCGACGAGGTGAAGGAGACCAACATCCTGGTCAACGCGATGACGCCCGGCTGGGTGCGCACCCGCTTGGGCGGGATCAAGGCCCCACGGACGACCGCCCAAGGCGCCGAGACCGCCGTCTGGCTGGCCCTGCTGCCGGACCACGGCCCGCGCGGCAGGTTCTTCCGGGACCGGAAGGAGTTTCCTTGGTAGACGGCAAGATGGGCGAGCTGGTGCGCGCCGCGCGCATGACCCGGGAGCTCGAGCGGGTGTGCCACGATCCGCGCGAGCCGATCGCGCGCAAGGTCCGGCGCATGCAGCGCGTGCGGTCTCCCGAGCTGCCGCCGCGGGTGCGCGCCCTGCGCTCCAACGATCCCTCCTGGCCGGAGCTCTTCCGGAGCGAGGAGCAGAAGATCCGCGCCGCCCTGGGCGATGCCGTCGCGCGGATCGAGCACTTCGGGAGCACCGCGATCCCGGATCCCTCCCTCTCGGCGAAAAACGTCGTCGACTTCCTGGTGGCGTTGCGCGATCCGTCCGTGGCGCCGGAGGCCGAGGCCGTCCTCGGCGCGCTCGGCTACGTCTCCTACGGCGACGGCCCCTGCGATCCGGAGACCGTGTGGTGGTGGCGGATCGACGACGAGGCGGCGTTCGTCGCGCACCTCTGCGACGCCGGCAATCCCTGGATCGACACGGTTGTCAACTACCGCGACTACATGCGCGCTCATCCCGAGGAGTGCGCCCGCTATGAAGCGGTGAAGCGGGGCCTCGCGGCGGAGCCGGACCGCAGCCTCTTCGAGTACAGCCTCGGCAAGCTCCGCCTGTTCTACGAGATCAGCGGCAAGGCGGACGCCTGGAAAGCACGGCAAGCCTCATGAACGAGACCTCCTCCCCCAGGGACCGCCTCACCGTCGTCAAGGTCGGCGGCAGCCTGCTCGCGGGCCCGGCCGACCTCCGGAAGGCCGCCTCCGCCATCGCGGAGAAACGCCGCGAGGAGGGGGCTCTCCTGGTGGTCGCGTCGGCGCTCAAGGGGGTGACCGACCTGCTCGACCTGGCGGCGAGCCAGGCGCTCGACCGCACGCAGAACGGCCATCTCGGCGAGACCCTGGACGACCTGCGCCAACGCCACCTCGACGCCTCGCGAGAGGTCGCCGGCGGCGGCGCCGCCGTGGCGCGGATCGAGGAAGCTCTCGGCGAGGTGGAGACGCTGGTCCGCGGCATCCGCGCGAGCGGCGAGCTGCCGGACGCGACCTATGCCCGGGTCCTGTCCTCCGGTGAACGGCTGAGCGCCATCCTTCTGGCCTCGGCCGTCGAGGCGGCCGGTCCCGAGGCGCAGCCGGTCACCGCCGAGACGGCAGGGCTGCGGGCCACGGGGCCCGCCCGCGCCGGAGCCTGCGACATTCCGGCGAGCGCCGCGGGATTCCAGTGGATGCGGCGCCAGCTGGGCGCGCGCACCCTGGTGCTGACCGGCTTCTATGGGATCGGCGCCGACGGCGAGGTCGTGCTCTTCGGGCGCGGCGGCAGCGACGACACCGCGTGCGCCGTGGCGGCGGGGCTCGGCGCCGGCCGCCTGGAGCTGTGGAAGGACGTGCCGGGGTTGATGTCCGCCGATCCGCACGAGGTGGAAGGCGCGCGCGTCATCCCAGAGGTCTCGTTCGACGAGGTGGCCCAGCTCGGCGCCTTCGGCTCGCGCGTCGTGCACCACGGCTGCCTCGAGCCTCTGCGCGGACGCGCCATCGACATCTGCATCTCGTCCGTCCCGGAGACCGATTCCCCCGGCGGGACGCGGCTGGTCGAACGGCTCCATCGCGACACCCCCCGGGTCGTGGCCCTGGCGTCCCGCCGGCATGCTCCGGCGCTGGTCGGCCTGGTCGGCGACGGGGTGGCCGGCGATCCGGAGATCCGTTCGCGCATGTTGTCCTGTCTGACTGCCGCGGAGGCCCGCGGCGAGCTGGTGGCCCAACCTTCCGGGCGCTCCGGCCTGAGCTGTACCGTGCACCCGGACGATCTCGTCCGGGTGCTGAGCGGCCTTCACGAGAGCTTCTTTCCCTCGTCGGGGAGGCCGCAGTCATGAAGAAACCGCAATCGGAGATTTCGATGATACCGCTGGCACAGTCGAGCGCTCCCGTCAGGAATCTGGTCGACTACTGGAACGAGGCGCGCCTGCACGCCGCGTCCGCGAAGTCCTCCTCCGTCCGTCCGGCGCCGGGGATCGTCCCCTGGCGGGCCGCTCTCGAAGACGTCCTCAAGGTTGGATATGGCGTGCAGGCCCAGCCGCGCTTCCTGGCCGGCGCCTGGCAGCAGGTCCGGTGGCGCACCACGCCGTCGGCGGGCGCGCTCTACCCGTTCGAGGTGATCGTGAGCATCGTCGGCGAGGGGACCTATCTCTGGGAGATCGAGAGAGGCCACCTCGTCCCCTACGACGCGCGGCCGCTGACGCGGGAGGGCCTCGCCGCGGCCGGTCTCGCCACCCGGCCCGGACATCGCGTCGAGGCCCTGGTCAGCTTCGTCGCCCGCCCCTGGCTGAGCATGAAGAAATACCTCCTGCGCGGCTACGCCTACTGCCATCTCGACGTGGGGCATACGGCCACCAACCTGGCGCTCTACACCGCCGCGCTGGGCCACGACTCGGTCCTCCACCTGCGGTTCTCCCGCGCGTTCCTGGCGGAGCACCTGCGGCTGGAGGGCCTCTGCCGCGAGCCGCTCGCGGTGCTCTCGTTCACCTCCGTCGAGACGGGCACCGAGCTGGCGGCTCCGGTGCCGGACCCCGACGCCGGCATCCCGCCCATCGGCCTGGACCTGCCCGGGGAGCAGGAGATCCGGAGTTGGGAAGCGCTCCAGGGCATCCTCTCGTACGACCTTTCGCTCCAGCCCCCCGGCGAGCCTGCCAGCGCGGCGCTCCTGGCGGCTGGCCCGGAGGTCCCCCGGGACGCTCTCCTGCCGCTTCCGGAGGGACGTCCGCCGTTCGGCCCGGCCGCGGAGTGGCGCTCGGCGATCCTTCACCGGCGCTCGGCCAAGGGCTTCCGCCCGGAGCCCGTGGGCGTGGAGGAGATCGGCGAGCTGCTCGCGGCGCTCCGGGGTACCGGCCTCCCGTCGGACTGCTCTCTGAACAGCTTGGGGCAGATCGGTCTGCGCGTCGTGGCAAGGAACGTCGACGGCCTGTCCGGCATCTATGCGTACGCGCCGTGGGAGCATGCGCTCCAGCAGATCGACCCGCGGGCGGACGACCCCCGGCCCGCCTGCATGCAGCAGGGGCTCGCCGGCAATGCCGCGGCCCTGCTAATCTTCCATACGCCGCTCTGCGGGCTGATCGAGCGGCACGGGTTCTCGCCGTTCACCGAGCTGCACTTCCGGGCCGCGGAGCTCGGCCAGCGCCTCCATCTTGTAGCCACGCGGCTCGGCCTCCTGGGGATCACCTGCATCGGCGGCTTCGATGGCGAGGAGTGCGCGGCGCTGGCGCGGCTCGGCGCGGACGAGGAGACCATCTACGTCATCCTGGTTGGCATCCGCGATGAATCGGTGTTCAAGCACGACCAGCTGAACGTGGCGTTCAGCCATGGGCACACCACGACTCTGGAAGACTGATGAGCCGCTCCGTCCTCGATCACCCCGCTTTCGAACGGCTCTTCACGCCCGGGCACCGGGAGCTGCGCGAGCGCGCCCGGAGCTATTTCGACCCCGCGCGGCTGCCTGCATGGGTCGGCGCGCCCGGCGGCCATCTCACCCGGGCGCAATGGGAGGAATTCGGCCGCGCCGGATTCCTCGGCGTCTCGCTGCCGCGCGAGCTGGGCGGCCAGGGGCTCGGCCTCCTGGGCGCGCTCATCCTCAGCGAGGCGGCGTCCCGGCTCGGCGACCTCGGAATCTCCCTCGGCCTGCACTGCCAGACCGAGATTACCGCGCAGTGGCTGGCGACCGCCCACGCCGCGGAGGTGCGCGACCGCTACCTGCCCGAGATGATCGCCGGCCGGCTCGTCGGCTGCGCCTGCGACACCGAGCCGGGCGGCCCGATGGCGTCGACCGCCGTGCGCGACGGCGACGAGCTGGTGGTCAACGCCCGCAAGCTCTACGTCGTCAACGGCGCCAACGCCGGCCTCTGCTTCGTCACGCTGCGGGTCGACGGCGAGATGGCGACCGTCCTGGTGGAGAAGGAGCGCTCCGGCGTCCGCGTGCTCAAGGTCTTCGACAAGCTCGGCACCCGGTCGATCGATTCCGCGATGATCGACTTCCACGAGGTGCGGGTGCCGGCCGGCCATCTGGCCACGAAACGCGGTGTGCGGCAGTTGATGCACTGGAACAAGGTGATGACGTTCGCCCGCTTCCTGATGTGCGCCGACGCCAGCTTCCTCCACGGCCTCCTGCTCGCCCGCATGCTGGAGTACGGCCGGGAGCGGATCGTCGACGGCCGGCCGCTGGCGAGCTGGCCGGTCAACCGGCACGCCCTCGCCCGCGCCGCCGCCGACCAGGAGCTGATGCGGGCCGGGCTCATCGACTGCTTCGGGCAGCTGGAGAGCCAGCGCAACGCGGTGGCCGAGGTCGCCGCGCTCAAGTGGTTCTGCGTCGACCGCACGTCCCGCTTCGCCGCCCTCTGCGCCGAGATGCAGGGGGGCGCCGGCTATATGTGGGACAGCGAGTTCCTGCGCGGCCAGGCGCAGGTCCTCGGCCTCAAGATGGCCGGAGGGAGCCTGACCACGATGAAGTCGATCGCCGGCCAGGCGCTCGCCTACCGCGAAGAGCTGGGAGCGCTGGAATGAGCGGGACCTCCGCACTGATCTGGAATGCGATGAGCGACTGCCTGGAGCGCCACCGCTGGCGCCGGGCGGTGGCTGGCGGCGCCGAGGTCCTCACCTACGAGGATCTCGGCGGCCGCATCCATACCGCCGCCGGCCTGCTGCGCGCCCGTCTGCCGGAGGGGGCGCACGTCGGGTTCTGCCTCGGCAACCGCACCGAGTACGTGGTCCTCTACTTCGCGGCGCTCGCCGCGGGCTGCCTGCCGCTCCTCCTCGACGCCAACTTCAACACCGGCGAGATCGAGGCGATCCGCAGCGACTGCGGCCTCGACGCCCTGGTCATCGAGCGGGCGAAGGTGGACGCGCTCGGGCTTCCCGGGAAGGGCGAGCCGGTGCCGTTCGGCGGCGACGTCGCCATCCTGCCGCTCGCCCGGCCGAGCGAGCCTTTCTATCAGCCGCGGCCGGAGACCGAGGTCTGCCGCTTCACCTCGGGCACCACGGGGCGGCCGAAGTGCCTGGAGTTCAGCGGGCACGCCGTGGTCTCCGCGGCGAGCAACTGGGTCCTGGGGACCGGGATGACGGGCGACGACCGGACGCTCTGCCTGGCCGCCCTCTCGAACGGCCTGGCGTTCAACACCTCGCTCCTCTCGACCTTCCTGGCCGGCGGCGAGCTGGGCTTCCTCAAAGGGGCGCCGCTGACCCGCCCGGTGGCGCGGCGGATCGCCGAGTCCGGGATCACCCGCCTCGTCGCGTTCCCCACGCTCTACCGCAACTTCGTGGCCCCCGGCGGCCCGGACCGCGCGATGATGGCGGGCCTGAAGCACGCGATCTCCGCCGGCGCGCCGCTCTGGCCCGACGTGCGCGAGGAGTTCCGCGCCGCCTACGGCCTCGACGTCTCCGACTACTACGGGATCGCCGAGACCGGCCCCTGCACGTTCGAGCGGCACGCCGGCCATCACACCGGCCTCGGCGAGCCGCTGCCCGGCGTGGAGATCCGGATCGCGCCCCCTCATCCGGACAACCCCGAAGATCCGGAGGGCGCGGGAGAGGTCCTGGTTCGCACCTCGTCGATGGCCAGCGGGTATCTCAACCATCCGGGGCTGTTCGAGGCGCGCGTCGACGCCGA
>Ga0126309_10000959_pt1 | contig 9989 bp, 9 predicted proteins | sample Plot56_FD_92541 | JGI IMG/M metagenome (GOLD analysis project Ga0126309, IMG submission 92541) | Serpentine soil microbial communities from UC McLaughlin Reserve, CA, USA - Plot56 | ecosystem: Environmental > Terrestrial > Soil > Grasslands | place: USA: UC McLaughlin Reserve, Lake County...
GTCGCGCGGGTTGACTTCCACCTCGACACCGGCATCCAGTAGCGCGTCGTCGCGGACGGCGGTTGCGAAGGCCGGGCTTCGGCCCGGCCTTCGCTCGATCGTGCGTTAGGGCGATGCTCTAGTGGTCGGCGCGGTCCCGGTCGCGGTGTGCGCTGCCGCTCTTCGCCAGCCCGCGGCTGACCATGTAGCCGATCACCACTGCGGCGACCAGCGTCCACGCCCGGGGCGCGTCGAAGTTGTCCGCCTGGGAGGCGGCGATGAGGATCGCGGCGATGGACGCGACCATCGCCCAGAACTCGGTCGTCAGGAACGACGGCTTCGTCTCCGCGATCCGTGTGACGACGGGCTGCGACACGGCGCGTACCCGGTCGTCCGTCGTGATGTCACGTGCTGCCATGCAGACCCCTCCTTGTGTGTGTGTCGTTGGAGGCTCCCGCGGCGGAGGGGCGCGTAAACGAGGCGCGCTATGTGGATCTGCTCAAAGAGTTGGTCGGCGGGGCTCTCAGCGCCGCGCTTTGTGCGGGCGGGCGCGTCCGGCGTCGGCGCCTCGCCCGAGCTCGACGATCCGTGCGGCGGTGAGACGCGATACCCCTGTCTCGACGAGCCGGTCGGCGATCGAGGCGTCGCTCAGCCGGGCGGCCTCGGTCACGGTCAACTCGAGCTCGCCGAAGCGGACCATGGTGACCGGGGCTTCTCCGTCGGGCGGACGTTCTATCGCCGCGATCTCCACTCCGTTCAGTAGGCGTATGGCCGAGCGCGCCGGGCTCGGCCCGACGCGCTCAGGGCCGGCGCTCGCTAGGACGCGAGCTGGACGACGTTCGTGGCCTCGGGGCCCTTCTGACCTTCGGCCGGCTCGAACTCGACCTTGGCGCCCTCGGCCAGGGACTTGTAGCCCTCGCCTCGCACGTTGCTGTGGTGAACGAACACGTCCTTCCCGCCCTCGTCGGGCGTGATGAAGCCGTAGCCCTTCGCGTCGTTGAACCACTTCACGGTTCCGGTTGCCATATATAACCTCCCTTCCGCGTCTTACGAACGGGTAGGAAGGCGCTGGACTGCCCCGAACTCGCTCTAGTTAAAGCCACGGTAGCAGGGTTTATCGCTACGGTGTAGTTCCGCGAACGTCCGCGGGCGCCGGCGGCAGAAGGGACCCGCATATGGGCTCGAACGCGAAGAGGCAAACGACGATGGCGAAGTTGAACCGCGAGCGGCGGCTCAAGGAGCGCCGCGAGATGAAGGCCGAAAAGAAAGAGGCACGGAAGCTCGCCGCCGAGCTGGGCGAGCCGGTTCCGGGCGAAGAGCCGGCGGACGAGTCCCTCGGCGAGCCGCTGGGCGAGCGCCTGCCCGACTAGCCGCCCGCCATCGCGCCCACGACGCGAAACGGCTCCTTGCCGGATGCGACGTCGGCGGGCAGCGGATCGTCGGCGGGCTCGCACGACAGGTCCTGCCCGCAGGCGAAGAAGCGGATGAAATCTCGGCGCTCGGCCGTTTGGTGGTCGCGGATCGTCCCGCAGAGCACCGGGTAGCTCTCCTCGAGCGCGTCGAGGACGGAGGTCACCGTCGGCGGCGCCTGGAGCTCCAGGCGCACCTCGCCGTCGACGCGTGCCAGCGTGCGCAGGTGGTGGGGGAGCGTGACGCGGATCACGCCAGCACTTGCGCCTCGACCGAGAGCACGGGCGGGAGGTCGCGCACGACCGCCGTCCACGTGTCGCCAGCGTCGGCGGACGCGTAGACCTGGCCGCCGGTGGTGCCGAAGTAGACCCCGCACGGGTCGAGGTTGTCGACGGCCATCGAGTCGCGGAGGATGTTCACGTAGCAGTGCTCCTGCGGCAGGCCGCTCGTCAGCGGCTCCCACTCGTTCCCACCGGTGCGGCTGCGGTAGACGCGGAGCTTGCCGTCGGGCGGGACGTGCTCGGAGTCGCTCTTGATCGGGACGACGTAGACGGTCTCGGGCTCGTTCGCGTGGACGGCGATCGGGAAGCCGAAGTCGGACGGCAGGTTCCCGCTCACCTTCTGCCAGGAGTCGCCGGCGTCGTCGCTTCGCATCACGTGCCAGTGCTTCTGCATGAAGAGCGTGTCGGGCTGCGAGGTGTTCATCGCCAGGCGGTGGACGCAGTGGCCGACCTCGCGCTCCTCGTCCGGCAGCTCGCGCGAGCGCAGCCCCTTGTTGATCGGCTGCCAGGTCTCGCCGCCGTCGTCGGTGCGGAACGTGCCCGCCGCGGAGATCGCCACGGTCATCCGGTCTTGGTTCTCGGGGTGGATGAGGATCGTGTGCAGGCACAGCCCGCCGGCGCCCGGTTGCCACTGCTCGCCGGTCGTGTGCGTGCGGAGCCCCGCGAGCTCCTTCCAGGTCTGGCCGCCGTCCGTCGACTTGAAGAGCGCGGCGTCCTCGGCGCCTGCGTAGACGGTGTCGGGGTCGGTGGGCGACGGCTCGAAATGCCAGACGCGCGCGAACTCCCACGGGTGCTGCGTGCCGTCGTACCACTGGTGCGTCCCGGCGACGCCCTCGTAGGCGAACTCGTTGCCGACCGGCTCCCAGGTCTCCCCGCCGTCGTCGGAGCGCTGGACGACCTGCCCGAACCACCCGCTCGTCTGCGACGCGTAGATCCGGTCAGGCTCGGCCGGAGAGGCGTTGAGGTGGTAGATCTCCCAGCCGGTGAAGAACGGCCCGCGGACGTCCCAGTCGGCGCGCGTCCCGTCAGCCGTCAGCACGAAGGCACCCTTGCGCGTGCCCACGAGCAGGCGAACCTTGCTCATCGATCCCTCCTTGCGGTCGCTCTCGACATGCCTCAGGGGGTAGACCCGATCGGAAGGGAAAACTAATCGGTCGCGAGCGCCGTGCGCGTGATCGGTCCGGTCGGCTCGCCAGCTCGCGGTCAGTTGGGCTCGGCTGCGCCCGCGACGCCTACGGGCGGGATGAGCGCGCTCGGCGCCGGTAGCTGCGTGCCTTGAGTCGGCTGCCGCAGAGCGTCATCGAGCACCACGTAGCCGCCCGGTTGCGCGAGTAGTCGTAGAAAGCCCAGCGGCAGTTGCGGCACGCCTTGAGCCTGGACCAGTTCCCCTCGAGCATCGCCTCGAAGGCAACGCCGACGATGCGGGCGAGTGGCGCCGGCGGCGAGCGCCGGGCCGGCTCGGACAAGGAGAGAAGGCCGTCCTCCCGCAGACGAGGCGCCAGCCGGCCTGCCGCGGCGACCGCGTTGACGGTGGCGACGGCGTCGGCCGGAGGAGCAACGCCGTGGTTGTTGGCCACGAGCAGCTCGCGCAGGGCCTCGCGAAGGTCATGCGCACGCCGCAACAGCCGCGCATTCGGCCGGCCGGCGGCGAGCCCGTTCTCACGGAGCCATGCCTCGAGCTCGGCCGGCGATCCAAGCCATTCCCGCTCGTTCTCCCGATCCACCGTGTTGACGAAGCGCTGCACGAGGCGAAGCGGCTCCGGGGCGGCCTTCGGGACGTCGTAGCGCGGCACGCGCCGAGTGTAGTTGCGCGGGCGGCCTTGGCGTCACCTGCGATAGGCTTTTACCGGTGACGGCGATCGCACGCGCACGCCGGGTCGCAGTGCCGCTGCAGCTCGCGGCGATTCGGCTGCGACACCGTCCGGAGCGAGTCGTCCTCGTCGTGCTGGGCATCGCCGCGGCGGCAGCCACGCTCGCGGCGATGCAGGCGGGCACGCTCGTCGCGCAGGACCGGAGCGTGGCCGACCGGGTCGCGTCGCTTCCTGCGGAGACACGCGCGATCCGGCTGGCGTCCTTCAGCGTCGCGGGCCAGTCGGACCCCTATCGCGTCCTCGACCACCGTGCGCGTCGGGGGCTAACGCCGCTGATGAGCCGTGAGCCGATCGCGACCGTCCTCTACCGGGAGAGCACGATCGCCGGCGCGTACATCGGTCTCGGCGCCGTCGACGGGCTGGCACGCTGGATCCAACTCGAGTCGGGCCGGTTACCGCGTCCTTGTACGCCCGCCCGATGCGAGGTCGTCGAGCTCCGCGGCGGCGGCAGGCTTCCGAACGCTCCGGGTCTCCGGCTCGTCCGCGTCGGCCGCGGCGACTTCCGCTCGACCGCGCTGTTCGGCGACGCGATCGCGCCGGCAAGGAGCGCCAGCTCGGAGGCCAACCTGAGCGATGCATACCGACGGTCCAGCCGATACCACTTGCCCGCTCCGCCTCCCCTGGTTCTCGCGGAAGGCGTCGCCGGACTCAGCGGCTCCCCCGTGCTCCAGTCGAAGTTCCGGACGTTCGCGTGGGTCGTACCGATCGAGCACGGCGACGTCCACCCGTGGTCTGCCGCTCCGCTTATACGCTCGATCGACCACACCCGCTCGCGACTGGAGGCGCAGTCGCCCGCCGCTTACGAGCTTCGCGCCCCGCTCGACGAGCTCGAAGACGCGGTGAACACCAGCACGGTCGCGGGGCGGCGACTGCTCCTCCTGGGCGGACAGGCGAGCGCGCTGCTGCTCGCCTTCGCGCTGCTCGCGGCTACGCGGATGCGGCGGGAGGTCGGCGCGGCAAGGCAGCGCCTGACGTGGCTCGGGACGCCCGGCTGGCAGATCGGCCTCATGGTCGCCGCCGAGGCGGCGCTTCTTGCGCTCGTCGGGACAGCCGTCGGCTGGGCCGCCGGCACGCTCGCGGCCGGCGCGATCGCACGCGAGTCGGGCGAGCCCGTGACCGCGCTCCTGCGGAACTCAGTGCTTGCTGCCGACGGGGTCGCGCTCGCCGTCGCAGTCGCAGCCGCCGGCGCGGCGGCCCTCGTGCTGGCGCTCGCGGTTCGCCCGGTCCGGCTTCGGACCCTGTCGCTCTCGTGGCTCGATCTTGCCGCCTTGGCCGCGGCGGCCGTCGTCGCCGCCGCGTTCCTGCGCGGGCGCGCAGATGCGGATGCGATCCTCGACGAGCGCGGCACGGGGACAGTCCTGCTGCTGCTCCCGGGGCTGATTGCGTTCATCGCCGCGGTCGTGGTGGCGCGGGCGCTGCCGCCTGCCCTGCTCGGCCTCGAGCGGCTGATCCCGTCGAGAGCCGTCGTCGGACGGCTGACGGCGCTCGGCCTCGTCCGGAACCCGGGCTACGCGGCCGTTGCGGTCGCCTTTGTCGCGGTCAGCGTCGGTCTCGCGCTTTTCGCGGAGGCCTATCGCTCGACGCTCGAACGGGGAGAGCGCGACCAGGCCCGGTATGCCGCTCCGGCCGACTTCATCGTGCGTGAGGATCTCTCCCGCCTCGTCCCGGTACGCGACGCCGTTCGGCCGGCCGACCTTCGCTCGCTCGGCGCCGATGTCAGGTCCAGTGCGGTGCTCCGTGCCAACGCGAGCATCCGCGGCGCGCGTGACGTCACCGGCGTGACCGTGCTCGGGCTCGATCGCTCGTCCGTCGAAGGAGTCGACGGGTGGCGCGCGGACTTCTCCGACGCCGGAGTCGCGACACTGGCCGACCGGATCGCAGCGCCTCGCAAGGTCGGTATCGCCGGTCCAGCACTTCCAAGACGCGCCACGCGCCTGCTGCTTCCGGTCCGGGTCCGCGGCCGGTCGTTCTCCATGGCGGCAACGATTCACGCGCCGGACGCATCCTTCGTCACGCTCGCCCTCGGAAGCACAGACGTGGATTCCGCGACGACGCTCTCGGCACCGATTCCGGCGCGCGCCCGCGGCGGCGAGCTCGTCGCTCTCCGATTCGATCCGCCGAAGCGGCTCGTCGAGCGCGGCAGCGACGCAGGCGGGGTTGCCCGGAGCATCGTCACGCTGGCGCCGATCGCCGCGGCGACGGGCACGCACCGAGAGCTCCTCACCGACTACGGCGACTGGCGCGGCATCGACGGCGCACGGCTCGTTTCTGACGCTCCGCTCCGCCTGCGGCTGACGTTGACCGATACGGCGACGACCTGGTTCCGTCCTACGCAACCCACGGACGGTCACCCGGTTCCCGCGCTCGTCTCACCCGGTGTCGCGAACGCGGCCGGCGCGGACGGCGCGTTTTCCCTTGACCTCGCCGGCGAGCAAGTGCCCGCCCGCGTCGCCGCTGTCGCGAGGCGCTTCCCCGGCACGTCCCAGGGCACGGTCAGCGGCGACTTTGCGATCACCGACCGCAATCTGCTCGGCACCGCGCTCGACGCGGCAGACCCCGGTGCGGGCACGGCGAACGAGATCTGGATCGAGGCGGCGACGCCGGCCGGTAGGAGCGCCGCGGCGGAGCGGCTGCGTCGGCCGCCCTTCGACGTGCTCGCCCTCACCGAGCAAGACGGCGTGGAGGAGAGCCTCGCGGACGACCCGCTCGCTCGGGCTTCCAGCCTGTTGCTCTTTGCCGCCGCCGTCGTCGCGGTCGTCCTGGCATTCCTCGGGCTTGCATTCGCCGTGGCGTCGGAGCTTCGCGACGAGCGCGGGGAACTCGTCGACCTCGAGGCGCAGGGACTAGGGCCGGCGAAACTTCGACGCTACCTCCGCATCCGCGCGGCTGCGGTGCTGGGCTTCGGACTGGCGGGGGCGGCCGCCCTCGGCCTGGCGCTGAGCTCGCTCGTCCTCTCCGTCGTCCTCCTGACCGCGAACGCGACCGAACCGATGCCTCCTCTCGTGCTCACGATCGACTGGCTGTTCGTCTTCGCGCTCCTCGCGACGACGCTCGCCCTCTCTGCCCTTCTCGTCGCAGTGGTGACGGGGCGCGCATTCCGGGGACGCTCGGCAGGTCGCTACACCGAGGTCGGCGGATGAGCGTGGCGCTCGAGGCACGAGACGTCTTCCGCGTCCACTCGACGTCGTCGGGCTCCACGGCGGCCCTCCAGGGCCTCGCGCTGACGGTCGCCGAGGGCGAGATCGTCACCGCGCTCGGGCCGAGCGGCTCGGGCAAGACCTCCCTGCTCCGCATCGTTGCCGGACTGGATCGGCCGTCCTCGGGCGTGGTTCGCGTCCTCGGACTCGACGTCGGGCGCGCGACGCGGCGCCGGCTCGCTGCCTACCGGTCGTCGTCGTTGGGATACGTCGAGCAGCACTACGCACGCGCGCTCTCGCCGGAGCTCTCGGCACAAGAAGCGATCGCGCAGCGACTGCGGCTGTCCGGCGAATCACCTGCGGCGGCACGTTTACGAGCCGGCGAGCTGCTCGACAGGGTCGGGCTGCGGCACCGCGCCGCGTCGCGGCCCCAAGAGCTGTCGGGAGGCGAGCAGCAGCGGATCGCGGTCTGTTCTGCGCTTGCCCACCGCCCGCGGCTCCTGATCGCGGACGAGCCCACCGGTGAGCTCGACGCCGAGAACGCCGCGACGGTGTACGAGCTGATCGCGGAGCTGGTGCATGAGCATTACTGCACTGCGCTCGTCGTCAGTCACGACCCGGCGTCGACGCAGATCGCCGACCGCACCGTCCACATCCGCGACGGGAGAGTGAGCGAGGAAAGCGGCGAAGGAGCCGGGGACGATGAGCTGATCGTCGTCGGCCGAGGCGGCTGGCTCCGCGTTCCCGACGAGCTGCTCCAGCGCGCGCGGATCGGCTCACACGCTCGCGCCGGCGTCGACGGCGACTCGGTCGTCCTCACCGGCGCCGATGGAACTGCCGGCGAGATTGCAGACCCCGCGCCCGGCCGGCCGACCTCGACGACGCAGGCGCCCGGAGGCGGCCTGGTTCAGCTCGCCGAGGTGACGAAGGTTTACGGCTCCGGCGACCCGGCCGTGGAGGCGCTCGCCCGGATCGATGTCGCCTTCGAGGGTGCCCGCTTCCACGTCGTCACCGGCCCTTCAGGCTCCGGCAAGACGACGCTGCTCGACCTCATGGCCGGTCTCGACCTGCCCACCGCCGGACGGGTCGTGGCACTCGGCCGACCCGTCTCGGAGCTCGATCGCGAGGAGCGGGCCCGCTTCCGGAGAGATCACGTCGGAATCGTCGCCCAACAATCGCGCCTGATGCCGTTCCTGACCGCGCTCGAGAACGTCGAGCTCGCGCTCGCTGTGCGGGGACGCGCAGGGGAGAGCCGCGACCGCGCGCGCGACGCGATCGCCGTCGTCGGCCTCGCCGAGCGGAGCGAGCAGCGGGTCTCGCTCCTCTCGAGCGGCGAGCAGACACGTGTCGCGATTGCGCGTGCGCTTGCGGCGAGACCGTCGATCCTGCTTGCGGACGAGCCGACGGCGCGCCTCGACCGTGCCGCCTCGATCGCGCTCGCAGCGCTCTTTCGGCAGCTCGCGGCCGGAGGGATGACGGTGATCTGTGCCACGCACGACCCGCTGCTGATCGAGCAGGCCGACCGCCGGCTCCCGCTGGGTCCGCTCGTGCCCGAGGGCCGGCTCTCGCCCGTCGGCTGAGCGCACGCGAAACTGGAGAGAGGGCGGCGCTGCCGCCGCCCTCTCGATCTCGCGACTCGCGTACGGCGTCTCAGGGACGCGCGCGGGAGCCGAGCAGAGCATGGCCGTTATCGTCGCGCGCCCGCGGCCTTGGACGGTCCAGGCCCGGAGCCCCATTCTGGGGGCCGAGCGTGTGCACGGCGCCGAAGCCCGGTACGAACGATGGTGGACGTTGTGGTGGAACTGCTCGAAGTTTCGCCGGCGCTCCTAAAGTGGACGCATGGTCGCGCGGAAGACCGTCACTGTCGTCTTCTCTGACATCGCGAACTTCACACCGCTCGGCGAGGGCCTCGATCCGGAAGCGTTGAGGGGAGTGATGGAGCGGTACTTCGCCGTGGTGCGCCGCGAGGTCGAGCGGCACGGCGGGATGGTGGAGAAGTTCATCGGCGACGCGGCGATGGCCGTCTTCGGCATCCCGGCCGTCCACGACGACGACGCACTGCGCGCCGTGCGGGCCGCGATCGACATCCGCACCGCGCTCGGCGACCTGAACCAGCAGCTGGAGGAAACGCACGGCGTGCGTCTGTCCATTCGCACGGGTGTCAACACCGGCGAGGTCATCGCTGCGGATCCCAGCGACCGGCAGACATTTGCGACCGGCGCTCCCGTGGCAACCGCGCAACGCCTCGAAGCCGCGGCGCGCCGGGGTGAGATCCTCCTCGGCGACTCGACCTACCGACTCGTCTCGAATGCCGTCCTCGTCGAGCCGCTCGAGCCGCTGACGCTCAAGGGGAAGGCGGAGCCCGTGACCGCCTGGCGCCTTCTCGGCGTCATCGAGGGCGCACCGCCCTTCCCCCGCCGGCTGGACACGCCGATGGTCGGGCGCGAGGCGGAGCTCGCGTCGTTGCACGGCGAACTGGAGGCGGCTCGGGCCGAGCGGCGATGCCGGCTCGCCACGATCGTCGGACCCGCTGGGATCGGGAAATCCCGGCTCGGAAACGAGCTGTTCGCCGCTGCCCGCCCTCGGGCCACGACGCTCGTCGGACGGTGTCTGGCCTACGGCGAAGGGATCACGTTCTGGCCGCTCCGCGGCATCGTCCTCTCGGCGGCGGGGAGCCTCTCGCGCGACGGCATCGCCAAGTTCCTGGAAGGTATGGAGGACGCCGACAGGATCGCCGAGCGGCTCGCCGGCGTCGTCGGCACGGCGGAGTCGCCTCCCGGAACGGAAGAGACCTTTTGGGCCGTCCGCCGCTTCCTCGCCCATGTCGCCCGCGAGCAACCACTCATCCTCGGGATCGACGAGCTCCAGTGGGCCGAGCCCACGTTTCTCGACCTGATCGAGTACCTCGTCGGCTGGACGACGGACGCGCCGGTCCTGATTCTCGGTCTCGCCCGCCCGGAACTGCTGGAGAGACGTCCGACGTGGAACGTCACGAGCTCCCTCGTCGTCATGCTGGAACGACTTTCGGGGACGGACGCCGAACGTCTGGTGGACGTGTTGGGCGGCGGCGTGAGTGACGACGAGCGGGAACGCATCCTGGCCGGCGCCGAGGGCAACCCGCTCTTCGTCGAGCAGATGCTCGCCCTCGCGGTCGAGGGCGGTGGGCGCGAAACGATCCCTCCGTCCATTCACGCGCTGCTCGCCGCGCGGCTCGACCAGCTCGCCGCGAACGAGCGCTCCGTGCTCGAGCGGGCGGCCGTGATCGGGCGCGAGTTCACGGCCGGCGCGGTCGCCTCGCTCTCGGGCGACGA
>Ga0126309_10000960_pt1 | contig 9984 bp, 9 predicted proteins | sample Plot56_FD_92541 | JGI IMG/M metagenome (GOLD analysis project Ga0126309, IMG submission 92541) | Serpentine soil microbial communities from UC McLaughlin Reserve, CA, USA - Plot56 | ecosystem: Environmental > Terrestrial > Soil > Grasslands | place: USA: UC McLaughlin Reserve, Lake County...
ACGATGAGGATCGCCCCGAGGTACGGCGCGACGAGCGCGTTGAGATCGATCGGGACGTCCTCCGAACCGCGGGCTCGGGCGAGTCTAGCAGCCGCCGATCACCGCCGAATCAACCGCCGATCACGCTCGAATTCCCGCTTGGGCGGGCTGCAGAGAGCCCCACTGCCGGGAGCGTTCGGCCTGGGTGCTATCCTCTCCGCTCGTGGCCCCGCACCCGTCGGCGGCGCCGCGGCCGATCCCTCGGCCCGCCACGACCCGCATCGGAGGCCCTTCGCTCGCATGGCCAAGCGCACCCGCGGCTCGACCCGACCCGGCCAACGCCCCAGGACCCAGCGCCAGGCCGCACGGCCGTCGTCCGTGCAGGTTCGGCCGTCCAACGCGCTGACCGTCGACGAGGAAGCGCGAGCCGCGGAGCTCGAGGCGGCGATCGTCGCCGAGGAGCGCGCCGCCGAATCGGCGATGCGCCGCAGCCGCGACCGTGCGCGCGGCGTCGAGATCGGCTCACGGGTCCGCGAGACGGCCCCGCTCGCGGTCCGCGCCTCGGAGGAGTACGCCTACGTCCGCCGCGACGTGTTCCGGATCGCGCGCATCGGCGGCATGCTGCTCGTGATCCTCGCGATCCTGTTCGTCCTGATCGACGTCACGCACGTCATCTCGCTGGCGTAGCTCGACGCTCGCGGCGCGCGGCGGGGCACGCGCCCGTCCCGAGCCAAATTCCCGTGAGGCGGGCCTTCGTCCGCAGCGGTCCGCCAACAGCCCGCCACACGGGCACGCGACACGAATCGCCCGCCCGGCGAGCGTGAGCGCCGCGGTCGAACAGGCCTCTCCTGTGACGAACGCCCGCGTGACGGGTATTTGGCAATTCCCTCCTCGACAACACGGCTCAGTGTCCTGTCGAGGGCACGTCGCGCGCCCGTAGACTGCGATTCAATGCCGACGCGCAAGACACCGTCCGGAGCCAAGCCCGAACCGCTGTTCCAGCCGCCCCCCGAGCGTCAGCCGGTCGCGGCGCGGATGCGCCCGCGCAGCCTCGCCGAGTTCGTCGGCCAGGAGCACCTCGTCGGAGAGCGTGGCCCACTCCGTCGGAGCGTCGCCCGCGGCCACCTCTCGTCGCTGCTGCTGTGGGGCCCGCCGGGCACCGGCAAGACGAGTCTCGCCCGCCTGCTCGCGCAGGAGGTCGGCGCGCACTTCAACACGATGTCGGCGGTCATGTCGGGCGTCGCCGAGGTTCGCGCCACGCTCGCCGAGGCGCAGGAGCGGCTCGCCCTTCACGGCGAACGGACCGTCCTCTTCCTCGACGAGATCCATCGCTTCAACAAGGCGCAGCAGGACGCCCTGCTGCCCCACGTCGAGGACGGTACCGTGACGCTCATTGGCGCGACGACGGAAAACCCCTACTTCGAGGTCAACTCCGCGCTGCTGTCGCGGATGCGTGTGTGGCGGCTGGAGCCACTCACCGACGAAGACGTCGCGACCGTCGTTCGTCGAGCCCTCGAAGACGAGGAGCGCGGGCTCGCCGGTCAGTTCGGGCCCGACGGCGGCGTCGCGATCGACCCGCAGCCTTTCGAACACCTCGTCAACCTCGCCGGCGGGGACGCCCGCTCGGCCCTCAACGTGCTCGAGGGCGCGGTCGCGCTCGCCGAAGGCGAAGACATCCGAAACAAGGACGGCAAGGTCGCGCCGCGCCTCGAGGACATCGAGACGGCCGCCCAGCAGCGCGTCCTCGCCTACGACCGAGCCGGGGACGGCCACTACGACACCGTCTCGGCGTTCATTAAAAGCCTGCGTGGCAACGATCCAGACGCGGCGCTCTACTGGCTTGCGTCGATGATCGCGGCGGGCGAAGACCCGAAGTTCATCGCCCGGCGGCTCATCATCGCCGCATCCGAGGACGTGGGAAACGCCGACCCTCGCGCGCTTCAGGTCGCGGTCGCTGCGGGGCACGCGCTCGACTGGATCGGCCTTCCCGAGGCGCAGTACGCGCTGGCCCAGGCGGTTACGTACGTCGCGACCGCACCGAAGTCGGATTCCGTCGGCCGGGCCTATGGCGCCGCGCTCGCCGACGTCCTCAAGCTCGGCTCGCTGTCGGTGCCGAACCATCTCCGGAGCGCGGGCGATCGGCGGATGAAGGCGCACGGCATCGGGGTCGGGTACAAGTTCCCGCATGACTTCGAAGGCGACGACGTCGAGCAGCAGTACCTGCCGGACGACCTCGTCGACCGCCACTACTACGTGCCCGGCGACCAGGGCTACGAGGTGACGATCGCGTCGCGCATGACCGCGCGCGATGAGGCACACAAGGAGAAGCCGCGTCGCAAGAACCGCCCGAGCCTGCCGAGCGCCGGCATGAGCGACGTCCTCAAGTCGAACATGGAACAGCGCAAGCGGATCGCCGACACAGAGAAGAAGGACGCCGGTTAGTCCATCCCGGATCTCTCACCTGGCGACACGGCCGTGGCCACCGCAGGTCCTTCGCGGCTTCCTCTCGGCGCTGTTCCTGCCCGTGGTCGTCTATGTCGTAAGCCGCCTCATCTCGAGCGGGTTCGGCGCGTAGCGACGGGACTCCTCGGCGGGGGTTGGCGCGGCTTCGCAGCCTGAACGTTTCGGGCGTCAAGCAGCAGCTTCGTCAGCACCTCTTCGTCGACGATGTCGAGCCGGACGAGCACCGCGGCGTAACCGTCGTAGTGGGGCTCGGTGAAGAACACCGTCGGGTCCAGATCGATGAGCGCGCGTTTGTCGTCATCCGACCGTCGCACCGCGAGGACGGACTCGTTCGGTACTCGTGCCCTCTTCGGGTCCACGCGCTCCATCCACGGCCAGGCGAATCTCCTGGCGCCGACGGAGAACGGGTCGTCGTCCTGGCCGTGGGCGGCCTCTTCGAATCCGCGCGCGATGCGCCGCGCGTCGTCGATATTCACGCTTGGCGGTCGGTGTGTGTCGCCCTGCCGTCGTAGGTGACCAGCGAACATATCTCTTTACCGTTCAAGCGTGCCTCCGAGTGCGTCGCGCCTCCCTCGCAAAGTCTCTCCGCTTTTCGCACCTGACAGTTCCTGGCAGGTCCCGGGGTACGCTGCGGCGGTGAGCGACCGCCTCGAGATCAGCCGCGACGTCGCGCGCCGATTTCTCGCCCATCACCACTTCCTCGCTCCGCCGCGGAGTGTCGACGGCGGGCCGGATGGAGTGATGCGCGTCGTCGATCGCCTCGGGTCGCTCCAGTTCGACCCCCTCGACATCGCCGGCCGCAACCACGATCTCGTGCTGCTCGCGCGCGTCGCGGGCTACCGACGGGAGTGGACGGACGCGCTCCTGTACGAGTCGCGGCAGCTCTACGAGACGTACAACAAGATGCTGTCGATCGTGCCCGCGGCGGAGCTGCCGTGGTACCGCATCGGGTGGGATCGGTCGCGGCTCGACCACGACGGCGCCGCGTTCGACGAGCACGCCCCGCTCGTCGAGGAGCTGCTGGAACGGATCCGAACCGGCGGCCCGCTGTCCTCCACGGACGTCGAACCCCGCGCGGCGATCGAGTGGTACTGGCGTCCGACGAACCAGGTCCGCGCGCTCCTCGAAGCGCTCGCCCAGGCCGGCATCCTCGGCATCGAGCGACGCGTCGGCAATCGCCGCGTGTACGACCTCGTCGAACGGCTCTTCCCTGCCGAGCTTCTCGCGACGCACGTTCGCCCGCGCGAGCAGTTCCGCCACAAGCTCCTGTCGCGCTACCGCGCCCACGGTCTGCTCGGGCTGACCGGCTCGTACGAGCTGTGGGCGGGGACGTTCCCGCGGGAGGCGCTCGGCGTCGAGGACGGCGTCGAGCTCAAGACGCCGGGCCGGCGAATGCTGCAGGCGGAGCTGGAGGAGGCCGGCGAGATCGTGCGCGTCTCCGTGGAAGGCGTCCGAGGCGACCGATTCATCGTCGCGTCCGAGCGCCCGATGCTCAACATGTCGATCGACGAGGTCGACCGCGGACTCGATGCAGGCGGCGCCCCGCCCGGCGTGGCGTTCATCGCGCCGCTCGATCAGCTCGTCTGGGATCGCGAGTTCGTCCGCCAGGCGTACGACTTCGACTATCTCTGGGAGGTCTACGTCCCGGGGCCGAAACGGCGGTGGGGCTACTACGTCCTGCCGATCCTGTACGGCGACCGGTTGATCGGCCGGATCGAGCCGCGGTACGAGCGCACGACGACGACGCTCCGAATCCTCAACGTCTGGTGGGAGGCGGGCTTCGATCCGCTCGCGGACGAGCCTTTCATGCCGGCGTTCGTGGCCGCCCTCGACGCCCATCGCCAGTTCGTCGGCGCGGACCGGGTCGCGTTTCCGCGGACCCGAGACGTCCGCGCCCTCGTCGCGTCGGCGAGAGCGCGCGCGGATTTCCCGATCGTCGCCGTACCTCGCCCCGCTGCCCGTAGCCGGCCCCCGACGCCTGCCGCCGGACGGAGTCCGGCCGCCGGCGATGTTTCGGACGAGACGAGCGTCGACAGTTCGATCGCGGGGAACTGATCAGCCGGTCTCTGTCCCCGGCAGAGAGACGCGCATGGCGAAAGGGTCGGGGTTCGCGGCATCATCCCGGGATGGCACAAGAGGAGCGGATCCGGCGCGTTGCGTGGCGACGTCGGGATACCGTCGGAACCGAGTGGTGCGAGCTCAATGTCCGGCCGGAAAAGACGCGCCTCGGCGGCACCGTCGTGATGGCGTGGGAAGGCGAGCCGTGGCGCATCTCGTACGCCATTGATCTCGACGCGGAGGGCCGGACGCGCGCGGTCGCCGTCGAGGCGGACGGCGCCGCGCCAGTTTCGGTCGCCCTCGTCGCTGACGGCGCCGGTCGCTGGCTCCGCGATGGTCACGTCGTCATCGACTCGCCCGACGCGCTCGACGTCGACCTGGGCTTCTCGCCGTCGACGAACACACTGCCGATCCGGCGCCTCGGGGTCGCCGTCGGCGAGTCGGCGGAGATCGCCGTCGCGTGGGTCCTGTTCCCGTCGTTCGAGGTCGAGTACGGCGGCCAGATCTACACCCGCCTTGGCGAGCGCCGGTGGCGCTACCAGTCGACCGGCTTCGACGCCGAGCTGACCGTCGACGAGGACGGCCTCGTAGAGTCGTACTCGGAGTGGGAGTCGGTCGCCCGGAGCTGACCCCGACCGGAGCCGCGTCCCGCGGACGGCTACTCGTCCGTCATGATGCGGACGCGAGGCTCCAGCACGGGGGGACGGATGAGGGACATCGCGGCGGCGGGCCGCAACTCCAGGGCCGCGGCGTCGCTCGCGGCGCTCATCGACCGGTTCCTCCCGCGCGGCGCGATTCTGCTGTCGGTCCTGAGCTTCGGCGCTTACGGAATGGGCCTCGTCAGGGACCGGATCTTCGCCCGGACGTTCGGGGCCGGCAGCGAGCTCGACGCGTACAACGCCGCGTTCGTCGTCCCGGAGCTCCTGTTCGACGTCCTGATCGCAGGCGGCCTCGCCGCGCCGTTCGTGCCGGTCTTCCTGAAGCTCCGCAGCGAGGACGCCGATGCCGCCGACGATTTCGGGCGGACGATCCTGACCCTCGCCGTCCTCGTCATGGCACCGCTCGCGGTGGTGCTGTTCGTCCTCGCGCCCGCAACCGTCGACGTCGTGGCGTCCGGCTTCGACGCCCACCAGCGCGCCCTGTACACCGACCTGTTCCGCCTGATGTGCGTGACGCCGCTCATCTTCACCGCGTCGATCGTCCTCGGCGAGATGCTCGTCGCGAAGCGGCGCTTCCTTTTCTACGGCCTCGCGCCGCTCGCCTACAACGGCGGGATCGTCGCCGGGACCTTGCTTCTGGGGGCTCGGATGGGGATCTACGCGGCAGCCGTTGGGGCCGTCGTCGGCGCGCTCCTCCACCTCGCGATCCGCGTGGTCGGCGTGCTGCGCGCGGAGTTCCGGATCCGCCCGCGGCTCGCGATCCGCACCGCTGCGATCCGCGAGTTCGGGACGCTGATGGTGCCGCGTATGGCCGGGGCGCCGATCGAGCCACTGACGTTCCAGTTCTTCACCAACGTTGCGTCGGGCTTCGTCGCGGGCAGCGTGTCGTCCGTCAGCTTCGCCCGGAACTTCGAGAGCGTCCCGGTGAGCCTCATCGGGGTCGCGTTCTCTCTCGCCGCGTTCCCGGCCCTTTCCGCGGCCGCCGCCGCGGGTGACCGACCGCGGTTCCTCGGTGTGCTCGGAACGAACCTGGTGACGATCGGGGCACTCACCGCGGCGGCTGGCCTCGTCCTGTTCGTGCTCAGCACGTTCGTCATCGACCTGCTGCTCGGCGGCGGGGCCTTCGACGCCGAGGATGTTCGGCGAACGGCGCTCCTGCTGTCCGCGTTCGCGCTCGCGGTGCCGCTCGAGAGCCTGACGTACCCGCTCGCGCGGGCCATCTACGCGACGCGGAACACGCTGCTGCCGGTCCTCGCGTCGGTCGCCGGTCTCGTCGTCACCATCGCCGCGACGGGACTCCTCTCGCCGCAGGTGGGTCTGGTCGCGATTCCGCTCGGGTTCGCGATCGGTAGCGCGATGAAGGTGATGCTGCTCGTCGCCGCGCTGCCGCTCAGGCTGCGACGATTTCCGGTCCTGGCGGCGGAGGAGCTCAGGCGAGGGGACTGAGCGGCACGGTCGGGACGATGATGATGAACTTGCCGTCGCGGTCCGGATACTTGCCCTCCGGGCGCTTCCACGGCAGGAAGTTGCGAACCATCTCCGCGCTGTCCTGGAGTGTCCCCGGCGGGTCCGACTGACCCCAGATGCTCGAGAAGTCGGGGTACCACGGGTCGAGGATGTAGGCGCCCGTCACGGTCGCGTCGCGGAAGATCTGCGGGTCCGCGTCGGCGCGGTAGCCGTTCATGATCCAGGTGTGTGCGCCCTTCCAGGCGAGGAGGACGACGGGCGCGCCCGTCCTGGAGATCGCGACCGCGGCATCGCGCAGCGCGGCCTCGCGCGTCGCGTGGGCGTGGATGGTGTAGCCGGGCACGTCGTACGCGGCGAGCGCCTGCGCGATCGCGGCCGGGCCCCACTCGCCGTTGTGGCTGTCGCGGTAGCTCTCCCATTCCCCGACCCGGGACGCGATCCGCTTCTGGAACGCGTCCGACGTGTCGCCCTTGCCGTGCATCGCGAGCACGATCTGCGTTCCCGCCGGGGCGCACCAGTCCTCCCGGATCTCGTGGGCGAAGACCTTCCTCGGATCCCCCGCGATCTTCACGTTGACGGCCTTGCGGACGGGCGGCGGTGTCGCCGGCGCTTTGCTGGCGCCGGGGGCGGTCGAGACGGCGGGGGTCGGGTCGATCGACGGTTCCGGTGTGATCTCGACCGTGGCGACGGTCTCGCGGTCAGGCGGCGGGTTGATCGCCAGCTGGACCTTCCGAACGAGGTGCTCGAACTTCGTGCCCACCCCGAATGCATCCGTGGCGACGGCACCGCTCGCCGCGACGCCGCCAACGAGGATCAGCGCGAAAAAGAGGGTCAGCCAGCGGGACGGCGCGCGCCGCGCCGACGCGACACGCCGACGACGAAACGCCGCGGCCTCGCGGGCGCGGCGATCGGGGTCGTAGTACTGGGCCAAGAGAACTCCCGGTGAGCGAAGGGGCGACGAGAGGACGACCGAAGCCGCATCGGTGCGACGCTACTCTCCGCCCTCGCGGGGTTCCATGCCTGAAACTCGCGCGTCAGTCGTACGAGAGGACGACCTGGAGCACCTCGTCCGGCCGCCCGAGGGCCGCGAAACCCTCCGCCACGCGCTCGACCGGCAGCGTCGTCCGCGGGAGCCCGCCGAGCACGAGCTGCCCGGATGTCGCGAGCTCGATCGTTCGCGCCCTGAGCCGGTCCCAGGTCCATGCGGGATGGACGTTGCCGATCTGGCCGCAGCGGACCGCGATGCCGTTGTGGTGGAACTCGTCGCCGAGGAAGAGGCCCTCGGCCTGCCCCTGGTAGAACCCGACCGCGACTACCGTGCCGCGCCGCCGCACGGTCCGGATTCCCTCGTGGAGCGCCCGCGCCGACCCGGTGCACTCGAACGCGACGGCGATCCCCTCGGAGCCGTGCTCCCGCTTGAGCGTCACCGCGACGTCGACGTCCGGGGCTGCTTCGACCGTCCGGAATCCGAGTCGCTCGGCGATCGCCAGCCGGCTCCGGATCCGGTCGACGACGTGGACGGTCGCCGCCCCTGTCGCCCGCGCGATCTGAGCCGTCAGGAGTCCGACCGGGCCTGCTCCGAACACGACTGCGACGCCGCCCTCGTGCTCGCCTTCGGCATACGCAACCGCGTTCACGCAGATGGGCCCCATCTGGGCGACGTCGACGCCGTCATCCCACGACAGGTCGGCGGGGAGTGCCTGACGGCGTGCCGCGTCCGCCTCGAGCGCCGTGTATTCGGTGTGTCGCCAGCTGCCGAACACGCGGCTCCCAACGGGAACGTCGTCGACGCCGCTCTCGACGACCTCGCCGGCCGCGCGGTAGCCGAACGTCAGCGGGTACGTCGCCGACGGCGTGCCGGCGACGAAGAGCCGGAGCGACTCGTCCCACGTCTTGTGGAGGTACACGTTCGTCGCGGACTTGCCATAGAACGTCATCTCCGTCCCCGGGCTGATCGCGGACCGCACGGTTCGGACACGGACATGGCCGTCGCGGAGCGGCGCGACCGGATACGTGCCGCACTCGACGTCGCCGGTGTCGACGATGCGGACCGTTCGGCCGCCGATCCGGCCCTCGGCCACGAGCTCGTCGATAGGCGGCGCCACGGTCAGCGCCCGCCCGCAATGGCCGCGCCCGCTGTAGCGGCGATCCGGTCGCAAAGGAACCGCACCGCCGTCGGAAGGACGTCATCGGCATCGCCGGAGAGGTTGCACTCGATCGAGGCCAAGCCCTCGTAGCCCATCGCGTTCGCTGCCTGTCGCGAGTATGTTCAGCAAGTCAACCAGAAAAAAGCCGCGCCGTGGGCGCGCGAGCGCGGACGGCCAGGGCGAGTCCGTGGCCCGCCGTCACGAGTTGAGCGTTCCGAGCGCACCGCGGCGTCGATCCATGCCAAACGTTCCGATCCATGCCAAACGTTCATCGCGCGAGCCTTGGGCTGAGCGGTCGAGGTCAAACTTTCACGCCGTGAAAATTGGACGACGTTGGCAGGTTGGCAGTAGTCGAATTCGGCTAATCGCGCCGCGTCAGACCGGCGAGCGCCTGGCGGGCGTCGCCCGGACGGTCGTGGCGTGAACGTTTGGCAGGAAGGGCGCCATGGCACGGCGTCGCACGAGCGGACGGGTGTGGCGCGGCCCGGGGCCCGGAGCCGCGCGCCAGGCGCGGCGGGTCGGGCAGCTACACGTTCGGCAGTGCGGCGAGCGCGGCCTCGTCCGGCGTGTACTCGTAGTCCTCGAGCTCGCCGCGAAGGTACTTCTCGTATGCCCCCAAGTCGAAGTGGCCGTGGCCGGAGAGGTTGAACAGGATGACCCGCTCGCGGCCCTCCTGCTTCGCCTCGAGCGCCTCGTCGATCGCCGCGCGAATGGCGTGGCTCGACTCCGGCGCCGGCAGGATTCCCTCGGTGCGCGCGAACGTCAGCGCGGCGTCGAATGCCTCGCGCTGATGCACGGCCCGGCCCTCGATGTCGCCGTGGTCCGCGAGCAGGGACACCAGCGGCGCCATGCCGTGGTAGCGAAGGCCGCCCGCGTGGATCGGCGCCGGAATGAAGCCGGAGCCCAGCGTGTGCATCTTCACGAGCGGCGTCATCATCCCGGTGTCGCCGAAGTCATACGCGTACCGGCCCCGGGTGATCGAGGGCGCCGCGGCCGGCTCGACCGCGATGACGCGGTAGCGCCGTCCCCCGCGGAACGACTGGCCGAGGAACGGGAACGTCAGCCCCGCGAAGTTCGAGCCGCCGCCGGCGCAGGCGATGATGACGTCCGGCTCCTCGTCGGCCATCGCCATCTGCTCGATCGCCTCCTGGCCCACGACGGTCTGGTGCAGCAGCACGTGGTTGAGCACCGAGCCCAGCGAGTATTTCGTG
>Ga0126309_10000961_pt1 | contig 9982 bp, 7 predicted proteins | sample Plot56_FD_92541 | JGI IMG/M metagenome (GOLD analysis project Ga0126309, IMG submission 92541) | Serpentine soil microbial communities from UC McLaughlin Reserve, CA, USA - Plot56 | ecosystem: Environmental > Terrestrial > Soil > Grasslands | place: USA: UC McLaughlin Reserve, Lake County...
CGTCGAGCGCGTCGACGACCGTGAACCCGAGCTTGGCGGCGGCGATCGCGAGCACGCCGGAGCCGCAGCCGATGTCGACGAGCGCGGCCGGCTCGTGGTCGAGCAAGAGCTCGAGCGCGAGGCGAGTCGTCGGATGTGCGCCCGTCCCGAACGCACGCCCGGGATCGATGACGATCGCGATCGCATCGGCCGGGGCGGGCTCCCACGGCGGTCCGACCCACAGCGGGCCGATCCGCACGGGGCGATGGAACGAACGCCAGCGGTCCGGCCAGTCGTCGGCCACGGGCTCAGTCACGGCGTCGGCGAATGCCGTGCGCACACGAAGCTCCCCCTCGGGCCCGACATACCCTGCGAGCTCGACCTTGTCGCCGCGATCGACCTCCTCGAAGCCCTCGGGGAGGAGGTCGAGCATGCGCGCCCGTGCCTCCTCGGCGGTGGCCGCGGGCACGGTCACCGCGACCCGGCGCAGCTCGTCCGTCAGCGGAATGCGCTCTTGAGCTTCTCGAAGAACCCCTCGTCCACGCGGTAGGTGTCGTCGCCCGCCGCTCGCTCGAACTCCTCTAGCAGGCGCCGTTGATCGTCCGTCAGCTTCCGCGGAACCGCGACGTTGACGAGGATCCGGTGGTCGCCAGAACCGAACCCCTGCAGTACCGGCATCCCGCGGCCGCGCAGCACGCGGATCTCGCCGGGCTGCGTGCCGGGCGGAAACTCCAATTCCTCGTCTCCGCCGAGCGTCGGAACCTCGACCTTGGCGCCGAGCGCTGCCTGCGTGATCGTGAGATCGACGGTGGAGAAGAGGTCGTCGCCTTCGCGCACGAACCGTTCGTCGGGCAGGACCCGAACCTGCACGTACAGGTCGCCCGAACGGGCCCCGAGAGTGCCGGCGTGACCCTCGCCGCTCAGGCGGATCCGCTGTCCGTCGTGGATCCCGGGCGGAATCTCCACCTCGAGTTCCCGCTGCTCGACCCGGCGACCGCTTCCCTCGCAGGCCCGGCACGGATGCGTCACGACGACGCCCGATCCCGAGCAGCTCGGACACGTGCGCAGCCGCCTGAACTCGCCGAACGCGTTGCGTGACACCTGCGCCAGCTGGCCGACGCCGCCGCACGTCTCGCAGGTCTGCGCCTGCTTGCCCGGCTCGACGCCGCTACCCGCACAGACATCGCAGGGCAGCGACACGGGAAAGGGCACCGAGCGAGTGGTTCCGTTCGCCGCCTCGACGAGCTCGATCTCCACCTGGGCGGCGATGTCGCCGCCGCGCCGCTGGCGCCGACGCGTGGGGCCGCCGAAGAGGTCGTCGCCGAAGAACGCCGAGAAGATGTCGGTGAGGTCGCCGAGGTCGACGTGCGTCGGCTGGTAGCCGCCGCCGCGAAGGCCTGCGTGGCCGTAGCGGTCGTACAACTCGCGCGTCTCGGACTTCGAGAGCACCTCGTACGCCTCCACGACCTCGCGGAATCGCTCCTCGGCGTCAGGCGCGTTCGAGACATCCGGATGGAGCGTGCGAGCCAGACCCCGGAACGCCTTCCTGATCTCCGCCTCGTTTGCGTCCCGCGCGACGCCGAGGACCTCGTAGTAGTCCCGCTCGGTCGTCGCCACCGTCCAAGGTTAGCGAGGCGATCCGGCGGCGCCGCTCGCGTTCAGCGCTCGTCGTACAGCTCGGACACGAAGCGTGAAAGCTCGAGTGCGGCCGCCCGCACCGATTGGATCGCATTGCCGTAGTCCATGCGCAGTGGCCCGAGCAGGCTCACCGCCCCGAGCGGCCGGTTCGCGACGCCGTACGGCGCGCCGACGAGCGCCAACTCGCTCAGCGCGGGGTGGTCGAGCTCCTGACCGACACGAACGAACACGCGCCGCGGGTCGAGCGCCTCACGCAGGACCTGGAGCAGAGCCGCCCGCTGCTCGAGCACCTCGAGCAGATCGCGATAGGTCGCGAGCTCCTGTCTGGGCGCGTCGACGAGCAGCGCGGCGGCGCCGCCGACATACAGGCGCTGCTCGTTCTCGCCGCGATCGCTGAACGCTGGACGCAGCGCGCCCAGGAACACGCGCTCGCGCTCACCCAGATCAGGGTTGTCGAGCCGCCGGCTGAGCCGATGGCTGCCGAGCTCGAGCCCGGCAACCTGCTCGTTCAGGTACTGGGCCGCCCAGTTCGCGAGACCGGCGTCGACCGGCGCGTCGAAGACCGCGACGCGCTTCGTCACGCCTCCCGTGGACGTGATCACGAGCGCCATCGCGACCTGCGGCTGAAGCAGGAGAACTTCGACGTGCCGCACCGTCGCCGATGCGAGCGGCGGCCCCGAGACGAGGGCGAGCAGGCTCGTCAGCTGCGAGAGCATCTCCGTCGTCGCCTGCAACGCCGCCTCGACCTCCCCCCGCCCGGCGGCGAGCTCGAGCGGGAACTCGGGCGGCCGCGGCTCCGGGTGTTCGAGGAGCGCGTCGACGAAGAGTCGATAGCCACGAGCGGTCGGAACGCGCCCCGCCGATGTGTGAGGGTGCGTTAGCAGCCCGCGCAGCTCGAGCTCGGCGAGCTCGCTCCGAACGGTCGAGGGCGAGACACCGAGACCGCCCCGCGCCACCAGCGTCTTCGACCCCACCGGCTGCCCGCTGGCGACGTACTCCTCGACGACGCGACGGAGAATGGCGGTCTGACGGGCTGAGAGCTCGGCGTTCACGACTCGAATTCTAGGTTTTGCAGGTCTTTACGCGATCAACTCGGCCGCGACCGCGTCGCCGACGAAGCGTCCCCGCTCGGTCAACGCAATCGTCGCGCGACCCGCGTTTCCCCTTCGCTCCACGAGTGCCAGACCCTCCAGGCGAGTCAACGCTTGCTCGTCGAGAGCCGCGTCGACCGAGGCCAGCGCAAGCGGCTGGTCGAGGCGCAGGCCCAGCATCGCCCGCTCGCGAACCCGGATCTCCGGCGACAGCGGCTCCAGTTCCCGGGGCGGGCTCTGTCCGGCGCCCAGCGCCTCAACATACGGACGCAGTCGTGGAGCATTTCGCCAGCGCCGATCGCCGATGGTCGACACCGCGCCGATCCCGAGCCCCAGATAGTCGCGACCCCGCCAGTAGGCCAGGTTGTGCCGCGAGCGGAGATCTCGTCCACCCGCGCGCCCAGCCTCCAGGCAGAAGTTCGCGGTCTCGTACCAGCGGTAGTCGGCCGAGCGAAGGACGTCGACGACGCGCTCGAGGTAGTCCTCCATGGCCTCAGCCTGTCGCGCGAGTTCCTCTCCATGCGCGTGCGTGAAGCGTGTTCCCGGCTTCGCCTCCAGCTCGTACATGGACAGGTGCTCGGGCTCGAGTTCGAGGGCGGCCTCGAGATCGCGCTCGAGGTCGGCGGCGCTCTGGCCTGGGATTCCATAGATGAGGTCGAGCGAGATGTTGTCAAACTGGGCATCACGGAGATGGTAGAACGCCCGCCGGACGACGTCGGGGGACGCCCGCCGCTCGAGGACTTCGAGCAGGTGCGGCTGAAAGCTCTGCGCGCCGAGCGAGACGCGGTTTACGCCGTCACGACGAAGGCCGCCGGCAAGCGCCTGCGTCACCGTCTCGGGATTCGCCTCGACCGTCAGCTCGGCCGCGGCGGGGAGCGCCTCGAGTAGGCCCGTCAACGCCTCCGGCTCGAGGAAGGTCGGCGTCCCGCCGCCGAGGAAGACCGTCTCGACATTGTCCGCTAGCGACGGGCGCTCGAGGTCGAGCTCGATGAGAAGTGCCGCCGCGTACGCGCCGTGGTCGCCGCGACGCCCGACAACGGTGACGAAGTCGCAGTAGCCGCAGCGATAGGCGCAGAACGGAAGGTGCACGTACAGGTGCCTGGCTCCGCTCACCGCTTGGCCTCGTCGAGGTTGAGCACGGCCAGGAACGCCTCCTGGGGGACCTCGACCGCGCCGACTTGCTTCATCCGCTTCTTGCCGGCCTTCTGCTTCTCGAGCAGCTTCCGCTTGCGCGTGATGTCGCCGCCGTAGCATTTCGCCAGCACGTCCTTGCGCTTGGCCTTGACCGTCTCGCGCGCGATCACCCGCGACCCGATCGCGGCCTGAATCGGGACGTCGAAAAACTGACGCGGGATCTCCTCTCGGAGGCGAGCGACGAGGGCGCGGCCGCGTGCGTAGGCGGAATCGCGGTGGATGACGAGCGAGAGCGCGTCGACCGGCTCGCCCGCGATCAGGACGTCGACACGCACGAGCTCGCCCTCGCGGAAGCCGGAGAGGTCGTAGTCGAAGCTGGCGTATCCGCGCGTCCGCGACTTGAGCTGGTCGTAGAAGTCGAGCACGATCTCCGCGAGCGGCAGCTCGTACAGCAACACGACGCGCTCCTCGGAGAGGTACTCCATGTGGTCGAAGCGCGCGCGCCGGTCGTTGCAGAGATCCATCACCGCGCCGACGTACTCCTTGGGCACGATCACGGACGCCTTGATGTAGGGCTCCTCCACCCGCTCGACCTCGCTGGGCATGTCCGAGGGGCTGTGCACCTCGATCTCCTCGCCGGCCTTGGCGACCACGCGGTACGCGACATTCGGCGCGGTCACGAGTAGGTCGAGGTCGAACTCGCGCTCGAGCCGCTCGCGCACGATCTCCATGTGCAACAGCCCGAGAAAGCCGCACCGGAAGCCGAAGCCGAGCGCATTCGAGGTCTCGGGCTCGTAGACGAGCGCCGCGTCGTTGAGCTTCAGCTTCTCCAGCGCGTCACGCAGCTCGGGGTACTCGTCCGAGTCGGTCGGGAAGAGACCCGCGAAGACCATCGGCTTCACGTCCTTGTAGCCGGGGAGCGGCTGCGTGGCTGGGCGCGCCTCGGCGGTGAGCGTGTCGCCGACGCGCAGCCGGCTCACGTCCTTCAAACCCGTGATCACATAACCGACCTCGCCCGCCTCGAGCGACTGGGTCGGCGTCATCGTCGGGGCGAAGAAACCGACTTCCTCGGCCTCGAAGCGCGTGCCCTGGGCCATGGCGCGCAGCCGCTCTCGCGGCCCGAACGAGCCGTCGACGACGCGGACGAAGGCGACAACGCCGCGGTACTGGTCATACGCCGAGTCGAACACGAGCGCGCGTGCGGGAGACTCGGGATCGCCGACCGGCGCGGCGAAGCGCTCGATGATCGCGTCGAGGACGTCCTCGATCCCCTCCCCGGTCTTCGCCGAGATGCGCAGGACGTTCTCGGGGTCGTCACCGATCAGCTCGGCGACCTCGACCGCGGCCGCATCGGGATTGGCCTGGGGCAGGTCGATCTTGTTCAGCACGGGGAGGAGCTCGAGGTCGTTCTCGATCGCGAGGTAGGCGTTCGCGACGGTCTGCGCCTCGACGCCCTGGGCAGCGTCGACGACGAGTACGGCGCCCTCACACGCCTGCAGCGATCGGGAGACCTCGTAGGTGAAGTCGACGTGGCCGGGCGTGTCGATCAGGTTGAGCTGATGGCCCTTCCAGTCGACCCGGACGGCCTGCGCCTTGATCGTGATGCCGCGCTCACGCTCGAGGTCCATCGAGTCGAGTACCTGCGCGCGCATCTCGCGGCCCGAGACGGCGTCGGTCAGCTCGAGAATTCGGTCGGCAAGCGTCGACTTGCCGTGGTCGATGTGCGCGATGATCGAGAAGTTGCGGATGCGGTCTTGAGGCATGCGGCTGCTAGACGCGGCGGAAGCGGGCACGCAACGATAGCAACGCCTCCAGCTCACGAATCCGCAGCAAACGGCAGGAAATCAGGTACGCCGCACCACCCGCGAACAGCGCCGTGCCGACCGAGATCAGCTGCGCTCCCAGCGAGCGTCCGAGGACGTCGTCGAGAACGCGCCAGATCGGGTAGGCAACTCCAGCGAGCACTGTGGACGCCGCTGTCACCAGCACCAGCGTCCGGGCGGTAGCGGCGAAATCGAGGCGCCCGAGCCGCCGCCGGAGCAAGACGAGCAGGATGGCCACACCGGCGATGTTGGAAAGGGAGATCGCGAGCGGGATCCCCCAGGTGCCGACGCGGTAGAGCGCCGCGTAGAGCGCGACGTTTATGACGAGGGTCCCCAACGCCACCCAGGTGGGGGTCCACGGCGACTGAAGCCCGAAGAAGCCCCGGGTCAGCATCAGCATCATTCCGTTGAAGGTCAGCCCGAGCGAGAAGGCGGCGAGCGCGCCGGCCACGACGGTCGTCTCGCCCGGGTCGAAGGCGCCTCGCTCATAGACGAGGCGCACGATCGGCTCGGCGAGCACCGCCGAGGCCACGCTCGCCGGAACGAGGAGGAAGGCGATCTGGCGGACGCCGAGGCCGATCGTGTCGCGGAAGCCCCCGAGGTCGCCGCGGGCGGCGAGGCGCGAGAGCGCCGGAAAGAGGACGGTGGCCACGGCGACCGAGAACATCCCCTGCGGGAGCATGTAGATGCGAAACGCCTTGTCGATCGCGTTGGGCGCGATCGTCGGATCGATCAGCTTGGCGGCAAAGACCGTCCCGATGACGGCGCTGACGTTGATCAGTCCGAGCCCGAGCGTGACCGGGCCCATCAGCGCGAACGTCCGGCGGACGGCGGGATCGCGGACGTCGAATGCCAGGCGCGGGCGCCCGTCCAGCGTCAGCAGCCAGGGCAGCGGCAGCAGCAACTGGATGAGGGTGGCGACGACGATCGAGCCGGCGTAGACGTAGAGCTCTGTCTCGGCGGAGTCGGCTCTCGGCACGCCGAGGACGAGCCCCGCGATGATGACCAGGTTCCAGAAGACCGGGGTGAGCGCGGGGATGGAGAAATGCTCATAGCTGTTGAGGACGCCCACGACGACGCCGAAGACGCCGAGCAGGACCACGGTCGGGAAGAGGATCTGGGAGAGCGTGACCGCCAGGTCGTCGTAGGCATCGGTCATCGGCGGCACGATCAGCGGGGCAAGCAGGATGAAGACGGCCGTGACGGCGCTCAGTCCGAGCAGGAGCAGCCAAAAGAGCGTCGACGCGACCCGCCAGGCACGCGCCCGCTCGCCCTTCTCGAGCAGCTCGCTGAAGACCGGTACGAAGGCGCCCGAGAGCGCCGCGTCGGCGACCAGGGCGCGGATCAGGTTCGGGATCTGGAAGGCGACCGTGAAGGCGTTGATCGGGCCGCGCGCGCCGAAGTAGTTCGCGACGACGATCTCGCGAACGAGGCCGAGCACCCGCGAGAGCCCGGTGGCGAGCGAGAAGATCGCCGTCGACCACGCGAGCCGCCGGCGCCGGTCCCGCTCCTCCACGCGGCGAGTATAGGAAGACGACCGAACGGCCCCGGCCGCTCCGGACATCCGTCCGGGGCCGGCCTCCGCCACCCACCACGATTGATCCTAGTGAGGAAATCCGCGCGGATGTGTGACGGCTTCGTGTCGATCGGCGCCTCCGATTCGGCTGGCGTCGCTCGTCGGCGCCGCGAGCTTCGCGGAACTGGGCTGCCGGAAAGCTCTGGTACCATCGCGCCGCCCGCGTAGCGGGCCTCCTTTCGTATGCCGAACATCAAGCAGCAGAAGAAACGCGTTCGCGTAGCCGCAGAAGAACGGCTCGAGAACCTCCGCTACCGGTCGACCGTCAAGACGATCACACGGCGGCTCGAGGCCGCGGTCGAGGAAGGTGACAAGGCACGGGTGGCCGAGGAGCACGTCCAGCTGCAGCGCTGGATCGACAAGGCCGTTTCGCACGGCGCGCTGCACCGGAATGCCGGCGCGCGCAAGAAGGCGCAGGCCGCACGCCTCGCGGCCAGCGGCTCGTAGGTCAGCCGGCCGTCGTCGCCTGACGTGACCGCGTCACGTCGGCAACCGCCCGCTCGAGCTCGAGCTCCGCGGACAGCCGGCTCGCCCCCTTGATCGCTGCATCCAGCTCGGCGAGACGGACGATCGCGGCATCGAGCTCGTCGCGCGAGTAGTTCTCGGAATGGGCGACCGCCTTGCGCGCGGGAAACTCGCTTCGGAGTCCCAGCCGCTTGGCGATGTCGCGTGCGCCGAGGCCTTCCTCGGCGAGCAGCTGCGCAGCGCGGACTCGGCCCACGTGTGACGCGAGTGAAACCGCGATCGAGAAAGGCTCCCGCTGCTCCAGCGAGGCCTCGCAGGCGGCCATGACGGCCGCGAGGTCACGAGCGCCCCATGCGTCTGTGACCGCCCAGGCCTCGACCTCGCGCGCCGGAACGGCCATTGCCTCGATCTCACGCGTCCCGACCGGGCGGCGCGCCGCCCACGTCGCGATCTTCTCGATCTCGCTCGCGAGCGTCAGGACGTCGTCGCCGACGACGTCCACGAGCGTGCGTGCCGCGTCGGCCTCGAGCTCGACGCCGAGACGCTTGAACTCGCCTGCGACCCACGTCGAGGGACTGCGAGGTCGGGGGACGTCGTAAGCGAGGACTTGACCGTGCTTCCCGACCAGGTCGGCCAGCGCGCCGCTCTTCGGCATCTCGTGCGCCCACAGGGCGAGGACTGCGCCAGGGGACGAGTCCGCGAGGTAGGTGGCGACACTTTCCACATCGCCGGCGCGCCAGGTCTCGACGCCCTCGACGACCACTAGCCGGCCGCCGTCGGCGAAGAGCCCGAGTGCGTTGCATGCGGCCACGGCGTCATCGCCGCTCGCAGGCGGGGCGGTCAGGGTCTCGGTCGACTCGTCCGGAAAGCGGCTTCGGAGCCGACGCAGCGCTCGCACGATCTTGGGCCAATCGCTCCCGGCCAGGAAGTAGACCGGCTGGAGGTCGTCGCCCGCCATGACGGTTGAGGATAGTCAGCGCTCGCGGTGTACCTCGATGCGGTGGCCGTCGGACTCGACCGTGACGGCGCCGTCGAGGTCGGTGCGGTAAACGTCGAGGCCCGTCCGATCTTCCAGGGTGGCGAGCGTGGACGGAGCAGGGTGCCCGTAGTCGTTTCCCTTCCCGACGGAGATGAGCGCGATGCGCGGTCGTAGCGCCTGCAGTAGCCGCTCGAGGCCTGGGTCGGCCGAGCCGTGATGCGCGACCTTCAGGACCTCGGTTTGCGGAGGCCGAAGCGGCAGCGTCACGTTCGACTCCGCATCAGCGGTCAGCAGGGCGTCGACTTCGCCGTATCGCGCGTGGATGACGGTCGCCGAGTTGTTCGGATCGTCCCCCGGCCGAACGGGTTGGCGCGGCCAGAGGGCGCGAAGGTGGAGCGCGCCGAGCCGAAAGCTGCGGCCGGCGTCGATCGTGACCACGGCCACGTGCCGTCGGCGCGCGGCTGCTAGCGCAGCCTTTTCGTCGACGCTCTCCGCGGGAATCCGCGGATCGAGCACCATGTCGACATGCAGCCGGCTGACGACGCGAGCCGCCCCGCCGACGTGGTCGCGTTGTGGGTGCGTGAGGACGACCGCAGCCAGTCGGCGGATGCCGAGGCGGGCCAGCTGTCCCGCCACGTTCGCCTCGGGCGGACCCTGATCGACGAGGACGTTTCCCTCCGGCACCTGCAGGAGGATCGCGTCACCCTGCCCGACGTCGAGCGCGGTGATTCGCAAGCCGTGAGGCGGCGGGGCCGGTACGGGACGCGGCCAGAGCGCCCAGAGCGCAGCCACCGGGGCGAGGGCCAGCAGCCCAAGAACGAACGCGCGCGGGGCGCGCGGCCCGTGGAGCCGCGGAACGACGACGAGCGAAAGCGCCAGTGCGCCAAGGACGCCGAACGCGAGCAGGGACGTCACCTGCGCCCCCGGTAGACCTCCGACGAGGCGGGCGCACGCCGCAACGTATGCGGCGAGCCAGCCGTTCGCCCAGGCGAGCGTCTCCGCGAGTTGCGGGAATACCGGATCGATTGCCGTGCACGCGAGCGCAGCGCCGAGCAGCGGCGCGACGGCCGGCCACGCGAGCGCATTGGCCGGGACCGAGTACAGAGGCACCGAGCCGAAGTGCAGCCACAGGATCGGAGCAGTCACGAGACCGCACGCCACGGACACCGACAGCACGTCCGCGAGCGTGGTCGGAACCGGATAGCCCTCGAGACGGCGTCCGAGCGCCGGGATGTCTACTAAGATGGCGGCGACCACCGAGAACGAGAGCTGGAAACCGGGCTCGAACAGGCTGTAC
>Ga0126309_10000962_pt1 | contig 9978 bp, 6 predicted proteins | sample Plot56_FD_92541 | JGI IMG/M metagenome (GOLD analysis project Ga0126309, IMG submission 92541) | Serpentine soil microbial communities from UC McLaughlin Reserve, CA, USA - Plot56 | ecosystem: Environmental > Terrestrial > Soil > Grasslands | place: USA: UC McLaughlin Reserve, Lake County...
CTTCACCGAGATCCACATGGTCAACGGCGAGAACCCGCACGTCGGCTTCGACTTCTACGTCGAGACGATCGCGAAGCTGCACGAGGCGATGCCGGACGTGCACCTCAAGTGCTACACGGCGAGCGAGATCCACCACATGACGAAGCTCTCGGGTCTCACGCACGAGCAGGTTTTGCGCGAGCTGCGTGACGCCGGGCTCGGATCGCTCCCCGGCGGCGGCGCCGAGGTCTTCGCCGAGCGCGTGCGGAAGCTCGTCGCGCCCGGGAAGGAGCACCCCGGTTACTGGTTCCTGACGCACGACACCGCACACCGGCTCGGGATCCCGACGCACTGCACGCTGCTCTACGGGCACGTCGAGACGTACGAGGAGCGCGTCGACCACCTGCTGCGGCTGCGCGAGCAGCAGGACCGGACGGGCGGGTTCCTCGCCTTCATCCCACTCGCGTTCCATCCTGAGAACACGGTCTTCGAGCGGCGCGGCTTCCGGCACACGACCGGCGCCGAGGACCTGAAGATGATCGCGGTCTCGCGCCTCCTGCTCGACAACATCGCGAACATCAAGGCGTACTGGATCATGATGGGCATGCCGATGGCGGCGGTCGCGCTGCACTTCGGCGCCAACGACGTGCAGGGAACGGTCGTGCGCGAGGAGATCTTTCACGCGGCGGGTGCGTATACGGCGACCGAGCAGAAGGTCGACGAGCTCGTGCGGTTCGTGCGCGAGGCGGGACGCGTCCCGGTGCAGCGCGACACGCTCTACAACGAGCTGCGCCGCTGGTGATCCGCCTCGGTCGGATCTCGTACGTGAACATGGCGCCGGTCTTCTTCCGGCTCGACGCCGACGTCGACGAGGTCCAGGGCGTCCCGACGGAGCTGAACGAGAAGCTCGTCGCGGGCGAGATCGACCTCGCGCCGATCTCGTCGATCGCGTACGCGCGGAGCGCCGACCGCCTGCGGATCCTGCCGCGGCTCTGCGTCGGCTCCGAGGGCGCCGTCGACTCGATCCAGCTCGTCTCGCGGCGCCCGCTCGAGCAGGTGCGGCGCGTCGCGGTGACCCCGGAGAGCGCCACGTCGGTCGTGCTCACCCGCGTGTTGCTGCCGGAGGCCGAGCACGTACCGCTCGGCGAGGGCGCCGACGCGAAGCTCCTGATCGGGGACGCGGCGCTGAAGTCGGCGTTCGAGGACCCGACGCCGCACTACGACCTCGGACGCCTGTGGCTCGAGCGCACGGGCCTGCCGATGGTGTTCGCCGTCTGGGCGGCTCCCGAGCCGGTCGCCGACGGGCTGTGCGAGCTCGAGGACGCGCTCGTCGCGTCCGTCCGGCTCGCGCGTGCGGAGCCCGAGCGGCTCGCCCACGAGGCGAGCGAGCGCTACGGATACCCCGCCGGCTTCCTCGCGCGCTACTTCGAGAAGCTGCGTTACCGCTTCGGCCCGCGGGAGCGTGCGGGGCTGCTGACGTTCCTCGAGCTCGCGCGCGACGCCGGCGAGCTCACCGAGGTTCCGGAGCTCCGCTTCGTGCAGCCCGAGGCGGTGCGCGCGTGAGCCCAAGCAACAGTCTGTTACAAGGGACGGGGAGCGTCGCTCGCGTCCTCGAGAAGGCGCTCGACGGGGAGCGGATCGGCGACGGTGAAGCGCTTGCACTGCTCGAGTCGCGCGATCTCGTCGCGGTCGGGCGCGTCGCCGACGAGCTGCGCAAGCGAAAGACGGACACGACTCGGGTCACGTTCATCGTCGACCGGAACCTGAACTACACGAACGTCTGCTACACGGACTGCGAGTTCTGCGCGTTCTACCGCCGGCCCGGAGACAGGAACGAGGGCTACCTGCTGCCGAAGGCCGTGATCTTCAAGAAGCTCGAGGAGACGCTCGCGATCGGCGGCACCGGTGTGCTGATGCAGGGCGGGCATCACCCTGATCTCGACATCGCCTACTACGAGGATCTGTTCTCGTCGATCAAGGCGCGCTACCCGATCCACCTGCACGCGCTTTCGCCGTCCGAGGTCCAGCACATCGCCCGCCGCTCGAAGCTGACGACGTGGGAGACGCTGTCGCGCCTTCGTGACGCGGGTCTGGACTCGATCCCGGGCGGGGGCGCCGAGATCCTCGTCGACCGCGTCCGCAAGATCATCGCGCCGAAGAAGACGACCTCGCGCGAATGGCTGAACATCATGCGCGAGGCGCACCGGCTCGGGATGTCGACGACCGCGACGATGATGTACGGCCACGTCGAGACGCCGGCGGAACGCGTCGAGCACATGCGCGTGATCCGCGAGCTCCAGGACGAGACGCGGGGCTTTCGCGCGTTCATCTCGTGGACGTTCCAGGACGACGGCAACCGGCTCGGCGCGCTCGTCCCGCGCGAGCGAATGCCGACGTCGTTCGATTACCTGCTCACGCAGGCGGTCTCGCGCATCTACCTCGACAACATCGACCACATCCAATCCTCGTGGGTGACGCAGGGGATGAAGATCGGGCAGGTCGCGCTCGGCTTCGGGGCCGACGACCTCGGCTCGGTGATGATCGAGGAGAACGTGGTCTCCGCAGCCGGAACGACGCATCGCACGTCGACCGAGGAGCTCGTGCACCTGATCCGCGCGATCGGCAAGACGCCGGTCCAGCGCGACACGCTCTACCGCGACGTCAAGGTCTGGAACTGACGGGCACCCTGCGGCGCCCGCCGCGGGACCCCGACGTAAGCGTTCCGTGAGCTTGGCGGGCGTCCGCGGGGTGCCCTGGTACCCTCGGCGCGGTCGTGCCGAGGAACTTCCTGCTCGTGGCCGCAATTGCGGCGGTCGTCGCCGCGCCTGCGGCAGTGTTCGCCGCACCTGCGGCGGCGCAGCGGACGGTCCTGATGCCCGGCGTCACGTACGAGCGCGAGGTCGAGTTCACGCCGCACGGGCCGCTCGTCTACCACGTGCTGCGCGGTCCGCGGCCGACGGGGTTGTACGCGCTGAAGCCGGTGCTCTCGAACGACGCCGTCGTCGGGCGCGAGCGCGTGACGCAGATGCAGCGGCGCCTCACCGCGACGGCGACGGTCGCGGGCGTGAACGGTGACCTGTTCAACTGGAACGTCGGCTACCCGAGCGGGATCCTGATGCTGAACGGCGTGCTCGCGTCGCCGCCCCATGCGGAGCGCTCGAGCACGGGGATCGCGGCCGACGGGTCGCTCGTCGTCGACCGCGTCAAGTTCAACGGCACGTGGCAGGGGGTCGGCCAGCGCCGGCCGCTCGTGCTCAACAAGCAGCCGTCGGCCGGCGGGGTCGCGGTCTACACGCCAACGTGGGGGCCGACCACTCCACCGGGGACCGACACCGTCGAGCTCGTGCTGACGCCGTTTCCGGCTGCGCAGCCGCTGCGCGACCTTGCGGGGACGGTCGTGTCGGCGAAGCAAGGCGGCGGCACGCCGATCCCGCCGAACGGCGCCGTCCTCGTGGGCCGCGGCGCGTCGGGGGCCGGGAAGCTTGCAGCGGAGGCGCCCGTCGGCACGAACGTGACCGTGCGCCTGATCCTTACGCCCGACTGGTCGGCGCTGCCCGACGCGATCGGCGGCGGCCCGGTGCTCGTACGGCAGGGGCGGCCCGTCTTCCGCGCGAACGAGGTCTTCACGCTCGACCAGCTCGTCCCGCGCCAGCCGCGAAGCGCGGTCGGACAGACGGCGGACGGCAAGATCATCCTCGCGACCGCCGACGGCAGACGTCCCGGCTACAGCGTCGGCGTGACGAACTTCGAGCTCGCGCTGCTGATGATGCGGCTCGGCGCATACACCGCTTCGGCGCTCGACGGCGGCGGCTCGGCGACGATGGCCTTCGAGGGGAAGCTGCTCAACCGCCCGAGCGACCCGACCGGCGAGCGTCCGATCGCCGAGTCGCTGAACCTCCTCTACTACGGCGTGCACGCGCCCGCGGTCGCCGAAGACGTCGTTTCGCCGAACGGGGACGGCGTCGCGGAGCGGCAGACGCTCGCGTACAAGGTCGTGCGCCCGTCGAGCGTGAACGCACGGCTCGTCGGCCCCGACGGCTCGCAACAGGTCCTCGAGGCCGGCTCCAAGGCGCCGGACACGTACAGGTTCACGTGGGCGGGCCCCGGCGCGGAGGGCACGTGGCGGTTCGTCGTCGACGCGACGGACGACCTCGGGCGCGCGTCGAGCGCCGAAAGGACCTTCTCCGTGAACTCCACGCTCGCCGCGCTTCGCATGCTGACCCCGACGGCGCGACGAAGCGTGCCGCTGCGCGCGTCCTTCACCCTCTCGCGCGCCGCGCAGGTCCGCGCCGCGATCCTGAGCGCGAACGGTGCGCTGTACCGCGCGCTGCCCGCGCGGGCGCTCGGCGCGGGGCCGCAGACGCTGACGTGGAACGGGCGCACCGCGTACGGTTCGTTCGTGCGCACCGGTCGTTACCAGCTGCGGATCACGGCGCAGAACGAGATCGGCAGCGTCTCCCAGACGGCGCCGTTCAGCTTCCGCAGATAGGTGCCACTCGCGTCCGTCACGTCCGCGGTCACGGAGTACGTGACTTCGGCGATCGGCGACCACGGCCTCTACGCAGTCTTCCTGTTGATGCTCGTCGACGCCGTCTTTCCGGCGGCGAGCGAGGCCGTGATGGTGTACTCGGGCGCGCTCGCAGCGGGTGCGTTCGCCGCGAGCGTGGTGCTGTTCGGCCACGAGTTCTCGTCGGGCGCCAACGCGTACGTCGCGATCGCGCTCGCCGGCACGCTCGGCTATCTCGTCGGCTCGTGGCTCGGCTGGGCGGTCGGCAGGTACGGCGGCCGCCCGTTCCTGGAGCGCCGCGGCCGCTGGCTGCACCTGCCGCCGCATCGGCTCGCGCGCGCCGAGCACTGGTTCGACAGGTGGGGCGACGCCGCCGTCTTCGTCGGGCGGATCACGCCCGTCGCGCGCTCCTTCATCTCGATTCCCGCCGGCGTCTTCCGCTTCCCCTTCTGGCGCTACACCGTCCTCACGCTTCTGGGGTCGGCGGTCTGGTGTTTCGCGCTCGCGGGCGTCGGCTGGGCGCTCGGCTCGCGCTGGGAGTCGTTCCACGAGAAGTTCCACTACGTCGACTACACGGTCGCCGCGATCCTCGTCGCGCTCATTGCCTATCTCCTGGTCCGCCGACGCCGGTCGAGTAGCCTTTCTCGCGGTGCAGATCCCGCTCGTTGACGTCAAGGCGCAGTACGCGCCGCTCCTCGAGACGCTGCGCGAGCGCTTCGACGACGTGCTCGCCTCGGGCGAATTCATCAAGGGCCCGAACTACCGCGCGTTCGAGCAGGAGGCGGCCTCGTATCTCGGCGTACGCGAGGCGGTCGGCGTGGCGAACGGGACCGACGCGCTCGTGCTCGTGCTCGACGCGCTGGGGATCGGCCCCGACGACGAGGTCGTCTGCCCCGCGTTCACGTTCTACGCGACCGCCGAGGCGATCGCACGACGCGGCGCGACCCCCGTCTTCGCCGATATCGATCCCGCGACGCTGAACCTGGACGCTGACGACGTCGCCGCGAGGCTCACCGACCGGACGAAGGCGATCATGCCCGTCCACCTGTTCGGGCGCCCCGCGCCCGTCGCGGAGCTCGAGCAGCACGGGCTCCCGGTGATCGAGGACGCAGCGCAGGCGTTCGGCGCGCCCGGAATCGCGCGCAGCGTCGTTTCGACGTTCAGCTTCTACCCGACGAAGAACCTCTTCTGTCTGGGTGACGGCGGCCTCGTCGCGGCGAACGACGCCGAGCTCGCCGAGCGCGTTCGCGTGCTCGCGTTCCACGGCTCGCGCGACAAGGCGGACTTCCAGCTCGTCGGCTACAACTCGCGGCTCGACGAGCTCCAGGCGGCATTCCTGCGCGTGTTCCTCGAGCACCTGGACGAGTGGACGCGCGGGCGGCGCGAGGCTGCGGCGCGGTACGCCGAGCTGGGGCTCGGCGAGCTCGTCGACCTTCCGGAGGACGAGCCCGGCCACGTCTACCACCTCTTCGTCTGCCGTTCGCCGGACCGAGACCGGATCCGCGCGGCGCTGCGCGACGCCGAGATCGCGTCGGCGACGTACTACACGACGCCGCTCCATCTTCAGCCGGCGCTGCGCTTCGTGGGCTACGAGCCGGGGTCGCTGCCCGAGACGGAACGCGCCGCGACCGAGAACTTCTCCGTGCCGCTCTGGCCGGGAATCGACGCCGCCGTCCAGGAGCGCGTCGTCGACGTCGTCCGCTCCGCAGTCGGCGTCCGCGCCTAGCCCGTGCCGATCACGCGTCACCGGCTCTGGCAGCTCGGCGCAGACGCCGTGATGATCGCCGCCGCGTGGTACCTCGCGTTCCAGCTGCGGTTCGACTTCGAGGTCCCGCCGTACTACGAGCGCATGCTGATGGAGACGCTCTGGATCGTGCTCGCGATCAAGCTCGTCGTCTTCGTCGGGTTCGGCTTCTACCAGCGGTGGTGGCGCTACGTGTCGACGCGGGACATGTGGCGGGCGCTGCTCGGGGTCGGGGTCGCGTCCGTGATCGCGGTCGCCGCCGTCTACTTCTTCTATCCGGTCGAACGGCTCAGGCTCCCGCGTGGCGTCGCGCTCGTCGACCCGCTCCTCCTGCTCGCGTTCGTCGCCGGCTCCCGTCTGCTCGCGCGAACGGTGATCGAGCGGCCGAAATCGGGGCTCGTCGCGCGCGGCCGCGAGGTGCTCGTAGTCGGCGCCGGTGATGCGGGACAGCTGATCATCCGCGAGCTCCAGCGCTCGAAGATCGTCGACTACACGCCGATCGGGATCGTCGACGACGATCCACGGAAGCGAGGGATGCGGCTCCACGGCGTGCGCGTCCTCGGCACGACGGACGACCTCCGCCACATCCTCCGCGACAACCGGCCGGACGAGGTGCTGATCGCGATCCCCTCCGCGCCCGGCGAGACGCGGCAGAAGGTGGTCGACGTCGCACGCGCGGAGAACGTGCCCGTGAAGACGCTCCCCGGAATCCACGAGCTGCTCGAGGGCGACCTCGACCTCGCCCGGCAGATCCGTCCCGTCCAGGTCGAGGACCTCCTCGGGCGCGAGCCCGTCGAGGTCGATCTCTTCGCGATCGCGTCCTATCTGTCGGGGCAGACCGTGCTCGTGACCGGGGCCGGCGGGTCGATCGGCGCCGAGCTGTGTCGCCAGATCGCGCGCGCGGAGCCGGCGCGGATCGTCCTCGTCGACCAATCGGAGAGCGCGCTCTTCGACATCGAGCGCGAGCTCGTCGACGAGCGCGGGTTCACGGCTGGGTTCCCCGTGTTGGCCGACGTCAAGAACGGCGTGCGGATGCGCCAGATCCTCGAGAAGTACGCGCCGCACGTCGTGTTCCACGCGGCGGCGTACAAGCACGTGCCGTTGATGGAGGCGAACCCCGTCGAGTCGGTGCGCAACAACGTCCTCGGGACGCGCGTCGTCGCCGAGGCGGTGATGGAGTCCGGCGTGGAACGGTTCGTGCTGATCTCGACGGACAAGGCGCTGAACCCGAACAGCGTCTACGGGCAGTCGAAGACGCTCTGCGAGTGGATCGTCGCCGCGCACGGCGGGTCCGAGGTGCCGACGCGCTTCGTCGCCGTGCGCTTCGGCAACGTGCTCAACTCGACCGGGAGCGTGATCCCGATCTTCCGGCGCCAGATCGAGCGTGGCGGCCCCGTCACGGTCACGGACCCCGAGATGACGCGGTTCTTCATGACGATCCCCGAGGCCGCGGCTCTCGTCATCCAGGCGGGCGCGATCGGCGGGCGCGGCCAGATCTTCGTGCTCGACATGGGCGAGCCGATCCGGATCCTCGACCTCGCGCGGAACATGATCAGCCTTTCCGGCCGCGACCCCGACCGCGACGTCGAGATCAGGTTCATCGGTGCGCGGCCGGGCGAGAAGGTCCACGAGGAGCTGTTCGCCGAGGGGGAGACGTGGCACCCGACGACGCATTCGAAGATCCTCGCTCTCGACGTGGATCCGATCGACCCCGCGTGGCTGAACGAGGAGCTGAACGTGCTCGAGACGCTCGTCGAGGACGGCGACACGCTCGAGCTCGTGACCCGGCTCGCCGCGATCGTCCGCGAGCCGCAGCGGATCCGCACGCGCGAGCGCGCCTGAGAAGTCGCAGAGTCGATACACGCACCGTCTGAGGCGCCCTCTACCGTGGTCCGCCCGTGGCCGCGCCCGACGCCGACGCCCTGAATCCCGAGCAGCGCCGCGCGGTCGACGCGGTGCGAGGCCCCGTCTGCATCCTCGCCGGTGCCGGGTCGGGCAAGACGACGACGATCACGCACCGGATCGCGAACCAGGTCCAGTCGGGCGCGTTCGTCCCGGAGCAGCTGCTCGCGGTCACGTTCACCGAGAAGGCGGCGGGGGAGCTGCGGGCGCGGCTCGCTGCGCTCGGCGTTCCCGGCGCGCGCGCTTCGACGTTCCACGCGGCGGCGCTCGCCCAGCTGTCGTTCTTCGGGCGGGTCCGCGACCTGCAGGTGCTCTCGTCGAAGGCGCTGCCGCTGCGCTGGATCGGCAACGGCCTGCCGATGCCGCACAAGTTTCGCCCCGCGGCAGATCTCGCGACGGAGGTCGAGTGGGCGAAGAACCGGCGACTGACGCCGGACACGTACCTCGACGGGATCGGCGAGCACGCGCCGCCGCTGCCGGCCGAACTCATGCAGCGAGTCTTTCGCGACTACGAGCGGCGGAAGCAGGAGCGGGGTCTTGTCGACTTCGAGGACCTGCTCGAGCTCGCGATCCGGCTCTACGACGAGGACCCGACGGCGTCGGAGATCGTCCGGCGACGCTACCAGGCGATCACCGTCGACGAGTACCAGGACGTGAATCTCCTCCAGCAGACGCTGCTCGACGCGTGGCTCGGCGACCGCGACGAGCTCTGCGCCGTCGGCGACGACTACCAGGCGATCTACGGCTTCACCGGCGCGACGCCCGAGTACCTGCTGCGTCTCCCCGAGCGCTTCCCGGGCGCGGTGGTCGTGCGCCTGGAGTCGAACTACCGCTCGACGCCCGGGGTCCTCGAGTTCGCGAATCGGCTCGTGCCGCGGCTCGGCGGCGCGCCGAAGACGCTTCGCGCGACGCGACCGGCCGGGCCACAACCGGTCGTGCAGCAGCTCCCGGATCCCGACGACGAAACGGCCTTCGTCGTCGAGCGCATCCGAGCGCTGCACGGCTCGGGTGTGCCGTACGAGGAGATGGTGCTGCTGCACCGCACGAACGCGCGCTCGGCGGCGTTCGAGGAGGCGCTGACGACGGCGGACGTCCCGTTCCAGGGCGCGGCGCTCCTCGACCGCGACGCCGCCCGGCAGCTGCTGAAGGCGTTGCCGCGCGCGCGTCCGCAGCGCGCGGTCGAGGCGGTGCGCGCGACAGCGGTCGAGCATGGGCTGCTCGCGCACCTGCCGCCGCGCGTCGGCGAGCGGGAGGTGAACCGCCAGAACGACCTGCGGCTGCTCGTCACGCTCGCCGAGCGGCTCGGGCCGGAGGCGACCGTCGACGAGTACGTCGTCGACCTGAGGCGCCGCTTCGCGGGTGGGACCGGAACGGGCGTTCACCTGCTCACCTACCATCGCGCGAAGGGCCTCGAGTTCGACGCGGTCTTCCTCCCGCGCCTGAACGATCGCGAGCTGCCGTCGAAGTTCGCCCGGACGGGCGCTGAGCGCGCGGAGGAGCGCCGGCTGCTCTACGTCGGGATCACACGCGCGCGCGAGCACCTCACGATCACGTGGGCGGGGAAGGCGAGCGCGTTTCTCGGCGAGCTCGGCGTCCACGCCGCCGCGGCTCCGGAACGCGTCGCGCCCGACGACCCTTTGCTCACTTCGCTCAAGCGCTGTCGCCTCGAGCGTGCCAAGGCCGACGGCAAGCCCGCCTACGTCGTCTTCCACGACGCGACGCTCGCCGAGATCGCGGCGCGGCGACCCGCGACGCCGTCCAAGCTGGGGCTCGTCCCTGGAGTCGGGCCCGCGAAGCTGGAGCGCTACGGCGCGGACGTGCTCGCCGCCGTCGCCGCCGGGGCCGA
>Ga0126309_10000963_pt1 | contig 9975 bp, 8 predicted proteins | sample Plot56_FD_92541 | JGI IMG/M metagenome (GOLD analysis project Ga0126309, IMG submission 92541) | Serpentine soil microbial communities from UC McLaughlin Reserve, CA, USA - Plot56 | ecosystem: Environmental > Terrestrial > Soil > Grasslands | place: USA: UC McLaughlin Reserve, Lake County...
CCCCCGAGGCCATCGGCCGGCTCCTCGTCGACACGCCGGCTGGAGGCCGCGTGAGCCTCTCGCACGTCGCACGGGTCCGCGTCGTCCAGGGGCCGGAGCTCATCAACCACCAGGATGGCGAACGGATGGTCATCGTCCAGAGCAACGTCCGGGGGCGCGATCTCGGCGGATTTGCCGCCGAGGTGAAACGCGAGGTCGGCCGGCGCGTCCGTTTCCCGGAGGGCTATTACGTCACCTACGGAGGGCAATTCGAGAACCAGGAGCGTGCGATGAAGCGCCTGCGGTTCATCGTACCTCTCGTGCTCTTGCTGATCGTGGGTTTCCTCTATAGCAGCTTCGGCAACGGGCGACAGGCACTTCTCGTCATGCTCAACGTTCCGTTCGCGCTCGTCGGCGGGATCGCCGCGCTCTGGGCGCGCGGCCTCCATCTCAATCTCAGCGCCGCCGTCGGTTTCATCGCGTTGTTCGGTGTCGCCGTTCTCAACGGCGTCGTGCTCGTCTCGTACATCAACCAATTGCGCAGCCATGGGAAACCGCTGGGCGAAGCGGTTCGCGAGGGTGCCGCGGTGCGTCTGCGGCCCGTGTTGATGACAGCTCTCGTGGCGAGCGTGGGCTTCATTCCCATGGCCGTCTCGACCAGCCCTGGAGCGGAGGTTCAGAGACCGCTCGCGACGGTCGTCATCGGCGGGCTCCTGAGCTCGACAATCCTGACGCTGATCGTCCTTCTGGTGGTTTACGAGTGGCTGGAGAGGCGATGGCCGGCCGTGGCCGCGCGTTTTGGCCGTCGCCTCGTGCCGCAAGCGCCGGACCTCCCGCATCCGGCACACGCAACCGACTTGGAACCTCAACCGGCAGGCCCTACAATGAAGCCGCAAGGGGGAGCATAGGATGAGCCACTCTCCACACGGCCACGGCCACGACCATCTCCATCCGCACGGTGAGCCTCCTCACGCTCATGGCCCCGGCGGGCACTCTCACGCCCACGGAGCCGGCATCCTCGGCTGGCTTCGCGGCACGTTCGGCCACTCCCACGACGTCGGCGACAAGGTCGATGAGTCGCTGGAGTCGAGCGAACGGGGGATCTGGGCGCTCAAGGTCTCCCTGGTCGGCCTCGGGCTCACGGCCCTGTTCCAGGTGGTGATCGTCTGGTTTTCGAGCTCTGTCGCGCTCCTCGCGGACACGATCCACAACTTCGCCGACGCGGGGACGAGCATCCCCCTGTGGATCGCGTTCGCGCTGGCGCGGCGGGGCGCCGGCCGCCGGTTCACCTACGGCTACGGCAAGGTGGAGGACGTGGCCGGGGTCCTCATCGTCCTGATCATCCTCTCTTCCGCCTGTGTCGCCGGCTACGAGGCGGTGCTGAAGATCCTCCACCCCCGCCCGATGACGCATCTCGGGTGGGTCGCGGCGGCGGCTGTGATCGGTTTCCTCGGCAATGAGGCCGTGGCGGTGTTCCGCATCCGGGTCGGGCGCGAGATCGGCTCGGCGGCGCTGGTGGCCGACGGTCTGCACTCCCGGGTCGACGGCTTCACCAGCCTCGCGGTGCTGGCGGGGGTCGTTGGTGTCTGGGCCGGCTTCCCGATCGTCGATCCGCTGGTCGGCATCGCCATCACGATCGCCATCCTCTTCATCGTCCGGGATGCGGCGCGGGCGGTCTGGAACCGCCTGATCGATGGCATCGAGCCGGCGATCGTCGGCGAGATCGAGCACGCGGCCATGCACGTGGCAGGGGTCAAGGGAGTGCGCCAGGTGCGCGCGCGCTGGGTGGGCCACAAGGTCTTCACCGACCTCCAGGTCACGGTCGATCCGGACCTCTCGGTCCGCGGCTCGCAGGAGATCGTCGAGGCGGTGGTGTTGGAGTTGCGGCGGCACGTGCGCTCTTTGGGGAGTGTTGTCGTGGATGTCCGGCCGAGCTCTGCTGACTCCTGACGGCTCCTGACCTGGTCCACTTGAGATACCGCAGGCTTGTGGAACGGCTACTGGAGCAATCCGGGCGCTTCGCTGGACGCGGGAAGGGCTCGGGCCAGGATATGCGGCTGCCGCTGGATCGGCCGGTCTCTCGGATGCTCGGGGTGTGGCTGGCGACCCGGGGTTCTGGAAACAGCGTCAGGACAGCCAAGCGGGGCGAGCCCATTCGGGCCAGCTAGAGGCGCGGTCTCGGAGAGCCTTTGGGCTCATCGCTGGCCGGGGGGACCACTCGCGGAGCCGGCATACAGGAACGTCCCAACCTTCGGGCCGCGGACGTAGAAGCGCTCAATTCGGTCCAGCCGGAACCCGGCCTCTACGATGAGCCGGTCGATCGGCCGGTTCAGATGGCAGCCGCCGGCGAGCCTCTTCTGGAGAGGCGTCAGGCGGTCCTGCCAGCGGGCCACGCGGGCGTCCGGGGACCGGCCATGCTCGACGAAGCGGAAGGGGCCGCCCGGCCGGAGGACCCGCCGCATCTCCCGCAAGGCTCGCTCGACGTCCGGGACGGTGCAGAGCGTCCAGGTGGAGACGGCCGCGTCGACCGACGCGTCAGGCAGGGGGATGGACTCGGCCGTCGCGCCGAGGGGCTCCACGGGGAAGGGAGCCGCCGCGATCGCCTCCCGCGCCATGCGCCGCGCCTCCTCGGACGGCTCGATGAACCAGAGCTTCGCGACCTCCCGGGGATACCACGGGAGGTTCAGGCCCGAGCCGAAGCCGATCTCCAGGATTGTCCCGGAGAGCCCCGCGACGCACTCCTGGCGGAGCTTGCGGAACGTGCCGCTCCGCAGGGTCCAGTGGACGAGGTGGGGGAGGACTCGGTCGGTGTAGAAGGGCATGGCGAGGCGCTCATTCTATGGGGAGCTGGAATTTCTACCCCCGTTTTCCCCCTTAAACGGTAGAATCCCGCGGTCGCGGCGGACGACGCGCGCCCCGCGCAAGGACACCGACCCCTTTTCGGAGAAAGACACATGAAGAAGCTCACCTCCCTGGCCGCCCTGCTGCTCGTTGCGGCCACCGCCGCGGCGCAGCAGCCGAGCGCCCAGCAGCAGCCGGCCCAGAAGCCGGCGGCCCAGCAGCCTACGGCCCAGCAGCCCGCTCCGGCGCAAGCGGCTCCCGGCGACAAGCCCCAGTCCCTCGAGGACAAAGCCAGCTACATCATCGGCTTCAACCTGGGCTCCAACTTGAAGCAGCAGGAGATCCCGGTCAGCGCCGACCTGATCGTCAAGGGTCTGCGCGACGGTCTCGGCGGCGCCAAGGGGCTCCTCACCGACGAGGAGATCCAGGCGTCGATGACCGAGTTCCAGCAGCAGATGATGGCCAAGCAGCAGGCGAAGATGCAGGCCGCGGGTGCGAAGAACAAGCAGGAGGCGGAAGCGTTCCTGGCCTCCAACAAGGGCAAGCAGGGCGTGGTCACCACGGCCAGCGGCCTGCAGTATCAGATCCTGAAGGAAGGGACGGGTCCCAACCCGAAGCCGACCGACCAGGTCACGGTGCACTACAAGGGGACGCTTCTCGACGGGACGGTGTTCGACAGCTCCTACGACCGCAATGAGCCGGCCACCTTCACGGTGGGCCAGGTGATCCCGGGTTGGGTCGAGGCGCTCCAGCTCATGAAGATCGGCTCGAAAGCCAAGCTCTTCATCCCGCCGGCGCTGGCCTACGGCGAGTCCGGCGCGGGCCAGGGGATCGGTCCGAACGCGCTGCTGATCTTCGAGGTCGAGCTGCTCAAGGCCGAGCCCGCCCCGCCCGAAGGTGACCAGCCCGGTGCGCCGGGTGGCGCGGCCGAGGGAGAGCAGGGCCAGCCGCAGACGCAGGGCGAGCAGAAGCCGCCGCAGGGGTAAAGCTCAGGGAGCGATGGCGGCCGCGATATCCTCGACCGCCATCGCCATCCGCTCGCGGTGCGTCCGGAACGACAGGACGCACACCCGCAGCGTGAAGCGCCCGCCCAGGCGCGTGCCGGTCAGGAAGACCCTCTTCCGTTCGTTGATCCTCTTCAGGAACGCCACGTTCAACCGGTCGAGCGCCGGGCCGTCCAGGTCCGGGCGCGCCAGCCGGAAGGCGAAGAGCGACAGCTCGGGCTCGGCGACCATCTCGATCCCCGGCATCCGGCGCACCTCCTCCGCGGCCTCGCGCGCGAGGTCCAGCTTCTCCTGGAGGGCGTCGCGGAAGGGCGCGATCCCCAGCAGCTTGATCGGCAGCCAGAGGCGCAGACCCCGGAAAGGGCGCGACAGCTCGGGTCCCATCTCCGAAAAATCGGACAGGGCGGGATCGTCCTGGATCGCCGGCATGTAGTCCGCCTCCGCCGTGTGCGTGCGGCGCAGGGCTGCGCCGTCGCGCACCAGGAGCGCTCCCGTGCCGTACGGCAGGAACAGGCTCTTGTGCGGATCGAGCACCACCGAATCGGCCAGCTCCAGGCCGCGCAGGATCGTCTTCCCCTCCTCGGTCAGCCGGAACAACCCGCCATACGCGCCATCGATATGAAGCCAGAGCCCGTGCCGGCGCGCGACCTCCGCCAGCCCGGGGAGCGGATCGACCGCCCCGCTGTTGGTCGTCCCCGCGTTGCCCACCACCAGAAAGGGCGTCAGGCCGCGACCACGGTCCTCCGCGATGGAGCTCTCCAGCGCGTCCAGACGGATGCGGAAGCGCTCGTCGGACGGCACCTCCCGGATGTTGGCCGCCGGAAACCCGGCGAGGATCGCGCTCTTCTGCACTGAATGATGGGTCTGGTCCGACACATACAGCGTGCCCTTGAGGAAATCTTCCGGCAGCCGCTCCCGCCGCGCCGTGACCAGGGCGGTCAAATTGGACATCGAGCCGCCGCTGGTCAGCAGCCCCCGCGCCTCCGAGGGGAAGCCGGAGATCTGCCGCAGCCAGTCGAGGACGTTGGCCTCCAGCTGGACCAGGGCCGGCGCCGCGGCGTACACGCCCGTATAGCGGTTCACCGCGTCGGCGATCAGGTCGGCGACCGCCGTATGGAAGAGACCGCCGCCGGGGATGTAGGCGAGATAGCCGGGGCCGGCGGCGTTCAGCGAGGCCGGGACCGCCTTGCGGAAGAGGAGGTCGAGGAGCTTGTGGAACGGGGTCCCCTCTTCGGGGAGCGGCTCGGCGAGGGTCTTGGCGAGCCGGAACGCGCCTTTGACGCGGGCCGCGGGTTGATCGGGCAGGGACTCGATGTGCGCGACGATGCGGTCCATGGCCTCGCGCACCAGGCGGCGCATCTCGTCAGCGGAGGGCTCCAGGGGGTGCATGGAGCGGAAGGATAGCCTGTCCTACGCCGCCGCGATCTGCCCGGGCGATCCGACCCTGGAGCGGGACGCCTCGAATTCGTTCCAGGTCACCCGGACCGCGACGGTCTCCTGCGCCAGGGCCGTGAGGCCGTCCGCGTCCGTGACCTGCACCCGGACCTGGCGGTGGAGCACCTGGCGCGGCCGGGCGCCGCGCACCTCGAAGATGATCGGCGTGCTGCGCGCCCGCGGATTGGCCACCACGCCGCCCGCGGTCCAGAGGACCTGGCGGAACGGCGGGCGCAGATCGGTGGTGCGCAGCCGGAACTGGGCCATGCAGGTGAGGTCCGGGAACTCGGCGGTGACCGCTTCGGGGAAGACGATGCCGACCGCGGGCGTCCGCTCGGCCACCGCCCAGCTCCCGCCGCCGCGGAGACCGTCCGGTCCGACCTCCAGGCCGCGGTAGTCGAGCACCATCTTCTTGCCCCCGGCGATCAGGATCTCGCGGGGGAGGAGGCGCATCACCGAGCGGCCCGCGCTCGCCGCGGTGATCCGCGCCTCGTCTCCGCCGGCGGCGACCACGGCGCTCTGCGGCGAGAACCAGGCGCCCGCCGGCGGCAGCGAGATCTGCAGGATGCCACCGAGGCTGTTCAAGCTGCGGTCGCCGGCATCGAGCCGCACGTGGCTCGCGCAGCACACCGCGCCGTCCGCCGCGTTCAGGGTGTCGGTCGTCACGAGCCGGAACTGAAGGTCCGGCCGGTGGCGCGGATCGCGTCCGGAGAGGACCGTGACGATGCGGTCGGGCGCCTGGAGCTCCACCGCGAAATCCATCAGATGGAGAGGACCGTCCGGCTGCGGCCGGCCCGTGTCGTCGATGCGCTGCGGCGCCTGGAACCAGGCGATCTGGACGGAGCGCCGGATCAGCTCGGCGCTGACCCGCGCGGCGAAGCTCTCACCGCTCCGCAGCAGCGCGAGGCCGGCGAGACTCTCGGCGCGGGCCTCGTCGTCACCGGGCTCGCTGACGGGCCGGAGCCAGACGGCGATTCGCGTCGAGCCCTTCCCGCGAGCCGTGCGCACGTCCGTGCCTGGCGGCAGGGAGGAGGTGAGGGCTTGCAGAAGGGCATCCTCCCGCGCGGGAGCAATGCCGGGCGAAAACTGAAACCCCAGATCGGGGGTGGAAGCGAATCTCATCGAAATCATCCTCTCGGGCGCGCCATTGATTGGACCGTCCGGGGCGCGCCGAGGGTGAAAACGATTTCGCCGTCCGAGAGCCCTCACCCCGGAAACAACGGGGCTGTCAAACCAGAAGTGGTAGATGGTGCTTCCGAGACCTCACCCCCCGTCCCCCTCTCCCATCGCCCCCCTTCCCCCGGGAGAGGGGGCGCCACCCTGGAGGGGCTCGCCGCGGGCCATGCGCTCCAGGAGGGCGAGGCGATCGGTGAGATCGGCCGGGAGTGGGTCGGCTGACAGGCAGTGGCCGTCGCGGACCGTGAAGGCGCGGGTGGCGCGCGGGGCGAAGGGGGCGAGGTCGTGCGAGACCACCACGACCGTGGCGCCCGCGGTGAGCAGGCGGTCGATCCAGGCGAGGATCGACTCGCGGGCGCCGCGGTCCATGGCCTCCAGCGGCTCGTCCAGGAGCACGTGGCTCGGCGTGCCGATGCGGGCGGCGGCGAGCACCGAGCGGCGGCGCTGGCCCATCGAGAGCTCGCGGACGGACCGGTGCGCCAGATCCCGCAGACCGACCAGCTCCAGCGCCTCCTCGGCCGCGCTCCGCGGCTCGCCGCGCAGGCGGCAGACCAGGCCGAGGATCTCGCGCACCGTGGCATAGGGCGTCAGGTCCGGCTGCTCCGGCACGTAGGCGAGGCCGCGGCGCGCCGCTACCTCAGCCGTCCACAGGTCGTGGCCGTCGATCTCCACCTGTCCGCCATCCGGGCGCTCGATCCCGGCGGCCAGCTTGAGAAGCGTGCTCTTGCCGCAGCCGTTGGGACCCAGGAGCAGGGTGAGGCCCGGAGGGATCTCCAGGTCGATCCCGGCGAGGACCGGCTCGGCGGCCCGATAGGCGAACGCGGCTTGCCGGAAGCGGATCATCCCGCGCTCCACGATTGCGGATCGCCCACCGCCAGATGGTGCAGCTCGAGCCAGCGGCTGACCTTCTGCGCCCGCTCCCGCTCCGCGGCGGCGCGCAGAGCCCAAGGCGTCGCGGCGAGCGCGAGAAGGGAGAGCCAGGGAAGAAGGGCCAGGGCGGCGGCGAGGAGGAACCCCTCGATGAGGATCTCGCCGGAGGCTCCGGTCCGCCGCTCCGGCGCACGCCGGACCGCCCCGGCCGCCCGCGCCGCGAGCCAGGGAACAGCGGCGAGGACGGCCACGGCGGCCACGAGGTCGATCTTCGCGGTGACCAGGAGCAGCGGGAGCGCGTGGGCGGCGAGCAGGAGGGCATCGGCCTGCACGCGCCGGTCCGCCGACCAGGGGAGGGACCGGGCCCACGGCCAGGCCGGGCGGCGCACGCCCAGCGCCTCGCCGAGGTCCGCGAAGAGGAGGACCACGGCGCCGGCGCCGCCGAGCAGAGCGGCGAGCCGCACATGGCGCGGCGCAAGCTCGTTGTTGGCCACGAACAGGAAGGCCGCGCCCAACGGGAGCAGGCCGAGCATCCAGGCGCTCAGCAGGCGCCATTTGAGCGCCCGCCAGGCGATGCGCGGCTCGACGAGCCCGGCGATTCCGCCTTCCCCGAGCCAGCCGCGGCTCGGGATCGGCGTGCCGGCCGTGGAGTGCCGCGGCAGCTCGCCCGCGACCGCGTCGGCCGCGAGCACCAGGAGCACGGCGGCCCCGAGCGGCCAGACACCGCCCGAGACGGCCACGATCGCCGCGGCGAGCGCCAGGGGGCGGACCGCGGGCGGGCGCTCCACGGGCATCACCACCAGCGCCGCCGCCGGAGCGCACACCGCCAGCGCCAGGAGGTCGATCAGCAAGGCGCCGAGGTGCTTGCCGAAGCCCGTGGCCACCCAGGCAAAGGCGGCGAGCCCGACGAGCAGAGGCGCCTGGGCCACGGCGATCGCCACGAGCGCCGCCCGGCGCTGCGCCTTGCCATGGATCGGCAGGTGGCGCATCCACCCGCCCAGCCCGCGGCAGACCCGCGGCGCCGCGACCGACGCGAAGCCGACCGCCGCGCAACCGATCAGCACCCCCGAGCCGCCGGTCGAGCCCGGTCCGAAGAGCAGGCGGGCAAAGGAGATGAAGAAGTCGTCCCCCAGAAGGAACAGCCCGCCGACCGCCGCGGCCACGGTCGGCATCAGCGCCCGCAGCGCCAAGCGCGAGCCCACGTGGAGGTGGAAGCGAAGGAGGGCGAGCCCCTGCTCCTCCCTCAAATCCGTCCCCTCTCGAGCGCTCCGGCCGCCTGGCGTCCGAACAGGCGCACCGCGTCGATCATCGCCGCGAAGCGCTCGTCGTGCGTCAGCCCCTGTTTGTAGCGGAAGTAGATCTGCTGCACGATCACCGCGATCTTGAGGAGGCCGTACACATAATGGAAGAGGATCTGCGACACGTCCCGTCCGCTCCTCTCCGCATACCGCTGGGCCACCTCGGCCCGGGACAGGTTCCCGGGGACCGTCGTCGGTCCGCCGGGCAGCGAGCGCATCACCGGATCGTCGTCCGCGTCGATCCAGTAGCCGAGGCTGGTGCCCAGGTCCATCAGGGGATCGCCGACCGTCGCCATCTCCCAGTCGAGGACGGCGCTGATCCGGGAGAGGTCTGGAGCGAGGACGAGGTTGTCGTACTTGTAATCGTTGTGGATCATCGCCGCGCCGCTCTCCGCCGGGAGATGATCGGCGAGCCAGGCGAACGCGCGGTCCACGTCGGGGACGTCGTCCGTACGCGCGTTGCGCCAGCGCTCGTGCCAGCCGGTCACCTGCCGCTCCACATACCCCTGGGGACGGCCGAGGTCGCCGAGCCCGGCGGCGGCGAAGTCCACCGCGTGCAGCTCGGCCAGACCGTCCACCACCGCCTCGCTGAGCGGCCGCATCACCTCGGGCGGCACCTCCATCCCGGAAGGGAGCTTCTGGTGGCGCAGGATGACCCCGCGCACCCGCTCCATCACGTAGAACGGAGCGCCGATCACCGCGAGGTCGTCGCAGGCGGCGAGCGCCCGCGGCGCCTTGGGATAGACCGTCCAGAGACGGGAAAGGATCCGGTGCTCGCGGCCCATGTCGTGCGCCGTCTTCACCTTGGAGCCGAACGGCGGCCGGCGGAGCACCAGCTCGCGCTCGCCTCCAGGGGCGCAGCGCACGAGATAGGTCAGGTTCGAGTGCCCGCCGGGGAACTGCTCGATGACGAGAGGCTCGGCGCACCCGGCCAGATCCGGCACGTGCGCGGCGAGCCAGTCCCGGAGCGGTCCGGCAGCGAGCTCCTCGCCGGGGCGGGACGGACGGGTGGGGTCGAGCGAGGTGGAGCTCATCCCCTCTTCTCCTTCCCCAGCTCCATCCCATACCGCGAAAGAATCCGCCGCGCGACCGAAGTCTTGTGGACCTCGTCCGGGCCGTCGTAGATGCGCGCCGCGCGCTCTTCGCGGTACCAGAACGCGAGCGGAGTGTCGTCGGTCACGCCGAGCGCGCCGTGGACTTGGAGCGCGCGATCGACCACGCGCTGGAGCACGTTCGCGGTGTGGAACTTGAGGATCGAGATGTCGTCCTTCGCGCCGTGCGACCCGTGCCGTTCCATCTGCTCGGCGGCGTTGAGCACGAGCATGCGCGCGGCGTCGATCTCGGCGCGGCTCTCGGCGATCCAGCACTGCACG
>Ga0126309_10000964_pt1 | contig 9974 bp, 8 predicted proteins | sample Plot56_FD_92541 | JGI IMG/M metagenome (GOLD analysis project Ga0126309, IMG submission 92541) | Serpentine soil microbial communities from UC McLaughlin Reserve, CA, USA - Plot56 | ecosystem: Environmental > Terrestrial > Soil > Grasslands | place: USA: UC McLaughlin Reserve, Lake County...
AAATGGTGGGCCGTCAGGGACTCGAACCCTGGACCCGCGGATTAAAAGTCCGCTGCTCTACCAACTGAGCTAACAGCCCCCCAAGGCAGGAAGTATAGCGGAAGCGGACGGAGGACGGACCCCCGGCCGCAGCCGGAGGTCCGGTGGATGACAGGAACTAGTTGGTGGCGCAGGCCAGCAGCGCGCCGGCGTTCGGGCAGACGTTCTTCATCATGGTCCCGGCGTTCTCGCAGGGAGAGCTCGAGACGCCGCCGAGATGGTGCAGGCCGATGATCCGGCCCGTCCCGGCGTCCATGATCGGCGAGCCGGAGGAGCCGCCCTCGCTGTCGCAGGAGTAGTCCATCTGGCTGCCCGTGGCATAGCCGTAGCTGCCGCCCGTCGCGGCGACGTCGCAGCGCAGGGTCTGAGCCGAATCCTTCCAGAAGCCCACCGTTTTCACGTTGCCGCCGCCATGCTGCGGGAAGTTGATGGCCATCCCGATCGCCGGGGTCTTGGTGGTAGCGGTGTACTCGCCCCAGGTGGCCTCGGGGTTTCCCTGGAGGGTGAACAGGGTGTAGTCGAGGCTCGAGCTGGTCTTCAGGAAGGTCCCACCGTTGTAGGTCGAGTAGGCGGCCGTGGTCGAGCCGCCGCAGGTGGTCCGCTGGTAGTTGAACCGCGCCTGCACGGTGTTGACCTCGCTCTGGGTCGTGAAGCAGTGGTTGTTGGTGATCGTCGTGCTGCTGTTCGACCCGGCGACCAGCCAGCCCGTGCAGACGAAGCTCGAGCCGCCGCTCTGGAAGGAGAGTCGGGCCACCGGCCGGGTGTTGATGGTCGAATAGCAGGCCGCGTCGCGGCGGCCGTCCGTGCCGCAGATGACCTTGGCCTCCACGTCGCCTCCCCACAGCGGCTCGGTACCATGGGCGATGCGGTCGATCGACGCGCCGTAGCGCCGCGCCCTGCCCTTCTCGATACGGTCGCCGGTGTGCAGCTCGACGATGGCCACGTCACCGTCGACGCTGAACGACCAGAACTCGCCGGTGCCCAGCGGCCCCTTGCCCGTGTAAGTCCAGAACTCGGCTCCGTCCGGGCTGGAGACGGTGAGGAAGTCACCGTCCGGGAGGTTGAGCTTCTGGAAGTGGAGGCGCAGGAACTTGGCGCCCGGCGAGACGATGGTCTCCGCCCAGGCGACCGGCCGCGTCGCGCCGCCCATCGGATAGACCTTCGGAGTGCTCACCGGATACGCGATCTCGTCGCCGACCTTGACCCGTGCCGCTTCCGCCGGGAGGACCGCGCCCACCAGCGCAAGCGCGATACTTGCCACCATCCCACCCTTTTTCAGGTTCCAGGACATAGCACACCTTTCCTCTTCGAAAAGCAGACCGGCGCCGCGCCGGCTGCGAAGAAACCCATCGAATGTGCAACAACGGGAACAGAGGACTGCTACATAAAGGAGGGTGCTTCAGAGAGGCGGGGCGGGACAGGGGCGATTCATCGCCCTCCGGGCTTTACCGCTGTTCCAGCACAGCCCCGAGCCGCCCGGCGGTCAGGTGGGCGAGGACGGGGTGCTCGCGGACGATGGTCTCTTCGCGTCGGGGACCGGTGGAGGTCAGAGTGATGGGCACGCCGATCTCCTGCTCGATGAAGTCGACGTAGTCGCGGGCTTCCTGCGGCAGGTCGGGCTCGTCGAGGGTGCCCACGGTGGGTTTCTTCCAACCCTTCATGGTCTTCAGGACCGGCTCAACGTTCTCCAGGCTCCACTGGTCCGGCGGCAGGTCGCGCAGGATCTCGCCCTTGACGCGGTAGCCGGTGCAGACCGGGATCTCGTCGAAGTCGTCCAGGACGTCGAGCTTGGTGAGGGCGATGGTGTCCACTCCATTGAGGAGCTGGGCGTAGCGCGCCACCACGGTGTCGAGCCAGCCGCAGCGGCGGGGGCGGCCGGTGGTGGTGCCGTATTCGTTGCCGCGCTTGCGCAGGAACTCCGCGGTGTCGCCGTGGAGCTCGCTCGGGAAGGGGCCTCCCCCGACCCGGGTCGTGTAGGCCTTGAGGACGCCGATGGCGCCGTCGATCCGCGTCGGCGGCACGCCGGTGCCGGTGCAGGCGCCGCCGGAGGTCGAGCTCGAGCTGGTGACGTAGGGGTAGGTCCCGTGGTCCACGTCGAGGAGCGCGCCCTGGGCGCCTTCGAAGAGGATGCTCCGGCCGTCGCGGATCCAGCCGTTCAGGAGCTGCTCGGTGTCGCGCAGGAGCGGCTTGAGCTTCTCGCCCCACGCACGGCAGGAGTCGGGATAGGAGGCGGGGTCCGGCAGCTCCTCCACGCCGAGGCTGCGCAGCTCGCCCTGGATCTTGTCGACCTGGGCGCGCAGGCGCTCGTCCAAATCCGGCGCGAAGAGGTCGCACATGCGCAGGCCGTAGCGCGAGATCTTGCTCTCGTAAGCCGGGCCGATCCCGCGGGACGTGGTGCCGATCTTGCTCTCGCCGCGGGCCTCCTCCCGCGCCTGGTCGAGCCGGGCGTGGCAGGGCAGCAGGACGTGGGCGCGGTTCGAGATGAAGAGCCGCCCCTCGGAGCGGACCCCGGCGTCGTGGAGCCGCCCGAGCTCCGTCAGGAAGGCTTCGGGCGAGATGACCATGCCGTTGCCGAGGACGCAGAGCATCCCCTCGTGGAGGATGCCCGACGGGATCAGGTGGAGCGAAAAGTGGCGATCGCGGAAGCGCACGGTGTGCCCCGCGTTGTGGCCCCCCTGATAGCGCACCACCCCTTCGAAGGCCGGGCAGAGGAGATCGACGATCTTCCCCTTCCCCTCGTCCCCCCATTGCATCCCGACAATGATTACGTTGGCCATGGCATCTTCCAATCTTTGCGAAACAATCTTTACGAAACCGGGCCGCGACACTACCAAAGGAGAGAGGGGACGGCAATACCGGCCCCTCCCGGCGGGTGGGGACCATGTCTCCCGGATGGTGTAGCATGCTCTCATTCAGATGAGACTCAGATGAGCACGTTTCTCGATCTCGCCACTCTCCTGCTCCCGCTCCTCTATCTTGGAGCGGCGGTGGCCTATGGTTTCGTCTTCTTCGCCGCGCATCCCACCGCCGGGCGGGTGGCGACGCCGGCCCTGCACGGCGCGGTGGTGCTCCACCTGGCCTACCTGGTGTGCCTGATCCTGCGGCACCGGCAGTTCCCGGCGGCCACCGTCTCCCAGGCGCTTTCCATCGTGGCGCTCGCGGTGGCGATCGTCTACGTCTTCGTCGAATGGCACGGCCGGGAGCGCTCGACCGGCTTCTGGATGGTGGCGCTGGTCTTCTTCTTCCAGCTCCTCTCCTCGGTCCTGGTCCGGCCCAACCCGCCGGACCGGCAGATCTTCCACGATGCGCTGTTCTCCACGCACGTGTCGCTCGCCCTGCTCGGCTATGCCGCGTTCGTGGTCGGAGCGGCGTACGCGTTCCTGTTCCTGCAGCTCTATCGCGACCTGAAGGCCGGGCGCTTCTCCACCTTCTACGGGAAGCTGCCGCCGCTCGAAGTGCTGGAGCGGATGATGCTCGGCGCGCTCTCGATCGGTTTCCTGGCGCTGACCGGCGCAGTGATCTCCGGCGCTCTCTACGCGGAGCAGCTCTACCACAATGCCTGGTTGCGCGATCCCAAGATCCTGGTGACGCTCGCCACCTGGGTACTCTACGCCTCGGCTCTCCTGCTGCGGCGGCTGCGCCGGTGGCAGGGTCGGCAGACGGCCGTGGCCAGTCTCGCCGGCCTGTGCGCCATCCTCTTCTCGCTGGTGGCGGTGAATTTCTTCTTCACCGACTTCCACGGGTTCTTGTGAAGGCGGTATGTCGCTCCCGGCGGATCCCCCTCTGCTGCTGGTGGGCACGGACTTCCGCTGCTCGCCGATCGAGATCCGGGAGCGCGTGGCCTTCCATGGCGAGGACAGCGAGCACGCGCTGGTGCACCTGCTCGCCCGGCCCGGCATCGCGGAGGCCTATCTGCTCTCCACCTGCAACCGGACGGAGGTCTACGTCCAGCCGCGGGATGAGGACGAGGCCTACCGCTCGGTCCTCGACCTCATCTTCCTGAACCGTGCCCCGGACCTCGAAAAGCCCGGCCGGCTCTATGTGAAGCGCAACAGCGAGGCGGCCCGCCACCTGCTCGGCGTGGCCAGCGGCCTCGAATCTATGGTGCTCGGCGAGCCGGAGATCCTCGGCCAGATCAAGCAGTCGGCTGCGCTGGCCGAGACCGTGGGCGCCAGCGGCCCGGTGGTGCGCCGCCTGCTGCGCAGCGCTTTCTCCGCCGGAGCGCGCAGCCGCCAGGAGACGGCGATCACAGCGGGCGCGGTCTCCCTCGGCTATGCCGTGGTGGAGCTGGCGCGCAACATCTTCTCGGGGCTCGAAGAGTGCCGCGTGCTGCTCGTCGGTGCCGGCGAGATCGCCCGCTCGGTGGCCCGCCCGCTGGTCGAGCGCGGCGCCCGCGAGCTGGTGGTGACGAACCGCAGCATCGAGCGCGCCCAGCAGTTCAAGGAGGAGTTCCCGCTGGCTGAGCTGGTCTCCTTCGAGCAGCGCCTGGACGCGGTGCGCTCGGCCGACGTGGTGGTCGTCTCCACGAGCGCCGACGAGCCGGTGCTCACCCGCAAGCAGCTCAAGGAGGCGATGAAGAGCCGGTCGACCCGCCCCCTTCTGGTGGTCGACCTCGGGGTGCCGCGCAACGTCGAGCCGTCCGCGGCGAAGATCGACAACCTCTTCCTGCATGCGATCGACGCGCTGGAGCACATCATCCAGCGCAACCTGAAGCGGCGGCGGGAGGAGGTCCCGCACGTCGAGGAGATCGTCGAGCAGGAGCTCGATCACTTCCGGCACTGGTTCCACAGCCTCGAAGCCGAGCCGGTGGTCGCCAGCCTGCAGAAGCAGGCCGAGCGCATCCGCCAGGACGAGGTGGCCGCGGTCCTCTCCCGCTTCCCGGCCGAGACGCACGCGGACCTCGAGCGCCTGACGCGCTCGCTGGTGCGCAAGATCCTCCACCACCCGAGCACCCGTCTGCGCTCGCGCAACGGCGCGCAGGACCTGGCGCACCTGGAGTTCGTCCGCGAGCTCTTCCACCTGGATGACGACGAGCCTTCTGAGGGCCATGACCGATCCTGACCGCGCAAGGTTTGATCTCCCCGGCAGGGCCCTCCGCCTCGGCACCCGCCGAAGCCCCCTCGCTCTGGCCCAATCCGGCATGATGGCCCGCGCTCTCGAAGCGCGCTGGCCGGGCCTCACCGTCAAGCTGGTCCCCATCGTCACCACCGGCGACGTGGTGCCCGGCGATCTCGCCAAGGTCGGCGGCAAGGGGCTGTTCACCCAGGAATTGGAGACCGGTCTGCTCGACGGCTCGCTGGATCTCGCGGTCCACAGCATGAAGGACCTGCCGGTGCGCCTCCCCGAGGGACTGGTGGTGGCCGCGCATCCGGAGCGGGCCGATCCCCGGGACGTGCTGGTCAGCGAGGCCGCGGACGGCCTCGACGGGCTGCCCGAGGGCGCCGTGGTGCTGACCGGCGCGCTGCGGCGGCGGGCGCAGATCCTGATGCGGCGCCCCGACCTGCGGGTCGAGCCGATCCGCGGCAACGTCGATACCCGGCTGCGCAAGTGGCGCGAGAGCGGCGCGGGCGGTGTGGTGCTCGCCGGAGCCGGCCTCCAGCGGCTCGGCCTGGCGGATCTGCCGGCGCATCCCATCCCCACGGACGTGCTGATCCCGGCGCCCACCCAGGGGACGCTTGCGCTGGAGGTGCGCGCCGGCAGCCTGGCCGAGGCCTTCTGCCGCGCCCTGGATCACGCCGCCACGGCGCGAGCCGCCGTTGCCGAGCGCCGCGTGGTCGCCGCCTTCGGAGCCGACTGCACCCTCCCCCTGGCCGCCTGGGCGCGCGAGGAGGATGGCCATCTCCGTCTCGTCGCCCTGCTCGCCACGCCGGACGGCCGGCACACCGCGCGCGGTGAAGCCAGCGGGACCGATCCGGAAGCGGTCGCCGAAGCCTGCGTCGCGGTGATGCGCCGGAAGGGGGCGGACGAGGTGCTGGGACGAATCCGCGGGTGAGGGTGGTCATCACCCGCGCCGCCCATCAGGCCGAAGGGCTGACCGCAGCCTTCCGCGCCGCCGGCTTCTCCGTCGAGCATCTCCCGCTCCTGGAGGTCATCCCTCCCGCCGACCCTCGCTCCCTGGAACGCGCGGCGTCCGAGCTGGCGCTCTATGACTGGCTGGTCTTCACCTCCGCCAACGCCGTCGACGCCTTTTTGCCGCTGACCGGAGGCGCGCTGCCGCCTCGCCTGCGCGTCGCCGTGGTGGGTCCGGCGTCGGCTGCATCGCTCCGCGCCTACGGCCTGGAGCCTCACCTGACCGCCACCCGCGCCGACGCCGAGGGGCTGCTGGCCGATCTGGCGCCGCTGGTCGACCGCAGCCGCCGGGTCCTCCTCCCCCAGGCCGCCGACGCCCGGCCGGCGCTCACCGAGGGGCTCCAGCGGGCCGGCGCCGAGGCGGTAGCGGTCATCGCCTACGACAAGGGCATGCCCCCGGACGCCCGCGAGCGGGCCGCGCGCCTGTTCGCGGAGACGCCGGTCGGCTGGGTCACCTTCACCAGCCCGCGGATCGTGCGGCACTTCGTGGAGCTGTTCGGGGAGGATTGGCCCAGGCGCCGGCCGGAGCTCGAAGCGGCCTCGATCGGGCCGGTGACCACCGCCGAGCTGCGGAGGCAGGGGGTCGAGCGGATCGCCGAGGCGGCGACCCCGGGGGAAGAAGGGCTGGTGGCGGCGGTGGCGGGGGGGGAAAGGTTTTAAAGGACAACAAGGACTGCAAGGACTTCAAGGACAGGAGCCGCCGGGCGGCCTTGCAGTCCTTGAAGTCCTTTGGGTCCTTGGCCTTTACGGAATCTGCACCTTCCACGCCCCGCGCCCGTGGGTGAAGGCGAAGAGCGTCCACGGCCCGGTGGGAATGCTCCGCTGGAGCGCGAGCGCCCAGACCGGCGTGTTCGGGAACCCGGCGTTCTCCACCATCCAGGTCTGCCCGCCGTCGAGCGACGAGAAGAGGCCGACGTCGGTGCCGACGTACAGGTGCGACCGGTTGGCGGGGTCGACCACGATCGTGTTGGCCGGCACGTCCGGCAACGTTCCCGTGCCCGTACCGTCGAGCGGCTCCCAGTTGGCACCGCCATTGGTGCTCTTCCAGACGTGGGCACCGCCGCCGAACGACGCGAAGGTGGCATAGGCGATGTTCGCGTCCACCGGATCGTAGGCGAGCCAGGAGACCCAGCCCGTCCGGGGCCGATTGCGCAGCCAGCGGGTGCTGCCCGTGGCCGAGAGCGCGGCGTCGTTGCGGTGGATGAAGCCCTCCACGGTGCCGGCCAGGACCCGGTTCGAATCGCTCGGGGCCACGGCGATGGCGCTGACGAAGGGGAAGTTGTCCGAGGCGACGATCTTGCTCGCCGCGCTCCAGCTCTCCGCCGCGTCATCCGTGCGCCAGAGCTGCGAGCCGCCGATCCACAGCCGGTCCGGGTTCGACGGGTCCATCACGTAGGGCGTGACGAACAGGAAGTTGCCGGAGCTCTCGGTGATGCCGGTGGTCTTCCGGGTGAACGTCACTCCGCCGTCGGTCGACTTGCGCAACGCGAGGCCGGGAGTCGAGGCGTAGAGGACGTCCGTGTCGTCCGGGTTGATCGCCACGAAGGCGCCGTCGCCGCCGAAGATCTCCACCCAGGCATTGGGTCCGTCTGCATCGTTGCCGCGGATCGTGCCGTTGTCCTGCGTGCCGCCGAAGTAGGTGACGCCGTCAGGGTACGGGAGACCGTGGTAGAACTGGGTCACGGCATAGCCGTTGTTCAGGTTTTCCCACTCCACCACGCCGGAGAACGGATCGCACACCCCGGCCGTCGTCTTGACCGTCGCGGCGCGGGCGTCGCCGGTTTTGTAGATGCCGCCGTCGCCCCCCACGAACATCGTTTTGTTCGTGGTGCCGTTGTATTTGGGGTGGAAGACGAGCGTGTGCTGGTCGGCGTGCGAGTAGGTCGGCAGGTACGAGCCGTCGTCGAGCTGCGCCCACCAGTACGAAGCCAGGCCCCAATTCTTGCCGCCGTCATCCGAGCGGAACAGGTCGACGCCGCCGGCCCAGACGCGGTTCGGGTCCTTGGGATCGACCGCGATCACGTTGTCGTACCAGCCCTGGTTGATGTAGCCGCCCTCGGCCCCGAAGCACTCTTCGAAGAAGACGAAGATCGGGTTGGACAGCAGCGCGGTGTTGAGCTTTTTCTTGCTCGTATTGCGTACCTGGGCCTTCCAGGTGGAGCCGCCGTCGGAGGAACGGAAGACGCCATGAAGCCCGTCGGTGAAGTCGCCCTGCACGTTGCTCGCCGCCAGCGCATAGATGATGTTCTGGTTCGACGGGGCGATGGCCAGCGCCGTCCGGCCCATGCCCGGATCCTTGAGCACCGCCTTCCAGGTGCCGCCCGCGTGGGCCGTCGTATTGCGATAGACCGTCGCCTGCTCGAAGGTGCCGCAGGACGCGAAAACGACGTCCGCCGCCCGGTCGCTGCGGATGGCGGCGTCGAGGCAGCCGCCGAAGACCTGGGGATCGAGCGTCCGCGTCCAGGTGGCGCCGCTGTCGAGCGAGCGCCAGAGGCCGGTCCGGGTCGCCGCATAGACCCGCGACGGGCGCGTCGTGCTGACCACGATCTTGTTCACAAAGTAGAAATCCGAGCCGGTGGTGGTGCTCAGCTGCGTCCAGGTGGCGCCGCCGTCGGCCGACCTGAAGATGCCGTTGCCGCGGATCGAGTCGCCGTTGTAGTAGCCCTCCCCCGTGCCCGCATAGAGGACTTCCGGGTTCTTGGGAGACAGGACCAGCGTGGTGACCGCGATGTTGGCGAGGAAGTCCCCGAGCGGGGTCCAGCTCGCGCCGCCGTCGGTGCTCTTCCAGACGCCGCCGGCCACTCCGGCCGCATACATGATCAGGGGATTGGTCGGATGGATGACGAGAGCGCGGGTCCGTCCGCCGATGTTGCCGGGCCCGAGGGACGTCCAGCCGGTGAGCACGGACGCGTCGGTCGCGGAGGAGATCCCGTTGCCGGCCGCGGCGCGCGGCGGCAGGACGGCCCGGTTCGCGGTCGAGTAGCGCGGCATCGACTCCATCTGGCGGAGCGCCGTCAGATAGCGCTCGACCGGCACATCCTTCTGGCCAGCGGGTGCCCGCCTCTGGCGCAGGTATTCCGCGGCTTCGGCCGGCTCATCGTGGCGGAGCGGCTCCTTCTGAATCTTCAGAAGCTCCTGCCGCACCACGGACGGCATGGGACGCTTCCCCGCCGTCGTGCCGGACGCCGGAGCGGCGGTCTGGGCTCCAGCGGGCAGGGCCAACAACATTCCCAGGGACAGGCCCGTGACGGCATGAAGCCACCAACGGTATGGTCGCAACGTCATTCCTTCCTCCTTGCTAAAGAGTCTCAAGCATATATCCGGACAGGTTCTAAGGGAGGGAAGCGAACAGGATTGAAGATTATTCCCCCCCACCCCAGGGGCCTATCGCGCCAGGACGGCCGGCAGGGTCAGGAAGAACAACGAATAGCCGACGAGGAGACCGCGCATGGCGCCGCAGAGCCGGGTGAGGCGCGGGTCATCCACGTCGCGGTCGCGTCGCCGCAGGAGGAAGCCGAGCAGGGCGACGGCGTCCTGCATCCCGGAGCCCGCGGCGAGCGGCGCCGGCCGGCCGAGGGATTCGTAGAGGAGAGGGTGACGCCGGCTCAGGCTGGCGCACAAGCGCTCCGCGAGCAGGCACCAGGCCAGGACCGACAGCCAGTACACTGAAAACAGGACGGAAAAACCCACGCACACCTCCGGAACAGGGCACACCCCGGACCGCAAGGCGCGGCCGGCAGCTCCTGTCGTCTACGAAACCTGGACGGAAACCGTCAGCGGAGGATAGCACGAGACCTCATTGCGATAAGATCCCGCCTTCCATCTCTTCTCCGCCGCGAGGTCGAGCCAAATGAAAATACCCTCTC
>Ga0126309_10000965_pt1 | contig 9974 bp, 6 predicted proteins | sample Plot56_FD_92541 | JGI IMG/M metagenome (GOLD analysis project Ga0126309, IMG submission 92541) | Serpentine soil microbial communities from UC McLaughlin Reserve, CA, USA - Plot56 | ecosystem: Environmental > Terrestrial > Soil > Grasslands | place: USA: UC McLaughlin Reserve, Lake County...
GCGGATCTTCTCGCACGAGGTCGCGATCTGCTCGAAGGCTTGGTTGGCGTCCTCGTTGCCTTGAACGAGGCCGTCGTGGTTCCCGTCAACCACGTAGGTGGGAACGCTTAGACCGGTCGTCTTGAACGGCCTCTGGGCCCGATTCATAAGGCCCGTGTACCTCGGCCAGTGAGACCAGCCCCCGGCTGGGTCGTCGGGGTCGTAGTACTGCTCCGAGCGAGAGAAGTCCTTGTAGTCCTGAACCCCGACGTAGTTGGGTTCCTTGGCGAGGCGCTTTTGCCGCAGCGCGGCTTGGGCCACTGGGTCGCAGCTCGAGTAATCGTCGATCCCGCTACTGGGATTGAGCGTGGACCCGGACTCGATCAGCTGCCGCACCCAGAGCGTCTCGTTGTACTGCTGGTTGTCGGCCTGGTCCCCGGTCAAGATGCCAAGGCGCAGTCGCGCACGCTCGCCGTTGCCCTGCGCAATCGGGCTGCTGAGCAGGCCGTTCAGCCGTCGCATGCTCTGGTCGATTGCGAAGGGGTGAAACGCCTCCTGGGGGCGCCAGGCGCTGCTGGCTCCGGGATCGGCGAACTCAACCCGGGCCGGAGATTCTTCGTCAGCCAGCTGGAAGTCGGTCAGCTGGGCGATGTAGGTCAGGGAGCGGCGTTTTGACTCACGACCCTCCTGCGCGGTGGCAAGGTCCTGCCGAACTACGATGTCCGATCCGGGCCCGGTGGTCAGCTCGAAGAAGCCGGGGCTCAGCTCATCGCCCTTGACGATCGTCTGGGTGAGCGTGGTGCCGCCGGCCGCGCTGCCGCCGCCTCTCTTGCCCTGCGCCGCTGCGGCGAGCGCAAGGGCGACTAGGACCAGACAGCCCCCGATGACCGCTAGGACGCGGGTCTTGCGGCGTCGTGTGTGATCATCGTCCGAAACCAGCGTCTCCACTCCTCACCCTTCGCTCGCTTAGCCGCGACCCTAACAACGTTGGCTGTCCCGATGCCATGGATAGCCCGGACTGGGTCGCCGCTGCGGTGATGGCCGGGGAGTCGCCTCCTCCCCACTGCAGTCCCACTGGCGCGGATTAAGGCTAGTTCGACCACGGGGACCCACGCATTTGCGGGGCTCTCGGCACTCGCCTGTCAGTGGGCGATCCTGGACTATGCGGCGGTTTTCGAGAAAACCCCTGCCTACGTGGCGTTGCGGCTCGGCGCCGTAGCGCCCCCACGCAGGGTAGGCGACGCCGGAAACCACGAGGCAAGCCAAGTACCGAGCTGGCGGAGCGACACGCGCGGTGGGCGACTCGGAAGAAACCCGCCGCCGGCCGCGTCGAAACACAGTGAGGCCGACCCGACCGGCCCTGAGCAAGCCGTGCTCGAGGAAAGGGAGACCTCGGGATGGAGGAGCAGCGGGAATCCGCGATGGCAGAAGCGGCCGCCCGGCCGCCTCTCCGGCTGGCACGCCCTAGTCAGAGGTCTGCCCGCTGAGAACTGGGTTTGGACCTACGCAACTCGCCTACTTCTCTCGAACCGGCGCGTTGATAAGGGTGCGCTGATACATAGGAAGGACGAAGGAAGGACGAGGGGACACTCACTCGGATTCGCAAATGCGTGCGGTTCTTTACTCTCATGACGGGCTCGGCCTTGGGCACGTGCGCCGCAATCTCGCCATCGCGGCGGCGCTCAAGGCAGCGGCGCACGACGCATCCGTGGTTCTCGCGACCGGATGGAGCGAGTTGCCCGAGCACTGGCTGCCAGCCGGCGTCGACACGGTCAAGCTGCCCGCGTTCCGCAAGCTTGGAAACGACGAATATGGAGCACGGCATCTGACGCTCAGCCGAGACGAAGTGCGCGCCATGCGCTCGTCGCTACTCGAGTCGCTCGTTCAGTCCTTCCATCCCCATGTCATCCTCGTCGACAAGCACCCACTCGGCGTGCGGGGCGAGTTGCGATCAGCGCTCGCGGTGCTTCGAAAGCAGGGCGGCCGCGCCGTCCTTGGGCTCAGGGATGTCCTAGACGATCCCGCCACCGTGTGTGAGGAATGGGATCGGCACGGCGTGCCCCGGATGGTGCTGGAGCATTACGACCGTGTACTCGTCTTCGGTCATCCTCTGATCCTCGATCCGATTCCGGATTGCAAGGAGGCTGCGGCGATTCGCGACCGTCTCGCATTCTGCGGCTACGTGCGGGCGACCGAACTTCTCGAGGGGGTTTCCGAGCCGCATGGCGCACGTCGGTCAGATCCGGCCCGGCCGCTGGTACTTGCGACCGCTGGCGGAGGTGAGGATGGCTTCGGTCTCCTCGAGACGTTCATCGCAGCGGCCGCGCGCGCGAGTTGGGAGGGGCTTGTCGTCACCGGACCTCAATGCAGTCCTCCGCATCGCGCCGCGTTGCGTCAGAGAGCCCACGCCGCAGGTGTTCGCGTCTTCCGCTTCGCTGAGGACTTGACCCGATGGTTTGAAACGGTCGATGCGCTGGTCTGCATGGGCGGATACAACACGCTCGTTGAGGCGGTCTCACGAGGAACGCCGACAGTGTGCATACCGCGGGAACACCCGCGTCGCGAGCAGTTCATCCGCGCGCGCGCATTCGCTGACTTGGAGCTCCTGCGCACGATTGACCCACATCAGCTGTCAGTTGCGCAACTCCGGTCCGCGATCGAGGCGACCCTAGCCACTCCACGAAACGAGCTGCGGCCGCGAGCATGGAACAAGCTTGACTTCCGGGGCGCCGAGCGTGCCGCCGCTGAGCTCATCGAGTTGTCACGACCGTCCGTAGCAGCCGCGTGAGCAGTGCTCTCTCACCCGTGTCGCCATTCGGCAAGTCACGCGATGCCGGCCGCCAGCTTCGCGTCGGATACGTACTCAAGGTCTTCCCACGCTTCTCTGAGACCTTCATCCTCAGCGAGCTTCTCGCCCACCAGCGGGCGGGAATGGATTTCGAAATCTTCTCGCTTCACCCGCCAGTCGATGGGCGCTTCCACGAATCCCTCGCCCGGCTCAGCGTGCCGGTGACCTACGTCGAGCGCAAAGGGATACGCCCCGAGCAACTATGGGACGAAGTGTCCGCGGCGAGCACTGAGCTCCCGTGCTTTCTCGAGGGTGTCCTGGCCGCGCGCGCTCAGGACGTCCGAGACGTGTACCAGTCAATCGCGGTAGCCCGGGCGGCGCGCGAGCGCGGTCTCGAACACTTACACGCCCATTTTGCTAGCGCAGCGACCACGGTGGCAAGCCTCGCGGCGCGGTTCGCGGGGCTCTCGTACAGCTTCACGGCGCACGCGAAGGACATTTTCCATCGCGAAGTCTCGGTGATGGATCTGGCCGAAAAGCTGTCCGGCGCGTCCGCCGTCGTGACCATCAGCGATTACAACCGAGGGGTCCTCGAGGAGATTTGCCCTGGGACCCCCGTGAACCGCATCTATAACGGCCTTCATCTGGAGCAATATCGCTATTCCGATCCCGCTCGGCGCCCGCCGGTGATCGCCGGCGTTGGCCGCCTCGTCGAGAAGAAGGGCTTCGGGGATCTCATCGATGCGTGCGCCCAACTCGCCGCAAGGGGAGTGCGGTTCGAATGCGCGATCGCCGGCACTGGGGAGCTCGAGGGAGAGCTGCAGGACCAGGTGCACCGTCGTGGTCTCGAAGCCCGAGTTGAGCTACTCGGTCCGCGTAGTCAGGACCAAGTGCAGCAGCTCGTGTCCGGTGCGGCCGCCTTGGCCGCGCCCTGTGTCATAGCCGCCGATGGCAACCGCGACGGCCTCCCCACCGTCCTGGTCGAGGCCATGGCGCTCGGAACCCCGTGCGTAGCCACCGACATGACCGGGATCCCCGAGATCGTGGATCACGGTCGGACCGGACTGCTTGCCCCGCAACGCGACCCTGCCGCGCTGGCCGATCGACTCGAGCGGTTGCTCGCTGAGCCGTCACTTCGCCGCGACCTGGCGCTCGCGGCGCGCCGCCAAGTCGACGCTTGGTTCGACGTGGACCGCAATACCGTCATCCTGCGCCAACTCTTCTCGACGGCTGCGGAGAGGCGTCGAGGATCGGAGAGCAGCTCGGATGCACATCGCGTACGTCTGCGCTGACCCCGGAGTACCGGTCTTCGGACGTAAAGGAGCGTCGGTGCACGTGCGCGAGGTCATCGCCGCACTGCGGCGGGCTGGCGCTGAGGTCGACCTGTTCGCCGCACGGCTTGGCGGTGCGACGCCCACTCCGCTTCGCGACGTCAGGGTCCACCGGATCACCACGCCGTCAGGGGTACAGCCCGCCGACCGGGAGTCCGCCCTGCTCGCGGTAAACGCCGCCGTCCGGGCTGACCTCAGACGTAGGGGCCCCTTCGACCTCGTCTACGAGCGTCATGCGCTCTGGGCGTTCGGCGGGATGGAGCATGCGCGCGCCACGGGCGTGCCCGGACTGCTCGAGGTCAACTCGCCGCTGGTGGACGAGCAGGCGAACCACCGGACGCTCATCGATCGCACAGGGGCGGAGGTGGCCGCGGATCGCGCCTTCATAGCCGCTTCCCGCATCATCGCCGTCTCCCGCGGAGTGGCCGATCACGCCGAACAGCGCAGCGGCGGCAGGACGCCTGTGACTGTCATCCCAAACGGCGTTGATCCCGCGCGCTTCTCACCGCGGCGTTCCCGACGCTTGACCGACGACGCCGAGCGCCGCCCCTTCACCGTAGGTTTCCTAGGTACCCTCAAGCCCTGGCACGATCTGGGCACGCTTATGCGCGCGGTGGCGCGGCTTCGGCGTCGTCGGCCGAGCGCACGGTTGGTAGTTGTCGGTGAGGGTCCGGGCGGTGATGCGCTCGAGCGCGACGCCGCACGGCTCGGGCTTACGGACGCGCTTGACGCTAGAGGAGCCGTGGATCCTTTCGAGGTTCCCGAGATCCTCGCCGGGATGGACGTCGCCGTCGCACCGTATCCCGATCTGCGGCCGTTCTACTTCTCGCCACTCAAACTGGTCGAGTACATGGCGGCTGGGCTTCCGGTGGTGGCCAGCGCCGTTGGAGAGATCGACGACTTGGTCGAGGACGGGGTCACCGGTTTGCTGTATCCCCCCGGCGACGCCGCTGCCCTCGAGACGACGCTCGAGCGGCTCGCGGCCGACCCGCTGTTAGGCAGGCGGCTCGGCCGTGCGGGGCGTGACCGGGTGACACGTGAGCGCACGTGGGACGAGGTGGTACGCCAAGTCCTTGCGATGCCCGAAGTCAAGCGACACTCCGCCGATACCGCTGGGGTCCATTTGTGATAACGGCGCGACCGACGATCCGGCAGTCGCTCCCGGGCCTCCGGCGAATCCTTCATCGCTTCGGCGCAGAGGTGCGCCGTGAGCGACTGCTGATCGTCGGCTCGATCGTCGCGCTTCTGCTCGAGGCCGCGTTTCGGCTGCTCGAGCCGTGGCCGCTGAAGTATGTGCTCGACCGAATAGTCGGCGACTCGGGTAAGCGAGGGTCCCTGAATGTCTCGTGGCTCGACGGCCTGTCGCTGGACGCATTTCTGCTCGTTGCTGCCCTCGCGGTCCTTTTGTTCGCGGCGCTGCGTGCACTGTTTTCCTACCTCAGCACGATTGGACTCGCGCTCGCGGCCAACCGGGTGCTCTCGAGCGTCCGGGCCCAAATCTACCGGCACCTTCAGCGCCTCACTCTCTCGTACCACTCGAAGGCTCGGACCGGCGACCTTGTGACTCGCCTGACCGGTGACGTGGGTCGGCTTCAAGACGTCAGCGTGACGGCGGCGATGCCACTCGCCGCTAACGCCGTGACGCTGGTTGGCATGGGAGCGCTAATGCTCTGGATCGACCTCAAGCTTGGACTCGTTGCGCTCGCGGTGCTGCCGTTTTTCTGGCTCTCGCTCTCGAGTCGGACGAAGCGGATTCGCACCGCGGCACGCGCACAGCGCCAGAGGGAGGGCAACCTGGCGGCTTCCGCTGCGGAGTCCATGAGCGCGATCAAGGTCGTGCAGGCACTCGGGCTCGAAGCGGTGCTCGAGAGAAGATTCGCGAAACAGAACCGGGCAAGCCTCGCGCAGGGGGTAAAGACCAAGCGTCTTTCGGCCGGTCTTGAACGCCGGGTCGACGTGCTCACCGGTATCGGAACAGCTCTCGTCGTCTGGTACGGCGCACGCCTTGTCGTGAGCCACGAGATCACTCCAGGCGACCTCGTCCTGTTTCTCCTCTATCTAAAGACCGCGTTCAAGCCCATGCGCGACATGGCGAAGTACGCCGGCCGCCTTTCCTCAGCCGCCGCGTCAGGCGAGCGGATTCTCGCGGTGCTCGACACCGACCCCGAGATCCGCGATCGTCCCGATGCCGTCGTCGCCACCTCGTTTCATGGGGACGTACGCTTCGAGAAGGTCAAGCTTGCCTACGAGCCCGGCCAGTGGGTGCTGCGTGGGCTTGATCTGGACGTGGCGGCCGGCATGTCGGTCGGGCTTGTCGGTCCGTCGGGACACGGCAAGTCGACGATCGCGGCGCTTCTGCTTCGCCTGTACGACCCTGATGAAGGCGTCGTTCTCATCGATGGCCGCGACATTCGCGACTACACCCTCGAGTCGCTGCGGAGCCAAGTTGGCACTGTGCTCCAGGAAAGCGTCCTCTTCGTGGGAACGATCCGCGAGAACATCGCGTACGGTGCATCCGGCGCCTCCGATGACGAAATCCAGGCCGCCGCTCGGTTGGCTAATGCGCACGACTTTGTCATGCGGCTGCCGAACGGCTATGACACCATCGTCGGCGAGCGCGGCGCGACCCTCTCCGGTGGGGAGCGCCAGCGGATCGCCGTCGCGCGCGCGGCTGTTCGGCGCGCTCGGATCGTCGTCCTCGACGAGCCCACGGCCGGTCTAGATGACGAGAACGCGCGCGCAGTCGCCGATGCGCTTAAGCGGCTCGCCAAGGGCCGCACGACTTTCCTAGTCGCGCACGATCTCGAGCACGCCCGTGAGACTGACGTTATCGCCTACGTTGAGGGGGGTCGCGTAATCGAGCGCGGCTCCCATGCGGAGCTCATGGCGGCGGGTGGACGTTACGCCTCTGTGTATCGGCTCCAGGCGGGAGCAGCGGACAGCCTCAGGCCTCGGCGGCATGGTTTCGTCGGCAAGCCTGCCGTTCCCCTCAGGGTCGGCCGAGCGGTTTCTCGCCGGCGTCGAAATCGGTGAGCGGTGTCTTGACCGCCGAGCATGGCGATGCCCGGCTTGTGGCGCGCGACCGCGCGCTGCCTGGGCTTGCCGCCCTACTCAACGAGGATGCCTTCGCCGAGGTGCTGGCCAAGCGGCTGCCAACCGTGGAGGTACGTGGAGCTCGAGCCTCCTACGTTCGGTACAAGCCCGGCGTGAGTTGCCTCGTCGCCTATCACGTCGAGGTCGCGCAACCGCGAGGTGGCGATCCCGTAATCGCCCAGATCTACGGGCGTGCTCAGCGGCGCGATTCACCGAAGCTTGCGAAGGTTCAGTGGCGGGCCACCGCACCGAGCGCTCTCGGCCCCGGCCGGCTTCTGGTCAAGGACCTTCACCTCGCGGTGTACGGCTTCCCAAACGATCGTCGCCTGCGCTCGCTAGCTCGCCTCTGCGGTACGACCGACCGACCGCCGCTGCTCATGCGCCTAGTCCCATCGGACCCTGCCCTCTGCCGGGCGTCACTGCGAACACTCAGATACAAGCCGGAGCGTCGTTACGTGGCGGCTCTAGTAACCGGGGGCCGGCCCCGGGCCCTGCTCAAGGCATACGACGAGGGCTTCGGCGACGCGCAGCGACGGGCGGCAACGCTCGCCGATATGCGTCTTCCGCTGCCGCGGCTGATCGGTGGCTCGCGGCGGCATCGAGTCCTCGTGCTCGAGTGGTTGCAGGGCGATTCGCTTCAAGGGGCGCTCGAGAATGGGACCTGGAGCGGCGCTGGAGTTACCGAGGCCGCCGGCGTTCTCGCGGCGCTTCATTCGCGGCGCGTCGACGGGCTCCCGTCATGGAGCCCGTCCCTCGAGGCCTCAAAGCTCCGCGCCGCCGCCGAAGCGGTCGCGGTGACACTTCCCGACCTTGAGGAGCCGGCGCTGCAACTGGCACGGCGACTCGGCGGCGACATGTCGCAGACCGGCCGTTCGGGACGTTTGATCCACGCTGACTTGTCGCCTGACCAGGTGATCATCTCCCGCGATTCGTCCCGCATCATCGACGTCGACTCTGCGATGTGCGGTCCGCCCGGCTGGGACCTCGCCACGTTCGCCGCCGCGTTGGAGCGGGACGTCATCTTGGGGCGTGTCACCACCCAGGTGGCCGAGGCGGTCCGCGACCAGTTCCTCGGGGCATACACTCGCGCCGCGCCTATGACCGTCCGGCTGGACGACCGCTTGGTCGCTGCGGCGCTACTGCGTCTCGCGCCCGAGCCTTTCCGTCGGCGAGAGACGGATTGGACGGAGCGAACTGAGGCGATTGTGGAGCGCGTCACGGAGTTGGCCGGAAATGGGTGAGCGGATACTCGACCGGCTGGCGGCGGCCGAGGTCGGCGAGGACCTAGCGGAGCGGCTCGGCCTCGTGCCTGGTCGCATCGATTTGATCCGCGCCTGGCCACGAGGCGACGATCGCCTGGTCCTCGAGTATGGCGACAGCACCGGCATGCGAGTGGTCGGACAATGGTGCGCCGACACCGACACTCTCGAGGGAATCGCAAAGGAGACCGCGCTCGTCGCGGACGGGAATGCGGTCGCGCTGATCGGCGACGCGCGGGCTCGAGTTCTCCTTCAAGCCGGCGGAGTGGATCGCCGGCTGCCACCACTCGCGACGCTCGTGAGGAAGCGAGGTGCAAGCCTCGTAAGCCACCGACCGGAGCGCCGTGGCGTCGTGTGGCTGCCCGCCGACGCCGGGGGCACTTACGTCAAGGTGCTTCCGCCCGCCGGCGCCGAGGCAGCCCTCCGTGCGCACTGCCTAATGGCAAGTATCGCGGGGCAGTCATTCGCCGTCCCCGAGGTGGCCGCACACGACCTGGCCCAGGGCGTCATCCAGCTGCACGCGGTCGCAGGCACGCCGCTTCATGCGCTGCTGCCAACTACGCGCGGAACTCAAGCTGCGGCGTTCGTGGGCTTCGCGCTGCGAGCGCTTCAGCGCCCTATACCACCGGCCGAGCTTTCCGCGCACGGCCCGGCGGCGGAGGCGGCGACACTCCGCCGCTGGCTCCTCAGGTTGCGGCCGTATGCCCCCGAACTCGCCGTCGAGCTTGAGGATCTGGTGACGGCGGTGGAGCGTGACCTAGGGGGTGCACCGCCCGGACCCTTTACGACCCTTCATCGTGACCTGCACGACAAGCAGCTCCTGGTGACGGAATCTGGAGACGTAGCACTTATCGACCTCGAGGGCCTCGCCTGCGGCGAAGCCGCGCTCGATCTCGCCAATCTGCTCACTCACCTCGAGCTCCGGGCGGTCCAGGGCGACTGCACTGTCGAAACGGCTGAACTGGCCGCGGCGGCACTGGTCGATGCCGCCAATCCTCCTCAGACTGTTCTCCGCCGGCTGAGTGCCTACGCTCAGAGCGCGCGTCTTCGGCTGGCGTGCGTCTACGCGTTGCGGCCGCGCGCACGCGACGTGGCGAGAAGACTCATCGAAAAAGCAGCCCAGCGGAGACGGGCGCTGCCCCTTGGTATTTAGCCGCGACGCGCCGAGACCCCCGCGTTTGCGGGGGCTTCCCTAAATATTTACCTAACCCAGGGGGCCAACGAGTCCAGCTGCGCTGCCTCCACGACCCCTGCATCGGACAAGCACGCAGAGGGTTGAGCGTCGGTTGACCCGCTTTGACGGCTAGACCTACGTTTGCCACCTTGGCCGTCAACAGATCCGTCAGGGAGAGATTGCTCCTCCCGGAGACAGCAGAAGCTCCGCCGTAGCGGGGCTTTCGTGGCACTCGCCTGTTAGTGGGCGATCCTGGACTCGAACCAGGGACCTCCTCCTTATCAGAGAGGCGCTCTAACCGACTGAGCTAATCGCCCTTCGGGCGGGCGATTCTAGCGCGGCGTCGGAGA
>Ga0126309_10000966_pt1 | contig 9974 bp, 10 predicted proteins | sample Plot56_FD_92541 | JGI IMG/M metagenome (GOLD analysis project Ga0126309, IMG submission 92541) | Serpentine soil microbial communities from UC McLaughlin Reserve, CA, USA - Plot56 | ecosystem: Environmental > Terrestrial > Soil > Grasslands | place: USA: UC McLaughlin Reserve, Lake County...
CGAGGCCGCCAATGCTCCGGTGAGAACCTGTAAGGTATTCAGGCTCTGCTGGAGCTCGGAGATCTGGATGGGAAGCTCCGCGGCGCGGGCGTCGAGGGCCGAGAGGCTGCTTTCCAGTTCATCGGTTCTTGTGGCGAGACGGGTGACCTCGTCAGTGACTTCATCCTGGAAGGCCACACGGGTGCGACGGAATCGCAGGTACGCCCCGAGCGCGCGAAAGGCTGTAACCAAGGAGATCAGGGCCCCCAAGAGGATCAGAATCAGTAGAACAGTGTACATCTCGACCGCTACCGTAACACGGCGCTCCCCGCCTTTACAAACTCCCGACCAGTGTTAGAATTTTGCCCACGACGCGGGGTGGAGCAGTCTGGTAGCTCGTCGGGCTCATAACCCGAAGGTCGCAGGTTCAAATCCTGCCCCCGCTACTTCCTGAAGACTCCGCAATCGCGGGGTCCTTTTCTTTTGCGGGCTTTTGTTTCGAAGTTCATACGCTGGGTTTAGTATCGGGACCGGCGGGGTAGGCAGCCTAGACAACCGTGCGTAGAGGCGATACCGGCGCGGCGTACGGACACCACCCATCTGGGGAACGAACGGAAAGGAAGAGCATGAGCGAAGAGAGCGGCAGTAGCCAGGGAAGTCCACTCAAGGGCGAGATGGGCAACACCACTATCAGCAACGCGGTGGTCTCCCAGATCGCGGGCATCGCGGCGCAGGAAGTAGAGAAGGTGCAGATGGGTGGCGGCACCTCAGCGGCCGTCGGCGGGTTTCTGCAGAGCGTGGCCGGCAACGTCACCGGCGGTAGCTCGGGCGGTGGTGGGAACTTTTCCAGGGGCGTCAGCGTCGAGGTCGGTGAGGAAGAGGCCGCCGTAGACCTGACGATGACCATAGAGTACGGCCAGTCGATACCCCAGATCACAGACGCTGCGCGCCGAAACGTGATCAACCGCGTGGAGAGCCTTACCGGCCTGCGCGTGACCGAAGTCAACATAACGGTCAACGACGTGCAGGTCCCTGAAGAGCGGCCGATGCTGGAGGAGCAGGAGCAGACGGAGGAGATGGCCAGGCGCCAGGAGCAGCGGGCCTGAGCTAGAAAACCACGCCCACTGGATGCAGGCCGGGGCGCCCCGCCCCGGTCTTTCCTTTTGCGGACCTCAGCACTTCTCTAAACTGTCTGCATGGGACTCGCACGTCTCTCGGATAAGGTGCTGCTGACGACGGAGCGTTACGGCATGGACCTTCGTCGCCCGCTGGTGCTGGTCTCCGGCGGACCCGACTCGGTGGCGCTGCTGCGGGTAGTAGTCGCCCTCGGCGGCGAACCGGCGGTGCTGCACGTGGACCACGGTCTGCGCGGCGAGGAATCACGAGAAGATGCAGAGTTCGTCCGCGAACTGTGTCTTAGCCTGACCGTGCGCTGCGAGGTGCGGCGGCCCGTGCTCAGGGAGGGTTCCAACTTTCAGGAACGGGCCCGTGACGAGAGGTACAGGCTCGCCGAAGAAGTGGCCGCCGGGATGGGCTTTCGGGTCATCGCGACGGGTCACACCGCCGACGACGTGGCCGAGACCGTGCTCATGAACCTGGCACGGGGCACCGGGCTGCGTGGGCTCGCCGGCATCCCGCCTGTGCGTGGCAAGGTCCAACGCCCCCTCATCGGGTGCACGCGCAGGGAGATCCTGGAATACCTCAAAGAACTGGACCAGCCCTATCGTACGGACCCTACGAACCTGACGGGCAAGTACGCCCGCAATCGCGTCCGCCTCGAGGTTCTGCCCGTTCTTGAGGAGCTGTATCCGGCGGCGGCCGGCAACATCGCGCGCGCCGCGTCCCTCTTCCGCGAGGACCTCGGAGTCCTCGAAGAGCTTGCAGGCGGGATCTTGGAGAGGAGGGAAGAAGAGGTGGTCCTGCCGCCCGAGGGGCTCATGGAGCTGCCCCCCGCGCTCCAGCGCCACGCGGTGCGTCTGGCATACACGACTCTAGTCCCAGATATATCGCCGCTTCCTTCCAACCTCGTCGAGGCGGTGCTGGGGCTCCTGGAGGGTGGTGAGGGCACGCGGACGGTGGATCTGCCAGGTGGCGTAGTCGCCTCGGACCGTACCGGAGGGGAGCTCGTATTCTACAGAGAGCCGCGGTTGATGGAGTATGGGCGGGGGGAGATCAGGGCCGGCGAAACCCTGACGTTCGGGGGGTGGAGGATCTCGGCGCAAGAGCTCTTCGGCTTCGATCCTGTGGATGCGGCGCGGGACGAGGTGGCCTACCTCGACGCCGGAGAGGGACCCTATGAGGTGCGGATGGCGCGGGAGGGGGATATTATCCGGCCGTTGGGCCTCGGCGGGACCAAGAAGGTCTTGAGGACGATGATGGACAGGAAGGTCCCGAGCGATCTCAGGCGCAGGACGCCCGTCGTGGTAGACCGGCGGGGTGAGATCGCCTGGATAGTGCTTGGTGAGCTCGACGAGCGGCACAAGGTGGATGAGAGGACAGAGAAGGTTCTCAGGGTGGAGGTGGCAAGAATCTCGTGAGTATGACCAGTATGATGCCCGACGTGAAAGAGGTGCTCATAACCTCACAGGAGATCGAGGAGAAGGTGCGTGAGATCGGGGCGCGCATCACCGAAGATTATCGGGGCGAGAAGCCACTCCTGGTCGGCGTCCTGCGCGGCGCGGTCGTGGTTATGAGCGACCTTATGCGCAACATAGACCTGCAATGCGAGCTGGACTTCATGGACATAAGCTCCTACGGTAGCGGTACCTCGTCGAGCGGCGTCGTCCGCATCCTCAAGGACCTCGAGGAGGACATCACGGGCCGTCACGTCCTTATCGTCGAGGACATAATAGACACGGGGCTTACGATCTCGTACCTTATGCGTTCCCTGCTCGCCCGCAAGCCGGCCTCGCTCGAGATCTGCGCCCTCCTCTCCAAGCCCACCAGGAGACGCGCACAGCTCGACGTCAGATACCTCGGCTTCGAGGTGCCCGACGAGTTCGTCGTCGGGTACGGCCTCGATTACGCAGGGGCCTACCGCAACCTCCCCGACATCTGCGTCCTCAAGCCCGAGGTCTTCGCGGCAGAGTAGCATTTCAGCACTTCAGCATCTCAGTAAAGAGAACGTCCATTGGCTGATATGCTCGAGTTCGGAGGGGACAACTTTTTCGCAACTGGCGCAAAAGCGTGCTCGGTGTTTGTGGGCGGCGAGTCGGTGTTTTATTGCTATGTGTTGGCTGACAGGCTGAAGTGCTGAAATGCTGAAGTGCTCTATACGGCGTGCAGGTAGTATAATTCCCATGTCCTAGACGCACTTCGTGGAAGGTAAGAAGCTTTGGGCAGAATCTTGAGAAGCGGCGGGCTGCTGTACTTCGTCATCCTCATAGTCTTGGCCGTCGTCCTGGTAAACATGTTGAGCCGGGGTAGTACTGACGTGGACGAACTCAATTCCCAGCAGTGGGATCAGGGGGTCCAGGACAAGGCTTTCGTCACCGATCTCCCCAAGACCAGCGAGAACTACCTGACGATCTACGACGAAGATCAGACGGTAAAAGGTCAGCTGGATACCGGTAAGGGAGAGCCCAGGAAGTTCGAGTACTCCTACACCCAGATGACCGACGTAGCAGGCCAGCTGGACAAACAAGACATAGCCTACTCGGTGGATCCGCAGAACACGGGCTTCTGGCTCACTCTGCTCGGCACCCTGGCGCCGATCCTGCTCATCGTATTGTTCTTCATCCTGTTCATGAGCTCCATGCAGGGTGGCGGAAACAGGGTCATGAGCTTCGGCAAGAGCCGTGCCCGCAGGATGACCAAGGACCAGCCCAAGGTCACCTTCTCCGACGTCGCCGGGGCCGACGAGGCCGTCCAGGAGCTCACCGAGATCAAAGAGTTCCTCGAAGCCCCCCAGAAGTTCCAGAAGCTCGGTGCCCGCATACCGAAGGGGGCGCTCCTCGTCGGGCCGCCAGGCACGGGCAAGACCCTCCTGGCGCGCGCCGTTGCAGGCGAAGCCGGGGTACCATTCTTCTCGATCTCGGGCTCGGACTTCGTCGAGATGTTCGTCGGTGTCGGCGCCTCGAGGGTGCGCGACCTATTCGAGCAGGCCAAGCAGAACAGCCCTTGCATCATCTTCATGGACGAGATCGACGCCGTAGGCCGCCAGCGCGGCGCGGGCCTTGGCGGCGGCCACGACGAGCGCGAGCAGACACTGAACCAGCTCCTCGTCGAGATGGACGGCTTCGACTCGAAGAGCGGGATCATCATGCTCGCCGCCACCAACCGCGCGGATATCCTCGACCCCGCGCTCCTCAGGCCTGGCCGTTTCGACAGGCAGATCGTGGTCGACAGGCCCGACCTCCCGGGAAGGGAGAAGATCCTCAGGGTCCACACCCGCGGCAAGCCCCTCGGCCCCGATGTGGAGGTCGGCACGCTTGCAAGGGGGACCCCCGGCTTCACCGGCGCCGACCTGGCCAACCTCGTCAACGAGGCCGCGCTCCTTGCGGCCCGGCACGACAAGAACCAGATCGACATGTCCGAGATGGAGGAGGCTATAGACCGGGTGATCGCCGGCCCCGAGAGGAAGACCCGCCTCATCTCCGACAAGGAGAAGGAGATCACCGCCTACCACGAGGGCGGCCACGCCATCGTCGGCGCGCTCCTTCCCGAGGCCGACCCGGTGCACAAGATCACCATCATCCCGCGCGGCCAGGCCCTGGGCGTAACCATGAGCCTGCCCACAGAAGACCGCTTTATGATGAGCCGCGGCCAGCTCATGGCGCAGCTCGCGATGATGCTCGGCGGCCGGGCCGCCGAAAGGGTGGTTTTCGACGAGATCACCACGGGCGCCTCCAACGACCTCGAGCGGGTAACGCAGACCGCCAGGCAGATGGTCACCCGCTTCGGGATGAGCGAGAAGCTCGGGCCCATGGCGCTCGGGCACCAGCAGGGGCAGGTCTTTATGGGCCGCGACTTCAACAACCAGCCGGATTACTCCGACGAGATCGCCTTCCAGATCGACAAGGAGATCCGCAGGATCGTCGACGAGTCCTACGACACCGCAGAAGACCTGCTGGTCCGCAATCGCGAGCTGCTCGACAAGCTCTCCGCCGAGCTGATCGAGTACGAGACTGTGGACGCAGAGCACCTCAAGCGCCTGATCGAACAGTACGCCGTGGATGGCGTCTCGCCGAACGGTGCCGTCCCCGACTCCGACGGCCGCTACAGGGGTAGCTACCAGGACTAGATGGGCCGCACGGCTCAGAACACCGACAGGGCCGGGACTCTTACGGAGGGTCCCGGCCCTGTCGTCGTTGGCATCCTCAACGTCACCCCGGACTCCTTCTCCGACGGCGGGGACTTCCTTGACCCAGAAGCCGCGGCGGAGCACGCCGTCGCCATGCTCGACGAGGGGGCCGAGATCCTGGACCTCGGTGGAGAGTCCACCCGCCCGGGCTCCGACCCGGTCTCGCAGGAGGAGGAGATAGAGCGCGTCGTCCCCGTACTCGAGAGGATACTCTCCGTGCGCCCCGAGGCGGTGATCTCCGTCGATACCTACCGGGCCGGCACGGCCACGGCCGTCCTCCAAGCTGGCGCACGCCTCATCAACGACGTTACCGCGCTCCTCGGCGACCCTCGCATGGTCTCCGTGGTAAAGGAGGCGGCGTGCCCCGTGATCCTGATGCACATGCAAGGCGAGCCGAAGACCATGCAGGAGGAACCCCACTACACAGACGTGGTGCGCGAGGTCAGGGACTTCCTCGCCAAGAGGGCCGAGTATGCCATAGCGGCGGGCGTCGGGCCCGAGAACGTGATCGTGGATCCCGGCATCGGCTTCGGGAAGAACCTCGAGCACAACCTTGCACTCCTTCGGAACCTGGACGCCGTCGTAGATCTGGGTTTCCCCGTCCTCATCGGGGCCTCGCGCAAGACGTTCATAGGGAGGATCACGGGCGTACAAGAGGCGAGAGACCGCGTCTTCGGCACGGTGGCGGCGACGGTGCTCGCCTACCAACAGGGTGCGACTTACTTCCGGGTGCACGACGTGCGCGCCAACCGCGAAGCGCTCGCGGTCGCCGAAGCCGTGCTCCACGCCTTCCGCCGGTGAGCCGGGTCTTCCTGAGCCTCGGCAGCAACCTGGGCGACAGGCTGGCGTACATTAGGGCTGCGGTCGCGGCCCTCGGACGGGGTCCTCGGATGAGGGTTACGGGGACGTCGAAAGTCTACGAGACAGTACCCGTCGAGGTCGAGGAGGAGCAGCCGGATTATCTGAATTGCGTGGTCGAGCTGGAGTGCGGCGTTCCGGCTATCGAGTTGCTTCGCTACTGCCAGGGGATCGAGGCCGCGCTCGGCCGCGAGCGCGGCGATACCGGCGAGAAGGCCCCGCGCACGGCTGATATAGACGTGCTGCTGTTCGGAGAGCAGACCATCGCGGGGCCGGATCTCCTAGTGCCGCACGCGGGGGTGACGCGCGCCTTCAACCTCAGGGGGCTCGCGGATCTGGATGCGGATCTGTATATTCCACAGCGCGGAACAGTAAGGGAACTGCTCGGAAGAGCGGAAGAGGGAGGAATCCTGAAGTTCGGGGAGGCCGAAGTGCTTTGCTGATGGCCGTGGACGTCGGGAACACGCAGACGGTCCTCGGGCTCTTCGATGGGGATGAGCCGCTGGGACAGCGGCGTATCGCCACGGAGGCGCACAAGACGGCCGACGAGCTCGCCGTCTTCTTCGCCGGGCTGCTAGCGCTCGACGGTCTGCGACTCGACGAGGTGGACGCGATGATCGTCTCCAGCGTCGTGCCCGGCCTTACCCGTTCCTATCGCAACCTCGCCTCGGAGGTACTCGGGGTGCCCTTCTACGGGGTAACCGCGGAGATGGAGACGGGCCTCGAAAACCGCTACGACGACCCCGAGGCCGTCGGGGCCGACAGGATCGTCAACGCCGTGGCGGCGGGGAGGCACTACGGGTTCCCCGCGATCATCGTCGACATCGGCACGGCGACGACCGTGGAGGCCGTCGACGGCGAAGGCTGCTACCTCGGGGGCGCCATACTAACGGGCCTCTACGTCTCTTTGGAGGCGCTCGTCTCAAGGACGGCCAAGCTCCCGGGCGTGGACCTCGAAGAAGAACCACCGAGGGTCATAGCCACCAATACCCCCGACTCCATCCGCAGCGGTTTCATCTACGGCTATGCGGGCGCGGTCGACGCCCTGATAAGGAGATCCCGTGAAGAGCTGGGCGAGGGCGGCGTCAGGGTCGTCGCGACCGGAGGACCAGCCGGTGTCATCGTACCGTACTGCCGCGAGATCCAGGAGTTCGACCCCGACCTGACACTGAAGGGTCTGCTAGCACTCTACGAAATGAATTCGTAGAGAGCATTTCAGCTTTCGGGTGCGCAAGTTCTGGCTGACTGGCTGACAAGCGGAGGCCTTAAAGGCCGGAGCGTGCTGACTTGCTGACAAGCTGCCGTAGGCAGCGTGCGGAAACGCTTCGCGTTTCCTCGTTGACACCCCTTGCACCCGCCCTTATAATCTCGCGGCTTATGACGGACAAGAACCAGGAACTCGTTACCCCCGAGGGGCTCGAGAAACTCCAGAAGGAACTCGCATACCTGACCGAGGTGCGTCGCAAGGAGGTAGCCGACCGCATCCGTCAGGCCCGTGACTTCGGGGACATCTCGGAGAACTCCGAATACGACGAGGCGAAGAACGAGCAGGGCTTGCTGGAGCGCCGGATCGGCGAGCTCCAGCGCAGGGTACGCAACGTGAAGGTGGTCGACCCCTCGGAAGCCGAGGAAGACGCGGTCGACCTTGGCACCACGGTTACCCTCAGGGTCGCCGGCAGGGAGGGGCAGGAGCGGACGTTCCAGATCGTCGGCGCCAACGAGTCGGACCCGACGAGCGGGAAGCTCAGCCACGCTTCCCCTGTAGGCCGGGCCGTACTCAAGCGGAAGGTGGGGGAGAAGGTAATGGTATCCACCCCTCGCGGTGCGACGGAGTACGAGATCGTCAACGTCGAGGCAGCCAGCTAGGGCGTCCTACCCGCTCCCCTCTGAATTCAACGACCGAACCCAACTGGAGCATCGCATGAGCGAGACCGGTAGTTCGACCGGCATTCCCATACCCGGATGGGCAGAGAAGGTCGCCGACTCTCTCGGCGCAGGGCCGCACGTGGTCGTAAGCGGCATCAGCGTCTCCGGCAACATCCACGCCGGGAACCTGCGCGAGGTCCTCGTCGCCGAGGCGGCGGCAAACGCTTTGAGGGCGCGCGGCGAGGAGGTCCGCTTTATCTTCCACGCGGACACCATAGATCCCCTGCGCAAGCTAGCCCCCGGCATCCCCCAAAGTTACGAGGAATACATCGGCCACAGCCTCTCGCACATACCGGACCCCGAGGGCTGCCACGTCTCCTACGCCGAGCACTTTCTCGTGCCTTTCGAGGAGGCGCTCCGGGAGATGGAGATGGACATAGAGGTGCTACGTTCGCACGAGCTCTACGAGCAGGGCGTCTACACCGAGGTGACCCGCGAGGCCATCGAGCACACGAACAAGTTGCGCAGGATCCTCCAGGACGTCACGAATCGAAAGATGCCCGAGCACTGGTCGCCCTACCTGCCGCGGTCTGAAGATTCAGGGAAGCTTACTGGCAATCTTGTGATGTCACACCTGCCGGAGCGGTCGAGCGTCCTCTACATGGACGAGGACGGCCGGGAGGACACCGCCGATTACTCCAGGGGCGAGGGCAAATTGGGTTGGCGGGTCGAGCTCGCTGCCCGGTGGAAGGCGCTCGGGGTAACCTTCGAGCCTTTCGGCAAGGACCACACCAGTCGAGGAGGCTCGACCGACACCGCCGACCGGATGTCCCGCGAGGTCTTCCATTATCCGGTGCCGGGACGCTACGAGTACGAGTGGATAGGGCTCAAGGGCCGGGGGGACATGAGCAGTTCCAGGGGCATCGTGCTCCTGCCGAAGAATCTACTCGAGATAATGCCGCCCGACGCTGTGCGGCGGATCATCCTCGGCCGCGACCCCGCCCGTCGTTTCGACATCGACCTCGAAGGTGGCTTCCCGCACTTTATGGACGAGTACCGGGCAGAGGCCGGAGAGCCCTACGTCCCATTTGCCCATCTCGTAACCGTCGCCCAGACCGTCGGCGAAGACACAGACGCCGCCGCACAGATGCTGCGCCGCGGCGGATACGAGGACGCGGCCAGGGACATGGACAGACTAGCGCGCGACCTCTGCTACGCCCGCAACTGGGCCGCGGAGTGGGCCCCCGAGTCCATGCGACTCGGGCTGCTCGACCCCGCAGAGTCGGGGGAGATGGCCGCAAATCTCGACGACGAGCAGCGCGCGTACCTGCGCGAGGTCTCCGGAAGGCTACGGGCCGAGATGGATGGAGAAGCCGTCCAGGATGTGCTTTACTCGACCGCCACCGAGCGCGGGCTCAAGCCCAAGAGGGCGTTCGCCGCCGTCTACAAAGTCTTGCTCGGCAAGTCTAGCGGACCCAAGGCCGGCCCCTTCATCGCCGGGTTGACCCTGGATCAGGTCCGCGAAAGGTTCCCCGTGTGAGACGAGACACCGAAGCAGCGGGGCGGCGACGATACCCTTCTCTAAAGCGCTACAGGAGGAAGATCCGGCCCACCGTAACACGAGGTATAGCGCTTAGAGCGTAAAGCTCGGGACGGGTGCCGATATATAGGCCCAACGGTTGTATACTTAAGGTCAGCCGGCACGAGATAGAGAGGTACTCATATCAAAGAGGCTGAAAGAGGCGCACTTCATTTCGAAAGGCAGATTTTTAGAGATGTGTAATCCGTCGATCTTCGATACTCGTATACAGGTAAAGACCGTTATGACCCCCGATGCCGTGAAGGACCCTCGAAGCAGAGGAGAATCCCGCTAATGTTCGAACGTTTCACGGAGCGGGCCCGCAAGGTCGTGGTGCTCGCACAGGATGAGGCCCGTCATTTCAACCACAACTACATCGGCACCGAGCAC